>Ga0209541_10009418_pt1 | contig 15831 bp, 13 predicted proteins | sample RifCSPlowO2_01_FD_184027 | JGI IMG/M metagenome (GOLD analysis project Ga0209541, IMG submission 184027) | Groundwater microbial communities from Rifle, Colorado - Rifle CSP2_plank lowO2_0.1 (SPAdes) (version 2) | ecosystem: Environmental > Aquatic > Deep subsurface > Groundwater | place...
AATGTTAGTTGCTGTAAATCAAGTTGTTAAGTCTGTTTTGAATTTAATTTATGATTTGAAGGAGTTTGAGACAAGACTGGCTTTGTATGATCAGTTAAACTCAAAAGATTACGAGACTAAAATGAATGCACTTCTTTCTTTGAAGCAGTTATGGCTTGATACAGTTGACATAAAGAGGGGTGGAACTGCGATAAAACAGCTTGCTTTTGGAGGGCAGGCGCTTTTTGTTACTCTAATTGATGCTTTCATGGCAGCGGAGAATGATAAGCTTGAGTATAACGGGAAAAAAATGGATTTGAATGAGAGAGTCGAGAGAATATTAAAACAGAGACTTAATGAATTTTTTATATGGCTTAGAGAATCAGATAAGGAATTGAGGAAGAGATATGAGATAGAGAAGATTTATTTGAAGAGCCAGTATAATAGTTTGCAGTTGTATGCTAGATGGATGAAGCCTTATTTGGAGGCGGCTAAGCAGCTTGAGCAAAGGGCTTCTGGCGGGGCGGCGTTAGTTAATGCTTTTAATACAGTTATATTTGAACTTGTTCTGCTTGGAGAGGATAAGTACGATCCTAAAGATGATGTTGCGGCGGGTATTTTGCCTAAGTCTTTTGAGAAATCTACAAATAGGAAATATACACCAATTATAATTATTGAATTTAATTTTAGAAGCATTCCGCAAAAAGTTGGACAGCATTATGCTTTCGGAGGAAGAGCAGAGGTTAAATTTACAAGCTATGCTTTAAATAATGATGAGCTTGAAGTTTTGAAGGCGAAAATTGAAGAGGATACATTTGGAGATTTAGTTTCAATAATCTCTGGAATGACTAAAGATAGTATTGAGTTGATTAAAGATGATTTAATAAAATTTGGGGCGATGGAGGGTAAAGAGGAGAAAAAGGAAGAGAAAAAAGAGGATATAAATCCATTTAGTGCATTGTTTTCTTTGTTTAGTTTTGGAAAGAAGAAAAGTGCAAAGAAGGAAAAGGGATGGTGGGCAAAGGAGCCTATTTCTCCAGATAGCGATTATGAAAAGATTATAAGATCACAGGCGATTTTGCAGTCTAGGGAAAAATGTTTTACTTTATTTGACTTGTATAAGAAGGCCCATGGAATGCCTAGTCATTACGATCCTTATGTTAGGATATAATTACGGTTGGATTTGATATGGAGAAGAAAATAATAAGAGAGTTGCCTGCAAAGATTAAGGAAATTAAGAAAGGAGAGAGTTCTAACGGGGAGGATAGTGAGTCTGATCTTGAGGAAGAGATTGAAGAATCTGATGAGCAGGCATTTGAAGGGTTTGTTAATTCTGGCGGCGGGAGTGTTAGAGGGGGTGCTGTTGCGCCTGTTTTGCGTGCGGCTGAAGTTCCTCAAGCAAGAGAAGAAGTTGTAAGGGAGATCACGCCTGAAAGAAATGAAGATGAGGGGGCAACTGGAGCAAGAACGGGATATACTTTTGGAGGAGGATATTTGTCTAGATCTCAAGAACCGAGGAGCTCTTCCGACATATTTGCCAGAACGGAAGATAGAGTTATTCCTAGGATGGGCAGAGGGAGCGTCGCTCCTTCGGCTATTTCCGGCGATTTAGCTGGAGGAAGAAGTGAGTTTGATATGAAAACTCCCGAGCTTGAGAGAAATAGAATGGAAGATGAAAATTATAGGGTTGAAAGAGGCGGAATTGCGGATGTTAAGAAAAGGAAAGAGTTGTTTTAGGAGTAGGTTTAAATAAATAGGTATCTTGTTGTTGATATGGGTTATAATGAGGTGTTTTATCCAGGGGCTGACAATGGAATGAATCCAATTTATGGAAAGCCTATTTCTCATGATGTTGCTTTTTCAAGCTTAGGGACGACGACGAATGCAAGGACTGCGAATCAGTTAGAGGCGACTTCGCAGAGCATAAGCTCGGGCGCTAAAGCTGTTGAAGTGCAGCTTACATTTGCAGAGATAGAAAAGGCAATTCCGAGACAGCATCTTGAGGAATTGAACAGGCTTAGAAAATTGACGGGAGTTGAATTTACTGTGCATGGCCCAATGATTGAGCCTACCGGAATAAATCCTGAAGCGGGAAGATGGGATGAGTCGCAGAGGCAGAGAGCCGAAGCTCAGTTTATTAGTTCTATTGATAAAGCGAGGCTGATTAATCCAGATGGGAATGTTGTTGTTACTTTGCATGCAAGCCACGGACTGCCGGAGCCGAGAACTAGAATTATGGTTGAAGAAAATGGCGAGAGAAGAGAGGTGGCAACTGGATTGGCAGTCATTGATAAAAGGACTGGTGCGTTTGGCTCTTTGCCGAGGCAGATTGAGCAGGATTATTTAACTGGAGAGAAGGCTGATGTGGATACGGCTCTTGAGAAATATAATAAACAGAAATGGGCGCAGTCTTTGAGTAATGTTAATGTTTCTTTGCATAGAACAGAAGGATTTTTATCTGATTTTCAGGAGAAAGAAGGATCGGATAAAGCTATGGATTTATTTGTTTTATCTAAAAAAAATCCTGTAAAATATCAGGGAGAGCTGGATAGCATGAAAAAAGAGGCTCCCGAGCTTGTAAATGTTATGCAAAATAAAGTTAATAATTTGACATATACAGATATTTTTGTTAAGGAGGCTTATACAGGATTCAAGGATTTGTTTAATGAGGCTTATTCTTCTGCGTCTGGTGAGGATAAGAAAAAGCTTGATGCCTATAAAGCGGAAGTTGCGCCTTGGATAAAACTTCATGAGAAAGATCCGTCAAAACTTCCAGAGTTTGAGGCGCAGATTACTAAGGGAATAAGAATGCTTGACTCACTTGAACATCCTCCAGAGAGTTTTAAGCCGATAAAAGATTTTGCAATTGATGAGGCGTCTAAAACATTTGCTAATGTTGCTTTTCATGCGTATGGAAAAGATGGAAAGGGCTCTCCTGTTATAAGTATAGAAAATCCTCCTTTGGGATCGGGGCTTTCAAGGGCTGAAGAGATTAGAGAGTTAGTTGAAGAGACTAGAAAAAAGTTTGAGAAAAGGCTGATTGAAGAGAAGCATCTTTCTAAATCTGAAGCAGAGAATCAGGCGAATAAACTTGTCGGCGCTACATGGGATGTAGGGCATATTAATATGCTCAAGAAGTACGGATATACTGACGAGGAATTGAAGAAACAGATGGAGCATATCGCTCCAGTTATAAAGCATATACATCTTTCTGATAATTTTGGAATGGATCATGCTGAACTGCCTATGGGAATGGGAAATGTTCCTATGGCGGCTTATGAAGATATTTTAAAGAAATTTGGAAAGGAAACTGGCAATATAAAGAGAGTTGTTGAGGCTGGGGATTGGTACCAGCATTTTAAGACCAGTCCGTTTGCGGAGATTGCTGCTTCTTTCGGCTCGCCGATTTATGCCGCTAAAAATGGTCCTTATTGGAATAAAGCAATGGCTTCAAGTGGAGGGTATCAGAGTGGATATGGGATGAATCCAGATATACATCATTCAATTTACGGGGCCGGATTTTCAAGCTTGCCTGTTGAGCTGGGCGGACAAATGCAAGGAAGAAGCAGGATGGGCGGGGCGCCAATAGAATAAATATTAATCTGGAAGTTGGGAAGGTTTATAAATTTGTTTTCTTATTTGTTATAGATAAAGATGGTGAAAAAGGTGAAGAGTAAGGTAGAGAAGCTGAAGTTTGCTAAACCTAAGTTTCAGATGACTAATGAAAAAGAGATTGCAATGGATTTTGCTCTTAAAGTTCATGAGAAGTTTGACAGATTAATTAAGGCGACGATTCTTTTTGGCTCGCAAGCTAAAGGCAAGGCTGTTGCAGGGTCGGATATTGATATTATTTTAGTAATTGATGATTCGTCAATTAGCTGGGATTTAGAGTTGATTTCTTGGTATAGGGAAGAGTTAGGCAAGCTTGTAAGCGCGCAGAATTATGGAAAGGATTTACATTTGACAACGGTAAAACTTACGACTTGGTGGAATGATTTACTTATTGGAGATTCTGTCGTGATAAATATGCTAAGATATGGGGAAGCGCTGATTGACAGCGGAGGATTTTTTAATCCTATAAAAACTTTGCTTTTGCAGGGAAGAATACATTCCACTCCAGAGGCAGCTTATGTTGCATTGCAGAGGGCGCCTGCGCATCTTTCAAGAAGCTATGGCTCGGTGTTAGGGGCAATAGAAGGCGTTTATTGGTGTATGGTTGATTCTGCGCACGCAGCGTTGATTATGGATGGAAAAATTCCGCCTTCTCCTGAGCATGTCTCAATTCTTCTTAAAGAATCTTTTGTTGATAGAGGATTGTTGGATATAAGTTACGTGTCTGCTTTTAGAGATGTTTATGCTTTGCATAAGCAGATAGCGCATGGAGAGGTTAGAAAAGTTATGGGGGACAGCATAGATAGATTGCAAAAAACTGCTGAAGATTTTATGCTAAGAATGACGAATATAGTTGATACACTTATTAAGTCTCAGAAAAATGTTTAAGCGGCTTTCTTTTTAGATTCTTCTGCTAGTGCTATCGCTCCAAGCGTTTTACCTATATGATATGCGAGGCCTGCCTTTGTTTTATCTTCTGTGCTTTCGTACTGACTTGTAAAGTATGGAGTGGTATTTTCACCAAGCTCTTTGTATAATTCTGCCTGTGATCTTATAAATCTATTTTGCATTATTTTACTTGGAAGTTCTGGATCGTTTGCAATTAGGAATGCTAAAACGGCTTTGCCTAGAGTTGTGTTTTTGTATTTTTCCATTATTTTATTAAAACTTTCGTCAGGGTTTTTTAGGTCCGCCTGTGCTTTATACACTTTTTCGTGCAATCTGTTAATAGACTCGTCTGTGTTTTCTATTTTTGTAGGCTTTATTTCGGGGATTATCCTAAGAAGGTGCAGTCCTTTTTCTTTCTCGCCTAGTTTTGTGATTGCTTCTCTATAGTTTTCTTTTACTTTTGCGATTAGGTCTTCTTGCCTTTCTCCTCTTGCTTCTTTTAAAAGGTCAATATTTTGTGCAGGAGTAAGCTTTTTGTAATCTTCCTCGCTAAGTCCGGTGTCCTCGTAGAATTTTTTGACATCTTCTTCTTTTGCTTCTGCAATCATTGGAGCTAAATTTAGAGACGCCTCTTTAGAGAAAGCTTCCTCTAAAGCTTCTAATCTTGCGTTTGCTTTTCCTGATTTTAATATATCTTCTAGGCTCATAATCTTATATATACTAGGGGTATTTAAATCTTTTGTTTGTGTTTACTGTGTAGGAGTAACAAGTATTGCTTAGAACAAATCTGTAACGGTGTCTTCGTCCAGTTCGTTGTTTATTTCTACTACTTCAATTTCTTCTTTGTTAAATTGCTCCGAATCTATTGGAATAGAGTCGTTTAGATTCGGAGTATCGCTTTCTTTTTTTACTGAAGGATTGTATTGGTTTTGGCTGTCGTATATTTCTTCTTCTTCTTCTTTAGCATCATCTTCTTTCACTTCTATTTCTTCATTTTCTTTTATGGTTTTTTCTTCTGTGTCGGGATTGTCCGGCTCGGGTTTAGTAATTGGGCTAGGGGTTGATGGTTCTGGGTCTGGAAACAGCGATTGTAATGCCTGGATATTTGGAATTGCTTCGTCTGATTCAAGCTCTTTGAGAATTATTTGCTCCATGTCCTCGCTTTGAATTGTGCTTTGAGATGGGATTGGCACTTCTATTTCGGATGGAATCGGGATGTCTTCTGCTTTTTCTTGCGGCTCTTCTTGCGATTCTTCAGGAATGATTTGACTTTCTTCTGCTTCTAAATTGCTTTCTGCTATTTTTTCTATGGGTTTTTCTTTTTGAGGTATTTGTTTTTCTAAGTTGGATACGAGTTTGCTTATCTTTTCTGCGGCATCCGCATTTGCAGAGATGCTGTCAATTCCATTTTTTATGAGGAATTTTACCATTTCTTCCTTGCTTCCTGCCTGCCCGCAGATTGATGTTTCAACATTGTACTTTTTACATACTCTTATTACATAGCTTAATGAATTTAATACTGCCTGATTCATTTCGTTATAGATGTATTGCACTTGCTGGTTATTTCTGTCAATTGCTAGGGTGTATTGCGTTAAATCATTTGTTCCAAAACTTACGAATGCAATTCCTTCCTCACATAGCTCATTAATTATCTGAACTGCGGCAGGAGTTTCAACCATTATTCCTATTTTTACATTATCTGGAAGACTTATTTTTTCTGCTATTTCTTTAGTCTGTTTTAATTCTTCTACGGAGATTATTTGAGGCATCATTATTCCTAATATTTTATTTGGAAATTCTTTGGCTATGGCTTTTATCGCCAGTATTTCAGCTTCCAGTATTCCTTGATGCTTTAAAGAAAATCTTATTCCGTGATCTCCGAGCATGGGATTGCTCTCCGCTTCTTTTGGAGCGCCTTCTAGATTTTTGTATTCGTCGCTTCTGATATCAGATGTTCTTATCCATGCTTCTTTGAATGGAGTGATTATTTTTTTTAGCCCAGCGTATAGAACCTTTGTATAATCCTGAAGTTTTTTTGCTTTTTCGTAATATAGAGGATGCTTGCCGGACGAGGCGATTATGCCTTCTATTCTTGTCAGGCCTATCGCTTCTGCTTCAGATAGGGCTGCCCGCTCTGCAAAATCAGGAAGATCAACGATAACTTTTATTTTCGTTCTTGTCTGAACAATTGGCTTGACTTCAGCTAGTTTAGTTTCTCCTTTTCCAGAGAAAATTCTGCCAGAGTTTGCATCTACAGTTATTATTTGATCGTCCTTTAATACAGAGGTAGCTTTTGATGTCCCAACAATTGCGGGAATTCCCATTTCTCGCGATACTATTGCTGCATGGCTTGTCAATCCGCCTTCATCTGTAATTATTGCAGCTGCTTTTTGCATTGTAACAACCATGTCGGGATTTGTCATTTTTGTTACTAGTATGTCTCCCTTCTTTATTTTTGATAGCTCTGATAGATCAAGAATTATTTTTACTTTTCCTGAAATTATGCCTGGAGAGGCGGGAAGGCCAGATAGAAGAATTTCTCCCGATATTTCTCTTGTTTCATGCTCTTGAGCGATAGTTGTTATTGGCCTTGATTGCACGATAAAAAGTTCGTTGTTTTCAATTGCAAATTCTATATCTTGAGGTTTTTTATAGTGCTCTTCTAATTGCAGCGCATATTGCGCGTATCTTTTTATTTCGTAAGAAGTCAGGACTTGCTGTAGTGATCGGTCTTCTGTAAGGCTGACGGTTATATTACTTCCTGATGAGTCTCTGACTAGCGCTATTTTTTTCTCTGCAATATTTGATTCTACTGTCTTTAGCGATTCTCTGTCAACAAGATAGCTGTCTGGTTTTATTTTGCCTGATACTATGCCCTCTCCGAGCCCCCATACGGCTTCTATAATTATATTGTTATCTTTTTTTACAGGATTTACAGAGAATATTACACCCGACTTATCTGAATTAATCATCTTTTGCACTACAACTGCCAGATAAGAATTTATATGTGAGAATCCTTTTTTTGTTCTATAGTAAACCGCTCTTGCTGTGAATAGAGAGGCGAAACAGGCTTTTATGTTTTTGATTAGTGCAAGGTTTCCTTTTATATTCAAGAATGATTCCTGCTGTCCTGCAAAACTTGCATCTACTAAATCTTCTGCGGTTGCAGAGCTTCTGACTGCGACGAATGGAGGCTCTTGAGAGTTTTTTAGAATTGCTAATGCACCAGAACTAGCTTTTGAGAGTGATTCTTTGTTAATATTAAGCATTTCGTAAGCTTCTAATATTTCTTCTTTCAGGTTTTCAGGCATATCCGCATTCGTTATTAATTCCCTGATTTCTTTTGCTTTGTTTTCTAAATCTTTTGTATCTTCTACGTCCAAGTTTTCAATTATTTTTTCTATCTGAAATTTTAATCCCGATTTTTCTATGAAATATTGGTAAGCTTGTGCGGTTACAATGAATCCTGGAGGGATAGGAAATTTATTGTTATACATTTCTGCAAGGCTAGCGCCTTTGCCTCCTGCAATAGAAATATCTTTATGAGACAGCTCGGAAAACCATTTTATAAGGCCTGCTTTTTCCTCTTTTGTTTGCATTTATTGAAAAAGGGGGGGGAGTTAATAAATGTAATTATTGTATCTTTTCAAAAAGAACTTTTGTTGCGCAAGGCAGTTTTGATTTGACGGTATTTAGTGAATCTCTAATTATTCTTGCGTTTTTTTCGTTATCGCAAGCTAGAACTATAACTTCCTGGCCTGCATTGACTCTTGCAGCCCTGCCCATTACCGCGCCATAAGAGTGTGACATTCCAGTTGATAACCTGTCTGCACCCGCTCCCGCTGCAGTTTTATGCTCTCTTAATAGATGGTGTGGAAATGCTCTTAAAGCGATGTAATACTGCCCCGGAATCTTTTTTTCAAGATTGTTGCTAAGAAACATTCTACACGCTTCTAGGGCAGTGTCTCTAATTTGAATTTTTTCCATTGAAATCATTTTTATTACAAATTTTAGCTTTCCCGCTTCATATTCTACAACTTTTCCGCCTGTCATTTTTGTTATTTTGTTTTGCGGAACTACTTTTATATATGCCCTGTTTTTGCTTTTAGAATTTCTTGTAAACGGCCTTGCGTATTTTTTTGAATATGATGATGCTTTTCTTAGAGTCATTTTTTAGCTCCTTCTTTTAGCTCTACTTCTGTAGTTATGGCCTGTCCAGGCAATCCTTGTTCAAAAATTGCTCTTACTAACCCTTTATTCCCATGGGCATCGCTGATTTTGCCTTTAATTATCTTTCCCGCAGGACTTTTCCATTCTACGCTTTTCCCAGCTAGCTTTTTTGCCTCTTCCCTGCTTGTTAGATTTAAGTCTAGCAAGTAGTGCCTTTCGTGTATTCTATGCCTGCCTCTTCGGAATTGGACCACTATGCCTTTCATAAATTTGTCTGGAGAAATAGCTTTTTAAAGCTTCCTGATTATTATACAAAATGGCGGAGTTCGGGTATGTATATATTGTTGTGCTTTTCATAGCGTATTATTTAGCTGTTTATTTTTTTGAAAAAAGGGCAATGACTGACGCGAGAGAGATAATAGAGAAGTTTTTTGATGTTCTTCTGTTTTATGTGGGCATTTCAATAATATACTTCTCTTTGACTGGGAAGCCGTTCTTTGGGGATTCGCTCCAAACTTATAGACTATATATTTTCATAGTCGGATTTATTTCTATTATATGGTCTGCTCCTAAATTACTTAGAGAGTTCAAGTATTTAAGAAAAAAGCTGGATTTGAAATAACTATATAACAAGCTCAAAAGAGCCAAGCTCTTTCTGTAATATAGCGAATATTTCTCCAGGGATTTTATGGCCTAGTTTCTCTTTGTGCTTTTGAAGCGCGGCTTCAAGCTCTTTTCTATCTGATTTGACTAGTTTATTGTCTTTGAATTTTCTTATAGTTTCTCTTTCTATAAGGAAGTTTTCCTCTCCCATTAAATATAGCTCGGCTTTTCTTCCTGAATATGAGATTTCTATTACATCCTTTGAAGATTTGATTAGGTCTTTTCTTTGGGCGTATTCTACAAGGCTTTTTATCAAATCATAGGCGTCTTTCTTTACATTTTCTGTTGCTTTTGCATCAAGCTTCCCTTCTTTTATTTTCTTCTTTGACTCTTCAAGGTTTTTTAAGATAGTTAAGAATCTTTCCTGTATCTTTGCTTTTTTTACCAGTTCTTTGTCAAACTCTTTTATTAACTCTGGATGAGGCTTGTCGCCGAATAAAGTTTTTAATAGGCCAAAGACTTCTTTATAAAGATTTTCTGCTGACTTTTCTTGGACGCTCTTTTCAAGTTTTTCTCTTAGCTTTTTTAGATTTTTGATATACTCTTCTGATTCTTTAAGCAAAGCTTCTATTTCATGGCCGCTTATTTCTTTTAACTTTCCGTGTTCATAGTCTTTGAAATATCTGACTGCTTTTTCCAGAGTTTTAAGTTCTTTTTCCGACATTAACTTCTCTTTGTCAACTAATATTTTCTTTACATCTTCTGCCATTGTTTTTGGGACTGGAGGCGCTTCACCTGCGAGCATCATCATTGCTTGTGTTGGGGTTATGACGCCGTAATAAATATCTATCATTGCGTCCATCAGCCTTCTGTTCACCATTTCTTTTGTCTGCTCTCCAGATTTCATGAATAAATCTATGGCTTCGGGGCTTGGCTTTATTTTGCCCATTTTTAATAGAAGTTTCCATGGCAAGAAAGTACCTCGGTCGTATAACGGCACTCCATCTCTAATGAACGTGAAGAATACAGGATGCGCGTCTTTAACTCCCTGCCAGAAATCTGTCAGTAGATAAACTTGGACATTTAATATATTTTTTATTCCGGCCATTGCGTTTGCTTCTCTTATATAATCAAAAATAATGCCTCTAAGTTTTTCCAAAAGTTCTATTCTCGGCATTCGCTTTACATCTGTGTCATCTATAATTACGAATGTATCCACATCTGAAGTTTTATCTGCGGTGCCCCTGACTAGAGAGCCTCCGATTACATAAGAAGCTACATATTTTTCAAATTTTCTTAACACTAGCGATTTGTGTATGACTGCAACTCTTAACGCGCCGAGGAATCCTTTATCATGCAAAGGAAATGAAACGCCGATTGCTTCTACAAATTCGTATTTGCTGTCTAAGCCGTAGTTGAAAACGTCAACTGGAGTTTTAATGTGAATCCAGACGTTTTCTTTTACTTCTTTTACTATTCCTATTATTTCTGGCTTTATTTTTGGGAGATTTTTGTACTGTTCCTCGGGAATGATGAGCATTAAATGCAGTGGTTTTTTGGCGATTTCTTCCTGCGGAATTTGCTCGTCCTCTTCAAAAATAGGGAATGAGTTTGCTGGGAGAAGGCTTAGAGAGACTGTAAAAGGATATTTTTTGATGATTTTTTTCTTTAGATTTTCCAGTTTGGCCTTTACTTTTTCTATATCCTCTGGTTTTGGCTGCATTAAAGGCTCTTTGCCTTTTTCTGCTTTTTCAGGAGAGGAAATCTGCGTTCCAAGATTATTTGGCTTTTTTTCTTCCGTCATAATTATAAGGATTTTTACGGATATTTAAAGGTATGCTGGCTAAGTTTAAATAAACTGTTTTCTTTAATTTAATATGGGAATGAGAGGCAAGTATTTGGCGGAGTTTGTTTATGGCGGAATTGATGGGAGTGTGACAACTTTTGCTGTTGTTGCCGGGGCGATTGGAGCGTCTTTATCCTCTTCGATTGTTTTGATATTGGGGTTTGCTAATTTATTTGCTGATGGGTTTTCAATGGCAGTTTCTAACTATTTGTCTGTGGAGTCTGTGGAGGAGCTGCACACTAAGCACGGGCATGCGAAAGTGCATGGGAAGACCCCGATGCAAACCGCATTTGCGACTTTCTTATCATTTTTTATTGTAGGTTTCATTCCGTTGTTGTTTTTCGTTCTTGCGTTAATATTTCCATTGTTAGAAGCGGGAAAGTTTGCTTATTCTATTATTGCGACTGGACTGGCATTATTCTTTGTCGGTTTTATTAAAGGTGAGGTTGTGGGTAAACATAAGATTAGATCGGCTATTGAGACTTTGCTTATCGGAGGAGTTGCGGCTGGAATTGCTTATTTTGTTGGGTATTTGCTGAAGGGTTTGGCTTGATTTATATATCTTTTTCCCCGAAGAAATAATTTAAACCAATGTCATATGAGACTGCGTCGTATTTTCTTACTGTTTCATTGACTAATCTTTCCGCTTCTTCCATGTCTACTTCGATGAATGCAACCAGCCCAACAACAAGGTCTGCGTTTTCCTTCTATAAGCTCCATGCGCGTTCTCTTGATCCTGCGACTTCTCGTCTCCATTTGCTTGGCGTTCTCAATCCAGCAGATCCACTCATTGCGTGCGAGAGGGGTAATATCTTTCCATGCTGCTAACGCTGCCGGATCAGGTGTAAGAGTCTTTCGTAAATCCGCCGGCATTACATGTACCACACCATTGGTGATTTCTTTTTTATTCATTTTCATTAAAAGAGGAGCATACTTAAATAATTAACTAAGAATGGCCCCTAAGAGAATCGAACTCCTGACTACTCGGCTTTTAGGATTTATGATATTTAGTCGCCATCCTTGTAAACGAGTCGTTTTGCCACTAGACTAAGGGGCCTTAGAATTGAAATGATAGAATGGTTTTTAAAGCTTGTTTTAATTGTTTTTTTATGATAAAATATAACTCTATATGTGTATGGCTTGAAGAGGATAGCTTTCCTTTAGTCAGGGATGTTTTGGATAAGTATGGCTGTGTTGATCCCAAGATTAATAGTAATGGATTGAGAGAAGATGCTGCTGATGAGACAAGGGTTTATGAGCATAAGGGGGTTGGAATTTGGAGAGCGCAATTTCATCAGGCGGATGCTAGTTTATCGAGGGGCCCATATGTTTTGTTTAGATATTGGGGAAATAGAGTTAATCAAGAGATTGTAGATAGCGATCCTATGTGTAGTGTTGTTTTGGAAGTTGCGAAATTGCTTAATGAGCGTAGTAAGGCATCCAAAGTAACTGACATTATGAATCAACAGATTAGTCTTGAAGAAATGGTTTCTAAATAGTATTGTTAATCTATTTGCTGGAGCAAATGCGCTTGCCGATTGAAAGACTGAGGTCTTAGTATCGTCAATCGCTGATGCGCTTGCCGAGAATCGGACTCGAGTCTTATCGTTTTTGCAATATGTTGGCAACGATACGTTCTACCACTAAACCACAAGCGCTTTAAAATGAGAGAAAATAGAGTTATTTAAAGATTGTTGATTGGCAAAAAGTTTATAACTAGTTTAATTGTCAGGTTTTTATGACAATAGTTGATTTGCATACACATGGAGCAGATTCTTATGATTTTAGATGGAATCTTCCGGGCATTAGAGGAAGGCCATATAGTAGAACCGATATTGGAGAAAAGATGGTTGAGCATTGCTTCAAAACAGAAAAAAGTACACTTGTTGGTGTTATTAATTTCGATGATAACAGATGGCAGGGAATTTTTGAAGATTTGAGGAGAGTTAATGGATACGAAATATTTGATAGCGATTATCTTGTTTCTTTAGTTAGAGATGGCAAAAGGATAAGTTTTGTTGTTGGACAGGAAATCCCGACGGATAGAGGACATGTTCTAATTGTCGGGGCTGGAAAGAATATCGAGGGCAGAGTTTTATATGATGTTTTAAAGAATGCTAGGGATTTAAATGGACTAGTAATTGCTGATCACCCTCTTGCCTCTGTAATTGGTTTACAAGAGGAGGCTATTGATAAATATAGAGATTATTTTGATGCGATTGAAGTATGCAATAGTAATTATTCTGGGGATATTAGAAAGAGGCAGGAAGAGTTGGCTTCAAGATTTAGAATTCCGGGAATTGCAGCATCAGATTCACATTCTGTTTCTAAAGTTTTTAGTTCTTATACAAGATTTGATAATCTTGATTTCTCTGATGCCAATAAATTAAAAGCATCTATGAGGAATTGTTTGAGAAGCGGAAGTTATTCTATTGAGAGAGGAACAAATGGCCGGCTTGAGGCAGTTAGGCATGTTGTTGCTGTTGCTTCTGCTTTGAGCGGATTAAAACTTGGAATTTTGAAGAGAGGAAAATACGCCTTGTCTTGATTAATCAAGCCCGTCGTATTGCTGCGGTATTCTGGATTGCGGGCTTGAAGATTTGCTGATTAAGACGTCGTCAATTCTAAGGAGCATCATGGCAATTTCAGATGCACTGCTTATGGCTTGGGTCTTTACTTTTCTTGGCTCTATTATTCCTGCTTTAAGAGTGTCTTCTATCTGATTTGTGAACAGATTTAGGCCGTGGTTTTGATAATTTGATTCGTGCTTGTTTTTCAGTTCCGCTAGTGTGTTTATAGGGTCTAGGCCTGCGTTTTCTGCGAGCGCTTCAGGAATTGATTCTAGGCTGGATGCAAATTCTTCTATTGCTAATTGTTCTCTGCCTCCAAGAGTTTTTGCGTAGTGCCTTAGCCGTTTTGATAGCTCTATTTCAACCGCTCCACCTCCCGCTACTATTTTGCCGTCTCTTATTGCAGATGCGGCGTCGCCTAAAGCGTCTTTGATTGCGCGCTCTATTTCATCTACGATGTGGCTTGTTGGGCCGTGTGCCATGATTGTGACTGCAGCTGGATTTAGACAGCCGCTTATATATGTAAGAACTTCATCTCCTCTCTTTATTTCTTCAACTATTTTTGCTTTTCCTAAAGATGATTCATTTAGGTCGTTAATGTTTGATATTATCCTTGTTGATGTCGCCTTTGCTATTTTTTCCATGTCTGATTTGATTACTCTTCTATACGCGGTAATTCTTGCTTTTGCTAAGTAGTATTGAGCTACGTCGTCTATGCCTTTCTGGCAAAGGATTATATTAGCACCAGACTGAATTATTTTATTAGTTAGCTCTCGGAGATAGTGCTCTTCTGATTCTATGAAGCTTTGAAGCTGCTCTGGAGTAGATATAGAAATTTTAGCTTCGGTTTCCGGGTTGCGGATTTCTAATGCGAAGTCTACTAGCGCGATTTTTGCATTTTCTATGCGTGAAGGCATATCTTGATTAGCTCGCTCTTTTTCTAAGACAATTCCATTTACTAGCTCGGAGTTTGCTATTGAATCGCCTTTGATTTTTCCTATTTTAATATTGTCTAGGTCTATCACTTTGCCTTGTCCTACTTGTGAAATTGCTTTTACAACTAAATCTGCAAGCTTTTCTTTATTGCCTTCGGCGCCTTTTCCAGTCATGGCGGTCATTGCAATTTGTTTTAGAGTGGTTTCGTCGTTTACTGGCGAGGAAATTTCGTCTAAGGCTGCTATTGCGTATTCAGCAGCTAGCTTGTATCCCTTTATTATGACAGTAGGATGTATCTTTTTATCTAAGAGCTTTTCTGCATTTTCTAAAAGTTTTCCTGCGAGTAATGCGACTGTTGTTGTACCGTCTCCGACTTCGTTTTCTTGGGCTCGGGCTATTTCAACCATCATCTTGGCTGCAGGGTGATCTATTTCCATTTCTTCTAGAATTGTAACGCCGTCGTTTGTGACGATAATGTTTCCTGTGCTGTCTACAAGCATTTTGTCCATTCCTTTAGGGCCAAGAGTCGTTTTTACAATGTCGGCTACTATTTTCGCAGCTAAAATGTTATTTCTTTGAGCGTCTTTTCCTAAAAGTCTGGATGTGTTCTCTGGAAGAATGTATATAGGCTTTTCTGACATGAAGTTAATGGATTGAGCGATATTTTAAAGATATATGTAGTTTTTTTCAACTAAGAATTGATGAAAAATATACACAAATGCTTATATTCTTTAATCTCCTGAATAAGAGATGAAAAGAATTGCTGTTGGGGACGTTATGACTAGGAATTTTATTTCTGTTACTCCTGAAACTAATCTTTTGCAATCTGCAAAAATAATGGTAAAGAAGAGGGTTAGTGGAGTTCCGGTTGTTAAGGATAAGCGGCTTTTGGGAATGCTTACACAAGGAGATATTCTTTGGGCGATTACAAAGAAACATAGGTTGAATTTGAAAGAGGTGAAAGCGATTGACATTGCAACTAGAAAGATTGCAGTGGTAAAGCCGTCTGCTGATTTGACTCAGGCTTTTGAGAAGATGAGAAATCTGGGATTAAGAAGGCTGCCTGTGATGTCTAAGGGAGATATTGTTGGGATGCTGACTTTAAAGGATATTCTTCTTATAGAGCCTTCTCTTTATGGAGAGACGAACGAGCTTGGAGAGTTAAGAGAATGGGAAGAGAAACTTAAGAAGGCGAAGAGGGCATGGCCTCTTGAGGGATTATGCGAA
>Ga0209541_10009419_pt1 | contig 15831 bp, 24 predicted proteins | sample RifCSPlowO2_01_FD_184027 | JGI IMG/M metagenome (GOLD analysis project Ga0209541, IMG submission 184027) | Groundwater microbial communities from Rifle, Colorado - Rifle CSP2_plank lowO2_0.1 (SPAdes) (version 2) | ecosystem: Environmental > Aquatic > Deep subsurface > Groundwater | place...
ACAAATCCCAAAAAGCTCATTAATATCATCAATAGAAGCATCTGGTCAAATGCTCTGAATTCTGCAAAGCAGCCATATCTTTGCGCAACTACCTTATGTGCTAATTCATGAAGCAGGAATCCCAGTCCAACAGTTATTGCAGACATTATTAATCCATAAAAAAATCCAAGCCAAGACGAAAATCCGACTAATACTATTGAAAAGGCAATGCTGATCGCTGCCCATGCTTTGAGGATATCAATTAGTTCAGTCTCAGAAGTATTAAAAGGTCCAAATTGAACTTTCTTGATTTTGTTTTGTAGCATTTTGTTGTATTGAATTTATCTATCTCTTTAATTTTCCAAATATCATCTCATCTCTAAATTTGCCTTTCTTGCAGGCATGCTTTCTTAGTGTGCCTTCGTATTGGTATCCTGCTTTCTCAAGGACTCTTGCGCTTGCTTTGTTTTTGGGGAACACAAATGCGTATACTCTTTTAAGGCTAAATTCATTGAAGGATTTCTGAGTCATTTGCTTTACAGCATTAGTCATAATGCCCTTGCCCCAATACTTTTTGCCAAGCCAGTAGCCTAATTCTGCTCTATGGCCTTTAATTTCATTTAAGCCTATTCCACCAATTACTTCATCATTATGAGTCACTGCAAGATGAATCTTAGTCTTTTTTCTCTTGCCATAATTTGCCAGACATTTTGACATAAAAACTTTAGCATCTTTCATTGAATATGGATAAGGGATATTTAATGTGTATCTGTATATCATCCTATTATTGATGTTCTTCTGAAGCGAAATTTCATCTCCTTTCCGAAATTTTCTGAGTTTTATTTCCATTTTAAAACACAAAACGAGAATTTACAAATCCACAAATATCCTGTGCTTTTCATCTCCTGAAAGCTCCAGCATTATTCTTTTTACTATTGCTTTTTCAGGATCAGGCATTAATTTGACTCTTTTTTTCAAATCATCAAAGTTCTCAAAATCCTTGTTTCTTCTCTCTTCAATTATTTCCCACATATGCTTTTTTCCAAGTCCTGGAAGAAGCTCAAGCTGGTGCATTCTGGTGGTCAATGGCTGTGCCTTGTTGAAGAAATCTATAAATCTTGGCTGGTTGGTGTCAATCAGTTTCTTTAGCACAAATTCTAGCTCTGTCCTTGCGGTGGAAGTCAGCTTGTCCAAAGGCAGTTTTCCAACTATATGGTGTATTTTATCCCTTTTTCCCTCGCCAATATATATCTCTTCATGCGATTGCAAGGTTACATCTTTTTTCGGTACCAATTCTAGAAGCACAAAGCGCTCTTTCCCTATTGCCTGCACAATAGGATTCTTTCTGTGAGAAGGTGTGGGATCAAAAGGATATCCATTTGGCAGATAGTCAAGTACGACTGCAGTTTCCTCTTTGATATGCCTTTTTTCTTCCATTTTGTACCTAATGTATTGTTTAGTTTTTCCTTTATTAAATTATGATTTTGCAAATTCCTTCACAACCTCTACTATCTTTTTCATATCTTCATTCTTTATCGTTAATGTATAACCCTGAAGTATTGATTTTAGGTCGGAGACTGATTCCGGCAATAGGTCAACAATCTTGATTATGTGAGGATCCTTTAACCTTGATATCTTAAGCTTCTGAAGCTTATCGACAAGCTCTGATCCTTTTTTCTGGTTTAATTTGACGAATTCTTTGAGATATTCCTCAGTCCTTTTTGACCTGAAGTTGAGTTCCTTCTCTTTCTTCTTGATCTTCTCAAGCTCGTCTAGTATCTCAAACATCGCAACTGGTTTTTCAGAAATTATTTCGGGTTTTGTCATTTTTGTTACCTATAGTTTTTTCAGGTGCACTGGATGCACAAGCAATGTCTTGTGTTTGCCATTGTCATTTATGCTGACTTCATAACAGCTTCCTTTTTTGTCATGGACTTCACCGATTTTACCATAAAATCGAGGGTGATATATCCCTTTGAAATAAGCTGACTCAAATCCAAGTGAAACTCTGTCTCCTTCTTTGAAAGACTGTAGCAACTTGGAGATTTTGATCTTTCCTCTGCTTCTGTAATGCTTCTTATACTTGCTTCTTGTTTTTCTTCTTATTCCGCCGAATCGTTTCATTTAATGCCACTCCCTAAGTTGGAAATTTTATATTGAATCCACTATATAAAGCTAATGGTAATTATGAAGGATATTTAAAGTCTTTGGTTTTCATAATTGAATTGGTCCTTGGGTTTATAAATAAGAAATTGTATAGATGAGAAATACGGCAACAGTCGTTATCACTAGAACTAATAATGCCAATGTCTCGATCACTATTCTCTTCCACATGCTTACAACATCTGGCAGCAAAAGATCAATGACAGTAATCTCAATTAATGATATGAATAAGACAAACAGGAATACAAGTATTGATGCTGCTGTTGAGGATTGTGTGCTAAGTATCATGAATAAGGGATTTCTGTTAAGAAATATTATCAATAACAGGAATAAAGGGATTATAACAAGAGTTATTCTCCACACCCAAAGCGAGATTTTTCTTTTCTTGACATGATCATCTTGCCATATCCTGACTAGTTTATGCGTGACTAAGTATAGGATGACTCCAAAGATAAGAAGAAAACTCGCTATGATTATCAGCATCTCATGCATTATTTAAACCTCTTTTTTAATCATAAAGTAGACTATAATCAAATATTTGGGGTATGAGTATATAAAGTTTTCTCAGAGCCAATTGGCAGTTTAAAGGAAATTTGCAAAATTAACCTAATCTTGGTTCCTGATTCCATTATAGAACATTGAAAAAAACAGGCTGTATAATACTAAACTGTTTAATATGGGGCCATTAGCCTCATCATTAACTTTAAAAGAAGTTTAACATTCTCCCTTTTTATACCATATAGTTCTATGGTTTTGACAAGCTAAGCACCCATTGACATAAGTGCTTTTCCTGTTTGTGCATACTGGTTCTGTCTCATTGCCACAGTTTGCAGTTGATTGGTATCTGCAGAATATTTTTGGATTATAATCCTCTGTTGTGGAATTGTTATTGGTGGAATTTCCATCAGTGGAATTGGTTCCATTTGTGACAGTTCCTGTGGAATTATCTGGAGCTGTTACATTTAAACAGCTTAAACCGCATGATTCAAAATCATAATTTGCTTGTTGTTTGCAATCATTTTTGGAATCAGAGCACTCTTTATTGCAGCTTATATATTCTATCAAAGACAATTTCAAATCGTCTCTTTTCTGGGCAGTGCAGTTCCTTTTGCATACTATGCTCTGGTTCCTAAAGTCCAGATCAGTTAGATTTAGGGCATTGGTTGTGTTATCACATTCTGATCTGCAAATATTATACTCCGAACTTATATTTTCTTTTTGTTCATTTTTGATGCTTCTGCAGCCGTCTCTGCATTGTGAGCCAATAGTATTACAATCCCGTTTATCCAGCATTTTTGTAGTTGAACAGTTTTTCTTGCAGATATTGTAGTTTTGTCTCTGTTCTTTGGTCATTCCGCTTATTGCGAGCACTAGAGAAGCTGCCAGTAAAACAACTAATATTCCTATAATTATTTTTTTCATGAAAACAACCCCCAATTATTTCTCAGGAGTAACAACTATATAAATAGATTTTTATTATTAAAGTTCTATATAGAATAATATATTTCATAAAATAGTTATTGCATGGCATTGTTTAAAAAAACTCCAAAGATTAAAAAGCCTTGACAAACCTCATAATCATCATTGCAAGGCCAAAATAAGCTTCTTCTTCTAGAGGCGTGTAGGCGCTTGCTTTTCCGCAGACTCGGGACTTCATTTTTACCGAAACATTATTAAACATTAGCATATTCTAATATGTGTATATGACTAATATTTATGAAATTCATGCGGAGATATGCAAGGTCTTCTCAAACCCAACTAGGCTCGAAATACTCAATCTCCTGCGTGAAAAGGAGATGACAGTTACTGCATTAATGAAAAAAACTGGATTGAGCCAGGTAAACATATCGCAGCACCTTGCTATCATGAAATACAAAGGTATAGTGACTGCAAGGCGAGATGGAAAAAATATACATTACAAAATCACATACCCAAGAATCATAAAGGCATTTGATATAATACGGGAAGTGCTTACTGAAAGATTAAAAGAGAATAGACAGATGATTACAAATCTACAGGAGAAAAAATGAAGGTCAGGGAATCAGGTATGCCAGAAGAGGATATGTGGAAAGGATTTTTTAGACCCGCCAATATTCTTAAGACAATGGGTGTAGCTGGAACTGTTGCAGAATTTGGCTGCGGCTATGGAACATTTACTATTCCTACGGCAAAGATGATAAGCGGAAAGATTTATGCTCTTGACATAGAACCTGAAATGATGGGGATTACACAAAGAAAAGCAGGGGATAACAGGCTAAGAAATGTGGAAACTGTTCTTCGTGATTTTATGACCGATGGGACAGGTCTTAATAACGGAAGCGTTGATTATGTAATGCTATTCAATATCCTTCATGTGGACGATCCAGATATATTGCTGAAAGAGGCATATCGAATACTGAAGCCAAGAGGAAAAGTTGGGATTATTCATTGGAACTATGATCCCACTACACCAAGAGGACCGCCGATGAAAATCAGGCCTAAGCCAGAACAGTGCATGGAATGGGCTGAACATAGTGGCTTTAGTAATCTTACCAGATATGATCTTAAGCCATATCATTATGGAATTGTGGGGGTGAAAGAATGAAAAAAATATTATTTTTTATGGTTGCATTGCTTTTGACTCTTGCTTTAGTTAATGCAGTCAGCCAAGAAGAGCTTAATGATGCTAAAGCCCTGATTGATTTGAAGATAACTTGCGATAAATTAACTAATGAGCAGCTCGAAGAGATTGGAGAATATTATATGGAACAGATGATGCCTGGCGAAGCTCACAAAAGAGCGCATGAAATGATGGGACTAACAGAAGGTTCTGATGCAGAAGAGCAGTTTCATATAGATTTAGCAAGAAGGTCTTATTGCGGTGAAACTGCAGCAGGATTTGGCATGATGGGAAGAGGGATGATGGGGAACTATCAACCGAATTACAATTATGGGTATAGTGGTTTTTGGAATGGGCTCTGGATAGTTTTTCTGATTGGGGCTATCATCTTAGTGATTTGGATTATCTACAGACTTACAAGAAAAGCAAAAGAGCCAGGAACACCTATTAATATTTTACAGAGAAGATATGCCAAAGGTGAGATAAGCAAAAAACAGTTTGAAGATATGAAAAAAGAGATTGAGGGATGATAATTATGGAAAATGACAAAAATAAATTAATTTGGATTGCCCTTGCTGTTATTATAGGGCTCTTTCTTATAGGAGGTCTTGGAATGGGTGGTTATGGCATAATGGGATTTGGCATGGGTTTTGGAGCTATTTTTATGCTACTTTTCTGGGGGCTTATTATTTGGCTCATTGTTACCTTAGTCAACGCCAACCAATTAGGTAGGAAAGAAAGCGAAGATTCACAATCAATCCTGAAAAGAAGATATGCTTCTGGGGAAATCACAAAGAAGCAATACGAAGAAATGAAGAAAGAGTTAGGCAGGTGATTGAATTGAAAATTGGAATTGTAATCGGGACAAATGAGCCAGAAGTTGTCTGGAACGCCTTTAGGTTTGGAATAACTGCACTAAAGTCAAGCCATGAGGTCAAAGTGTTTCTTATGAACAAAGGAGTGGAAGCAGAAGATATCAAAGATGAAAAATACAATGTAAGAGAGCAAATAGAGCAATGCATTTCAAGCAAAGGCCAGATTCTTGCCTGCGGAACCTGCCTTAAAGCAAGGCAGAAAGAGGCAAGCAACATCTGCCCGATATCAACCATGAAAGACCTTCTCGCAATAGTTGAGGAATCAGACAAGCTTCTTACATTTGGGTAAATCAATGAAATTTTATGCTGCAGTTAAGCGTGGTCTGTTATCGTCGGTTCACAATGAAAATACTGTTATCTTGTGCCTCAGAAATCCAATCCTGTTGCCTGATTACTAAGTAGGATTTCCTAGGGTTTCCGCAAATTCAAAAAGGCTAAAGAGTTATAGCATGTTTTTCTGAGGTGATTCTATTGGAGACAAAACAACTGACAGTTAGATAAAATGCTGTCCTGGATAAAAGCCCTTGACGGGACTCGCACCCGCGACCTTTACCTCCTTGGATATTTACCAAGGTAACGCTCTGCTGGCTGAGCTACAAGGGCAATAAAAATATAGGGTTGATATTTCATATTTAAATGATTTGGTTTTATAATCTAATTCAAGTTAAAGTTTTTAAACTGGACTTAATTACCAAGAATAATGGAAAAGACTTATACAGAATCTGCTCTTGAAGGCGCATTAATAGCATTAGGAATGCCATTTGAACCAAGAATTTATTCTGACGAGATCAGAAGTGCTGCAGAGATTGACGACATTGAGCAGCCAAAAAGAGTTAATACTGCTGAAGATATGCTATTAGCGATTTTTGGAAAACATCCGCAAGTTTCATATTTCCAGGAGCTGGACTCTCAAAATAATTCTTTGTTCGTCCGCATATCGAGGATAACGCATGGCCTTGGCCTTGAGTATCATTTATGTAGCAAAAGCTTAGTGACCAGGAAAGAAATTAATCAGTTAATAAAAAATAGATCCTATGATTATGAATCTGTCTCATTATGTATTAAAAAAGGTGTTGACCAAGATGCTCAAATTAACTTCTTTAATGAATCTTATCCATTATTGAGTTATATTATCTTGCCTAATGGTGATGTAAAAGTTGAGAATTTCGATTCAGTATTAGCTTATACCGAAGAGGAATTTCGTGAGAATTATCTGAAATTCATTGGTGATGAGGATTTATTTGATGATTATCAAGAATTTTGCATAAGAATCACAGAAGGTGTTCAAAACAGAATCTCACAAGATGAGATTCTAAATAACATGATTGAGTTCCTTGCTAAATGTGTTAAAGATTGAATAAAATATTTATTATTGGTAAAAATTAACTGCTTGTTAATTGATTTATCGGCATAACAATTGTAAAAATGCTTCCCTTGCCTTCTTCAGATTCAACTTCAATATTGCCGCCATGCAGGTCAACTATGCTTTTTGCTATTGCTAGCCCTAGGCCAGTTCCTTTTTGCGTTCTAGTCATATGCCCTTCAACTTGGTAGAATTTGTCGAATAAGCGTTTTATGTGCTCCTTGCTTATTCCTATGCCTGTATCCTGGATTGAGAGCCTCCAATCTTTGGCTGTTTTATTCACTGAGATTATTATTGATCCTCCTGGCTGCGTAAATTTGATAGCATTGTTAAATAAGTTGATGAATACCTGTTTGAATTTGTCGATATCAACATTAACAACAGAATTTTCAGGTATATTATAGCTTAGCCTAAGCTTTTTTTCTTTGGCAAGATTGGTATAAATAGGGTTTTTCAGCTCATTTAAGTCAAACAGCGCCATATTCAGTTTCTCTTTACCAGCTTCAAGTTTCGACAGGCTTAAGATATCGTTAATAAGCAATGCCAACCTGTCATTCTCTTTTTTTATTGTCTCCAAGGCTTCTTCCTGTTTTTGGGTTATACTGCCAAACTTTTTTGATTTTAAGAGTGATAAATACAATTTTATTGAGGTTATTGGAGTCCTCAGTTCATGGCTTACAGTTGAGACAAACTCATCTTTTAGTTCATTAAGAGCTTTAACTTCCATGTACTTTTTTTCAGACCGTTCAAGCTTTTCCCTCAAATAGACTTTATCAGCTAGTTTCAGGTAGATCACCTGGGTAAACAGGATTATTGCGATAAATGGAAAAGGCTGCTCAACAAGCCTTAATCTCAATGAAGTGTCGTTGAAAAATATTATATTGACAAGATGCACAAGCGGAGTGATAAGATACATTGAGAATGCGAGATAAATTTTTTTCCTGTATCTTATCTTTTCGACTTTTCTTGTTGACAGGTAATACAAGGCAAAAAGGATCAATATGAACTGCACAACGATAAATATGATGTTTCCAAAAAAATTTGAGAACTCGATATTGGATCCTGAGAAATTTGCAATTAGCCAGAATATCTCAATCACCATAGCCAAAACCAGAACTATTATGAGCTGTGTCTCAATGTTAATGTTTATCTTTCTGGTCTTGAACAAAGGAAATAAAAAAGCATTCAGCAGCAGCACCATTGTGATTAATTCCAGAGTTCCAAGTATTACCGGAAGGAAATAAAAGTTTGCTCCAGTCAATACCACTTGGCCAAATATGATGTTTGCATAGAAGATGACAAGCATTAAGCGATGCGCCATCAAACTTACAAACGCAATCATCAGATATTTCAGCTCTATTCTTCTGCTTCTCAGATATTCTGATATTATCATATATGAAAGCATGGTGTAGATTACCAGCTCTATCGATCTTTTGTAGAATTCTCCTTCAGGAGAGCCCAGAAAAAAGGCAAATCTATGAAAAGAGTCTATACTCAAAAAAGAGAAAATTTCAGTTATTGCCATAGTAAAAGAGGTTTATTGCATCAAATTTCTGACTCTGTTCAGCAATTCATCTGCCTCAAAAGGCTTTGTCAGGTAGTCATCTGTTCCTACCAGCATTCCTTTATCTTTATCCAAAGGCAGATTCTTTGCTGTAACCATCAAAATCTTTACTGCCTTTAACACATCATCCTGCCTAAGGTTGAAGCAGATGTCATAGCCACCTCTTTTTGGAAGCATGAGATCAAGGATAATAAGATCAGGCCTGAGCTTTTGCGCCATTACAAACCCCTTTTCGCCGTCTGAAGCAACATGAACCTTGAAATGGTCCTCAAGTATCAGCCTTTCAGCCTCTGCAATGCTTGGCTCATCCTCTATTATCAGAATTTTCTTGTTTTTTGCCATTAAACCCTCTTTTTGAGATTATTTCATTCGATTTCCTTGTTTTATATAGTTTTATATTTTACAGAATATAGATATGATTATTGCACAAGAACTTTTTTAAACTCATACGTATTTCAAAGACAAAATTAGTGGGGGAATGATATTATGCCATCAATACAGTCAGCTCAGTTGCAAGGAATGTATACTGCTCTTATGACACCAATGCTTGATTCAGGTCATCCTTGGGCAAAGGAGATTGATTTTCCAAAGCTTGAAAAACTGCTGGATGTCCAACTGGCAGCTCAAGTTAGAGGAATTCTAGCATGTGGTACGACCGGTCAGAGTGCAAGCCTTGATGATGATTTTCTAAATTTGGCTGTATTCATTAATACCTATGTTCAATCAAAGTCTCCTGATACGCAGCTAATTTATGGTGCTGGTTCAAATTCAACAGGCAAGGCAATTAAGCAAACACGATCCATTGAAGTGGCAGTGGGCCCTGCAACATTTCTGCATGTAACAGGCTATTATAATAACCCTACTCAAGAAGGATTGATCAATCATTTCACCACAATTGCCGACAATCTTGTGTATCCGGAGAGCAACATCATTATGTACAATGTGCCTGGAAGGACGAACAGCAAGTTAGAAGCAAAAACTGTCATCGAACTTGCCAAACATCCAAAGATTATTGGTATAAAAGAGGCTTCTGGCGATTTGGAACATGTTCGGCAGATTATCAAAGGCACTGACCGTTCGCGCTTTACAGTATTGTCAGGAGAAGATGACCAGGTTACAGAGATTATAAGGATTGGTGGTTATGGTGTAATATCAGCTGCAGCAAATGTTGCTCCCAGATATTTTGTCGAGATGACAGAGTATGCCTTAAAAGGAGACCATACAAAAGCTGCAGAGATGCAAGAACACATCTTGCCTCTTGTCCAGGCAGTTTTCGCAGTTAAAAACCCAATACCCTTAGCTTATATGCTGCATTCTAATGTCAGGATTCCGCTAGTTGGTGTTTTAGATCTTAAGGAACCCAAACGAACCGAAGTCTTAAAAAAGATTCATGAAAGTCTTGAATTGTACAAATTGGACAATCTCGGCATAAATCTTGATAATTTTAGGATCAGCTGTCGTTATCCATTGGAATAAAGTTTACCAATCAAGCATTATTCCGATTTCATGCCTCAATTACTGCAAAACATTTTTATACTTGGTTCCTAAAACTTTTAAGAATGCCAGAAAAAAAAGTTGCAAAGGATACCCCACTTGCAGAACTTACTTTGAGGAAATATGAAAAGCCAGGCAGCTTGAAGGGCCGAGATCTTGTAAAAAAGCTCTGCCTTTCTCTTGGATTATTGCAGCCAGGCGATTCAAGGGATATTATCGTTGATATTTTCTTTGTCATAATAAAGGAAAAAAAAGCGATTAGCGTAGCTGAAATTGAGTCTAAAGTGATCGAACTTAGGAAAAAGAATAATCTCCCTCTTCTTGGGATTGCATCATCTAATATAAGAAGGCAGATTAAAAGGCTAAAAGAGCTTATCCTGGTCGAGAGCATCCAGAGCAAGTATCGACTTACAGAAAACCTCACCTTGCTTGAGATCTTTGAGGAAAAGATAGAGAAATACTATCTTAATTCCATTTTAGACAGGGTCAAGGAATACTGCAGGGAGATTGGGTAGGTTTTCAGATTAATATAGAAGATTACATTCTAAGCTTTAAAAGTTTATTAATTTACTTAGTGATAGATTTATGTGCCATATAAAACAAAAGTTTGGTTTATCGAATAACTCATCCATCAGTATTCCTATTCAAATAATGCCGGACAAACTCGATTACTGCTGGAATAAACGAAATCAAGATTATGATATATGTAACAAGTGTAAGATTTTGCTCTACAAATGTGATTTTCCCAAAAAAGTATCCACTTAGCACAAAAACCAAAACCCAGACAATTCCCCCTATTATGTTATAGGAAAGAAACCTTAAATATTTCATCTTGCTTATGCCTGCAACAAATGGCGCAAAAGTCCTCACTATTGGAATGAATCTTGCAAGGATAATTGTTTTTCCGCCGTGTTTGTTATAGAATTTTTGGGTTTTCTCGTAATATTTTATGTTAACAAGCTTGTTTTTTTCAAAAATCAGAATTCCAAATTTTTTGCCGATATAAAAGTTTACAGCATCTCCCAGCACTGCTGCCACAATGAACAATATAATGATGACAGGCAGATTGATCATGCCACTCCCAGCATAAGTCCCGGTTACAAAAAGCAGGGAATCTCCTGGCAGGAATGGAGTAAACACAAGGCCTGTTTCCAAAAAGATGATCAAGAACAGTATTGCATAAATCCAAAGGCCGTACATCTGTATGAGGATCCCTAGATATTTGTCTATATGAAGGGCAAAATCGATTAGTTTAGTGATAATTGACATAATTGCTTCAAAGTGGATGCCAGAGCCATACTATTTAAAGGTTTGCCACAGCCAATTTAGAAACCTTTATATACTAAAAATCAATTCTAAGCTTTGATGAGAGAGAGGAAAAGGTGGAAAAAAGAACTTTTTTCTCGATAAAATCTATATCGATGTTTTATTTTTGTGATGGAAACGAGTAAACAAAAAAAAACACAGCAAAAGTTAAAACCTTTGATGCCCAGCTTAAGGGAGAAGAAGAGATTCCTTGTGTTTGAGGTTGACACAGATGGCAACCCTGACATAATTCAGATAAATGATACAATCGCATCAAAATTTAAGGATCTTTTTGGATTGTTTGGGCTTGCAGATGCAGGTCTGCTTATGCTGAACAACAAATATGATAATGTGAAGAAAAGAGGTATTATTAGGGTTAATCACAAAAATGTAGACAAGCTTAGGGCTTCATTTGCTCTTATTGATCAAATAAAAAGTTCACCAGCTTCGATCAGGAGCCTGGGCCTAAGCGGGATTTTAAGAAAAGCTGAAAAAATGTTTTTGTAACAATATAAAATAGTGAGAGGTCAAGAAAATGGAGGATGAAAAAATGCAACCAATGCAGCACCAACTGATGGGCTACGATAGAGCCATCACAATGTTCAGCCCTGATGGAAGGCTACTTCAAGTTGAATATGCTAAAAAAACTGTAAGGCAAGGATCAACTGCAATAGGAATGGTCTGTTCAGACGGGGTTCTTTTGGTCACAGACAAGAGGATAGTTGACTCTCTTGTAGTCCCAGAAGCTGTGGAAAAAATTTGGCAGATAGATGACCATATAGGTTCTACTGCTTCAGGTATTCTAAGTGATGCTCGTGTACTGATTGAAAGGGCTCAGCTTAAAGCGCAACAGCACAGGGTTACATTTGACTCTGAGATTGACATTCTTTCAGTAGTAAAGGACATGTGTGACTTAAAGCAGATGTGCACTCAGAGCGGTGGCTTGAGGCCATTTGGCGTCTCAGTTCTGGTTGCTGGTGTGGATGCAACAGGCCCAAAACTGTTCGAGACTGATCCAACAGGCATATTCTTTAGGTACAAGGCAAGTGTTATCGGCGAAGGCGAGACTGAAATTGAGGATATTCTTCATAAAGAGTACAAGGACAACATAAATTTGAATGATGGGTTGAAACTTTGTTTGAGGGCTCTTGCTAAACTGCTTGACAAAAATTTTGATGTTGACAGGATAGATGCTGCATATATCAAGACTTCAGAAAAGAAGTTCACAAAAGTGGACAAGTCTGCTCTTGATAAACTGATGAGAGAGGTAAAGAAGAAATGAGGGAACGAATTTATTCAGAAACTGATGCATTCCACATAAATATTGCACGATTAAAAATAGGCGGCGAGATGTTTGAGATTGATGTGGATCCAGACAAGGCTTTGGATTTCAAGAATGGAATAATTTCAGATGTCCATGAAGTGCTGAGGGTCAGAAAGATTTTTTCAGATGTGAAAAGAGCATTGCTGGCAAGCGAGCACGTCATGAATAAAATATTCAAAACATCTGATCCATTGGAAGTGGCTAAAATAATATTAAATGAAGGCGAGATCCAGCTGACAGAAGAGCACAGGAAAAAAGCAAGGGAAGAAAAAAGGAAAAGGCTGATTTATTTGATACATAGGAATGCTGTTGATCCGAAGACTCATCTTCCTCATCCACATGCAAGGATAGAGAATGCTTTTGAGGAGGCAAAGATAAAGATTGATGAAGATAAGCCGGCAGATATGCAATTGCAGGATGTTATTAAAAAGCTGCAGCCGATACTGCCTATAAGATTTGAGATGAAAGAGATTGAGATTAGGATTCCTCCTGAATACGCAAGAAAGTCTTATGGATTGGTCAAATCCTGGGGCAAGATTCTAAAGGAAGATTGGTTAAGTGGTGGCTATTGGAATGTTGTTATTGAGATACCAGGGGGACTTGCCAGTGAATTTTATGATAAGCTCAACAGATTTACCCATGGAAATAATGAGACGAAAGTTTTGAAGACAAAATGAATGAAAGGTGAAAAAATATGGGAGAATTAATAGTAAATAACAAAGACATTGTTGTTCCAGGAGAAGAATTGGCCCAAGGGCTTGATTATCTTCCAAGTTTCGGAACATATAGGGAAGAAAATTTCATAATATCTGCAAGGTTGGGTATGGTGAATATTGACGGCAGGACCATCAAGATCACTCCGCTCACAGGCAGATATTCTCCTAAAAGAGGAGACACAATCATAGCTAAAGTGATTGACGTGACGTTTTCGGGCTGGCGCCTTGAGACAAATTGCGCATATGCTGCAATGCTCTCTGTAAAAGATGCAACGTCTGATTTTATTGCAAGAGGAGCAGACTTGACGAAATATTTTGACATAGGTGATTATCTTGTTGCAAAGATAACAAATGTCACCTCCCAAAAGCTGATTGACCTGACCATGAAAGGTCCAGGTTTGAGAAAGCTTATTGGAGGCAGGGTAATCAAGGTGAATACCAACAAGGTACCAAGGATTATCGGCAAGCAAGGTTCAATGATATCTATGATTAAGGACGCAACAAACTGCAAGATAATTGTTGGCCAGAATGGCCTTGCATGGATCAATGGGGATCCTCAGAATGAGTTTATTGCTGTTTCTACCATAAAAAAGATTGAAGAAGAAAGCCATATTTCCGGTTTAACAGAAAGAGTCAAAGAATATCTTCAAGAGCAGACAAAAAATATGAATATCCCAAAACCTACAACTCATGAAGAGCACGATGATTACAGGGGTGAATAAACATGAACTACAAAAGAAAAGATAGGAATCTTGATGAGATAAGGCCTATCGAGGCCAAAGCAGGCATAATAAAAAATGCAGATGGTTCTGCAATGTTTCGGATAGGTAAGACAGTTGCATACGCAGCTGTCTATGGCCCGCGTGATCTATATCCAAAATTCCTTCAGGATCCACTCAAAGGAGTACTGCGATGCAATTATAATATGATGCCGTTCTCAGGTTCAGGTGAAAGGGTTAGGCCTGGACAAAGCAGAAGATCAAGAGAAATCTCAATGGTCACAGAAAAAGCATTGCTGCCAGTTGTTGACTTAAACGATTTTCCAAACGCGGTTGTTGATGTCTTTATTGAACTGCCTCAGACAGATGCTGGCTCCAGGTGTGCTGGTATTTGCGCAGCTTCAATAGCATTGGCTGATGCAGGATTATCTATGAAAGGATTGGTTTCAGCTGTTTCTGTTGGAAATCTTAATGGAACTCTTGTTGTCGATCTTGACAAGGAAGAAGAGGATATTGAAGGTGAAGTTGCAGACATACCTATTGCAATGGTCAAAAGGACTGGTGCTATCACTCTGATGCAGATGGATGGTATAGTCGAAAAAGACCAAGTGATGAAGCTTCTTGAGATGATTAAGGATGCCTGCGGTAAGATTCATGATGTTCAAACAAAGGCTTTGAAAGAAAAGTATAAGGGCAGCATGGATAATGGAGATGAAAATTAGTTTGGTGATAAAAAATGGATAATAACTTAAGAAATCATGTTCTGAGGTCTTTGAATGCGGGTTTGCGCTTTGATAACAGGAAACCCGAAGACTACAGGTCGATTAGTATAGAATACAGCATAAGTTCAAATGCAGAAGGTTCAGCAAGAGTAAAGATTGGAGATACAGAAGTCCTTGCAGGAGTGAAGTTTGAGATTGGCTCGCCATTTCCAGACAAGCCTGATGAAGGCACAATAATTGTGAATGCAGAATTGCTGCCGCTTTCAAATCCTGAATTTGAGTCTGGCCCGCCTAATATCCATTCAATTGAACTTGCAAGAGTAGTTGACAGGGGCATTAGGGAATCAAAGACAATTGATTTCAAGTCACTTTGTGTAGAGAAAGGCGAAAAAGTTTGGTTGGTCTTGATTGATATAATAACTATAAATGATGCAGGGAACTTGTTTGATGCTGCTGCGCTTGCAGCTTATGCAGCCTTGCAGAATGCAGTTTTTCCAGGGCTTGATGGAGACAAGATTAACTACAAGGAAAAAACTAAGAAGAAGTTTGACTTGATGAATATCCCTGTTTCTGTAACAGTCTTAAAGCTTGGCAAAAATTATTTTGTGGATCCTACAAATGAAGAGGAAGAAGTTGCAGATGCAAGGCTTACATTAGTCTCGATGGAAAATGGCAAGCTTTGTGCAATGCAGAAAGGCGGCGATCATCCATTGACATCTATGGACATCAATGCAATGATGGACCTTGCTATTGTGAAAGGAGCAGAGTTGAGGGAAATTCTGAAGAAGCAGAAGAAGAAATGAATTCCACGCTTGCTGGGTTTTTTCAATTTAATTTTTATTTTGTAGATGTTAACGATAAGTTAAAGTAGTTCCGCAAAACAAACATAATAAGTGTAAACCGGCGTTGCGTGGAAACTCATTAATTAATTATGTTCATCCCAGAATTTATATTTCTCAAGTATGCTCTCAACATTTCCTAGATATCTAATCACTTTTTGTTTAGGTC
>Ga0209541_10009420_pt1 | contig 15830 bp, 19 predicted proteins | sample RifCSPlowO2_01_FD_184027 | JGI IMG/M metagenome (GOLD analysis project Ga0209541, IMG submission 184027) | Groundwater microbial communities from Rifle, Colorado - Rifle CSP2_plank lowO2_0.1 (SPAdes) (version 2) | ecosystem: Environmental > Aquatic > Deep subsurface > Groundwater | place...
TCGCGTCCTATCCATTGAACGATAAGGGGGATGGCTTAAACAATATTATACCAAACCTCAAGCAAAGCTCCGAAAATCGCCCCCAGTCCAATTAGATAATAAACAAAATTCGGCAGTTTTATCTCATAATCCGGTTTAATTTCTGACGACTTTGATTTTTTATGGATCAATAAAACGACAACTGCCTGAAAAGCGAAAAACAGAGCGCCAATAATACCTATAACCGTCACAAAATTTCTTGCTCCAAGCAAAAATAGTGTCAAGGGGGCCGCTCCGGTTATAAGCCACGCCAGCCACTTATTAATTTTAAAATCATACCAAAGCGTTTCTTTGATGTATATTCCGTAACTCAGCGATGCTCCGGAAACAGCTAAAAGCCCTAAAAATGATCCGAGCAAAAGAATGGCTCTTGAATTTAAAACGCCGGCCAGGCCGGAAATAGCATCCGGCGAAGTTAAGTTACCGGAAACGCCCAAAACGATAAAAATAAAAAACAAATATACAATCGCGGAAATGAGAGTGCCGCAAATTATCGCTTTTTTTAATTTTCGCTTTGAAGTTCCTATTATATCTTCCATTTCCGGTATCACATAATAACCCGAAATGGCGAATAAAATAACGCCGTAAGGCAGAAGAATGTTATCGATGTTAAGGCCTTTAAAATTATTAAAATCTATATAACCGACATTAAACGACGAAATCAATATAATAATTGAAATTACCGAAAAACTAAAAATTAATTCGGTTTTGCCGAATATCCTTGGTTTGACCAAGATAAATAAAAACCAAACGGCAAAAAAAATTAAAGAACTTGAGACGGCGCTTTGGCTAATAAGAAATGAAAGAAAATGGCCCGCTAAAATTATGTAAACCAAAAGAACGCCGATTCCTCCCAAAAGAGTCGAAATGGTTACAAATAATTTCCATTTATAACCCAGATATTCTTTGGTATAACCGATAAGGCGTTTTTTCCCCTTGGTTCTTAAAGCAATTTCGCCGATAATCAGCTGGATCAGCAAAACAGCGGCAACGATAGCAATAAATTCTAAAAATCCAATAATAAAACCGGATTTAAAAAAAGCATAAGGCAAACTAAAAATGCCGGCGCCAATAGTGGTGCCGACAAGAGAGAAAACCGCCAGCCAGAAATTACCGTTTGGTTTATTCTCGGCCATAACTGTTGTTTTGTCCATGTTTAGCGTTATGATTTTTTAACTCTTCTTTTATAAGAACAACTTTTTCTTTTTTAATTAATTTCAGAAGTTTTTCTAAAAGACGCTTGGGATCTGAATCATAAACTATCTTGCCGGAACCGCGATGAGATTTTTTAACAATCTCTTTTATCATATCAGCCGTGCCGCCGGTTCCTTCAAGAACTCCGATTGGCTTATTATCTTCAAAAGCGATGGTAAATTCATTTAAGGTGCCCATGCGGCCGCAAATAAAAATTACCGCATCGGCACTGCGAGTGAGAAGCAGGTTGCGCCCGGAATAATCAAAACCGGTATAAATAATTAAATCAAAAAAATCGGTTGGTAAATGATAGGTTCTAACATGGGCTCTCTCTGTAGCCGCCGGCGACAAACCTATAGAAATTCCTCCAGCTTCTTTGGCGCCGCGCGCCGCAAAATATGGAATACCAATAGTGGCGCCGGTTAAAACCACGCCATTATGATTAACAATTTCTCGTCCCATTTGTCTCGATAATTCTAGAGCATCTTGACTGCAGTGTTCGGTCTCTGCCGCCCCAGAAACGCAAATCTTGTATTTCATATGGGAATAATGTTCGGTGGCAGTTTCTTTTAATAAGTGTTTCTTCTTGGTCATAAGATGATAATTTATCATAACCAATTATCTAAATCAAAATCAAATTGTGCATAATTTTGATTAATGATTAAGAAATATTAAAAATTTAAAACAAATTTAATACTTCAACTAATGTAGTATATCTCGCAAAATAACTTCATTATTAAGCCGAAAATTCGCGATATATTATTTTTAACTATGAAGGTTTTAATTTGATATTATTTAACCAGAAGTTACCGTCAAAATTTGATCTTGACACGATTTTCGATTTTACATTAAATTCGTCACCTGTGGATAACTCCAACGTCTCGCGAAGCGAAAGTCGAAGTCCGACCTTGCGTCGGACTTAATAATATATTATTCACAACGTTTAAACATCCTGCTAACAAGATATAAACAAGGTAATAAATCAATAAAAATTTAATATCTTTATTTTCACGCTTTTCTCGTTCGCCCCAGCGAGGCGAACGAGAGGATTCGCCCTCGCTCTTGCTTCGCAAACCGTGCCCGCTCGGGCTCATAACCCGCTTTGAAAACAAAGATATTAAATTTTTATAAAAATAAGAAAATAATAAATAAATTATTTTCCGAAGCTTATGAAAGCGTTTTAGCATGGTTCCCCGCAAAGCGGGGATAAAACGCTTTCATCGGACAGCGAGGGAGCCGCTGGGCGACCGAGAGCGCGAGGAAAATGAATTATATTGATTTTTTATTATGTTCGAGAAATGATATGGGTGGGCGAAAAAACACATGGAATACAACGATAATAAATTTGCGACATAGGTAACCTTAATTCACCAGCCAGCGAATAAAATTTAGCCATGGTAGCCATTTTCTGGTCTGTCCGTTGACGGATATATTCCGAAAAATTTTTTATATATTTAATTATCGTAATCACATTTATTATTTCCACCGCTTGTGCCGCTTACACCGCTTCCTGTTTGTTTTCCGATACGTTTCAGCCAGAAGTTTTCCTAAGAATACTTGCTCGTTCTGATTCTTCCATTTTTCTTATCGGTAAAATTACATATGGGTTAGCAGGATTAATATAATTTGCAGCAGAGGAAACGGATGATATGCCGATTGTTTCTTGTGCCGCAGACAATTCTCGCAGAGAAGGTAATAATTCTTTTTGAAGAGTTTTTATTTTTACTTCCTCAATACTATCGGAGAAAATCGTTTTTTCTTTTTTTTCTACATTTTCTTTCACAGCAAAAGCTTGGGTTAAAAATTTATTTGAAAATTTGCCTTTAATATGAGAGTGGTCCATATCGGCATATTTTTTTAGGTAATCTATCATCCAATCGTTGGTTGTAACATAATAACTCCCCAATCTTAGTCCTTGAAGCTTGCCTTGTCTTATCATGAGACCTAAATGATCGCGGGTATAACCATACAATCCAGCCGCGGTTTTAAGCGATAAATATTTATTTTCGTTTTCGTTCACAAATAGAGTTTAAAATGGCTAATTAATCTAAAAAAGTTTATCGCAACTGCGATATAATTAAAAAATACTTTCTTATTATAACAAAAATAAAAAACTCTCGCAGCTGTAGAACTGTGGATAAGTTAAAAACTTACTTCAAATTGGCGTTTTACTGATTGATATGAGCCGAGAGATTTTATAGTAAAACTAGGCGCGACGCCGGTAACTGTAGTTCCAATAGTCGCTCCATTTAACATTGCCGGCGAAGCCACTGAAACGCCTTTTTTAATTTGATACAATTGCCATTCAACTCCGGAATCGGCGGCATAAATTGCCACTTGAGAATCGCCGATATCTTTAGCTAACTTTAATTGAACAATCACAATATTGGCGATTAAAACAGCGATTAAAGCTACAATGGATAAAATTACTACTGTTAAAAGAAGTGCGATGCCGTTCTGTTTTTGATTATCTTTTTTTGAAAGTTTCATAATATTTTTAATTTTGAAGAAGCCTTTCGCTAATTGTTGTTTGAATTTTTAAATTAGCGGTTTGACTGCCAACACTGCTTGTAACGCCAATCGTAATGGTAATTCGCGGTTCTAAACTATCGCCAACCGCCTGACCCATTAAATAAAAATTTAAATAATTAACGACTACTTCGGTGCCACTAACGGCTGAATAACTTGATCCCCCATCAGAAGATTTTTCTATAACATTGCTATTTAAACGATAAGCAGTCGCTTCTCCTTTAGCATTAGTAAAAGAAATAGAACTGCCCCCCCCGCTAAAATCTTTTCCCGTTTTCATTTCTCTTGCCATTGCCTCAATAGCAAACCGAATATTGTCTTCTGTGTTGCGCAAAGCAATAATGCGGCGCTGGCTAATAATTGACAATACAAAAATACCAACGGTCATACCAACGACTAAACCGAAAACGCCTATAGCGACTATTAGTTCTATCATCGTCAAACCGTTTTCTTTATTGTAATTTTTAATTTTAAGCATTTTATTTCCAATTAAAAAGATGGCTTTCCGCGGAACTGCTGTAAGTAATGCCTCTCCTTTGCCAAGTTACGGTAGAAATAACGCGAATTTCATAACCTGAAATATTGGAGATAGAAATTTTTCTTATATAAGGAGTATTTATGCCGGAACTGTAACTGTAAAGTCCGCTACCAGAATCAAATAATAGCGGATTACCAGTGTAAGAAGATAGAGCAATTGAATTATATGATGCCTGATAATCTCCATTGGCAAGACCATTATTCCAAGACAAACTCTGGAGCCAGTTGTTATCTCTGATATTTCTAACCACCTCTAATCCTTCGGCGGCTAAATTGGCGGCAATTAATCGGTCGCCGATATTGGAAACATAAAAAAGAGAAGTGGTTATTAACGTTAAAGCCGAAACTAATCCAATTACAATAATGCCAACTGCTACTATGGTCTCAATTAAAGTAAATCCTTTCATGGCGATGAAATAAATCCGGTTTTATTAACGTTAACCACACGGGTTACGGAATTTTTGTTAATTAAAGTGATACTCGACAATGTTTGAGCGGGGGTAAAGGTTACGGTTGGTTCCGGAGGCGTGAAAACAATATCGCTAAGACCGCTGCTTAAACCGCTAACCGTTATTCCAGATTCTAAATTTACGGTTTCAAAATCTTCGGAACCATCGGCGGCTCTTATAAAATCTCTGTCGGAACAATTTTGGTTTAACGCTAAATCGGCAAAAATTACATAATTATCCGAACCCATACCGTTAAAATGCGCGCCCCAGCCGCAAGGAATGCCCGAGGTCTTGAAAACCTTGGAAGAAAGCGTGAAAGATTGGGCACGGCGTAAATCTAAAGAAAGTTTTTGAGCCGATCTTAGCAGCGCCGAATTCTGCCGCTCGGTACCAATGTTGAAAATAACAACCCCCGTAATAATAACGATAATCGCCAAAACAACCAGCATCTCAATAAGAGTAAAACCTTTTGGGATATTATTTTTGAGCATATTTTATCAAAATTTCATCATTAGGATTTACAATAATTTCATAAAATGGTTTTTCAACTTTTTTACCATTGATATGCCATTGCCATGCTTTTATTTTATTCGCAGTAAAATTTTCAATGGCGATAACACTATTCCTTGCATCTAATTTATAATGAAGATCCCCCGCTTTTGCGGCCTGATTTAAAATATTCATAAGATTTTCGTTTTCAATTATTTCACCTTTAAAAGCGCGCTTTTCGCCATTGCCAAAATCTATAGTTAAAGACGCTTCGCCGATAATCTTTGCGGCTGGTGAAAGCGGCAAAAATTGATTAGATGGAAACAAAAAAATCAAAAACCCGCTTAAAATCAAAAGCAAAACAGCTGAAGTTATCAAAGTATAATCGTCTTTTAGTTTATTTCTTTTCATATTTTAAATTATGCCAAATGATATTTACCAAGTACTGCAGGCGGGTTCGCCGGAGCAAACCATCCAAGCATAAGTCGGCCGGAGCGGATCATAAAGAGTGTCTTTTGAATCGCCCAAAGTGCAGCCATCTGTATTAGGATAGTATGATAAAACTTTATAGTTTGACGCATCAGATTTATAAAGATATGTTCTTGTGTTGCCATCGTCATTCGGATCGCTGGGAAGACGCTTAATGTACGTCGGCGCTAAATTGGGAATCCAGCCATCGCTACCGGTAACACCATGACTTCCGTAAGGAACATTAATGCCCCACCATTCACCGCTAGTATTAGGATAAGCTTTAGGAATTTGAGCGTCGTAATAGGCCTCCAAAGGCACTTGGACAGAAACAATATCGGCGCGGCGTTTGGCACAGCGACTTTTTTGGCGGACTGATTGGATATTTATTGTGATAATAGCCGCCAGAAGACCTATAATGCCGACAGCCACCAATAGCTCTACTAATGTGAACCCTTTTTGGCGGGTTTTAAATATGTTCATATTTTTTAATTTTCAATATGTAGACATTTTGATATTTAGATATTTCAAGATTTAAAAATTTAATAATTTAAAAGTAAAATCAGAAAAGAAGAAAGCGATAGCGGCGCCGAGAACTAAAAATGGGCCGAAGGCGATTTGGCTCTTTAAATTTTTAACGCCAAGCGCTAATAAGATTATACCAAAAACAGCGCCAATAATAAAAGCCGACATCAAAGCCGCCGCCGCGGATACGGGACCCAAAAACAAACCGATTAAAAACGCAAGTTTAGCGTCGCCCAGGCCCATCGCCCGGCCTTTTGAAAAAAAATAAATCAAAAAGAAAAACAGGAAAGCGGCAATAGCAGTAAAAAGCGGATATATAAATATTTCGAAATTTATATATTTAAAGATTTCAAGATTTAAAAGTTTAAAAGTTTCGAAATTTAAATATTTAAATGTTTCGAAGTTAAAATATTTCAGAGAATTTAAAACATTATACAAAAAAGCAACGATGATTGACGGATAGACGATTTTATCAGGAATTATTTTCCATTTAAAATCATAAGCGGCAATAACTAAAAGAGCGGAAAGAATAAAAATATGATAAACAAAATTTAAGTAGTTAAATATTTCAAGATTTAAATATTGAAAATTGAAAATTGAAAATTGAAAATTGTCGAGATTCTTGTTAAATACTAAAATCCATATCAGACCCGAAAGAATCTCGACTATGGGATATTGCCAAGAGATTTTTTTCTTGCAATAACGGCAGCGCCTTTTTAGCCAAAAAAAACTCAAGACCGGCACCAAGTCGTACCATCTTAAATTTATTTTACATTCGGGACAAAAAGAACGGCCGAAAATCATATTTCGGCCGTTCTTCAGGCGATAAATCACGACATTCAGAAAGCTGCCCGCAATCAATCCAAAAAGAAATACCAAATAAAACATTGTTTAAATATTTCAATATTTCAATATTTCGAGATTTATTGAGCAATATCATAACAGTACCTGTTTGTCGCTCCGCCGCATCCTGCTGTGTCAACGCCGTTAAAGGGATTTGTATAAGCGCTGGTATAAGGACAGGTGGCGCCGGTAATGGAATTGCAATCGCGATCCTGATTTAGAAGCTGACTGCCCGTATCTTCCATGCTTGCCCCAAAGTGGTACGAATAAGGATTTGTTGCCGGATAAATAGCATAGTAATAACAGTAATCAGAATTCCCGGTGCAGGTAGTGCCTGTCGGGGCTAAAGGATCAAGCGGCCATACCGGTATGTGACCATCGGTAACCAAATTGGCAAGGGTGGCAGGATATTTGCCGTTCTTGCCAAAATAATCCTCTGTCGCGGTTTGGAGGTTTCTGACATCGGCAACCCTTTTTGTGTCGCGAGCTCTTCTTCTAGCGCTAGTTAAATTAAGAACCAAAATTGACGCGAGAAGTCCTATAATACCGATAACGACCAAAAGTTCCAACAAAGTGAAACCTTTCTCTTTTTTATTTTTAAACATAAATTTTATTTTTAATTAATTTTAATCGCCTATACAACCCTTACGACCTATTAGGATATATAGGACTTTTAAAACGCATTTACTAAATTATATATCGGAAGCAAAATCGCCGCAACTAAGATACCCACACCCGCCCCTAAAACCACAATTAAAATCGGTTCAATAAGATTGACGATATTATCAAAAGCCCGATTTACTTCTTCGGTGAAAAAAGCCGATATTTGTTTTAGAATAGAGTCAAGTTTTCCGGTTTGTTCGCCAATTGAGATCATTTGGGTAACCATCGGCAGGATTTCGGGATAACGGGCAAAAACCACGCTGATATTGCTTCCTTTGCGGACCGCTTCATCGGCCTCAAGAATAATCCGTTTATAAACCGAATTGCCGACTACATCGGCCGTTATTTCAAGCGACTGGGAAATGGCAATACCGGCCGAAGAAAGCGTTGACAATGTTTCTGAAAAACGCGCCAGATATATTTTTTTTAAAAGTTCGCCAAAAATAGGAAAACGCAATTTTAATCCATCATAAGCATATTGCCATTCCGGAGATTTTTTAAGAGAAATCCGAACAAAATAAACCATCGCGCCTAAAATGATAAATACGATCCAGCCCCAATTTTTGGTAAAGTTGGCCGTGCCTATAAGAAGGCGGGTGACAAAAGGCAGCTCTTGGCCCGATTCTGTCAAAATTGAAGTTAAATTGGGAACGACAAAAATCAGCATTAATACGCCCACAATAATGAACGCGCCAACGATAAAAGCCGGATAAATCATTGCTCCTCGGGCCTTGGAATTTAAAAGGTATTGTTTATTAATATAATCGGAAAGATAGGTTAGGGTTTCTTCCAAGCGGCCGGAAATTTCCCCCGATCGCGTCATTTGAATAAAAAAGTTGGAAAAAACCTTGGGATATTTAGACAAGGCTCTTGAAAAAATCATGCCGGCATCAACATCGTTAGCCACGGCATTAATAATGCCGGCAAAATTTGGATTCCTCGTCTGTTTTGTTAAAACCCTAAGCGATTGGACTAAAGGCACTTTTGCCTGAATTAAAATCGAGAGTTGCTTACTAAAAAGAACGATATCTTCGCTTTTAATCCGATTAATAAGGCTGGCGATTTGTTTTGTTAATATATTCAAATTCAGGTATTCCGCTTCTATAAACGGCTTGATTTCAATAATAACCAATTGCTGGTTCTGCAGCATTGAAATAGCCGCTTCAAGCGATGAGGCCTCCGCGATATCGGATTCTAATTTTCCTTCTTTAGTTCTGGCGGTATATTGAAATTTTGCCATTTTTAAATGTTTTAAAATTATTGATTAATTCGCGTTTGAAGTTCGGTCGGGTTAAGAGTGTAGGCCATGGCAACTTCCGGCGCCACTTCGCCTCGGCGAATCAACTCATCTAAATTACGATTTAAAGACATCATGCCGTTTTCAAGCGAGGTCTCGATAACCAAATCAATTTGATGAGCTTTGGATTCGCGAATCAAGTTGCTGACGGCGCTATTACTGAACATAATTTCGGTCGCCGGTATGCGGCCGCCGGAAATACGGGGTAAAAGCCGCTGGGAAATTATGGCCGAAAGAGTGTTGGCGAGCTGAAGCCGAATTTGATTTTGCTGCTCCGGAGAAAAAACATCAATAATTCGATCAACGGTCTGACTGGCATTATTGGTATGGAGAGATGAGAGCACCAAGTGGCCCGTTTCCGCCGCCGTTAAAGCGGTAGCGATGGTTTCCGGATCCCGCATTTCGCCAATCATAATAACGTTGGGGTCCTCTCTCAAAATAGAGCTTAAGGCGTTATGAAAACTTTTTGTGTCGTTGCCGATTTCTCTTTGATTAACAATTGATTTATTCCCGACAAAAAGATATTCAATCGGATCTTCAATGGTAATAATGTGTTCGGTCCGTTCGCGATTAATTTCGTCAATTAATGCCGCCAAGGTAGTTGATTTGCCATGGCCGGACGGACCGGTCAATAAAGCAAAGCCCTGTTTTAGTTTAGAAATTTTATGAAGAGCCGCGGGCAGATTAAGTTCTTCCAGGGTTCTTATTTTTGAAGGTATCAATCTTAAAGCGCTGCTGACAAACCCTTTCTCCAAAAAAACATTGATGCGAAAACGAGCCAGATCGCGGAAAGCGTAAGAAAAATCAATTTCTTTTTTTTCGAGAAAAATATTATTTCGTTCCCCTAAAAGCGAAAAAGCCAGGTCTCTCGCGTGTTCGGCCGTTAAAACCGAAAAATCTTCAAGCGGCAAAAGATTTCCATCAATTCTCACGGTTGGTTTATAACCGACGCTTAAATGCAAATCGGACGCGTTAAGTTTTAGGGTGTTTAAAAGTAAATCTTCTAATTCTTGTTCTATTGTAGGCATTTTAAAATATTTAAATATTTAGAAATTATTTTGGTTCCTCGGTGTTGACGCTGACGACTTGGGTCAGTTCTTCAAAACCAATTATACCATCTAAAACTTTTAAAACGCCATCTTGAAACATTGTTACCATCCCCTGTCTTTTGGCTTCGGCTAAAATTTTTGATTCGGTGGGCCCGGAAATAATTATTTCTTCAATCTGGGGAGTTACCTCTAAAATTTCAAAAACCGCTATTCGGCCTTTGGTGCCCTTGTTGCCGCATTTAGGACAACCTTGGGGTTTGTAAATTTTAAATTTGTCGGATTTTATTTTCGGCCGGTTGTTTTCAGACATGGAATTTATAGCTTCTAAAATGATTTTTTTCACCGGTTCCGAGGGCTCTGTTTCTTTTTTGCAATCGGGGCATAACCTTTTGACCAAGCGCTGGGCTAAAGCCACATTTAAAGCCGATGGTAAAAGAAACGGCTCAACTCCCATATCTATCAAGCGGGGAATAACGCCGATGGCATCATTAGTGTGCAGAGTAGATAAAACTAAATGGCCGGTCAAAGCCGATTGAACCGCAAGTCCGGCGGTTTCGCTGTCGCGTATTTCTCCAACAACAATAATATTCGGATCCTGGCGCAAAATCTGCCGCAAACCGGAAGCAAAGGTATAGCCAAGCTCGGGCCTGATTTGCGATTGGTTAACACCGTCAACATAATATTCAACCGGGTCTTCCAAGCTGACGATATTGACCAATTCGGTATTAAGAATTTGTAAAATCCCGTAGATAGTCGTGGATTTTCCGGAACCGGTCGGCCCGGTCATAAGTATCATGCCAAAAGGTTTTTTTATTCCCCTTTCAACAACCTCCAAATTGCGGCCGATAATGCCAAGTTCCGGCAAGGTTCTTAGTCCGATAGTAGGATCCAAAATTCTAAGCGCCGCCTTTTCGCCTCTGGCCGTAGGCAAAATTGCCACTCTGAAATCAACCGCTTTTTCGCCCAACTTGGTGGTAAAACGGCCGTCCTGGGGCCGCCGCGTCTCGTCAATCTGAAGATTTGAAAGAATTTTTACCCGCGCCACAATGGCCGGCGCAATTTCCACCGGTAAAACCACAACTGTTTGCAATGTGCCGTCAAGGCGAAAACGGACTCTTAATTTTTTCATTGTCGGCTCAATATGAATGTCCGAGGCCTTGGATTCAATACCGTGCTTTAAAATCGTTTCCACCATTCTTATTATCGGCGCCGCTTCTTCTTTTTTACCTCTTGGTGTTTCCGGTAAATAAATTTTTTCTTCCGCCAGTTCTTTTCTTAAGCCCTCAAGCGCCTCTCCCACCTCTTCTTTAATCCCCGCGTATTGTTTGATCAAAACCAGCCAATCTTCTTCGCTGATTTTAAAAACTCTGGCCGCCAAGCTATTTCTGGAAGTTAAAAAACTGAGCGCTTCCTGCGCCCTGACATCACCGGGATTAACCAACCCGACATCCAAAACATTGCCGGAAAGTGAAAGCGGAATCATCTTATAATACCTCGCCGCTTCTTCTGAAATGAGAATAAGAACATCAGGCGGTATTTTTTTGTCTATGTCAATAGCCATGCTTTAATATGGGATAAAGGGATTTGTTCTTCCGAGCGAGTCGGCTACAACCGGCAAAGCGCCATAGCTTTTAAGCGATTTGTAAAAAGAACTGTCAAAAGCGTTAAACTGAAAGCGCGGCAACTGTACCACTTTGACTTCAATTGGAGTTAAGGGAGAAGCTCCCGGAATAACCGGGGTAGTAAGAGAAAAAGCAATTTCTTTATAAAAGAAAAAATAATAACCGGCGGCCAAAATTAAAATTGCCGCGCCAATGACTAAATACGGCAAAAAAGATTTTTTTTGGGGAACCTGGGGCTTGAAAGCGCCGAAAGTGCCCGATGGCGGCAATGTTGGAGAAATATTAACCATATTAATAATAGTAGGTATTTACTGTTAAATTAAAATTTAAATTATCTGTTCTTGCGCTGGTTTGACCGGGTGAAACCCCGGAAAAAGAAATATTGGCTACATCAAAAATCCGCAAACTTTTTTCCATTGCCTTAAGATAGTTTAAAAAATCCGGATAAGATCCCGTAACTCTTATTTCCGCTATTAAAGTTTTAATGCCCGGAGCTTTCAGGTCCTTGGGTTTGAAATTCACGCCTTTAAAAACTAATCCGCTTTCAGAAGCTATCGCTTCAAGATTTACCAAAAGCTCCGGAACGTTCTGGCCATTTGGGATGGCTTTGCTTAAAGATGAAATATCGCTACTACGTTCGTTATACTGGCTTATTAAGCGTTCCAGATTCTCAGTGAGTTTTTTCCGCTGTATTAAATTATCTCGATTTTGCTCCCTTAATAGAATTGCGGATTGGATATCGCCATAAAGCGGCCATAAAACCCAAAAACCTACCGCAAGGGCAACAAAAAAAAGAATAAACGGCAGGATAATATATTTAAAAAAGTTTAAGTTCATAAATTTATTGCTGTTTTATGAAAATTTTACTATCAACGCCAAGCATCAGCTCAAAATCCAATCCGGTATTTCCAAAATTTATTCCTCTAACTTCCAGGGTCTTAACATAATCATTCTCTCTTAGAGCGACCATTTGTTTGGCTAACGCCGTGTAATTCTGAGCCGACCCTCTAAGATTAATAACGCCCGCGTCGCGATCGGCGTCAAATTTGGTAAAAACCGCCTTGGAGTAAGTAAGAGAGCCGATTAAACTAAAAACGTTGGAAAAATAACTGTGATTTGAAACGATGCCGTCTAAAGCGGCCAAAGAATCGCTTAACCGAATTACCGTGTTTTCATCATCAACGCTTACTTTGCCGACCTCGGTTTTAATTTGATTATTAATGCTTACAATTTCCGCCTGAATTTGGGCGAGATATACCTTTAAAAATATAAAAGCGAAAACGCTTAAAAAGAAAATACTAAGAGAAAGCCACAGCGGCCAAGACCAGTTCGGTAAAATTAATTTTGGTTTTTGAGAAGTGATTTCCACCATATTATTGTATAGCTTTTAAGGCGAGTCCGGCCGCTATTGTAAACTCGTGGCCGATTTCTTCCATAATAGGATTTAATTTTTCGTCGTAAATGATTTTACTAAAGGGATTCCCAATGAGAGCGTCGATGCCGAGACCCTTGCTAAGATACTGTGAAAATCCGGGCATTTTGGCCGCCCCGCCGTAAATAATCAGCTTTTCAACTTTTTTATTGGTTTTGCTAAAATAAAGATTGATAATATTTTTCGCGGCGTTAACAATGGTGTCTAAAAGTGGGGCGAGAACATCGTTAATTTGGTTGTTATTATCCATAACTTTAAGACCCTGTTCCTTTTTTAATTCTTCAGCACGGCGCCAGCTGATGTTTAAACTATTTGCCAACGCTCGGGTCAAATCTTCACCGGAGGCCTCAATAGAATGGCTGATCCGCAGGTATCCCCCGTCAACCACGCTGATTGTGGTATCCCGCGAACCCATGTCCATTAACACCGCCGGAACCGGATCAGTGCCTATGAGAGCGCGAGCCGCCGACGTAGTTTCCAGTTCCAAATTATTAAGTTTTAAATCGGATTCTCTGGCGATAAATTGGTACTCGTTTACCAAATCCTTAGGTATGGCGATTAAAAGAATTAAAATCTTGCCATCGGCGCCGGTTCCTATTAAAGACCAATCAACCAAAACGCTGTCAAGGGGAACCGGGATATATTTTTTTGCTTCAAACTTAATGGCGCTCGCGACTTCCGATTCTGACATCGGCGGCAATTCCATAATGGTAAGAAAACTTGAAAAAATCGGCGCCGACATATTGATTTCTTTCGCGATCATGCCCGATTCTTTTAACATCTTTCTCAACATCAGCGACGCTTCTCCGCCGAATACCTTTGGGGTTTGATTTTCAATCAAATTATAGTTTGACAAAATGGCGTAATTTTGGAGTTTTGGCCGGCCGTTTTCATTTGAAAGTTCCACTACTTTTATTGATAAGGTGCCTATGTCAACGCCTAAATAGCTTTTGGACTCTTTCCCGATGCTAAATATGTTAAAAGGCAATGCCATAAATAAAATTAGACAAAATTTAAATTTAATTCTATTATATCATAAAATATTCGTTACAAATATGAAGTTATCCCCATCTCTTGATAATCGTTTGACGGCTCGCGCCAAAAATGTCATTTTAGCGGCGGAAAATTTCGCCCCGCCAGGTCGGGGCGAAATCGACGGAAGCCATTTAATCAAAGCGGTTTTCGAAGCTCGCGGCAGTTTGGCTTACAATATTTTGAAAAACCACGAACTAAGCATTAATGATTTAAATTTGTCTCTGCCAAGCGTTATTTCTTTTCGCAACGTTTTGGCGTCAGCTCTTGAAGAAGCGATGAAACACGGCTATCGGCACATCGGCACCGAGCATTTGCTTTGGGGCCTAATTATTGAATTTAAAAACAGGGTTTCGGCTCAAAAACATCAGTCGGTTATTGATGTGGGAAATCACTTGAAAGAAATTTTTTATCTTTCGGGAAAAATTAACAGTCCCTTGGCCGCTGCTAAAAACAGTCAGAATATTTTAGACAAACTGATTTCCGATGTTTATAAAAACATAGCCGAAGAAGAACCGGAGAAGGCGCCGCTTGAAATTTTTGGAACCGATCTGGTGGCAATGGCTAAAGACGGAAAATTTGATCCCCTAATTGGCAGAGAAATTGAAATCAAAAGAATGGCCGCGATAATGAGCCGGCGGACAAAAAATAATCCGATTCTAATCGGCGAGCCGGGTGTCGGCAAAACGGCTTTGGTGTACGGCTTGGCGCAAAAAATCGCCAATCGCGAAGTCTCGAAAAGTTTGCAGAATAAAAGTATTTTTCAGATTGATTTGGGCGCTATCGTTTCAGGCGCTACTTTCCGCGGCGAGTTTGAGGCGCGGCTAAAAGAAGTTTTATACGAAGCCGAAGAAAAAAACGCCGTAATTTTTATAGACGAATTTCACACCGTTATCGGCGCTGGCGCCGCCCAAGGGTCTTTAGACGCCTCAAACATTATTAAGCCGCTCTTGTCGCTCGGGAAAGTACAGGTAATCGGAGCTACCACTTTGGCCGAATGGCGAAAATATGTGGAAAGAGACGGCGGGCTGGAAAGACGATTCCAATCGGTCATGGTAAATGAACCGACAGAAGACCAAACAGAAGAAATTCTGCTGGGCCTTTTGCCATCCCTAAAAAATCACCATAAAATAAAAATTTCGAATGAGTGCGCAAGCGCCGCCGTTAAATTGTCAAATCAATACTTAACCGAAAGATTTTTGCCCGATAAAGCGATAGACCTGTTAGACGAGGCCTGCGCTTTAAAAAATTTGGAAACCGAACCGGAAAAAACCGATTTAGAATTAAAAATTAAAGACGTTATCAAGGCCCTGAGTTTAATGACCGGAATTCCAAATATTGTTTTCGGCGAAACAATAAATTTAACGAATTCTTCAAAAATCAACCAAAAATTAAAACAAAATATAATCGGGCAAGACAAGGCGATTGAAACGCTGGCCGCCGCCTTAGCTCGGTCTTATGCCGGCTTGTCTAACAGAGAAAAACCTCTTGGTTCGTTTTTGTTTATCGGGCCAACCGGAGTCGGCAAAACAAACCTGGCAAAAATTTTGAGTAAAGAAATTTTAGGGTCGCCTTTAATCAAAATTGACATGTCGGAATTTTCCGAACCTCACAGCATATCTAAATTAATAGGAGCGCCTCCGGGATATGTCGGTTATGAAG
>Ga0209541_10009421_pt1 | contig 15828 bp, 17 predicted proteins | sample RifCSPlowO2_01_FD_184027 | JGI IMG/M metagenome (GOLD analysis project Ga0209541, IMG submission 184027) | Groundwater microbial communities from Rifle, Colorado - Rifle CSP2_plank lowO2_0.1 (SPAdes) (version 2) | ecosystem: Environmental > Aquatic > Deep subsurface > Groundwater | place...
CTAACACCAAGAAAGCAAATGACCTCATCACCGCCCAAGAAGTCTTCGTCGCCGTAAGGAGTAGTGCCACCGCCGAAGACTTACCCGAAGCATCATTCGCCGGCCAGCAAGCAACATTTCTCAACGTCAAAGGCCGTAAAAACATCGTTGGCGCAGTCCTCGCCTGCTGGGCCTCTCTATTTACCGCAAGAGCCATCTACTACCGTGTCAAAAATAATTTCAATCATATGGACGTTCTCATTTGCGCCGTCGTCCAAAAAATGGTCAACGCCACCCAATCCGGAATCATGTTCACCGCCAATCCTGCCACAAATAACGAAAACGAAATCGTCATCGAAGCAATTTATGGTTTAGGCGAATTAATCGTTGGCGGCGAAGTCAATCCTAACATGTATTTGGTTGACAAACAAACCAAACAAATAAAAAAAATTGAAATCCGCAAACAAGATGTCGGTTTATTCCGCAACGCACAGGGCGAAAACGAAAAACGTCCCATCCCTTCCGACACCCAAGCCCGCCAAGTCTTAAACGAAAAACAAATCCTCGAATACGCACGACTTGGAAAAAAATTAGAAGAACATTATAACAAACCACAAGACATCGAATTCGCAGTTGAAAACAACAACGACTTATACATCGTCCAAACCCGCGCTATTACCACATTAAAAAAGAAAGATCCGGTTACTCAACGCTCAACCATTCAAGAAGAAACAGGCAAAATCCTCCTCAAAGGCGAAACTGCATCAGCAGGCGTATATAGCGGCAAAGTAAAAATCGTTCACGATCCTTCAGAGCTTGGCAAAGTCGAAAAAGGTGACATTTTAGTAACCACTATGACAACACCCGATATGGTACCCGCCATGCAACGCGCAGGTGCAATTGTCACAAATGAAGGCGGTCTCACCTGCCACGCCGCAATTGTCTCACGTGAAATGGGCACCCCTTGTTTAGTCGGCACTGAACACGCAACCGAAGTCTTAAAAGACGATGAAATCATCACCGTCCACGCCACTCGTGGCTTAGTCTACGAAGGCAAAGTAGAAGTGAATACACCAGCAGTCGTACAAAAGCCACAAGTTATGGGCAATAATAAAATCATCACCGCAACTGATATTAAAATAATTCTAGATCTACCAGATTTAGCCGAACGTGCCGCTGCAACGAACGCCGACGGTGTCGGTCTCGTCCGCCTCGAAATCATGATCGCCTCCGGTGGCATCCATCCCGCAGAATACATCCGTCAAAATAAAGAAAAAGACTACATCACTCTTCTAAAGAACGGCATTCGTAAAATCGCTCAAGCATTCAAAAATAAACCAGTTTGGATTCGCAACTCCGACATGCGCTCTGATGAATACCGTAATTTAACTGGTGGAAATCAAGAACCTCACGAAACCGACCCCATGATCGGCTGGCACGGCATCAGACGTTTACTTGACGAACCAAAAATACTCAAAGCCGAATTCCAAGCAATCGCCGACTTACACGCCGAAGGCTATAAAAACGTCGGTATCATGGTCCCGTTCATCATCCGCGTCGAAGAATTACGCAAAGCCAAAAACATCATGCGCGAAGTAGGTTTAGAACCCTGCCGTGACATCGACTTTGGCATCATGGTTGAAACGCCTGCCTCCTGTTGGATAATCGAAGACCTCTGTAAAGAAGGTATTAGCTTCGTTTCTTTTGGTACAAACGATCTCACCCAACTCACTTTAGGCATCGACCGCAACAACGAACGCCTTGCCAACAGATTCGACGAAATGCATCCGGCCGTGCTTGGCGAAATCGCTAAAGTCATCAAAACCTGCCAAAAATATCACGTCACAACCTCCATTTGCGGCCAAGCCGGCTCCCGCGCCGTCATGGCTGAATTTCTTGTCCACCAGGGAATAGATTCCATCTCCGCCAACGCTGATGCCGTTGACGAAATCAGAGCAACCGTCGCCCGAGTCGAAAGAAAAGTATTGCTCGAAGGCGAGAGAAGGAAAAGATGAAATTAATTTTGGTTGTTAGTTTATTTTTTCTTTTAGTACTCGTTAACGGTTGTGAAATCACTCCTGGTAAAAATATTTTTTCGGGTCAAGCGGTGGCAGGTTATTCTAACGAAGGATGTATTCAAGGTATATGGTATTATGAAGTTAATGGTAAAATAGTTGGTCGAAATATCGGTTGCACAACTATGAATGAACAAGGTATCAAAGGAAGAGAAGATGCCTGGTGTCCTACCAAAACAATACTTCAAAATGGGAAATCAACATATGTTTCTGGCAGTGAAACGTGGCAAAATTGTATGAAATTAGCTACTCCTTGTTCTGAGTCTGATTTTGGAAAAGATTATTTTACAAAAGGTACACTTACTAATACCAATGGTGAGAAATATACTGATTTTTGTAGTCAAGGGGATGTGGGAAGTGCGGGAGCGGGTATTACACAAGAAGTTTCCGATTATGTATATGAATATTATTGCTTAAATGAAAAGAAAGCTGGTGCAACCATTGAAAAATGCAGTGGAAAATGTGTATCTGGGCAGTGCATTAGTACACCTATTATTGATAGTATTTTACAAACTTGTCCTACTCAAGATGATATAAATCAGTTTAACCTCGATTTTAAAATTACTGATACTATAAATTTGAAGTATGATTGTGTATTCGGGGTGAATCCTAATTTTCCTAAAGATAAATTGGATCCTCGTTTAACTTTATATCAATCACTGCGGGTGATTAAGTCTTTAGATTTTTCCAAACCTCTGCCGTGGACCGATAAATCATTATATGATTGGCTTAAAACAACTATTAAAGGAATGTATATCAATTCAGCTTTTCCAAATAGCTATTGCTGTGATCCACAAGGAATTGTCAATGTTAATAGTGGTGTATTGGAACAAACTAATAAATTAAAATGGATTGATTCACAAACAGGTGTTGGAATGGCAGGAGTAGTTGCAGTATTAATTCATGAAGCAAGACACACTACTCACAAACATACATGTAATGGTTATGATGACCAAACGTTGCAAGAAATGGGAGCATGGGCTTTGGAATACTATACTTTCTATTGGAAAGCGAATTATTTACCCCTAAATTACCAAACAGCGTATGAAAAAAAAGAGTTAGCATATAATGCAGAAAATATCAAAACTACAAGATTTTGTTCATGATTTTCTTATTAGTATAAAAAGTATTGCTCGAAGGCGAACGAAATAAACTAAAATAAATCCCAGTTTTCTTAATGATAACCATTATCAATAAGAAACATGAGTGCGTTTAACAACACTCTTTTCTCAATCAAAATTTCTTAAGAAAGTGTTATAAACTTTTGATCATTGTGCAACCTATGCATTTATTAACCAGACACCGCAAAGATATTATACGCAAACGTGTACAATTGTTAGTTCGTGCTCGCTTAAAAGATCAAGACAAAGTCACGTCTGCAATTAAAACGCAAGATAAAATACGAAAAAAAAAGCATGGCAAGGCATAGAGGAAACCCACCAATCACGTTTAAAGCATTAAAATCTATCCTCTCTCAAAAACAGATAAGACTATTACTTATTTTTTCAGAATTAATACACCTAATCAGAATCCATTATTGATACTCATTCTCAATAAGAAGAGTGAGTGCATTTAACATCTCTGATAAATATATTTAACACTTCCTAGTTTCTCCAAAATGTAACTCTTTATCTTTGAAATAACACTTATCTTTATACTCTTTTATCTTTTCATCAATCAAAGTGATCTGTTTTATGGAAGTTGCGGTCTTATTTGATGCAAAATACCGCACCTGCTCAGCAACTTTATCCATATTCTCCACAACCACGTCACACGTGCTAGACACAAAAGGACATTTCCAATTTATATATCTTCTGCCCCCTATTTCCTTTTCATCTTTGTTAAATTTTCCATTGCGTGCCGCAAAACCAACCAACGGCTTCTGAAAATATTTGGCAATAAGCATCTCCTGCGAACCACCAACACTAATATCATCTGTCAAATACACCACAACTATATCAGCTTGTGATATCATAAAACAATCGCGGCCAAATACTAAAGTAGAATCATTTTCATCCCATTCTGTAATTTTCGGCGTTTTAGTCGGATCAAGATTATATAAAGACAACCCTGTTTTTTCCTCTAACACTCTACAAAAAGTATCCCTCCAATCATGCGTCCCAAAAACAGAGTTAGGTGACACTTTTCCAGCAACGTATATTTTGAGTGCTTTAGTCATCGTATCGGCACCCTCAAAAACTTCTTGCAATCAAAACAAGAAATGACAACCTTCCCTGCTCGCGTCCTAACTCTCGCATTCACCCCCGGCTGCAAATAATGATAACAATGTTTGCAATATCGCCGTTTCAACTCATGCGGAATCTTCGTTTTCACCTTCATTGCAATCTTTCGCGCCAACGCCACATATCGATGTGCCAAATCCCGATCATTCGAAAACACCGCTCCTGCTTCTTTAAATAAAATTTTGATTCGCTGCTGTGCAATCTCTTTCTGCTGTACTTTAGAAAACGTTGGTTTGCTCATACACCAAAGAAAAACAACAGTAGTTAAAAAAGTATCTCAATTAATCTCTTATTTAGATATAATCACTCCCTTCATCGTTGAGGGGAATCGGTTTCTCCGTGACATAACGCTTATATTTTTTTTCCTGTTCATCAGTCAAACAGATAATTCTTGTTGTTGGTCTTGGTTTCGTATCCGATACAAAAGCTTGTTGTACCACACTATGTGCAAATGCTTCCATAACTCTACTCCTGCGGCAAGCCAGAGGAATTCGTGATTCATTAAGAGCTGGTTTAAGTTGTTGAAATGTGTCCGTTGCAATATATTCTAATAACTCACATCCAGCAATATGCAAACGATCGATTACATCTGCTCGTTGTTTGTTGTTCAGAAAGTCAGGTGCCAGAAAGAGTGGTATATTTTGAGGATATTTTTGGATAAAAACATCATTATAATATCCTTTAAGATCAGAGGGTGTTATTTCAGTTTTATCGTAGTTCAACCCATTGCGATATGCCACATACTTTGCTAAGCCTCTACATAATGAATTACTCCACTCACTGGAATTAAAGTCAAATTTCAACGCCGGAGACACTAATGATAATCGTATTTCATTTATATCATTATCCCAACATATCCTTTGATCTTTTATTTTATACCCCTCTAATGTAGCAGAAAGATTTTGATATGTTGAATCTCTTCGTTGTCGTAATGAGTCAAGATATGGTTGTTGATACACGACATTTGGTTTTTGTGAGATATAATCTCGAACAAAAGATACTGCATCATCCAATTTTAGAGGAACTACTTGAGCTGTTGTCATAAACTCATCTGAGTATAGGCTTGTTTTTAAATATTATGCTCCTCTAGTTCTAGTATCCTATTAATCAACAAATCACACAAAAACATATAAATCCATTCATTCTTATCAAAAGCATGCTCCGCGGCCGTCCAATCAAAAGTCAAATTCGCCAAAACATCATCGAAATCCTCGCTCATATAAAACAAGGCTACGGCTATCAAATCAGCAAAATCTATAACGAAATATTCCCAAGAGTAACCCAACGTAGCATCTATTATCATCTACGTAAAGGCACAACCACAAACGAAATATCCATTCATAAAATCCAGCAAGAACAAGGCGATTTCTCTTGGGGCACAACTGTTGAAAAAATATATTACACACTTGGCAAAAACGCCGAACCAAAGAGCGATAAACGCATCATCACATTCTTCAAAAAGAAATAAAAATGACTCCAACACCATTCGCACAAAGCGTATATGCCCTCTGTAAATATATCCCAAGAGGAAAAGTCACAACCTACAAAGCTATTGCCCAAGCGCTCAACTGCAACAGCTCCCAAGCCATCGGCCAAGCTCTCAAATCTAACCCGTACACTCCCTCTGTTCCTTGCCATCGTGTCATCAACAGCAATGGCACCATCGGCGGTTTTTATGGCCAAACAACAGGAACAAAAATTCAACACAAAATTCAATTATTACAACAAGAAGGAATTTCCATAACCAACGGCAAAATAAATCTCAACAAATACTTCTACCCTCTAGCCTAATCCTCCACAAACTATATAAAACCACCCTTAAATTCTGTGTGCATGGCGATAATAAGCACATTTAAAGGCATAGTACAAGAAGTAAAATATCTCACCTCGAGTGTCATGTTCTTCTCATTAACAATTCCTCATTCGTTCACCTTCACTGCCGGCCAATTCGTCACAATTAAAATGACCAATAATGGTCAGACAAAAATGAAATCCTATTCCATTTTAAACCCCCCCTCAAAACGCGGTGCACTAGATATCTGCGCCAAATTAATTCCTGGCGGCTTCGCCTCGGAAATATTCATCAAAACAAAAGTAAACGACACATTTGAACTCAAAGGCCCATTTGGACATTTCATTTTAGACGAATCATCTCTTGAAACCGAACAATGGTTCATCTGCGCCGGCACAGGTGTCGTCCCATTTTATAGCATGCTTGCCCAAAATCTCCCTCTCAACCAAAACACCAAATTCATCCTCCTCTTCAGCGTCCGCACACAGCAAGATCTCTTTTTCCATCAAGAATTTCTCACATTGGAAAAAGGACACCCTAACTTCATTTATATGCCCACTTTAACTCGTGAAGACTGGCCCGGTCTCAAAGGCCGTGTCCAAACTCATCTTGGTACCGAATTAAACAACAAATCATTTTATATCTGCGGTTTAAACGAATTAGTGTTAGATACAAAAAAATATTTAATTGAGCATAACGTAGACCAAAAACACATCCACATTGAACGTTATAATTAAATTAAAAAATAAAAAATAGAACAACTTAAATCATAATATACAAAAAAAAATAAATCAAAAGAGACAAACACAATGAAATTAAACATAATTGAAAACATCCCTGGCAAATCACCTCTTCTCGTTTTAGGACTCTGGGAAGACAACCTCACTCACTACCAGCAATTCTCCGCAGAACTAACATCAGAAATTCAAGCCGCCGCAAAAGAAAAACGTTGTGAATTCAAATTCGGTGAATCCATTACAACCAAAATCCCAAATAACCCATACCATAAAGTAATCGTGCTCGGCTTAGGAAAAAAAAATGAATGTACAACAGAAAAAATTCGTAAAGCCGCAGGAAAAATAATAAAATGCGCCCGAGGCTTAAAATTATATTCGATTGAAAGTACCGTTGTAGAAATGGCACGTGACTTATTTTCTGATAATGAATTAGGAAGAGCCATCGCTGAAGGCGCAACGCTTGCCAACTACGAATTTACAAAATACCTCTCCTCCGAAAAAAAAGAAAAAAAGAAATTAATTGAAGAAATCACGTTTGGTTGGCATGGCAAAACAAAAACAGAACTCCAGCAAGGCATAACCCAAGGCCAAACTATCGCCAATGCCACAAACTTCGCTAAAGATTTAGTCAACGAACCCGCATCAGTCGCAACTCCTTCCTACATTGAAAAAATCGCCAGATCCGTTGCCAAACAATCCGACCTCTCCCTCACCGTTCTTGAAAAAAGCGACCTCCAAGGTCTTGGCTTACATTCTTTTCTTGGCGTCAGCCGTGGTAGCCCTCAACCACCACAACTTCTCATCCTCAAATACAACGGCGCACCAAAACGATTCACCTCAAAACCATACAAAGCATTCATAGGCAAAGGCATCACCTTTGATTCCGGTGGCTACAACTTAAAACCAACCGGTGGCATTGAAGACATGAAATCCGACATGGCCGGAGCCGCTGCCGTTCTTGCAACACTCAAATGCGCATCCGAATTAAAAATCCAAGAAAATCTTCTCGGCATCCTCCCTTTGTGTGAAAACATGATTGGTGGCACCGCCCAAAAGCCCGGTGACATCGTTAAAGCGTATAATGGCAAAACAATTGAAATACGAAACACTGACGCCGAAGGCCGCCTCATCCTCGCCGATGCACTCTCCTACACCGAAGCCACCTACAAACCCGAAATCATGATCGATCTTGCCACATTAACCGGCGCCTGCGTCATCGCGTTAGGATACTACGCCTCTGGCTTGATGAGTAAAGACGACAAATTAATCTCCTCACTCACCCTTGCCGGCAATAAAAGTGGCGACCGTGTCTGGTCATTACCATTCTACGAAGAATACCACGACGCCATGGACGGTACCATTTCTGATCTTCGAAACATGTCAAGCAAAGGCAAAGGCTACGAAGCCGGCGCCATCAACGGCGCTGTCTTCTTAAGCAAATTCGTTGATAAAGCAAGATGGGCCCATATCGACATCGCCGGCCCCGCCTTCCTCCTCGACGATAACGACTATTACCAAAAAGGTGCGAGTGGCGCTGGTGTACGATTGTTGATGTATTGGTTACTGGGGCAGAAATAGACTGCGACCAATTAAATAAGGTCAATTAATCTAAATCTCACAATAACATTAATAAACTACTTCTTATCCTCCCTATTCAATGGAAAACGTCATCATCTTAGGCACAGGCATCGCCGGACTTACTGCTGCAATCTACACCGCAAGAGCAAACCTCCAACCTCTTTTAATTTCCGGCCCCGAAGACGGCGGCCAATTAACCTTAACAACCGACGTTGAAAACTTTCCCGGCTTCGAACATGGTATCCAAGGGCCCGAATTAATCAACATCACTAAAAAACAAGCCGAACGCTTCGGCGCAAGATTCAAAACCGACATCGCCTCAAAATTCACCATTCTCAAGAACAATAAACACAGCACAAGCTTTGAACTCGAACTGCTCAGCGGTGAAAAAATCCAAACTAAAACACTCATCATTTCAACTGGTGCCTCTGCAAGATGGCTAGGTCTACCTTCCGAACAAAAATATAAAGGAAGAGGGGTCACCACCTGCGCAACCTGTGACGGCGCATTTTTCAAAAACAAAGAAGTAGTTGTCATTGGCGGCGGCGATTCCGCCATGGAAGAATCAACTTTCTTAACCAAATTCGCAACCAAAGTAACCGTCATCCACCGCCAAGACTCCTTTCGCGCCTCCAAAATTATGCAAGACAAATTATTTAAAAATCCTAAATGCGCTGTTCTCTGGAATAAAGAAGTCAATGAAATCCTTGGCGATGGCAAAAAAGTCACAGGAGTCAAACTCAAAGACAACAAAACAAACTCTATAACCGAATTCAAATGCGACGGCGTCTTCCTTGCTATTGGTCACATCCCCAACACATCTATCTTTAAAAATATTCTCGACATGGACCAATTAGGCTACCTCAAAACCGACCGCTTCACCAAAACCAATATCCCGGGCGTCTTTGCTGCCGGTGACGTCCAAGACACAAGATATCGCCAAGCCATCACTGCTGCAGGTTCTGGATGTCAAGCCGCCATGGAAGTGGAAAAGTATTTGGCCGAACAAGAACATCATGGCTAGAACCTTAATTTTATAAACCAAAAAGTTGTAAACCAAAAAGTTTATAAATCTCTGTCCATTTACATTATTTAAATGACTATCATAAATCCTTTTCTCTTCGGACGCGTCGTACGTGGTAAAAACTTCTGCAATCGCCTTGACGAGATGAAAAGGCTTCGCGATACTGCATTGGCCAAAGGGAATGTTATCTTAGTTTCACCGCGTCGGTACGGAAAAACATCTTTAGTGCTCAATGGCTTAGAAAAGTATAACATCCCCTTTCTTTTTATTGATTGTTTTGATGTTACAGATGAAAAATCTTTTTTACAAAAAGTATTGGCTGCGTATTGTGACGCTTTAAAAAAAGGAGATATAATCGATAAACTCAAATTATTTTCCCGTTCACTTGAGATAGATTACTCATTTTCAACTCACGGCATCCAAGTTCATGTGCATCGTATCCATGAATCTTCCCTTCAGGCAGTTTTACGCGAAGTATCCAAGCATTATATTCTCGTGTTTGATGAATTTCAAGAACTATTTGTTGCCGACCCTCAGCTCACAAAAAAATTACGTGGAATTCTGCAGCTCATTCAACAGGGCTGTATCTTTTTAGGCAGTAAAAAACATTTATTAGTGCATCTGTTTTCCGATCAACGTAGTCCTTTCTATCATTTTGGCTCATTGATCCACATTGAAAAAATACCCCAAAAAGAATGGATACAATTCATTACTAAAAAATTCAAAGAAACTAATATTACAATCTCAGAGGAAGAAATAACTCAGCTTCTCAACTACGCCGAACTAATTCCTTTCTATGTCCAATATTTGTGTTATTATTATTGGGAAAGAAAGAGAGAAGGGTATAATCTTTCTATTACCAAATTTATTGAAAGTCTTATTAAATCCAATTCGTATGTGTATGAAGAATTATACGCAAAGCTTCCTCTTATCCAACAGAAAGCATTACGAATTGCAGTGCAGAAAGAGACAAAAGTATTCACTCAAGATATCATTCAACAATTTTCAATCTCTTCCACCCAAGCTTTGAATAAAGCGTTAAATGCACTAGTTGAAAAAGGCTTTCTGGAAAAAAATGGAACGTACCATTTTAATGATCCATTGTTCAAGCTGTATATACAAAATATTTTATAGAATTCATTTTTCTCATTGTTATCACTGGGGGGGGCAGAAAAGTTTTTAAATGATAACCTCTCTCTCTCTCTCTGGAAAACGATAGAGTTGGGCGAGTCTAATTTCCTTTTTTATCGTTGATATATAAAAACGAGGTGTTTATGATGAATTATAAATTATTCTTATTAGTAGGAGTGTTAAGCGCACTTATTGTGGTTGCAAGTTGCAACGTCAAACCTGGTACAAAAGCATTTGCCGGGCAGGCAATTGGAGTACCTTGCGATTCGGAGTATGATTGTGATCGTGGAGAAACATGTTCCCGCGGTGTATGCACAGATACTGCTCCCGAAGAAGCACCTGAAAGTGCTGCAGAAGAAAGTAGCAGCGATTTGAGTGACGAGTCAGGATATGGAGCGTCTGAATGTACCGATTCTGATAAAGGCAAAGACTATCTCACTGCAGGAACAGTAAATGTGAATGGAGAAACACATAAAGATACCTGCCACACCTTTAGCGATGGCTCAATGTATTTATTTGAAGCAGTATGTGCCAACCCACAATACGGAACTGATCCTTGGTACTATGTACAGAAGAAATGTGAAGAAAGCAGTGGTGTACAAGGAATGGAACAAGGAGCATATCAATGTGGAGAAGGGAAGTGTGTGAAGAAAGATATAGACTCTAAAAAAGTGATCTATGACAGCTTCGAATATGCTCTTCAAAAAGATGGTAATTTGTATAAAGGAACCGCTAAAATTAACGGAAATAGTTACCCTTTTGTGTTCAATCTTGCAGAACAGACATTAACGTTCACGTTTTGGGAAACTGACGAGACTATAGAATTAGCCATGATTAAAGAAGGTAATACTTATAACGCTTTGTTTAAATATGGTGGCATTGCCTATCCGTCACTATAGATTTTGGAAGTAGTAGTATCAAAATGACTTTGGTTGGTTGGCCAATACCCTACTAATTTTTTTTCTTTTTCATTTTCCTCCCCCAAACCTTCTTAAACCCCTTCTCTAACCCTAACATAATGTCAACCCCCCTCTGCCCCTACTTCAACAAATGTGGCGGCTGTACTGCTCAACACATCGACTACAAATTACAATTAGAAAACAAAAAAAAACTTATCCAACGCATAACCAAAGTGACAGACGTCAAAGTCTTTTCCGATAAAGAATATGGATACCGTAACCGCATGGATTTCATTTTTTTCCCCGCAGGTCTTGGCCTCAGGCAACAAGGCACCAAATTCCAAATCGTTGACATCGCCAATTGCGCCATCTCCGAACCTCTTATAAACACTCTCCTAACCGAAGTTCGCCAATTTTTCAAACACATCGACGCCTTCGACACCAGGAAAAAAAAAGGAACGTTTCGTTACACCATCATCCGCACAACCTCAACAGGGGATTCCGGCATCTCCTTTCTCTTAAACGACGACTCACAACAATTAGAACAAGCCATTGAACAAATAAAAGTATTCGCCAAACATTCAACCGCCAAAAATATTCTCGTCGCCGTTCTCCCTGCAAACATTGAAAATAACCTCAGCGAAGAAACACTTCTCATCAAAGGCAACGACTACCTCACTGAAACCCTCTGTGGAAAAACATTCCACTTCCCTCTCCAAGGCTTCTTCCAAAACAACACAATAGTAGCACAACACATGCAACAATATGTCCACACCCTCTTCCAATCTTACCCCACACAACAAGCCCACCTTCTCGACCTCTACGCCGGCGTTGGCACATTTGGCATCATCAACGCTAATGTATTCAAATCCGTTTCAATTGTCGAAAGTTACCCTGCCGCAATTGAACTTGCCACAACCAATCTCCAACTCAACAACATCACCAACGCAAAAATCCATGTCTTAGACGCCAAACATCTCTCTCGACTTTCCTTTCCCTCACATTTATACATCATCGCCGACCCCCCTAGAATTGGTATGGACCAAAAAACAATCCACACGTTAAACACACTCAAACCAGAAGTCATCCTCTACATCTCCTGCAACCCCGAACAATTAGAAAAAGACCTTCCCAAATTCTCAAATTATCAAATTAAAAGCGCTGCTTTATTCGACTTATTTCCTCAAACACCTCATGCCGAAGTCATAGTCGAGTTAATCAGAAAATCCTAGTTTCCAAGCTAAACTAATTTCAACAAATACGGCAACACTAAACTAACAACCAATAACAATAAAAAGAACATTCCAATCTGTCTATATCGTTTCTCCCCATTTTCCGCTCCTTTCAACTTGTGCATAAACGTCTGCACCATTCTCCCTCCATCCACAATCGGCAATGGCAATAAATTAAATAACCCAATTCCAAAACTCAATAAAAACAACCAACGCAAAAACGTCGCCCCCACATCAACTGCATAATACCCCACAATACCAATCCCAGCTTGAAACGCAGGTTTTGCCACAACCTCATTTTTAATCCCCATAATCCCTAAAAACCCTTTTTCCGGCTGCTCCGGATTCGCCGCAAGTGTTAATGTATACGTTTTTCCTCCCGCCTCAACTACAACACTATCTCCTGGCTTTTTATTCACAAGTCCTTCACTAAACTCTTGAAAATTCGTTGTCTGCTTCCCATCAATACCTGTGATTACCGTCCCCACTGCAATTCCTGCCACGGCAAAAGGATATGACATATTATAATAACTCTCAAATGTAAACCCTTTCGTCTCTGTTATCTCTGCTTGAATTGGATTAAGTACAAACGTCAACAACAAAAATGCAACCATCGCCAAAATAATATTTGAAAACGCCCCTGCTGCAAGAATAGAATATTGCACTGTATCTTTCTCTTTTCCCATCTTTTTCTCATTAGGTTCTACAAACGCCCCAATGATTGGACCAAAAAACACAACTCCTGTATTTTTCACTTCTACTTTATGCGCTCGTGCCACAATCCCATGTGAAAACTCATGCACAACTGCAATCACAAAAATTGCCACAAGCCAATGCCAAAACGGCAAGATTCCCAAGCCCGGCACATTTATCCCTGGTAATACAAGTGACACCCCTGACGCCGCCTGCGGCACCATAATCAAATCATAAATATTCTTAATTAAAAAAAATGAGATAAACAACATCCCAATAAAACCAACACCAATCCCTATATATCCCCACAAAATAACCCATTCTCTATACTTTGTAGAATACTTATCCATCCACGCAATACCAAACTTAGTACGATACAAAAAAATAATCTTTCCCTGCACATCAATTTTCTTTCGATGTAACACTATAAACAAAATAATGAACAAATAAAAAATAAGAATATATTTATACATAACAATAAACGAAAGTATCGCCTCAAACATACCTGTAAGACTTTTCTAAGAGTATATATTACTTTCGCAAAACTACCTACTCATTTCTTACGTTTAGGTCGTAGCTTTGTCGCCTTACACGAACGACATTTAACTTTACCTTGGCTCACTTTTAAGCTTGGCGCTCGTATTTTCGCTTTACAAATTCGGCACACGAAAATATTTTTCATGATTCGTGCCCCTGCTTCTTCAAATTTTACCATAGTTAATAGACTCCAATTATTTTGATTAATTTTTACAATTCTATCTATTCTTTAATTTTATCACTAGCTCTAATTCAAATTCTTCACTTGCTTCATCACTTTAGCACCCATCATCGTCCAGTACAACACTTCCACTCCTTCTCTGACATCTGCTTGCATTTCTTCCGGGATCTCCATCTCAAATGTCTCAAATGTTTCTGTATCCATCACATTTGCAATCGTACCCGCAACTGATAATATCTGTGCACTTTTCTTCTCAATAATCGGAACTTCTACTCGATCGTGGCCCGGCATAACCACATTTCGTTTCTTGCCATCAAGTAAACCTGTCGCCATTAAGTTGACCTTGGCATGCCCATGTTTACCCGGTCGTGAAGTAGCAGTATCCGTAATCTTACACGGCGCTCCATCAATAATAATTGTATCTCCTTTCTTAAGCGTTCCCACGCTCACTAATTTTTTTTCATAGTCTGTGCTCATGTTTCTCACCTATTCTGTGTCGCTAATTGAATATCTTTATCAATAATTGTCTTTCTTCCCGCATGCTCTGCTAATTTTTTAGCTTCTTGAGCGATTTCTTTTCCTTTCTGTTCTAACACGAGAGCCAATGCCTCTTTCGCATCATCTGCCACCCGTTCCGCGCCCGCCTCTCGCATAATCTTGTCCATAGCGTTCAAGGAGAGAAAAGCCTTTTTGCTCATACTCTCATAAAAACCGCAGGTTCTTTTTAAATGTTTCTCAAAACCCTACAAATAATCCAAAATAGACCGCCACACTGACTTTTTCCGTGTCTCATCTCTTTTAACCAGTCTCTCCACCCCTCTTTTCTGCTTACGCACAAACTGCTGTATCTCTTTCTCAATCTGTTCATGTCCCGGAAACAACGCCTCCGCGTATTTAAACTCCGGCGAATGATACGAATGCCGTCCTTCTCTATGCGTAAACGCCATTTTCTTATGCAACATCTCATGATACATAATATATTGTAATATCTCCGGCCTCGCCTCCCGAAACGTCTCTGAAATCGTAATCATATCACTATGAAAATTATAATGCGCTAATCGTCTAAATGCCTGTTGCCCCCACTGCAAATTTGGCTTCTCCAACTCCCCTGCAAAAAACTTTTCATTCAACTCCAAAAATACCCCCTCCAACACCAAATCTGTCACATTCTTTGGCGTCAGTATCGGAATATTTTTAATAAAATTATTATATAAATTAATATTCATTGTCTGTTTCTTTTCCCCCTTCTCTCTCAAAATCTTCAACAACAGCGACTGCACAAGCCCAATCTTAATCTCCTCATCAATATCTTTCCACTGCAGATTCATATTCAACGAAATCACATTCCCTCGCAGCTTAACATTCGCATTAAACGCCGATAACCGCCGATTATACTCTATTTGGGTATCATACGGACACAATTTATCCGGAAACAACCGTCCATACGACTCTATAATTAGATCCATAGTACTCTTAGAAATATCACTTATTATAAAAATATCTTTTATTTATGATAAAAACAAAAAAATTTAAAATTAAAAAATAACCCCTCTTCTCATTCTACGACACAACCATTGCCGGAATAATCTCAACTACCGTTCCTCCCACTTTAATTTTATCACCAAAATACAGTTGTGTTGGTTTATTAATTGCATTTTGATTGACATAAGTACCATTACGGCTTTCTAGATCTTTGATCTGGATTCCATTTTCTGCTTGATACAGTT
>Ga0209541_10009422_pt1 | contig 15826 bp, 18 predicted proteins | sample RifCSPlowO2_01_FD_184027 | JGI IMG/M metagenome (GOLD analysis project Ga0209541, IMG submission 184027) | Groundwater microbial communities from Rifle, Colorado - Rifle CSP2_plank lowO2_0.1 (SPAdes) (version 2) | ecosystem: Environmental > Aquatic > Deep subsurface > Groundwater | place...
TTGCGAAAATAATTCTCGTAATTGCTGACGCAAAGAAGACATTTCTCTTTTTTTCTGCGTATATTCCACACGCAATTCATTCACATTTTGGGAAGATTCATCCATGCTCTGTCACTGTATATAATTAATCTAATTCTGTATTAACTTTAATAATTTTATAATAAATTAAAAAAAACAAAAAAACAATAAACTTTCAATTTACACTGTTTTTATCCAAACAATGCGCCTAAACCAGCTGCTGCTGCTTCTTCAGACTTCTTCGCTTCTTCTTTAGCTTTCCCTTCGTCTTTCTTCGGTGCTGCTGCTGCTCCTGCTGGTGCTGCTGCAACTGCTACGGGGGCCGCCATTGCTGCTTTCTTAATTGCATCTGCAATGTCTACTCCGGATAATGCTGCAACTAATGCTTTCACACGAGCATCTTCAACTGCAACTCCTGCTGCCGTAAGCACCGCTTTCACATGTGCTTCCGTAATTTCTTTTCCTGCTTTATGTAATAACATAGCAGCGTAGATGTATTCCATGGTATTTTCCTCCTTAATATTATTCTTTCTAGTTTTTATTTTTTTAAATCTTATAGTAAGCGACGTAAACTTTTATACAAAAGTCACTTACTATATTCCGAAAGACATAACTATTTGTATAATTATTTATGTCTTTCGCTATATTTACAGATTAGCCTCTTCTTTCACAGACAACGCTTCTCGCTCGCTTTGCGCAAGCAACTCATCTTTTGTCTCATCACTGATGTATGCTGCATCCATCGCCACCGCTTTGGCTTCCTTGAATGCTTTCTGTAATAGTACGTCTGCTGTATCTTTGCATGCATATGCCATCTCAACTGCTAGATTCATAGCCCATTGTGCCGCTTGCGTTACATTTCGTGCAAACTCAGCTTCATCAATATGCAAATGCTTGGAATCAAAAATAAATCCATCTTCCCAGACAGCCACTAAATCTAATCCAATCTCCATTGGCTTGATATCTAAACGCTTTAACACTTCTGCAAGCTTCGCTGAAATCACTTGGCCTTCTTTTGCAACCGTCGTATCCGTCATGATTGCAAGCTTTCCCGCTTCCACTTTCGTCTTGATACCAACCGCTGCTAATTCAGAAATAATTGGTCCAGGTGCAAAACTCGTTGGTCCTGCTTTAACAATAATGTCACGTGGTGCCACTTGACCACCTTTCGCTGGCGCTTCAGATTTATTCTTCTGAATTGTCGCATATAATGCGAAAGGATTATCCTTACATAAAATAATTGCCGGCATCCCTTTGATTCGCTCCCGCAACTGTTGAATATTCTTCTTTTGTGATTCATCTAACGCTCGCTGTAATAAACGCTTTCGCGCCATGCGAATTTTAACGCCTCTCTTCGCAAGCGTTGATCGCATCACTTGATACTGCTGCGCAGGTAACCGTTCTAAATTAACCACACCAACAATTGGATACTCTTTAATCTCAGCAGTTAGCTGCTGTACTAGTTTCTTTTTTGCCTCGCTCACCATTGTTAGATCCTCACCGGCTTGCTCATCGTTAACTTGAGCTGCACATTTTTGATATTCTGCGCTTCACTTGGCAATTGTTTTACTGCCGTTTGATAGACAGTTAAAATATTATCAATAATTTCTTCATCAGGTTGACTTTGTTTCCCAATCATACACTGTAAATTCATCCCTTTCTTTGCAACTAAGCGAACCGATAAATTTAATCTCTTCACTAATTGTTCCATATTCGCGTTCGGTGGTACAACACATCCTAACTTTGGATTAGGCATCTTACCTTTCGTTCCTAACGTCTTCCCAAACGCCGCCGCAACCTTCGCCATTAAAGTTGACTGTGCCACAAAATAATCATATTCCTCTGCTAACTTCTTGGACAATTTCTTATCCATTGCATACTTTTGAAAATCAGACTCTCGAATCACTAAATCACAACACTTCACGGCCGAATCATATAACTGCTGATCAACAAACGCTGCAATCTTCAACTTCGTTCCTTTTGGATAATGTAACGTTGCAAAGAAATCTAACGGTGTTTGTTTAATCACTAAATTCTTCAGATTAAATATTAAATCATACGACTGAGAAAAATTTCTCTTCGGATTCTTCTTCAATTCTTCAACTGCTTTTTGCACATCTGCTTTATCCATAAATTCCCTCCTACAGCGCTGTTATCCACAGATGTAGTATTAACGGTTAAGCTAACAGAATAGCCCCTATTTATAAATATTGCGGTGTCGAATTATACAGTCAAAATCTACTTCCCTCTGCAATTATACGGTGCAGAACGTCTTGCCAATTTTCCCAAATCATAATTCAATGTAATTCCAGTATATCCTTGTCTGATATCCGCTTTCTCCAAAATCAAATCAAGTCCTGCACGATTTTCTCTTTGCCCTCGTTTCATCTCGATAATTGCATCACCAGATGTATATATTAATAACGCACTTAATGCTTTATACATAATTCTCACTCCTCCATATTTCTCTATTTGTACAGTCAGTGATCTATAATTGATATATAAATCTAACTTAATTCATCTCTTTATGTCTAAACCTTAATAAACCCCAACAACAATTCTGCCAAAGCATATGAATACTCCCCCTCCTATTACCGCAAAAGAAGTCTATCAATGGATCTTTGACACCGCTGTACATGTCATGCACATTGAATATTTCTTACATCAGCTTCAGGTTGGTAAAGATGACCCCCAGCGCCCGCATGACATCATCGGCCCTGGCAACAAATTCGAATGGCTTGTCATCCAAGGCCTCGCCTCGCAATACCTCCCTAAAGGTGAAACCCGCTATCTCTCCCACATCCAAATCTCGTTAGATCTTCATCGCAAGCAATATCATCATCAGCAATGGAATTTTCAGAGTACTACTGCAACCGATGACAGTCTCAAACTTGGCGCCGTTGATACCATCTGTTCCTTACTTGAAAACCGCCCCTACCAAGGCGGCAAGCACACGTATAATGAAATATATTATATCGTAAGTCAAAACCCTGATTCTAAATTTTTCACACTTGACAACATTCAAAAAGAAATGCAAAAAATCAAACAACCCTCGCTCGATCGCCTTCTCTCCCTACGCGAATTCCCAAATATTGGTATACCTGCCGAATCATACGACATCCTCACAACGAGAATCCAAGAAACCCTCACCCACCTCAACCAAGAACATAATTTAGATACAATCAAATGTGACCCCTACTTTCAACGCCCTTCATCCTCTCCCTCAATTCAAGGCTGTCAATAACAATCACACTTCAGCTCTTTTTGTTCGTATAGTAAATTGCACTAATTACGTTATTCTTTAATGGCAATTTACTTATTAGATAATTGTGTGTAATGTAACAAAAACAACGCAATTATCTATATTGGTCTTTTCTTTCTCTTAACTGGTTTATTCACACTCTCCACTTCTTTCACATCTGCAACGGATTCAACCGCTTTCTCCTCAACCTTCGGCTTGGGATTCTTCATCTCCTCAACTGTTCGTTTAAACGCCTCTACCTGTTTCTCAGAGAGCGAACCAAACCGAATACACGCCTCTTTAATATTTCGTAAAAAATACGACTGCGCATAAAATTCTTTAGGGATGTCAAACATCTTCTTATACTCTGGATTATCAATCTCCTGATCCAACTGCTTCATCTGGCATTGTAAACAGATAGGATACTGCTTGCGTGAAAACATCTGCACCATATTCTTCTTACACTGCGCGCACCGCTGTTGATATTTTGCAACTGCCATATTATTTATTCTCCAATTATTATATCACTTTTATTTTTTATTATCTTCCAATTAAATTATCTCACTAAAAATATTTTTCTTCAAAAACAAAAAAATCTCTTTTTTCTCCACTTTCACCACTGCTCAAAACATAATTCATCAATTCATTTAAATATCTTTTCGTACCCTCATAAAGTACTCCCAACCTCAAAATAGAAACCTATTTAAACCAGAAGAAAATCTCTTTTTACAGGGGGAAGTGGTAGCGAGAAAAAAGCAAACGTGCGTTGCTTTTAATCTCAATAAATTTTTTAGCACAACAATGGAGAGGTAGTCATAGCTATGCAACACGAAATCGAAAATATAAACCAAGCTCTCGAAGAACATCTCAGCTCAATTAACGACAATTCTTTAGAAATCCAATCGTTGTTTGACTACATGCGTGAAATTGAAGTCAAAATGGATAAAATTTCTCAGCGTCTCGACCAGCTCCAATTATCCTCTGATAAAATTCCACAAAAACACATCGTCGCACCATTAGACAAAACTGAAATGCGTGTCTTTCTTACTTTTTACACTGAAGAACACCCTTTAACATTTCAAGAAATCGCAAAGAAAGTCAATCTACCATATACCATGATTCCAGATTGTTTATCCGCCTTAACTCAAAAAGGCATCCCACTGCAACGCTCCTACTTTAAAAATCAACTATTCATCAAATTAGATCCTCAATTTAAAGAACTCCAAGCCAAAGAGAATATTGTGAATCTGTCATTGCAATCATTTATGGAATGAAAAAATATTTTTCTAAAAACTAAATTCTTAATTTTAATTTTTGGCATTTACCGTCAAATGCACAACTAATCCACCTTCAGCTGACTTAAAATATTGAACTTTATCCACGTACGTATGCATAAATGACGTTCCTGTACCACAATTTGTTCCAGGTTTTGGTGTATTCGTAAACTCATAGAAATCTAACATTCTCTCTCGATGCCGTCCTTCTTTATGACGCAACACAAACGGAATAAAATCCGCGTTAAGAATTCCTCCTTGATCAATCACTGAAATTTCAAGAGTATCTGCTGCAATCTTATATGTCAAAGTTACTTTCTTTGTAGGATCCAATTTATTCCCATGCTGATGCGCATTTAATACTGCTTCATATAACGCTGTAAAAAAGTTAGGATTATACCCCTGATTTTCCGCCTCTCGTCCAATCGGTTCAATAACACTCCGAATTTCTCGAGCATACTCTTTTCTATCTGTGCTCAAATTAACCTCTAGCACGGTATAACTTGGCTTAATTTCATAGGTCGGAACATCAAAAGTTCGTAAATCAACCGTTCCTTGACGTCGAAAATGCTCACGCACAACTGAATCTAAATTATCAACATCAAAAATATCTAGTGCCATACTCTCACAATATCGCTTTCATTTATAAACATTTCTTATAAAAATGTAACTATCAAGTAAAAACAACTAGCTATTTCATTCAATTCACAAAAAATAACCTACTTCCCCTTCCTCACAAACGCATGTTTAATCTCATCGCCATCAAACCCTTCTGGTGCTTTCCCCGTTGTCGCATAATGATACAACGCCGTAAGATAAATCCCTTGTAAACTCGCACTCACTACACTAAGCACAATCCAATACATCACAACAATAACTCCTACAACTACCACTGCCCCAAGCGAACCGCTCAACAACGCAATCCCCATTGGCACAATTCCCGCAACTCCTAACAAAAAGAAAATTCCTCCCATTGAAAACTGCCCAACAACCGTCTCGCCCCACGTCTTCTTCAAAATATGCGTAGAGCCTTTAATTGACTCAAACACCGTTTTATTCTCAAAAATCATCACCGGCACAACAAAAAACGTAAGCAGCGTCCACGCCATCCCTAACAGAGACAACACAAGTTGTCCCAGAAAATTATTCTCAAGCTTATCTGAAATCATGCGTAATATCAATCCTACCGTTGCTGAAATTACCGCCCATAACAAAATATTAGGCAAATGCGCAATCGCCGCATTCATCCCATCTTTGACTGTCGGATCGCCGCCTTGCAATCGTATCCTCGCACACGCAACCAATCCCACATTAAAAAAAATCACAATAAAATAGCTCAATATATAATACACAAATAACAAACTATATAATATAACCCCAGGCGCAAACAACTCTGCCACAAATAACGGAATAATAAACGAAATCAACAACCCAATTGTAATTACTCCGGATAGAATCGGAAACCACATCAACTCCTTATCTTTTAATAGAATCGCATAACTCTGCTTCACAAGCGTCCAACTTCGTGTCCATGTCTCAAACATACTCATTCAAACTCGATTCATATTTTTAAAACTTATGGAGAAAAGTCACGCATGTGAAAATTCTTTCTAAACTGCGGATCAGGAATTTTCTCATCCTCTAATTCTTTCATAAATTCCCAAATATACTTCCCTGATTTTTCGCCTTGCAACCCAATAATTCTACTAGCACACCTATATTTGTTCTCAAAGAATTTTAAACTAGGAGTAATGTGGTCTGGAAATCTATATTTTACTTCTAATGCGTATAACTTCTTATTCTTAATTACGAAATCAACTTCCTGCTTATTAATCGTTCTCCAAAAATGAACCTCTTGCCCCGATTTGAGCAGTTCCAGAAAAACAAACGTTTCAAATGAATTGCCAAAAATAACTTGTGGAAAATCTTTTAACCACAATAAATGCATCAATCCCGTATCTAACATAAATATCTTCGGATTTTTCGTCAACTCACTGCGCAGATTTTGATGAAACGGCGTTATACGTTTCAACAGAAATGTATTCTCTAATAAATCTAAATATGTTTTAACCGTCTCTTGGTTGATTTGTAATGTATTTGCCAACTCCCTCACATTTAACAACTGTCCTGATTGAGATGCCAGTACATCTAATAATTTGTTAAATGATGAAATATCACGTATATTTCCTATATCTCTAATATCTTTTCTAATATACGTATTGATTATTTGTGATAAGTATACTTTTTTTTTTTCAACTGAAGGTTCTAACACAATTTGTGGAAAACCTCCAAATCGAATATATTCTTCAGCCAAGAGGATTAATTCCTCATTAATTGTGGCACTATTTTGCGCCAGCAGAACATATTTTTTTTCTTTAAATCTCAAAAACTCCTCAAAACTCAAAGGGTACAGCACAAATGAAATCATTCTCCCTGCCAAGCTTTGTGTAAACTTCTTCTTCATCTCAAAAGTTGAAGAGCCAGAAAGCAGTAATTTGACCTGCGGATAATGATCGTGAAAAATTTTGATCAATTTTGTCGGATCATCTACATATTGTATTTCATCAATAACAAGATTTATTTTTCGTGTCTCATCCGCCCCTTTTTGCCGCAGATATTGATAGACCTGTTCCGCTCCTCTATTACACAACTCTAATAACTCTCTAAGTTCTAAATCAAGATAAAATACATTTTCTCGTATATGGTGGCCTATCAAGTAGCGTAACAACGAAGTTTTTCCTACTTGCCTCGCTCCCATAATCACAATTGCTTCCCGCGAATGCAGATATTTGACTACTTGCTCCGCTAGTGTTCGTTTATATATTTCTTCTACCATGGTATATAAATTATTTAATATTTAATATGGTATACTATATTATTTATAAATCTTTCGTTTAAATGTATGTGCATAGCTCGCTCGTGTGCTTCACTCACTGTAACTCGTTATGAAGCATCATGTCCAGTCTGACGAAGAACTGGGCTCACTCGCTGGCGATAATCGCGCTATGCACATACATATTTTGACTCCAATTACCAAACATCCTTCTACTTTCTACTACCCCAATCCTCGGTACCTTTCCAAATGAGATAGAATCAGAACAAAAAAAGAAATAAATTAAAGAAAATAACCCCCTACGTCTCCGGCCTCTCTTTCCCATCCCTCACTCTCGTTCGTATATGATAATGATTCGTATGCCCCGGCTCATGGTCTAACACATCTTTAATTGGTTGCCAAAACGCATCACCATACTTCCCAATCGCATACGCCCCCAACGCTCGAATCACTTTTCTATCCACAAAAACCCGCTCAACTGAATACGGCCCTCGCACTAACTCACTTAAAAATTGCACATTTGCATCAAGCGCCTGTGGCGCCATAAATTCTCTATCCACTCGTCCGCCTCGAACCATTCTCCGACTCGTCGAATATAACCCCTGCAGATCATTATACCCATACATCCCTACATCCGCATCTCGACCATGTCTATGACTCTTATGCGGCCATAACCTCCCCCCACCTTCACGACTTAAATCCCGCACTTCTAACGGCGTACCATACACCTGTTCCATCACACACGCCGCATAATTAAGCACATCAACTAACTCCTGTCGTCCATACGTATATTTCTCCTTTGCCAATCGAATATGTGAACTCCCAACTAATCGACGTGAAGACCCTCCAATAAGTCCTCGTCGCCCTGTAGCGGGAACACTATATTCATTCATAACCGCCTTACATCTATCCTGTGGCCTATAGTCTACAACACTTTCACATTTATTTTCCATCACACACCGCTCTAATGTATTTGTTGTATCCACCTTGCGACTCTCAACTCTCTCGCTTCCCACACCTTCCTCATACCTTGCTTGCACCGCTTGTTTTACAAAAGAATTTTCCATTGGATTTGCCGCAAGCCTAGGTGCATATAATTGTCCTAATATACCGAGAGCAAAGCCTATATGTCTTGCGTGTGAAATATTGCGATTATAAGTCATAGTATATTTGTATATCTCTCTTTTTATACCTTAAGTTAGATTGAAAATTAAATATAACGCCTAAAATATTTGTGAAGTAGGTTAAAATAATCTACTAATAACTTAAATTACAAAGAAATGCCCACTTCAAATAATTAAAAAAGTATATGCTGTATATAGTGAGTTTCTTTAGAATTCGAACAATTAAATTCAACAATAGGCGAACTATTATCTGAAATTCTGTTCGAATTCTAAAGAATTTCAGTATATTTTTCTGTAAATTATCTAAAATATGATTTTTCCACCAGTGTATAGTTCCACTGGTGGCGTAGCCACATCAATCTTAACATTGATTGGAAAAATCATGGTCGAAAAATCGCCCCGAGCGAAGCAAGCATGCCACTGGTGTTGAGCCCGCAGGCGATCACCAGTGGTGGGCGATTTTTTTGACAATATTTATAAAGAATTCCTCTTCACTTTTCTAGTTATCTCACATTCTTCAACTTATACTGAATCAAAACCGGATACAGCAATGTCAATATCCCAAACAACCCAAACACCGGCCAATACAACTCATGATAAAAAAATATAACTGCAATCCCAAGCGTTCCCACTCGTCCCAGATTCAAGAATAATTCTCGGATTCGCCAAAATCCCATCTCCATTTTTCTTCCATCCATTGATATTGCCAAACGCAGCGGTGAAGAAATCGTATTCAACAGCGTATACACACCAACCGCAACATACCACATCTGCACATCTTGTACAAATGCCAAGCTAACCGTTACCGTACAAAGAAGCAGAAACAAAATAAACATCGGCTTTTTTCTCTGCTGTGAACTATCCGAATATTTTGCAAGTAAAAACGAAATCAAAAAACTAACCAATGCCATGTAACTCAAAAACAACCCTATTTCCACCTCCGTTTTAAAAAAAAGCAGCGCATATACTGGAATGATCAGCATCGCAAAAAAATGCAGCGCCCCTTCAACTAAAGAAATCGTTTTAAGACTCTTGAATCGCATAATCTCTTCACGCAGATTTGTATGTATTGTACTTTCAATTTTTGTAGGAAAGTACCTATAGGTCAAAAAGAGAGGAACAAGATACAAAACACAACTAAGATAAAATAAAGAAGCGTAACCAAAAGCATGGATAACATACGCACCTATCGGCGGCAGCAGGATGGAAATGAGACTTGGTGCCACCCAGTACAAAAACGAATCCATTGCATTTGTTTTCATGCTCGAAGTCGAAAAGAACAAATAATTGATTGGCAGCCAGAAAAACACCATATTCAACCCCAAAATAACACTATAAAACCAATAACTTATCTGCGGTTGAAAAAAAGCAAGAGAAAACAGAAGTACCACGTGCCCCAAAATCCCAAATAACAAAAATCGTTTAAGTAAAATTGTATTGAAACACAACACCGCAACCACTCCAATCATAACAAGGATTGCATCCATCAACACTAAAGACCATAACGAAAATCCTTGCTCTTTAAAGAATATAAACACAAACGACAACGAAAAAGTCGAAACAACCTGCATAAGCATCAGCAGTCCAAAACTCTTTTTCAAGCGAGCAAGATGAGTTAATACCATTAACGATGGTTTTCACATCTCTCTATATATCATTTTCGGAAAAATACATTCTCTACAAAATACAAAATATTTACACCCCTAACACTTTACGCGCATTCTCATATATCTTTTGTTTCAATCCGTTCTACTCTCTTATTTTTCTCTATCCAATACATCTTATCTCCAATTACTAAAACGTATTTTTCATAATCCTTTCAAAACAGAAAAATATATAAGCAAAAAACACTTTTCTACAAACAAAGTAATTTAAATATATATACTCCCCAAACCTCTCCCTAACAATGCTCCACAAAAAAGACCTCCACCTTCTCTACGAACTCGACTGCAACTATCGTAAAACATTTACACAGATCGGCAAAAAAATACGCATGAGCGAGCAATTAGTCAGCTATAAAATACATTCCTATGAAGAAAAAAAAATAATTCTTGACTACGTTCCTAACATCGACTATTCTCGTTTTGGCTATTTCACTTTTCTTGTCTTCTTTAAAGTCCATTACAGTAACGAACAAAGCTTTGATCGTCTGATTCACAAACTAAAGCAGCACGAAAACATCACCTCCATCATCGAATGCGACGGCAACTACGACCTTATTGCTACCTTTGCCGCCAAAAACCCCTCCTCATTCAACAAAAAACTTAAACAACTTGTCTCCGAAAACCCCAAAGAACTGCGTCATCATACCATTCTCACAACCGTCGTTGAACACCACTTCCCTCGCAGTTATTTAGTCAATAGCGAAGAACGCTTCGATATCATTTTAGGTGGAGACAGAGAGGAACTGCCCATTGATGAAACTGATAAAAAAATCATCCACTGTCTCATAAACGGCAAAAAGAAAATCATCGACATCTCCCAATCCCTCAAAATCACTCCCAAAACCGCCCTCAACCATCTACATCAATTAGAACAGCAGCAAATTCTCAAAGCCTATCGCGTCCTCTTCAACCCAAGCTCCATGGGCGTTAACGCCAATATAATTCTGGTACGCTACCGCAATATTACCGTTGATAAAGAAGAAGAATTCCGCCGCTTTTGTAAATACCACCCCAACGTCATTGAATTCACAAAAACATTTGGCGAATGGGACGTTGTTGTTCACACCGAAACTGTGCACCGGGAACAATTCCGCAAACTCTCATTACAAATCCGTGAAAAATTCGACGACATCATCGAAAACATCGACAACTTTCGCGTCTTTGCCAACCACAAAAAACAATATTTACCGCAGGAATATTTTGACGAGGAGAAATGATCTTATTTTATTAGAATATATTTTCAATCCAAAAAATTCTTCATCTCAACTCTTTCTTCACGCCAAAATTCTTTCCTTTCTTCTCACATACTCCTGCGCCATCACTTCAAACATCTTTCCCATCGTCTGCGTATAAATTCGATTCACAGGACAAATCGCCGGCATAACCAATATATCCGCTAACTTCTGTTCATGTATATTCTCATTTGTAGTATTATACACAATCTTCACATTCGTCGCTGCTGCGCAGCCATTCTCTTGAAATATCCTTCGTCTTTCCTGTTGCAACGTTGTTTCAATTGAATTAAAATAAGTACCAATCGCTTTTCCTCTGCGATCTAATGTATGATAGTCCATATCTGCTCCATTTGCATCCGATACCATTGGTCCCCCCGCAGTATACCCAATAAACCCACCTTTACGCACACAAAACTCATACCCACAAAGCAAATCAACCCCCTGCTCTAACACACAAGTCAACTCCTCTAATCCTCTATATTCAAAAGGCATAACCCTCTGCAACGCCGGTCGAATCATCTCCACTCTCCCCTGCAGCCGCACACCCTCATATAACTGCTGCACAACATCAGAAGATAATTCAAATCTCTCAATAACTCGATCATCATAAAGAGGTATAGTTCGTATTGTCATCATGGAAAACTATGAAAACAGCACTCTATTTTTAAATTCTTTCTCTAAAACCTCTACTCCATACAAACAATCTTTATAAACCCTCTCCTAACCCCCAAAAGTGAATGATCCTCAATAAATATCTCCAAGAAATCAGCCGTTACCCTCTATTGACTCAAGACCAAGAATACACTCTTGCTACAAAAGTACAAGCCGGCAACACCGACGCCAAAACAGAATTCATCAACGCTAATTTACGTTTAGTCGTCCATATTGCTAAAAATTATCAAAGAATCCGTCGTCTTCCTGATCTTATTCAAGAAGGCAACTTCGGCCTCTTCAAAGCTGTAGAAAAATTTGAACCTCAACGCGGCTATAAATTCTCAACCTACGCCAAATGGTGGATCAAACGGCCAATTCTCAACTTTCTCAAATCAGATCGCCTCTTACCCACCAATGAAGAAGAACAACAGCTGCTATATGAGGTGGACAAAATCAGTCAACAATACGTCCAAGAACATGGAACAGAACCTTCATTAGACTACATCGCCACCATCTTAAGCAAAGACGCCAAAACCCCTTATAACCCAACAGACCTGCAAACCCTCCTCGCCCAGCCCTTCTTTCGCACCCCCCAATCCCTTGACCAAACCCTCGATGACAACGAAAAAACCAATCTGTATGACCTAATCCCCTGTCACAAAATCCTCTCCTCTCAAACACAAATAGAACAATCTGCTTTAATCAATCTCGTAAGCCAAGCAATCTCTGATTTAACCACCAAAGATCCTACCACAAGATACATCCTCAACGCCAACTTAATTGATCATCAAGACTTCGACACACTTGCAAGCGAACTCCAACTCCCTAAAGCAAAAATAACTGACAAATATAACCACGGGCTGCGTCTGCTGCGTAATGCATTAACCCAACATCCTGAAGCTAAAGATTTATTTCCGCAGACCAATCTCACCGCTCTCCCATTTTGATACGCTAGTGTATAACAGAAAAGTATAAAAGAAAATGAAAAAAAGATTTTATTTTTGTAACCTATTTAACTTTCTCAATAATGCTTTAGCATTATCATACCTTGCAGAATCTACAAAATTAGTCATATCATTCCCAAAGTCATCCTTTGTTTCTGTAACCATTTGATCAACAGTTTGACGAAATTCATCAACAGGAGAAGCACAATATGGTCCTAAACGTCCAACCGCTCTATAAACAACTTTTTCTCCATCAGGAGTCATTCCTAATAACATCTCTGGTGTCTATACATCTGAGCCCAATCCTTTGGTCTAACTAAACTAACAAGTGTATTTACGGCATCAACACCACGTTCAACAGTATCTTTATTCCAGTCGGGAACAAGCGTTGTAACCAAATTATCGTATTGTCTTGTTTTAACAGCCTATTCATCTTCCATTTTAAATACCTCCATTTCACTGATTATAATGCTAAAGTAACACCAGAACTAGTGCCCCTCTCGTTTAAGCATAATTGTCTCTTAATAGTAGTTACAAATAGAAAGATTTATATACTAGTACTATTAATTTATTCTTATGAGTGTAGAATCAGACTTACTAGATGGAATGAGAGCTGGAAAAGCGTTTGATATAGACAGGTCTTTGCTTATTGCATCAGGTTTAACATCAGAATCAGATATTCAATCATATAAAAGAAAATTGGACGAAATTCATCAAAGATTTCAAGCAAAGATAAATGATAAAGCTGGTTTAAATCGAGTTTTAGATGATGCTCAAAGGGAAAGGAAAGATTATAGATTTTTGATAGATGATCCACACATATTAGCAGGATTCTTATTACATCGTTTTTTATATGAAGATAAACCAGAGAGATACAATTCTGAATTTTTATTTCATAGAGTAATTGATAATCAATTATCAGAAGAAACCCAGTTAGTTGGAAATTGTCTCGGTTTATCCTGCCTTTATCATGCATTAGGTAATCGAATGGGTTTAACTACAAATCCAATTATAGTAACAAGAGAAGGATATAATCATGTTCTTCTTCATCAAACTACATCTCAAGGAAATTCTGCACCAGTCGAATCTACTATGGGCGATGGTTTTAACTATTGCGAGGAAAGAGGCAGAGAAGGCGATTCTGTAGATTTGGTTAATGAACTATATGTATCAAGATGGAAACGTGCTGAAGAACCTGATGAACAATTGAGATTAGCAGATATATCATTAAGATTAAGACCAGATGATGTAAATATTTTGGTTTGGAGAACTGGAAAAAGAATCGAAAGAGGAAATATGCAAGGTGCATATGAAGATGCTAGTAGAGCAATCATGGTTGATCCCTGTGACATCGCTTTATTAAGATATGCACAATATCTTGAAAGAACTGGAAATATTGATGAAGCGACAAGATACGCGAGAATAGCTCAGAGCGTAGCTCCTGATTTTAAACCAGCAACTGATTTTTTGAGTAGATTAGAGCAGAAACGATAGAGAGATTTTCTCCTTTCTATTTTTTAGGAAACCCCTTTTTTATTCTAAGAAACGGAAATTTTATTGAGCATAACAACTGTTCCTCGATCAGAAGTCAATCCTAACACTACTTCAGGTTTATATATCACAGCCCATTCCCCCGCCTCTAAAAACAAGTAAATTTAAATACCTCCCTCTCTAAATACTTTTTCACCCATGGAAATCTTCTCCATCATCTTAATCGTTCTCGGGCTTTGCCTCTTTGAAACTATCAGCAGTATCGATAACGCTGTCATCAACGCTGAAGTATTGCGCACTATGTCAAAGCGTGCTCAAAAATGGTTTCTGTTATGGGGCATTCTCTTTGCCGTCTTTCTCGTCCGTGGCTTACTTCCTTGGCTTATCATCTGGGTCTCCACGCCAAGTCTAGGCTTCCTTGGCTCTCTCACCGCAACTTTCAGCTCCGATCCATTAGTCATAGAAGCAATTGAACTCTCTGCCCCAATCCTACTTATGGGCGGTGGAATATTTCTCGTCTTCCTCTTCTTCCACTGGCTATTCCTCGAAGAAAAAAATTATGGTCTGCATCACGAACACTTCTTCATGAAACAAGGCGTCTGGTTTTACGCTGTCATCTCATTAATTCTAACTTTAGTCGTCTGGTACTCCATGAAAACTAATCCCCTCATGGCGTTTGGAGCCGTCGTTGGCTCAACCGCTTTCTTCATCACCCACGGTTTCAAACAAAACGCCGAAAAAGCCGAACACGAAATGATGCACGGTAAATCTAATATGAGTGACATCAGTAAAATCCTCTATCTCGAAGTCATCGACATGACATTCTCTATTGACGGCGTGCTTGGTGCTTTCGCCTTCACCCTCTCAATCCCTTTAATCCTGCTCGGCAACGGCCTTGGTGCCATCGTCGTACGACAACTAACCGTCGGCAACATCGAACGCATCAAAAAATATAAATATCTTAAAAACGGCGCCATGTACTCCGTCTTAGCGCTAGGAACAATCATGGTCTCCCACGCCTTTGGCGCCCATATCCCCGAATGGGTTTCCCCCATCGTCACAACCGCCATTCTCGGCTACTTCTTCTATAGGTCGAAGAAAGAGATAGAAGAATAAACTTAACAGTTCTTATATTAATCAATAAAATAAATTTAAAATTCTCAATTTCTCTAAAAAAAATCAAATAAAAAAAACAAAAAAAACACAACCTGTGTGATAATTATCTTTGAATCAGGAACTTGTAATCCTAGAATTGCTTCTTATGATTCTGATAACAATCTCGACAGTATACTGGCTTACCTTGCGTTGGCTTGAAAGGAACATTACATTCTTTTCCACAGTCACTACA
>Ga0209541_10009423_pt1 | contig 15826 bp, 12 predicted proteins | sample RifCSPlowO2_01_FD_184027 | JGI IMG/M metagenome (GOLD analysis project Ga0209541, IMG submission 184027) | Groundwater microbial communities from Rifle, Colorado - Rifle CSP2_plank lowO2_0.1 (SPAdes) (version 2) | ecosystem: Environmental > Aquatic > Deep subsurface > Groundwater | place...
GACACTGCCGGAAGGAAAGAAGGAAGTTATTACAGGAACAGTGTTATTGAAGCTCAAATACCACGTTTCGGTAAAGCCAATGTTTCCGGCGGAATCGTTCGCAAAGACCCTGTAGCTGACATTCACGAGAAGCGGGGTTGAAAAGTTTATGTTCCAGTTAACACCATCGCCATTCATGGAATAGTTTGCAACAGAGCCGTTGCTCCACTCAAGAGAAGCAGCAGTCAGAATCTCCGAGCCGGTTATGTTGACAAAGATGCTGTTATTATTTGAAGCTGTTGAATCATTTTCAGGGGTCGGCTCAACAAAAGTAAGGTTTGGCGCATCGCTGTCATAGGCGTTTACAGCATCGAAAATGCTTATGCGCCTGAAAACAACCCCGCTTCCCCCAGCTCCAGTATCGTCTATATCAATGCCCGTAGAGTTCAGGGCGTCGATAACCAAAGTCGAGTTGGCTACAACGTCCTCGGAAACCTTCAGGTACTGGCGAATCAGGGCAGCAGCCCCTGAAACATGAGGGGTTGCCATTGAAGTCCCGGAACACGCCATGGCAACAGCGTCATTACATGAACACCCTGCAAGGCAGGAATCCGGGGACCAGCGCAAAGATGTTATGCTGCTGCCAGGGGCAAACAAATCTGTAATGGCGTTACGGTTGCTGAAGCCTGATACGGCATCGCTCTTAGTGGAAGAGCCGACTGCGGTTGCATTCTGAATGCATGCAGGGGCTGCAATCTGGGTTTTGCTACCAACGCCGGGGCTCACGCCAGAATTACCTGAAGAGGCAACAACAGTGATATTGTAAAAGGTGGCGTTGTTTATCGGCTTGGCGTAAGCGGAAACGCCGCTTTCGCCATCACAATAAGAAGAATACAGGCCGCCTCCAAGACTCATGCTTATGACAGACACGTTATGCGTGTAAGAAAGGTTGACGCACCAGTCGATTGCAGACACCACATCAGTGCTGATTCCATTCCCGCTGGAGTCGGTAACTTTTACAGAAATGATGCTGGCGTCAGGGGCAACACCGGGGTAAGTCGCGTTTTTTGAGGCGATAATCCCTGCAACGTGGGTTCCATGCCCGTAGTCGTCGGTTCCATCACTATCCTCACCCTGGCCGTTAGGGCAGCAGCCAGCACCACCGCCATCGCAGAAACAATATTCCTCAATCACCCTGCCTGAAAGGGCAGGGTGCGTCTCATTCACGCCAGAGTCTATCACGCAGACAGTCTCGCCGTTTCCGGTAATATTAGTGCCGTTGTGGACAAGGCCCCAGGTGCGGCTGGCATTAACCAGGTTAACAGAATCCGAAAGGAACGTATGGACAGGAACTGACTCATAAACCTCCATATTAGGGTTTGACTTCAACATTTCAAGGTATTCCCTATCAACCTCGCCGACAAAGCCGTTCATGGTAAGAAACTGGCGCTTAACACCAATCCTATCACCTGAAAAAGCCCTTATTTGGGCAATGTTTTTAGCGTTTGAAACAGAGACGCTCTGAACCCCAAAATGCCCTATTTCAGGCTCAGGGCTGTCCTTGAAGTAAACCACTACATTAACCTTTTCAGAGTCCCTTGAAGTGCCGGAGATGGTAAAAGCAAGGAAAACCGCCAGCAAAAGCAACAGAAAAACCGCTCTCTTGTCCATAACCGCCAAGTTAGCCCTCGTGTTTAAATATTTTTATTTTGATGAGAGGCAGGCCTGTTGAAATTCCCTCTTTTAACCTGCCCCTGACTTTTCTCTTCTTCGAAAAGTAAGTATTCTTCCTAATAGCGAAATGTATATAATAGGCGATCATCATATAAAGTATGATAAGTTTGGGGATGGAGGCAATAGTTTCGCCCTTTGGCGATTTCTTAATTGCTCATCTACAAAAAAGTTGAGGGATAAAAATTAATAGAAAAGCAAGGGCGCATGTATTTACGGCAACGGGCAGTTTTATGATTAAAGGTGTAATAAAAAATGGTCTTGACACAAGCAGGTTAATTAACCTAATAGTATGCTTTGAATCGCCTGAAGAGTATAGAATGCAAGGCTTTCCCAGTACCCCCTAACTGGTTCTACATTAATCGGGTATCAATTAGCGAAGCTTTAGGTATACTAATTAAAGAATTCAACACGGATAAAGAGGGTGCTAAAAGAAAAATAAAAGAGTGGATTAGTAAGTTTCCTTTGGCCGTAATACAATATGATGCTGTTTGTGAATCTTACGAAGAAATTGCTAGACAAGCAAATTCAAGAGTAATCAGGAAAAAGGGAGACAATTATAAAGTAGGGGAAAGCGACATGAGAATAATCGCAGGTTTTCTAAAGGAAAAAGTAAATATAGTGCATGTGAGAGACAAAGGTTTTGAGGAAACTTGCAAAGAACTTGGATTAAAGGTAATCCCTACGCCAAAAAAGGATACAGATAAGGAAAGTTTTATAAAAAAAAAGTTTAAAAGAACTTATTAAGATTCTGAGTGTAAAACTTATAAGCTAATTTTTTATTGCCCTTTGCTTTTGACAATGCCCTCTTCCAATTTTCATTTCGATACTTTTTCAAGACAGTTTCTGTCCTTTTTTCCTGTTCTTCGCTGACTCTAGAGTGATACCTAATGCTGAACTTAAACGACTCCAGCAACGCTTTAGAGGCTGCCATAACCTCGCCTAAAACTTTTTCTTCATCAATCGTATTAATTGATTCGTTCATCATTTTGTTTTGCATAGATTGTCAGTAATTAAAAATGAAAACAAGTTTATAAAGCTTGCCATTCACTACTTCTTCCTCTTCTTGTAAATGAGGAAAGCAACAGCCAGCAGAATTACCACGACAACAAGGATAATTACGCTGGTAAGGCCGGATGCGCCTTCTCCGGCAGCCTCTTCAGCCACACCGCCAGGGGCTTCTTCTTCTTTCACAGGGCAGTCAGCAAGGCAACTGTCGCTGTTCTCGCCGCCTTCACAAACACCATCCCCGCAGGTTATTGTTCGGACAGTAACCGTGCCCTGGCTCCTGCTTTGCCCGGAAGAGTCAAAGTAAACAGCATCAAAATTGTAATCGCCGTTTGCTGCAGTAGTAGGAACTTTTACCGTAAAACTAATAGTTGGACTGGCAGTTTCAGCAGCAAAGCTGAAGCCATGCCTGTTCTCCGCTGCCACAAACCTGTAATCAACGCCGCCCCTGCCTCCCTTGGCACCGCTGACATCCCAGGCGTCAACCCTCCAGCCCTGGGGCGCCTGGTCTTCCAAAGTGAAAAGCTCGCCGACAGTCACACCGCTTACTGAGAAGGTCATTTGTATGTCATCGCCTGCGCTTACCCTGTTTGGCATGCCCCTGCTCACAGAAGCGGCGAAAGCAGAGGTTGAAAGTATCAGAACAGCAAACGCGAGCAGCAATGTTATTTTCTTCATTTTCAAGCCTCCTTAGCTGTAAAAGCCCCTTATTAAGTCTATTATCCCAAATGCGGTATAGGATGACGTGCCGGCGTAAAAGTCGCGGATTACGTCAATAAGCTGGAAAGCAGTGAGCTTCTCAGCCTTCTTCTCCCCTGAAATGGCAAAAGTGGAAAAGTCAGGGGTCTCTGCCTCATAAGCATAAGCAGTTGAGTCAACAGCGCTTACCTGCTTTGTAGGCAATGCAACCCACTGGTTATTGGTATAGCGGTTGAGCTTTACACTGTTAGGGTCAATGCCGTTAGCATTAAGCCAGGCAGTGGTAACCTCAAACTTAATAACCGCCTTGCCAATGTCAGAACTCTTAATGTTCACCTTAGTAAGTGAAAGATACTTGTAAACCTTGGTGCTGCCCTTTGCTATGGCAGCAGCCACGTCATCCCCAACAGTAGCCTCCATTACGGTAACCTTGCCGTTTACGATAGACGCCGTTGCTGTAGTGGAAAGCTCTATGCTGCTGACAGCAATGTCAGATGTTTTCGTGAAGGAGAGAGACTTGGTCGCAGCACCACTGATAGCTCCTGCTGTAATCGTTTCGCTTGCTGCAGCAGTGCCTCCTCCGCCTCCGCCGCCACCACCCCCACCGCCACCACTATCTGCAGGGGTTGTTGAAGCAGCAGCGCAAGTGGACTTGCACGTAGCGCCAGTAGTAGTGCCGTCATTTATCTCTGTAGTGCCGGAACAGCACACATAATTGGTGTTTGAACATGCCTGGCTGTAAGTGCATGTGCCGTCAGCAGCCACTAAAGAGGCTGAGAGGTTGAAGTAAGTGGTGCTTGCAGTTGCGCATGTAATGTTTGCATTTGTGGCATTAATGCCCCAAACTTTCAGGAAAACAGTTTGCCCATCAGTACAAAGAGGGGTAATAACATATCCGCTGGAAGGGACGCCCTGCTGCCCGACAGTGCGCGTAGTATTCGGCTTAGATACATCATTTATATATGCACCAATTACAGCCCCGTCTGTTGACGTATTTGTGCCTATCGTAACATTGCCTTTCCAAGTTGCAGCACTTACACCGTATACTGCAAGGGAAGAAGAAATTAGAAAAAGTGATAATAACAGAAAAGTCAGGGTAACCTTACTTTTGTTGCTAATTGAATGCAAAACCATGAACATGCCCCCCAATGAAATTATGAAATAAAAAGTTTTTGCTTATCCGATTTCCAGGCGTTCATTACCCTGAGACAAGTTGAAGTAATAGGTCGTAACATCTGAAGTAAAGTTAAGGAAGTCGTTACCAGCCTGGTCGCCTGGAATGTAGGATGTCCATGTATTGGATGCGGTATTATGGGCAAACATAACGCTAAGGTTGCTTGTCACGCCGGATGGATTGGCTGATACAATGGATTCAAGCACGTTAGTAACATTGTAAGTGTCCTCGTTATTGTTCAGCGAGGTTGTTGTCAAAACATTGGTGTTCGGCAGCGTGAAGCTGTAGAACTTATTGGCTGACGTGAAGTAGTCTGCCCTGACGCCATTACTGCCGGTTGCGCCAATAGTTATGTTCCAAAGCGAAGTTGTGTCTACGGTGAAGTCAACGTTATCGTTGGCAACGCTGGTGTGCACAGTTGAACTGTTGATGCATGAAACGTAATAGTTGTTGTAGTCGTCATCCAACAGGTTGCTGAGCAGGGCAGCATTGTGGCGGTCTCCTCCTTGCGGGTCAAAGTTGCTGCTCATGTCAGAGTAGTTTGTTACGCCGCTGTTTGAATACCTGCACAATGCCAAGTCACTGGTGTTGACAGTGATGTTCGGGCTTGCAGTGTTGAAAGTAGCGCCTGTAGTGAGATTGTTTATGACAAGGTCTGCAAACGCGTCAACGGTGAAGGTTGTTGACTGCGGGAACACGTTGGCAGGCTCAACTACCAAGTTGTCTGCGCACCTAAAGTAATAGGTGTGTAAGCCCTCAGCCAAGGCAGATGTTGCGAAATCATGCTGCCCTGTGCCGTCTCCACCCATTGCAGTCATATCTTCATAAGGAACCTGCGTTGTTGCGTATTTGCATATCGAGTTTGTAGTCAGGTTAATCCACAATGTTGGAGTGTTATCGCTTATAGTGCCAGTTGGAGAGATGTTCATGCCCACAGTTGAGATTGTAGAGCTGTCAAGGTTTACGCTTATCTGCACAGAGTCGTTGACGTTACCTGCTGAATCATTTGCAACAACATGCACCGTGCAATTGCCATCAGTTGTACAGCCAATGGCGGAGAGTGACACGTCAGCCCACCAGACAACCGAAGTTGAATTGTCTGTCGTGGAATCTGACTTATTCATCCTAAGCAGTGTTGTGTTGCCTATTGACACGTTCCAGTTGGGCAGCGCAATGTCCGTAATGTTTACCGAGAAGTTTATTAACATTCCGGAACTTGTTACAGAGTGAGCAAATGTCAAGTTAGTGGTGAAATTCGCAACTCGCGGAGCCAAATCGTCAACTATGAAGGTTAAGTTAATTGAGTTGTTGCTAAGACTTACGTTATCAGCTACCTGCACGGCTAGCAGGCATTCTGTTTCCACTCCGGCCGGGCAGCCATAGTTGGAAAGCACTGATACGTTAGTGAAGTTTGCATCTTGGTTTGTCAAAGTCATATTCCTCAGAGTGGTATTTCCGAAATTCGCCTGAATGACACTGCTCTGCTGGTCAGTCAAGGTGGTGTTAATCTCCAACTCCGTATCGCTTCTAACTACCATGCCAAAAGCTCCGGGCACATAACTGTAACTTGAGGATACCGTACCATTAATAGCAAAGCTTCCAACCAACGGCACGGACTCGTCAATAGTAAGCTTAAGAATAGTTGACGCGCTAGTGTTTGAGTTGAGCGCCTGATCGGTAACGCTAAAGTTAACAGTGCAAGCCCCCTCAACGGCAGAGCCGCAAAGGTCATCAGTGCTGAGCTGTATGCTGTAATTGGTTTCTCCGCCAGAGTTCAAAACAGTTGCGTTGGTTGACTGAGCAGCGTTAGTGCTGTTATGGATAGTAACGTTCTGTACATTATTGTATGCGTTAACGCTGAAGTTCAGTATTGAAGAGGCCCTTGTGACAAAGTTATCTGTGGTGGCGAAGTTAGTTGACGTGTCGGTAACATTGGAAACCGTCAGGTTAACAACAATCGGCGCAACGTTGTCAACTGTAATAGTTATGTTGCTTGAGCTTTCCAGCCCAAAGATGTCGACCCAGGTAATCTTCAGAGAACATGCATCGCCGTCATCCCCTGCAACATCTCCTATGCCCTGCAATTCACAGCCAAAGTCCGATAAGTTAGACCACGTGCCTGTGCCGTTGGTTTCTGATGCGTTGTCAAGGTGCTCTGTGTGAGCCACTGAAGAGAACCACGTTGACTGGTAAAAGAGTTGCGATATTACATTACCAACAGCGCCCCACGAAGTCGTGGTAGTCATAAGAGTCATGTTGTGCATAATGTTGTTAGGGCCGTTGATTGTAACGTTGCTTGTAGCGTCCGTAATGTTGAGGTTGGCGTTAATCGTTGCAGTTATGTTGATAATGGTGTTGTTGGATGTAGTGAAGTTGTTGGTGGCGTTGCTGTACACAGTAAATGCAAAGTCAGGGTCGTCAACAAGCAGGTTGATGGACAAGCTGTTGTCCTGGTTGCCAACACTGTCGTTTGTTATGAAGTATATTGTAAGGTTCTGGTCGCCTGCAGAAGCGCCCAAGCCCTGAAGCGTGCCGGTTGCGTTGTATAGGTTGTCAGCCCCTCTTGAAGCCATCAGGGTGTGGGTGCCTGAAACATTTATCCATACAGAATAAACACCCACGCCGCTGGAATCCACTACTACTATACTGAAATTGTGAAGCACGGTTGAATTTGTTATGTTGTCGGGCACTGCATCAAAATTGTCATCAATTATATTGTTCAAACCACCAGTGGTAGGCGCAAGGGCTGTAGGCGCTGCATCGTCAACCGTAAGGTTGAATGTGTAGAGCGAAATGCCCTCATAATTTGTAGTGTCGTTTGTTACGTTCTCATTGCCAATAGTGTCGCTGGCAACTATTACGAAGAACACAACGCTGCCGTTGCTTATGTCCGAAACAGGAATGGTTGCGTTAAAGAGCCCGTTCGCCTCATCAATAACTGTTGTGTTGCTCATAGTAATCGTGTTTGCCCCGCCGGTCGGGTGCAGTGACAGTGACTGGTTGTCCCAGCTGACAGTATCGTTGCTAACATTATATGACAGTATTACGGTGTTAACAGCAGCGAGGTTGCTCGTTATTGTTGCGTTAATAACCAAAGCGTTCTTTGCAACAAAGGTGCGGCCAGTGCCGTTGGCAATGGTGTCGTTAGTGAGGATAAGGGTTCCTGAAGTTACATTTATGGAGCTTATCAACGGCGCTTCGTCATCAACCGTCACATTGACTATGGTGTTGTTCTGGGCGGTTGTGCCGCTGGCATCCTCAAAAGTATTTATTGTAAAGCTTACATTGCCAGAAGCAGCGCCAGAAGTTGCGTTAATCTTAACGCCAACGCTGTTGCCTGCCGTCAGGCCGTCATTGCTAGTATACTTTACAAGCGAGGTGGTAACTTCAGTGCAAACAAAACTGTTACCTGAACTGTCAACAGGAACAAGGTCAGCGCAGTTTATGTCTGAATATGAAGCGGGCTTGTTAATGCCGATATACCTTACCGTATTGCTTCCGGCCGATACTGTTATGGTGAAGTTGGTGGAAGAATTAACGCTTGAATTAACAAATATTGGAGAACTCTGCTGAGGGCTTGAGTCCACCTTAGCTGACTGGACTAGAATTATGCCAACGCTAACCGCCATCAAGGCGACGATGACAAACAAACGTAAAAGCTCGCTTCTCTTTTGATGCAGCATTAGTATGAACACCTCTGTTGCTGTTGTTAATGAAAACATCCGATAGTAATGAATGTTATACCAGCACGTATGATTGGTTTATTGAATTTACTGGTATTTAAATTTTTCGAATTGATGTATGCCAACCCCGTTAACTTTTCCAACTTGCTTAAAAAACCTGAGAAAACCCGAAACATAACAACTATATAAATCATTGCAACAACTTTTAAGTAGTAATGAGTAAAGTGGTGCTGCCGCAACCTAAAGATTTAATAAGGGGCTTCATGACTGATAAAAAAATTCAAAAAACAACTGCCTTCTGTGAGACAACATGCCTATAAAGAACGCAACCACAAACAGGCTCATAGCAGCAAGCTCAAGGCTGGCAGACTCGCTGCTTTCGAGGTCAATGGGGCTGATGTTCTCAAAACCAGAGCAGGCAGCGCTAGTCTTAAAATTTGAAAGGGAAGAAAGAATAAGCCTGCACATGATGTTTGTCTTTTACCCGATAGACGTTATTTTTGTAAACAAGAGGCTGCAGGTTGTGGACGTAAAGGAGAACCTGAGGCCCTTTGACACATACTCTTCAGGGAGAAAAGCGCTGTATGCGATTGAGTTGCCGAAGGGCACTGTAAAGGATACAAAAACGAAAGCAGGGCACAGGATAGAGTTTCTCACTGTAAAACAGAAAAACTACCTGAACGGGAAGAGCATAACGATAACAAAGAGCCGATAGCTACTTTTCGCCCTTCATCTTAAGAATTAGAAAAATTAATCGTAAATTAAAATGGGGACGTTGGGACTTTCACAATCCTCCGCGTCTGAGGTCCGTTGGGCTTTACGCCCAACTTGAGCGCCTTCTTTGCTCATTTCTTCCGCGAAGAAATGTTTTGAACCCAAATCCAGGGCTTTCTACAGGGATTCAGTCATTGCCTGAACTCCTCCCTCTGTTTGCTGGAGGCCCCCATACTAGCCAGATTGTACTACGTCCCCTTGATACGCAGTTCCTTTTAAAGCGGTATTTAAAGATTTTGATACGGGCAAGGATACGCCGAGGGCGGGACTTTCACCTCATCGGGTTTGAACCAGCGCGGTCTGGGCGACCAGGTGGTTTTCAGCCACCTGCAATAGCCGAACTATGCGGGCTTTTTCTATTATTTCCATCAATAAATTATTAAACTACTAAAATAAAAACAGGTTTATGGAAAAGAAGTTCTTTAATGCAGTAGCAACGTTAGTTGGAACCACCATTGGAGCAGGCGTTCTTGGAATACCCTTTGTGGCTGCCAAGGCAGGCGTTCCTTTGGGCATTGCCAACATTATAATAATAGGCATTGCCATAATGATTCTTAACCTCTATCTTGGAGAGGTTGTCTTGAGGACAAAAGGCAAGCACCAGCTTACCGGTTATGCAGAGCGCTATCTGGGAAAAAAAGGGAAAAGGCTGATGGCACTTTCAATGGTTTTCCTTATTTATGGGGCCATAACCGCCTATATAATAGGCGTTGGAGAGGCCCTGGCAAGCATCTTCCCGGTATTCAGCTCTTTTATCTTCAGCATACTGTTTTTCACAATAGGCGCAGCAATAATCTATTTCGGTATAAAGGCTGTTGAAGAGTCCGAATTGCTGCTCGCCACCATTACAATAATGGTGCTTGCAGCAATAGTGGTTATAGCATTTTTTTCCGAGCATTTTGTAACTGCCAACCTGACATTTCTTGACATAAGCAAGTTTGCAGTTCCCTACGGAGTGATTTTTTTTGCATTCCTGGGAGCGGTAGCTGTCCCTGAAATGAGCGAGGAACTCGGAAAAAGGAAAAGAATGCTGAAAAAGGCGATAATAATTGCAGGGGTAATCCCAATAATAGGTTATGCGCTTTTTGCAGCGGCAGTGGTGGGGGTTACCGGGGCAGACACGAGCCAGATAGCAACCATAAAGCTGGGAGAGGTTTTCGGGCAGAAGATGGTAGTGTTTGCAAACCTGTTTGCGGTGTTTGCAATGACAACAGCATTCCTTGCTCTAGGACTGGCGCTTAAGGAAATGTACAACTACGACTACAAGCTTAACAAAAATCTCGCATGGTTTCTTACAGCCATTTTTCCCATAACAGCCTTTCTGATGGGGGTAACCGAATTCATCCCGTTAATAGGGCTTGTGGGAGCGATAGCAGGAGGCACTGAGGGGGTAATGATAGTAATTATGCACAGCCGTGCAAAAAGGCTTGGCCAGAGAAAGCCGGAGTTCAGCATCGGAGACAACAAAATAATAAGCATTCTGCTGGTCGTTATGTTTGTCGCAGGGCTGCTGTATGAAGTAATTATGTAAAAACCCTGCTGAAAAGATTTGCTCACGCCTGCTTTGCTGCTTTTGAATAGCAAAAGCATTTTAAACGCTGCTGAAGCCGCCCAGAGCCATGAGGATAGGGATAATAACAGACGAGACCGACCGCGAGCTGGCGGGGCTTGGAACTTACACTTACAACATAGTCAAGAATATCCTCCAGCAGGACAGGGAAAACGATTACTTCCTAATTCACCGCAAAAAAGAGAAGCACGACATTTATTCCATGGCTAAAGAAATAATACTGCCCTCCGGCCCTTTCCCGTTATCAACAATGAGAAACTTTGTTACCCTGCCCCTTAAGCTGAGAAAATACGATTTGGACATAATCCACCACACAAGCAGCATAGGCCCCTTTGTGTCCAAACACTTCATGCCCAAAAAAGGCAAAACCATAGAGACCATACATGACATCATACCCCTTATCTATCCGGAGAACTTTGAGCTGCCTGTAAGAATCTCCTTCAAGTATCTGCTGCCAAGGATAGTTAAGAATGCGGACAGGCTCCTTGCTGTAAGCGAGCATTCAAAGAATGACATAATCAGGCGCTTTAAGATTCCTCCTGATAAAATAAGCGTAGCATATGACGGCGTAGATTCAACGTTCAAGCCATTAAACAAAAAGAAATGCAAAGAAAAACTTGAAAAATACGGCATAAAAGACAGCTTCCTGCTTTTTGTAAGCACACTTGAGGCCAAGAAAAACATCCCTACAGCACTAAAAGCCTATGCTTTGCTTAAGCAAAACGGAGTAAAACACAAGTTCGTGCTTGTAGGCAAAAAAGGTTACGGGTATGGGAAGATTGCTGACACAATAAGTGAACTTGAACTCGAAAACGATGTAATAATGCCTGGCTATGCGCCTTTGGAAGAGCTGCCATTATTTTATAATGCCGCAGACGCCTTTGTGCTTCCATCCCTTTACGAGGGCTTCGGAATCCCTGCAGTTGAGGCAATGAAATGCGGATGCCCTGTGGTTGCTTCAAACGCCGGGGCTTTACCGGAGATAGTAGGAAAAGCAGGCAAGCTTGTTAACGCGCTTGATGCAAAGGGCTATGCTTCTGCCATAAAGGAAATCCTTGAAAACAAGAAAACAGCAGCTGAAATGAAAAAGAAAGGGCTGAAAAACTCTGAAAGATTCAGCTGGAAGGAAAGCGCCAGAAGAATAATAAAAGTTTATGAAGAAATGGGGTAAGAGGGTAAGCGTTTTTTCTCCACTCCAGTTTAAGCTAATAGTAAATCTCATTAATTTACGAATAAACAGTGAGATTTACTAAACAGCAAATCGCAGTTTTCCATTATTTATGCGATTTGCTATAACCTACTTTTTCACGTAATACTGCTTTATAACATAGCCTTCCTCAGGCTCTCTTTTAAGAAAAGAAAATTTTCCGCCATACCCGACTAATTTAACGTCAAGAACCCTTGCAGGAAAAACCAAAGTTCTAACATCTTTTTCAGCCATGTAATGCATCTCCATCTCATACCCGATGCCCAAAGCAACAAGCAACTTCCCAAGAAGGGCTTTAGGATTCAACAATGACATGAAAGACCTCCTGCCCTTATAACGCTCAGGAATCTGGAACACCATCAGGCCGTCTGGCTTAAGTATCCGCATAAATTCTTTCACGTAGTTTTTAGTATAGCCAGGCTTCATATGCTGGAAAACAATGCTGGAATAAATGAAGCCAAAGTAGCTGTCTTTAAACACCGAAAGGCTATCTGATTCGTTTACAAGGTAACGGCATTTTTTAGATTGCGGGTTTAATTTGTCTGCCAATTTTATCATGGTGGGGGAGATGTCCACGCCAACACAGGAAGAAAAGCGCTTTGAAAGCGCCTGCGTAAGCCTTCCAACACCACAGCCAAAGTCTAATGCACGCCTTTTATCAACCTTCTGCCCTAAAGACCTTATGTGATTCCACACCATCCCAATCTCCTGCTCCCCGGTTAAAAAAAACTCTTTCAGAGTCCACTTGTTCTTCATCTTATCAGGCCTGGTGCAGATTGCCCACAAAGGATCTTTCCTGGCAAAGCCCTCCCAGTTTTTCTGCAGGTTTTTGATGCCCATTTCACACCTCAAGAAATTTTTTATTGCTCAAGGGCTGCGCAATCCTAACACCGTTAATCATTTTCCCGTGCCTGAAAGGCCTATAGAGCCTTTCAATGCCATTTACTTTAAAATTGCCCTTAACCAGGTCGCTTCTCACAAAAAAGGCGTTAACGCCGTTGTTATCACACCCAACAAGGGTGTAGCCCTTTTCCCTGCCTAATTTAGCAAGTGCCAACAGGCTTGCACCAAAATAATGCGTCTTATCCCACACGAATTTCTGATTGTATTTTATCACCCTGCTTTCATCTGGCGCAAATCCTGCATTATACTCAATAACAACAACCCTTGGAGAGTGCCTGATTGCCTTCCACACCCAGTAGTCGTTTCCGTCAAGGTCTATACCCAACAAGTCAAACTCTTTTGGAACGCGGTATTTTTTAAACAACCGGTTAATATTCTCTGCGGTAATAAACTCTTTCTTAACACCACTTGCCGGACTGTTATCAGAGGCGTCCATCATAAGGCCGGACCACCCCCTCTCCTTAAGCAACCTTGAACTGCACTGCTTCCCGTCCTCAACACCAAACTCCGCAAAGAACCTGTTGGTTGTCCCAATCTGCCTGAAAATTGCCTGTATGATGCCGTCCTCCCCGTTTTGGGAATATACCCACCGCTCAAACGCGTTTATGTTCTTTATTTCCCCTCCCTTCAAAGCCCACGCTGTTTCGAATTTAACAGAATCGCAAACAAACCTGAACTTTTTGTAAAGCACAATCACAATTTTCCCGAAAAAACCTGTTTTGCGCAACAGGCCCTCAACAAAGAACTTTAATCCGGCAAGCATAGGCAAAGAGTTCCGCAGAAACTTTTAAAGGTTTTCATTTGTCGGCAATCTCAAATTAAGCGCCAAAACCGCTTTCCTGCTTATGCCCTGTCTCATCTCCCCCGCGCAAGGCAAGGGGGAGTGAGACAGGGCGAACAAGCCAAGAAAGCCAAGACACACAAGTTGACATTATCCCATTTGCCTGGCTGCACCAGTAGTTTCGTTTTCGGCATTATTGCAATCACCATCACCACTTTTCCATCCCTCTAAAAAGTTAAGGGCTGGAAAAGTGAAGGAAACCAAAAAGGAGAGAGCCTTTTCATTTCTTCCCAAAAATCAGGAACAATTCATACTGAAGGTCAAAAGGCTTCAGCACCGCATTATCAAATAGCTTCAACAACAAGTTTGTCACACTGTTAAAGATTACCCGCTTAATCAACCCGCCCCCTTTTCCCAAATCAGGTCCCCTTCCAGAACCCTGCTTCAACAGGGAAAAACCATGCTTCTCAACCAGCTTTTTGATGGTTGGCTTTTCAAACTGAAAGACGTGGCCAAACTCCAATGTTTTACACCACTGAAGACTTTCACCATCGCTCCGCTTTGGCGAAACATAAACAACATCATCTTTCTTAACAAATTTCCTGAAAGGGTCGCGCTGCAAAGGCAAAAGAAACCTGAACAGGTTGTTATAGTTTGGCGTAAGCAGCACCAACCTGCCTTCCTGCTTCAGAAGCTTATGAAACGCCTCCAGATAAGAACCAACATCGTGCAAGTGCTCTATGACATGCGACAAGAAAACCACGTCAAATTTCCTGTTGAAACTTACATTCCGCACATCACCTATGCTGATGGGGATGCCTTCCTTTCTCAGCCGCCTGGCTGCCCCAGAGTCTGAAATCTCATTGCCAACTACGTCAAAGCCAAGCTTTTTTGCACGCCTGAGAAGCTTGCCATCGCCAAAACCAATCTCAAGAAAACTGCCTTTTTTTATTTCCTTAAGGTAATCATCATGGTTCCTTTCTTCAGGACGGAGCGTTTCAAGCATTTCCCCCCTTGTTATAGTATGCTCTGCATACAGCTTTTCAGGAGGGTATATCCTATCCAAATATTTCAGCCTGCACTGCTCACACTGCACCAACGCGCTCTCAAACGCCCCCACTCTAGAAACCCTTAACTGCTTCCGTTTTTTCCCGGAACAGAGAGGGCATTCACTAACTGCAAGCTTCCGCATACCGGCATTCAACCCCTTTTAATATATAAGCTTTTATTCATGCAACCAAAAAGAACTTAAGCCTTCTTTTTTGAGCGCCTGAGCGCCACTATTAAAACAATCAGGGCCGCAACCCCCGCAGCTACGTAAAGGCGGTAATTAAGCGCAAAAGCCCTTACCTTCACTATTAGTTTTAAAGCCAAACCAGCAAAGTCGGCGATTAGCCTGTCACGGAAAAGGTAAACCAGCAAAGCAGCCATGACGAGCAGGAAAAGGATGACAATTGGCGCAAGGTAAGGCCTCAGGGAAGGAAGCTTTGAAAGCAGGGCCTTCAATTTCAGCTTCTTTCCCCTCCCGTCCTTCTTCATCAGCTTGTCTGCGGTTTTCCCTGCCTTATGAATAACCGCCATCTTTCGCCGGTTAACAACGTATATGAAGACTGCAAGCGCTGCAACAAGCGCTACAACCGCTACGACAACAGCGTAGGCATAGGGCTTATACAAACCAGCCTTTTCACGCAAAACGGAAATGTCAACCTCCGGCAAGCTAAGATTCAGCCTTGGAAGGGTTATATTCAAAGAGAAATTAGATGGGGCTATTTCTGCTTCCGGCTCTGCAATCCTCTGCTCTTCAGTCTCTTCAACGTCTGTTGCGTTAAGAGCGCTGTTAAAAAGAAACTGCGGGACACCAAACAGGTAGGAAGGGGCTGCTATCAGTATCAGCACTGCAGCAACGACTAAAATAAGAAGCGCGGTGTTGCTTGCAGGCGCCTTTTTCTCCGGTGGAAGCTTAAGATAATCCTCCCAGCCATAGCGCTCCTGCTTTTTCAGCTCAGGAACAACTATTTTCGGGGCTTCGGAGCTGCGCTTCAACGCCGCCAAGACGATTAGAAAGACGACTTCCAGAGGAATAAGCAACAACAATCCAACCACGGCAATAAAGACGACACCCGGCATAAAAAACCCCTCAGTTACCACTATAAAATGGATTCTTTTATTTAAAGGTTATGATAAGAAAGTCCATATTGAAAAGTTCCTGCTACGCCACCTCCCCGGATTTCACATTTTCCACTTTCCTCCCCCTGACCAGTTAAGGGGGAGGAAAGTGAAGAAGCAGCAGGGCAAAGCAAATTGCATCGCAAGCTAA
>Ga0209541_10009426_pt1 | contig 15823 bp, 22 predicted proteins | sample RifCSPlowO2_01_FD_184027 | JGI IMG/M metagenome (GOLD analysis project Ga0209541, IMG submission 184027) | Groundwater microbial communities from Rifle, Colorado - Rifle CSP2_plank lowO2_0.1 (SPAdes) (version 2) | ecosystem: Environmental > Aquatic > Deep subsurface > Groundwater | place...
CATCCAGTCGGTCACCGTATCTCCTTCATGCACTTCCCCGATCTTGTGCGAGACGCCAGTATAAAAAAGTACCCGCTCAGTTGTGGTCGTCTTCCCCGCATCAATATGCGCAATAATTCCAATATTTCTTACCTTTTCCAGAGGATAATCTCGTTCCATGGCTAATTTATAATGAGCATAGCGATTTATAAATTGCCACCCCGTGAAATCCTCGTGAAGCGAGGAGACCGCGGAGCGGTCTATTTCACTGGGGTTTGAAAATTATATTCACTCCGTTCATTAATTTTCTAAACAAAAAGCGCCTTACGCGCTCCAAGCAATATATCTTATAACGATATTTTTTGCAAATAAAAACAGAGAGAAAATTGACGAGAGTAAAAATATATAAAATTTCTACTAAGCTGCTTTCTTGTATTTAATATCAATATTTTCAGAATCTTGAAGAAAAGCAGGAGCTATATATTTTTCATATAAACGGAGAGCTTCAAGCTCTGTGAGTTGTTTTCCGTCTAAAGTGCCTCCATACTCATTATTAGGAGCACTCGTGGTACCCTGGCTAGGAGAATACCCATAAGTAGTTTTGAAAATAACTCTCAATTTAACCGGTTTCCCTTCAATCGTTCCCGTAACCTCTCTACCATTTCCAAATTCATTAATTTGTCCCAAAACAAATTCCTTAGATGCTTTAAAAAATTCTTGTGGGGTTAAAGCTCCACCTCTCTTTGACTCGGAAGTATTGTTTTCTATAATACGTAGGCGCTTTTCAGACATTTTTCGATCTGAATCTGAAATAAATTTTTCTGCTTCCGCTTCTTGTTTATGTGTTGGTCTAAAATTTGGCATTTCTGATACCATATATTTAAAATAAATTATTTACTAATCTCTAAAGCATACCCCCCCCCCGATACGGAAAGTCAAGTCGAAAATTCCCCTCTTGAGGGGTGGCTCGCTTGCGAGACGGGGTGGATAAACACTTCCACCTCCCTCCACCTTTGGCGGAGTACTCCTCAAGAGGAGAACCTAGACTACCCTTTCGACTTTGCTCAGGGTGATTTTTGCTAAAGCAAAAATCACCATGCAAAATGCGCAAAGGCTTTGTTGGCTTCGGCCATTTTGTGAGTATCTTCTTTCTTCTTGACCGCCGAGCCTTCGTTCTTGGAGGCAGCGATGAGTTCGTCCGCGAGTTTGAGATGCATCGGTTTGCCTTTGCCGCCACGGGCGGCGTCGCGGATCCAGCGCATGGCGAGCGCCAGCCGGCGCTCGGCCCGCACTTCTATCGGCACTTGATAGTTCGCCCCGCCGATGCGCTTAGAGCGCACTTCCGTGGAAGGACCGGCATTTTTGAGAGCCATATCGAAAACTTCCAAAGGATTTGGGTTACCGGTTTTTTCTTTGATTACATTAAAAGCGTGGTACATCACTTTTCGGGCAGTTTCTTTTTTCCCAGACCACATAATGTAATTGATAAACTTCTCCAATTTTTGGGAATTATATATAAAGTCTGGTTCTACTATATTTCTATTTTTAACTTTGCGTCGCATAAAAATTTATTAACCACTTACTTTTACGTCATCATTTACTTTTACTTCTCTGGGTTTCTTATCTTGTTTCGGTTTCTTGTTTCCATATAGAGATCTGGCTTGTCTCCTCTTTTCAACTCCCTGTGTATCCAGAACTCCGCGCACAATATGATACCTCACTCCGATCAAGTCTTTCACGCGTCCTCCACGCAGCATAACCACCGAATGTTCTTGCAGATTGTGGCCTTCGCCTGGAATATATGCAGTGACTTCCATGCCATTAGTCAGACGCACTCGAGCAATTTTTCTAAGCGCCGAGTTTGGTTTTTTCGGAGTGGTAGTTGAAACTTTCACGCAAACGCCCCGCTTAAAAGGCGCCGGAAAAAAGACCGGCCGGTTTTTTAAGACATTAAACCCCTTCGCCAAGGCCACTGTCTTGTGTTTAGAGTGGACTTTCACTCTGTTTTTCTTAATTAATTGATTGATTGTAGGCATTAGTTTTCTAAATCTACTATAAGTGGGCTTAAATTGCAAATTTATTGGAAACCAACGAAATGGCCGGTGACAACAAAGCTATAAAGAAATAGAAGGATGGGGTATAAATACTGCGAGAAGAAAATTATAAAAATAACTAGAAGAAAGAATCCGTATTGTTCTATAAAATCCATTATCGGAAAAAGAGATTGCGGTAAAAGTGAAAAAAGTATTTTGGAACCGTCTAGGGGCGGTATGGGAACTAGATTAAATACCGCCAAAGCTAAGTTGATTATAACTATGGAAGAAGTTATGAAATAAAAACCGGCAGACGGGACGTAACCACTAGAGAAACGAATAACAAGGCCAAATATGATAGCAATCAGAAAATTGGCCAGAACTCCGGCGCCGGCTACCGCTATGGTACCCCATTTTCTATTACTTAAATTATTTGGATTATATGGAACCGGCCTTGCCCAACCAAAAGCAAAACCAGCCGAGAGATAGAGCACGATCGGCAGAACTATCGAACCGAAAGGATCGAGGTGCTTGAGGGGATTTAGGGTGAGCCGTCCCGCATGGCGGGCAGTTTTGTCGCCAAAATATTCTGCCACAAAACCGTGCGAAACTTCGTGAATCACAACGGACATTAAAAGAATAGCTATATAAAAGATTACGTTAATTGTTTGCATTCTGTTTGCTTTCTTGTAAATTTAATGATAGCATACAAAAACCAAATCATATATGGCGAAAATATGCGCGATAACAAAAAAGGGTTCAATCGTGGGCGGCGGGTATTCAAATAGGACTCGTGCCACTAAATTCAACCCGACTGGCAAAAAGCGAAAATATTTAAATCTTCAAAAGAAGAGCATTTTTGTTCCGGAACTAAATAAATTGATCAATATCGAGGTTTCCACCCAAGGCCTGCGCACAATGAAAAAAAATGGCATTTACGCTACTCTCCTTAAGGCTGGATTGATAAAAGCTTAAAAAAATGTATAGTTTGCCTAAGTTTAATAGACTAATTTCTACCATCTTTTACATATGTTTGAGATAGTAGAAAGTAAAATACTGGAGGATTTTACCCTGGCACGAAAGTTAATGCTGAGCCTTTTTTGCCCGAGCGGCCGGTGTGGCCGATGTGGTGTACATAGGTGTCATATTCTATTGAAGAGACTTCACAACACCATTTTTAGACGGCCGTCTAAAAATGATGTATATTCAAGTTTTTACATTTTGAATTTTAAGTATTTTTACACCTTCATAAATATCAAGCAAACGAAGGCGGTCAGTAAATTCTTTTGGTAGGGGACCTTTACCAAGCCAGACACTTTGCTGCAACATTTCAAAGTCCCATAGTTTCAGCTGCAAGCGAAGCCAATTTCTGACCTTTCTTTTCTTTTCTGGTATATCAAACAAAACCATAACTTTTGTATCCCCTACTGGTTTGGCTATTATCTTTGTAAAAAGGGTATGTGATTTTAAGATTTCTTTGTTGATAACAATATCTTTTTTCGAACCAAAACCCAACACACCCTTCTTTTTAAGTCGATATAAGTTATTGTTAAATGATTGCTTGTTCAACATCCGCCTTTTTTGCACCAACTCATAAAGTACTTTCTTTTGAATTTTAAGCGATCCACAAGATAATAATTGGCTAACAATTAAATCGCTAAACGAGGCTTCGTCCGTCCAATGTTTATGCATTTGTATAGTATACCATATTTAGACGACCGTTTAAATATGAGGTGAACGGATCTTGTGCGCACCATGAAGAAAAACGGCGCCTACGCCACTCTCCTCAAAGCTGAGTTAATAGAAGCGTAAAATGACTACTTATTAGTGAATATCTCCGCCTTTCATTCTTTTTTTAGTCTGTTGTCTAATTTCTTCTAGTGATCTTTCTTTTGACCCTTCAGGACGAGGAGATGTTTCTATGGATTTCTTGATCATAGTTACCCATGGGTTATTGGGAAGTCTTTTTTCTACTAAATAAATATTTGGAAGTTCATCTGGATTTTCCTTAATCATAGCTTGTACTGTCTCCATGAGTTCATCAAATTGTGGCTTCAGTTTTTCAGCTAAAGTTGGATCTTTTTCTTTGACAACACGGAACGCTTTCTGATAAGTAAAAAGCAGAGTCTCCTGCATCACCTGCCGTGTCGCTTCTCTCTCTGTTAATTTCCTCTTAAGTTTTGGTTCTGATTCGTCCGGCATAATATTTATTACAACATTTTACGATGGTACAAAAGTCAGGGCTGTTCCCTTCTTGCCCGAGCGGCCGGTTCGGCCGATACGGTGGATGTAGGTATTGTAAGTCTGTGGCACATCATAGTTAATAACATGTGTTACGTCCGGAATGTCCAGGCCGCGAGCGGCGACGTCAGTCGCAATCAAGATATTGATGTGGTCTTTTTTAAATGAATCCAATATGCGAATGCGTTCTCGGCTTCTTTTGTCGCCGTGAATAGCGCCGACTTTAAAGCCGAATTTAGACAGTTCTTTGGCGAGATTGTCCACACTATGTTTCATCTCGCGAAAAATCAAAACTTTATCTGAACCATCTTTTTTCAAAACTTCGTGAAGCTTATTTAATTTTTCTTCTTTGCTTCTGGTGCGAATAACATCTTGATCAATATTTTTTAGTGTCTCACCAGAGACTACAGAAATAAAAATTGGGTCTTTCAAAAATTGACTCGTCAATTTTTTAATTTCCGGAGAAAGCGTGGCCGAAAAGCAAAGAGTTTGCCGTTCTTTCGAGGTCTTGCCAATTATATAAACCATATCATCGCGGAAGCCCATATCTAGCATCCTGTCCGCTTCGTCGAGGACAACAGAGTGGCACGTAGACAAGTCCAGAACTTTTCTATCGATTAAATCCCGAAGTCTGCCCGGTGTACCGATAACAAAGGAAACTCCCATTTTTATTTCTCTGATTTGTTTCATAATCGGGAGTCCCCCCACGCAAGCCACCGAAAACATTCCGAACCCGAAAGCCAGATTTTTAAAATCGCTTTCTATTTGCAGCGCAAGCTCTCTGGTCGGCGCCATGATTAAGACTGTTTCTCTTTTGGCTTGTCCTTTAGTTTTTGAAATTTTTTCAATCAGAGGCAAAAGAAATGCCGCGGTCTTGCCTGTGCCGGTGTTGGCCATGCCAAAAACGTCCTTGCCTTCCAATACTGTTGATATTGCTTGATCTTGAATCGGCCTTGGGTGAACAAATCCAGCTCGGGCTATATTTTTATGAAGTTGCGCGTTAAAAGGAAAATCTGCAAAACTGTGTTTAGATAGATAGGCTTTTTCCTCAACATAGACATTTTTTTTAACAAAACGCGAAAAATCTATCCGCTCGCTCTGACGGTTTGATTTTGGGGAGTTCCTATTTCTTTTTCGTGCAAAACTTTGTGCAAAACGAGAATGAGAACTTCTATTGAATTTTCGGAAAGTTTTAATTATCTAAAAACATTAGCATTTAGGTGTTAATTTGTCAATGTTTTACTAATCCAACTTAAAAAGATACAATCAAACTATGCAAGGTAGACATGTGGATGAATCGTATCTGGATCTGTTAGAGCACATTATGAAAAATGGTGCGACAAAAACTGACCGCACGGGAACAGGTACTAAAAGTGTGTTTGGTTATCAAATGCGTTTTAATCTAAATGATGGCTTTCCCCTCCTTACCACAAAAAAAGTTCCAATTAAATCCATCATTCATGAATTACTTTGGTTTATGCGAGGAGACACAAATTTGAAATATCTTGCAGATAACAATGTGCACATATGGGATGAGTGGCCTTATAAAGCATATTTAATAAAAAATAAAACAAAGGTGCCAAAAACAGGATCAGAAGAATGGAATACGGGTATTAAAGAATTTATAGAAAAAATAAAAACAGATAAAAATTTTGCAAAAGAATATGGAAATCTCGGACCAATTTATGGATATCAATGGAGGAGTTGGCCAGCGCCCAATGGTAAACACATAGATCAACTGGCAAATGTCATAGAGGAAATTAAGAAGAATCCAGATTCAAGAAGACTTATCGTGTCAGCTTGGAACGTGACTGATATAGAAGAAATGGCAAAAGCTGGACTTCCTCCCTGCCATTGCTTCTTTCAATTTTATGTCGTAAACGGAAAACTTTCCTGTCAGCTCTACCAACGCTCTTGCGATACATTTTTAGGGGTACCTTTCAATATTGCATCCTATTCTCTTTTCACAATGATTATCGGACAGATTTGTGGACTTGATGTTGGAGAATTTATCTGGACTGGTGGTGATGTACATTTATATTTAAACCATTTAGAGCAGGCAAAATTACAAATTTCTCGTCGTAACAACATCCGCCCGCTTCCAAAAATGAAAATAAATCCAAATAAAAAGAAAATTGAAGATTTCACAATAGAAGATTTTAAATTAATTGATTATAATCCACATGAAGGCATTAAGGCACCAATAGCTGTATAAAAGCATTCTATAATTCTATAGAATATTGGAATAGAAAACTATGATTTCACTTATCGCGGCAATCGGCAAAAATAATGAATTAGGTAAAAATAATACTCTGGTATGGGATATGCCTGCTGATATGCAATATTTTCGTAACAAAACCAAAGGACACGCAGTCATTATGGGACGCAAAACTTTCGAATCTATCGGGCATCCAATGCCTCATAGGCAGAATATAGTTATCACTAGAGATAAAAACTATCTGCACAACGACATCGATGTGGCACATTCGTTAGATGAAGCACTAAAATTAGTTCCTGAAACAGAAAAAGAGATTTTTATCATCGGCGGAACTGAAATTTTTAGACAGGCTATGCCTATTGCTGACAGACTTTACATCACCCACATAGATGCAGAAGATAAAGCTGCTGACACCTTTTTCCCAAAAATTATCCCAGTAATTTGGAACGAAGTCTCGCGCGAAGAACACAAAAAGGATACGGAAAATCCTTTTGATTACACTTTTTCTATCTACGAAAAATTGACAAAATAGTGAATTATGCGAAACTTGCAATATGATTCTATCAGACAAAAAAATTCTTGAAGAAATCAAAAAAGGCAGTATTGTAATAAAACCTTTTAATATTAAAAACATGGGCGGCAATTCTTATGACGTGCATTTGAGTAAATATTTTGCACAATATATAGATAAAACACTGGATGCAAAAAAACATAATAAAATTAAACATTTTGAAATTCCAGAGAAAGGTTTTATGCTGAAACCTGGTCAATTATATCTATGCACCACAATGGAGTACACTGAGACTCGTAAGCATGTCCCCTTTTTAGAAGGTAAATCATCAACCGGACGACTTGGCATTGATATACACGCAACTGCCGGTAAGGGTGATGTAGGTTTTTGTGGATATTGGACGATGGAAATATCCACATCTAAGCCAGTTCGTATTTACGCAGGAATGCCTATCGCCCAACTTATTTATTATGTTGTGGAAGGAAAAGTAGAGAGACTTTATTATAAAAAAGCTAACGCTAAATACAGCAACAAAGAAAAATTGCCAAGAGAATCTATGATGTGGAAGAATTTTTAATAACTATTTCTTAAATTTTATCTTCTTAATTTTCTCAAAAAGAGGTTGGTAAAGGTCTTCACGTGGATCAACAAAAAGTTCTTTTTTATTAATTTTTTCTGTAAACACAACTGGAGCATTTGTTATCAGGGCAAGCGGTTGCTGTTCCTTTCCTTCTCCCATACACAATACAGCAGAAGTCGCCAAACTGTCAGCGACATCTGTTCTCGATAGCTTTAATGTTCTCCCGAAAATATCGGGCGTACCGCGATAGTCCCGAACACCTTTGAAACCCGCATAACCTACCGCCGCGCCCACGATACCGGCGCGCAGAGGCAATAGCCTGCTGTCGGTAATCAGAATACCCAAATTTTTTATTTTATATTTTCTCTGTAATTTTTTACGAATTAAATGAGCAGCTTTAAGAGAATTTTTAGGCAATAAAATTATTTTCCCATCCGCATTTGATTCATCAATGCCGGCTGAAGCCATGACCATCCCGTCCTTAATGGTCAGCCAGGTGTATTTGGTTCGCAGCATATATTTGCTTTCAGCTTTGATAATCTTCTCGCGCATTTTGTCGTGAGGAATGGATAAATCGATTTCTTTAGTCCTCCCCTCGGAGAGAGCCACTATCTTGGAAGTGACAACCAGGATGGATTTCTCGGGAATTTTTTTGACATACTTAAAAATAAAAGAGGGTAAATCTTCATTCTCGCGAAATACTCTGGTTTTAATTGGCTTTATTTCCATTGCCGAAGAAGAGATATTTGGGTTCTATCATAAAACCAAGATTTAGTATTTGCTTCTTTTCTAAGAAAGCCAAAAGATTATTGACAAGAATGAAAGAGACACAAATGCCAAGCGCAAATAGTGAGCGCTCTATTGCGACGACTGGTATAAGAGAAATCCAAACCGGCGCAGGCAGGGCAAAAGCCCAGATCCACAAAGCTCCGCCGACTGAGTGGGCGGTAAAAGTCGCACCAAGCGCCCGTGCCAGAATAAATTTATCGCGCAGGAGATGCATAACCATAGGAATCGTCCAGAAAAGTGCAAAATACCAAACACTCCGGCCAATCGGGTGGGCAATAAAAGCAACAATTGCAATTACTGGAATGACCAAATCAAATTTGCTTTTGCGGGCAAAATATATCACCGCAAAAAGCATCGGTAAAAATCTTATCATCGTCCCGATATCCTGCACTACCGCTCCGTCAATTAAGAAATTGGCAAATTGCATTAAAAATACCGCTAGCACTCCGGGCAAAGTGCCAATAAAAGCTCCAGATATTGGCGCGAATGCATCATATACCATAAACTTTGCCTTTGATCCTTCTAATTGTGCTATCGGAATTTGCAAAGCGATAAACCCTAAAACTGCAAAAATAATAATAAAGAGTATGTTCTCCTTTGTAAAATACTGTTGAATGTTTAACATATAAATATTTTAGCACAGTTCTGCTAATTCTTTATTTCTATGCCCATTGACCTTGCAGAGCCGGCAATGATACGTATAGCGCCCTCCATATCTTTTGCATTTAAATCAGACATTTTCTTTTCAGCAATTTCCTGTGCTTGTTTTTTAGTTATCTTTCCAGCCTTGGTAGTAACATTTTTACCAGAACCTTTTTCTATTCCAGCCATTTTCAAAATAAGCCCAGAAACAGGAGGAGTTTTAACAACAAAATCATAACTTCGGTCTTCAAAGACGGTAATAAGCACAGAAACTTTATCCCCTGCCATCTTCGCTGTTGCAACATTAAATTTAGTAACGAAGTCTCCAATATTGATTCCTGCCTGACCAAGCGCAGGCCCTAAAGGAGGCGCCGGAGTAGCCTTGGCAGCTTGGATTTGGAGTTTTATTTTTTTAGTAATTTTTTTCATATATTTACTTACTCGCTACGCTCGTTAATTTTCTAAATCTTTTTAACTTGCAAGAAATCCAATTCTACCGGGGTTTCGCGACCAAACATCGAAACAAGCACTTTTACTTTTCCGCGTTCCTGGTCCACGGAGTTAATTTTCCCTTCCAGCTCTTTAAACGGACCATCAATAATTAAAATACTCTCGCCGATAACCATATCAATATTGTGTTTGGCTGTACCAGCATCCATCTTCTTGAAAAGGTAATCTACTTCTTCTTTTTTAAGGGGCACCGGATTCACCCCTGCCCCGACGAAGCCGGTAACTCTGGGAGTATTCCTGACAACATACCAAGAATCGTCCGTCACAATCATATCAACCAAAACATAACCCGGATAAATTTTTTCTTCCACTTCTACCCTCTTGCCTGCTTTTATTTTTATCTTCTTTTCAATTGGAACAATGACGTTAAAAATTTTATCATGCATTCCGAGAGAATCAATGCGCTGTTTTAAGTTGCGCAAAACAACATTTTCATATCCAGCATAAGTATGAATAGCATACCAGTTTCTAACTCCTTGTTCTTCTTGTTTCATCCCAGTACTAAAATTTTATTTATAATTATTATTGTTAATCTAACTTATTATCCCATCTTTGTATATTTTTTTAATTTCACTTAATCAAAAATTTAGTACGGGACAAGCAGTAAATTTATCTATTGATTATCTTCTCCAAGCCTTTTGAGAAAATAAAATCAAAAATACCTAAATAATACGCGATGACAACAGACAAAACTATAACAATCAAAGTATAGTAGAAAGTCTGGCTTTTGCTGGGCCAAATCACATGCTTGAGTTCCGCCTTGGTTTCTTTGAAATATTCTGTAATTTTAGACATGGTTGATTTTTAATGAATGTAGTGAATATAAAAATCACCACCCCGTTAAATATCCAGTTAAATGATTTTGCTTTGCAAAATCAAAATTTGAATCAAATTTTATTTAACCGGATAGCTTTTGCTAAGCAAAAGCTATTTAACTGGGGTAAAGAAAAATATAATCGTTACGCTCTTTATTTTTCTAAACAAAAGCCCCCTTTCAAGGGCTTCTTTGATACTACTCTTTTTCCTAAAATAGTCAAATTTACCTTATCTCGTAAGTTATCGTCACATCCGAGCTGATGGTGTTCTCTCCTTTGGGAATTACTGCCGGAGCCGGCACTGATCCTGCATTTTCTGCCATCATTGCACTCTTACTGTACAATATTGGTCCATAGTTGCCACTTTCACTGAAATTTGAAATTCTGCCCAATTTTACGCCTAAATCTTTTGCCAACACTTTAGCTTTTTCTCTGGCATCGTCAATTGCTTCTTTTCTCGCTTGCATTTTCAAAGCATCTTCATCATCTATGGCAAAATTAGGGCCGTTTAAATTAGAAACGCCGAGTCCTCCCAAATCCTGCATTATCTTCCCTACGTTATCTGTATTCCTCACTTTTACATTTATGCTCTCCTCAGCATGATAGCCCGTTATTACATTCTTGCCGGGACGAGGCGGACAGCCATATTCCGTGCAAGGCATTAGTATTTTCGCATCATATACATATTCATATTTTGGATAAAAAGAGGCGTTCGTCGTTTTAATGTCCTTCTCCTCAACTCCATTGGCCTTCAGAGAGTCAAGGGCTTTTTTCTCTATTCCCGCAACTGCGGTTTGAGCTTCTTTGACCGTTTTGGCAGTTTCTTGTATTGTGAAATAAACATTCGCAATGTCCGGTACAGCTTGAACTTCTCCGTGACCGGAGAGAGTTATGGTGTTTGCATTAGAACTCCCCATCATCCCGTAAGACCTTAATTCAGCCAGCAACTTTACGGCAAAAAACAAAGAAATAATAACCATAAAAACAAGAGAAGCTCTATATAAATTTTTTATGTATTCGTTGGGCATGATATTTAAGGTTATTTTTTAATATCCTAATTATACACGTTAGCACTTTCAAATCAAATTCACTTCCGGCACAAGAGTAAGCCCGAATTTAGCTTGTACCGAAACGATAATCTCTTCGGCTAAATTTTTGACTTCTTCTCCGCTGGCTCCGCCATGATTCACCAAAACCAAAGCGTGCTTCTTGTGCACACCGACCCGACCTATTTGCTTGCCCTTCCAGCCAGCTTGTTCAACCAGCCATCCGGCAGGAATTTTTATCACTCCGCCTTCCTTGAAATATGGCATATTGGGATACTTTTCTAAAAGATCTTCTAATGTCACTACTTTTTCCCCGCCTGCATCGCTATGCGAAGCATTGCGGGCAGGTACAAAAACACTTTTAAAAAAACTTCCAGCATTAGCTATTTCCTTCGGATCTGGCAATACACTTCGCCGAATAGCTATGACCGCGCTGCTGATATCTTTTAGGTTCTGAACTTCAGTGTTATTTTTCTTTAAATACTCAAGTAAAGATTTATAAGTAATATTTTTGTTCTCTATCTTGCTTAATTTCAAAGTTATGGCGGAAATAAAATATTTTCCTTTCAAGCTGTTTTTAAAAATACTGTCTCGGTAGCCTAATTCGCATTCTTCTTGCCTAAAAACTCTTTTGGCTCCGCTTTCTACTTCATATGCTTCAACATTCTCCAGAACATTCGCGAGTTCGGCTCCATACGCCCCAATATTTTGCATTGGCGCGGCGCCGACAGTGCCGGGGATAAGTGACAAGTTCTCAATCCCCCAATATCCATGCTCGACGGCAAAAATCACCAAATCGTGCCAAATTTCCCCCCCAAAAGCGCGAATAAGAACATTTTTTTCATCTTCACGTAATATTTCTATTCCTTTCATTTTATTCAAAACAACTATGCCATCAAAGTCCTTCGTAAACAGGACATTGCTGCCTCCACCCAGAAATACTTTTTTATTGTTTTTGAATTCTGCGGAATTAAACAGCTCTTTTAAATCTTTTTCATTGCGCACTTGAACAAAAAACTTGGCATAGACAGAGATACCAAAAGTGTTTAATTTAGTCAAATCATAATTTTTGTAAATTTCCATATCACAAAATTTCTTTTTCCAATCTTTTTTCTATCTCTTCTTCACTAATAGGTTTAAGTAGTTTTTTTAACTCTGGATCTTGTGATAAATCTACCCCTTGTCGCTCCAATAGAATGGCCATCATTTTCATAAGTTTGGTAATTTCTTTTTCAGCAATAAGATTGACTTGCAAATGAGTTTCTTCACGTAAGTCGTCCACTTTTGAATTACGATTTTGAGATATAAGCACGAAGATGGCGAGAATTATGGCTTCCAGGGAAACAAAAGTGGTTAATAAAATAAAAGGAAATGGATCAAAGGGGGGTATCGCCTGTATTTGATCGGTATTGATAAGTATCCACACAGTAAACACCAAAATATTCAACAATAAAAAAGTCATGCCCCCGAATCTCGCAGTCATCCAGTCTGCCGTTCTTTCTAAAGCTGTCCTTTTAGCGTCAGCTTTGGCCTTTATACTACGAAATATCCTCCGTCGCGACTCTTCGTTTTCCCCGAACAACAAACGTAAAAATGAAAGATGATTTTGTGGCATTACTGCCTAATTATAGCCATAGAACCGTCTTTATGCAATTTGATAACTCTGTACGCATTCCCATGCGAAAGCATTCCTAAATACGATTGGAGGGTTTCCTGTTTTAGATTATTTTTCAGACTTTTCAACATTCTCCTCTTTGTGCTCGTTCGCAACACTCTATGATGCGGAAAATGCACCCAGCCGAGGCGTAGATTGTTAGATTTTCTGCTATCGCAGAGTTTCTAACATTTGGTTTTGTAGAAAAACTATCTATCACTTGTCCGAAAAGCCAAAGGATATCCGTGTCAAGGATGCCCCTTGACAGTATTGCTTTTAAGACATCATGGTCAATGTTGGCAAAGAATTTTTTGATATCGCATTTTAGCACCCAGCAGGTATGGGTATTGTTTCGAGAAACTTTACGAAAAAAGTCACGGAATCTGTTCATGGCTCTGTGTGTGCCTTTGTTTTTTCGGCAGGAATATGAGTCGTAGATAAACTTGCTGTCAAAATATTCGTAGAGTTCTTGATATATCAAATGATGCAGTAGCCTGTCTTTCACTGTAGCTTTGTGAATATTTCTAGGCTTTGGGTCAGAGATGTTGAAAGCAATATAATCATCGTGCTGATAAGTCTTGTTCTTCAAGTCTTTGTAAAGCCCAAAGATATTGTCCATCAATTTAGCTTGAAAAAGGATGATGTCTTTCTTGTGTCTCTTATCACGCAAAAATTCCTGCCAGGCCTGAAGCAGTTTCTCTATGGTTATGATACTATCGTATGTATGGATAAATCTTCTCATTTCTCCGGGACTCCCCCCCCCACAGCGCCTTCAGCGCTTCTAAAAACAAAAACCGCCTACTCTCTTTGGTTTAAAATATACAACGATTTCCCAAAAGCGCATCGTTATACCTTAGGCGGAAAGATTGAAGACTATTTTCTGGGTCTTTTGGAAAATATTTTCATTTCAATTTATCTGCCTCCGGAAAAGAAAATTTCTCGCCTAGTTATGGCAATTTCCAAGCTCGATGGCGTTAAATTTTTTTTGCAAATTGCCTGGGAAAACAAGTGTATCCCGAATGAAAAGTATTCTACACTTTCCGAACATCTACAAGAAATCGGCCGGATGCTCGGCGGCTGGAAGAAAGGCGTAGAAAATAGACAGCAAAAGAAAACTCCTCCAGCCTAGGGCGGAGGAGAAACATTTCTAGTTTCGGAACGACGATTCGATGCCGATACTTGGCGTTCCAGACATTGTCGTTCGAGAAGTGGTAGACGTTCACCTTGAGACGACCGTTGTCGTCGACGTTCACGTTAGCCACGAAGAATTGTACGATGAGCCGTCTATTCCACTGCCGACCTAATGTAACTAAATACAAGAGATCGTGCTGTATTTGTTTTATTTTTTCGGGGACCTAAAATCCCGCCAGCTCACCGCACCAACTTTTATGTTTTTTGTTTTAAAAAAGAATTCACCCTTTCGCAAGACATATCCGGCGAAATTCTCAAATTCATTTTCAAATAATCACGGCTTAGAGCCTTAGCCATAAGCATTTCCTGATTGCACATTTATTATATAAAAATAAAAGACAAAGAGTCAAAGTTTCAAAGTATCTAAATTGAAAACACACCGAGCTTGCAGAGCAAACCTGGTGTGTGCTTGGAGCCCCGCGCCGGCATTACTAGCGCGGGGCTCAGATACAAAGTTACTGCGGAACGACGATACGATGCCGATACTCGGCGTACCAGACATCGTCGTCCGAGAAGTGGCAGACGTCCACCTCGAGACGACCGTCGTCGTCGACGTACACGCTAGCCACGAAGCCACCTTCGAGTTCGAAGAAGGTGGCGTAACCCTCAGTGCGGAGCTTGTCGCGATGGAGGCGACAGAACTCCACAACCTGGGCCTGCGTCCAGCGACGCCGAGCCTCACCCAAGCTCCCGAAGAGCTGGGCGAAGATACCGTCCAGAATCATCTCCCAGACGGTGGCTTTCGTCGCCGGGGTCGGCTTCCCCGCGACACCGGAGAGATCTACCCCGTAGACCCCTCCGGTGAAAAGCCCGGGCGATACGAACGTCTCGGTGCCGTCCGTGGCACCGATCTCGATCTTCTCCGCCTCGTACAGACGGCGGAGATAGACGATGGCCTTTTTCGCCGTTTCCGCGACGGCGTTGACCACCTGCTTGCCGCGGTTGCCGACCGCAGCAAGAAATAGCCCGATCGCTTCAACGGTATTTTGGATGACCCACTGGCCATCCTCAACCGACAGAAGCGCGAAGTTGCTCTGGTGTTCGACCAGGCCGGCAACCAGCTTCGGTATCTGTTGTTTGGTCATGAAATTCTCCTTTCTGACCGTTTTTACAGATCCTATCGCTGTTGGGCTAATCGTATTGATTTCGCCACAGCTCTAAAGATGTCAAAGAGACACTTTGACAACTTGTCAACCTCGCAGGTTGACAAGTTTATTTCCTTAGAGCTATGGCGAGTTACGCAATTTGAAAGAGCATATATCTATATATTATATACCTTTTTGGCAAAAAAGTCAAGGTCTCAAGATTTGGGTAGTGCCGTCTTTTTGTAATTTAATAATTTTAGATGCTTGCCCTTTGATTTCTCCTACGTCCACATACAAGTCAACAGCGTCGCCAAAATATTTTTTTGCTTCGGCGATGTTTTGAGCGGGGAGCTCGCCTTCCATATTCGCCGAAGGCGCAATCAGGGGGCCAGTCTTAAGAACTAGCTTTCGGAGCTCCTTCGAAGCCGGCAAGCGAAAAGCTAAAGTTTTGGTGCCGCGATGCAGATAGCTAAATCTGTCATCCGGACAATCAAAAATAATACTAGTAGGCTCGGGGGGGCCCGCCGAA
>Ga0209541_10009427_pt1 | contig 15823 bp, 17 predicted proteins | sample RifCSPlowO2_01_FD_184027 | JGI IMG/M metagenome (GOLD analysis project Ga0209541, IMG submission 184027) | Groundwater microbial communities from Rifle, Colorado - Rifle CSP2_plank lowO2_0.1 (SPAdes) (version 2) | ecosystem: Environmental > Aquatic > Deep subsurface > Groundwater | place...
AAACCTCCTTTCAGTCAATTGAAAGTTTCTAAGAAGTAGAATATTAAAGCGTAACTACAGACGACTTACGACAAACTACAAACCGCTAACCGAGACACTATGTGTCGAGGTTAGGTTATAACAGATGGTCAACTTTTATTGAAATGACTAAATCTAATAAAAGAGAAATAAAAAATTTAGAAAAAGGTTTAAAAGACTTAGAATTCTCTTTTAATATAGAAAACAGGATTTTGATTCTTGAAAATACAATGAAGAATTTTATTAATAACAAAAAAGCAGATATAAACATAGATCCTAGAATAATTTTTTGGATAATATTAATTCTTCTTCTTTTGTTTCTAAAAGTATCAGGCATATTTGGATAGAGTTACCACTTCTCCAAAGCCTTTAATCCAGGAAGTTTTTCTCCTGCAAGATACCTGATTAAAGCTCCTCCTGATAAACTGATGTAACTAAATTTTCTTCGTGCAATTCTACATTGCTTAACTGCTTCATTCGAATGCCCTCCTCCGAGTAAACTAAACCCTTTTATTTGAGAAACAGCATATAAGATCTCATATGTACCTTTTCTAAATCTTTTATCGGAGTACTCTCCTGACGGACCTTTCAAAAATATTGATTTCGCTTTTTTTATTTCAGAAATGTAATTTTGTATTGTTTTTTCTCCTATATCTAACAATTTTTTATCAACAGGAAGTTCTTCAATAGAAACTTCTTTCCTTTTTCCTTCTTCCTCTATTGCAAAATCCACAGGGGTTTCTATCTGCTTAATCTTTCTCTTTATAATCCTAATTATTTTGTCAAAGTTTTTTATTTCTTTTTTAAGGAAATTCTCCTGCTCACCTAGATTAATGCCTTTTGCAATTAATGCAAGATGGCAAAAATAACCACAGGATAATACTTTGTTTTTTCGTTTCAATAATCTTATATTATCTTCTGGTTTAGCACCTCCTAAAACAAACAGACTGTTTTTAACATCTATTTTTTCAAGAGCTTTTAATTCCCTTTCTAACAGTCTTCCGGCGCAGCTTGGAAGATGTTTAGGAAATCCTACTACCGAAGTATGATTTCTATGACAAACAGAAAAAGCATCATTAACATAAATATCTGCTAAAGGAACAAGATTTTTTATTAATACATTTGTTCTCTTATCTGGTTTAAACTCGTCTTTTTCAAATCGTATGTTCTCCAAAAGAATTGCTTCCCCTATCCTTAATCTCTCAATAGCATTAACTGCCTTTTCTCCTATGATATCCTCGATAAATTTTATTTTAGTGTAATAGTGAATAAATTTAGCGTGGCTTTTCAAAGTGGTGAAATCATCGCTTCCAGGCCTGCCTTGGTGAGCAATAACAACAACTTTTGCACCTCTTCTTTTTAATTCAAAAATACTTTCAATTGATTCTCTTATTCTTTCAGAGAATATAACTTTTCCATTATCAACTTCAGAATTCAAATCTGCCCTTAATAATACTGTTTTATCATAAAAATTGAGGTCATCTAAGGTTTTCATCTAGTTTTAATAGTAAAAGATAAGATTTAAATGTATCTTTTTTAATTTTATCTAAACTGTGATAAAAATTTATTATCAGGGTAACATATAAAAATCCTTTTATCAATTTATATTCATGAAAATCCTTTCATCTTCAGAAAAGAAAAAGATAATAAATAAGTTGAATGAGCAATTTGGTATTTCTGATATTCCTTTTAGAATGTTGCAGTTTGGAAAAGAGAAAATAAGAGTTTTTTCAGGAAATCTTCCTTCAGAAAAAATTATGGCAATTGAAAAAAATTTAAGAGTTGAAAATGCTGGTTTGTATATTGTGCGGATAGTAAAAGACGGCATACGATTAACGATTGATGGAACTCATTTCTTTAAAAATAACATAACAAAAGGAATCTTAAGGATAGAGGATACTCAAACAGAAATATGGATGAAAGGAGAAGATCTGGATATTAATACTGATAAAAGATATGCTATATTAAAAAACAACAATGATTTTCTTGGTTGTGGCAAGTCAACTGGCGAGAAAATAATAAATACAATTCCTAGAGAAAGAAGAGTAAACCGAAAAATTTAAATAGTAGCTATTATATGTATACACGTGAAGTATACACGTTTCAGTGTATAGCTTTGCGCAAAACACCTCTTTTCCCCTGGAAGAGCTAAGACGAGCATTCGCACGACACTGGCTGTTTCAGGGTTTCATATTAAAATGATAAAAAATAAAAAAACAGAAACAAAAAAATCAGAAAGCGAACCTTATATTACTTCTGAAATTAAATTAATAGATGTGAAGATTTGATAACATATTTTAAAAAATAGTTCAACAATAAAAATGACAACAGACATCTTTGACAACAAAATTTTATGTAAAGACTGTGATACTGAAATGAAATCCATATCAATGACAAAAAACGGATTTTTATTAAGGTTTATAGTATGCGATAAATGCGGTAATAGAATTATGCATCCAAAAGACGAAAAAGAATATAAAGACTTTATGAATATAAGAAAAAAAGAATTTAACGTTAAGATGAGATTTGTCGGGAATTCATATGCTATCTCTATTCCAAAAGAAATTGTTAACTTTATCAAAGAACATGAAAAAATTGTTGATGATATGGTAAGATTATGTTTTGAAGAATTTAATCGATTGAGTTTGGAGTTTGGTTGTAATGGTAATCATAATGGAACTCAAAATGGAGTTAATGAAAATAAAATAAAAAAGGTAAAAATACAATAATGCAAAAAGGAATAAAACTAAGGGTTGCAGAAGCATTGCAAGATGATGCATATAGAGGTATTGCTCGAATAGATTTTGAGATAATGAGAGAACTTGGCATAAGAAGAGGAGATGTTATAATAGTAAAAGGAAACAGAGAAACTGTGGCTATTGCAGATAAAGCATATCCTGCAGATGTTGGCGAGGGTATAATAAGAATAGATGGAATTATCAGAAAAAATGCACGAACTGGTGTTGGTGAAAGCGTACTTATTAACAAAGCAGAAATTAGAGAAGCTAAGAGAGCGGTTATAGCTCCTTCTCAAAAAGGAATTAGGATACAAGGAGATTTAAAGCCAGGATTACTTGGAAGGGCAGTTGTTAAAGGGGACATACTTGTTCTTGGTAGTATTCAGAGAAGAAGAGAATTAATAAATGATGAATTTGGCTTTGATGACATTTTCAGTGATTTATTTGGAGGTTTCAGCAATTTAGGAGGTATACAGCAAATACGATTTGTGATTGTTAATACTAACCCTAATACTCCATGTGTCATCACTGAAAATACCGAGGTTGTTTTAAGCAATAAAGCAGTTGAAATTTCTGATGAAACTATCCCAGAGGTTACATATGAAGATATTGGAGGTCTAACAGATGAAGTGAAAAAAATTAGAGAAATGGTTGAACTTCCATTGAAACATCCCGAGGTTTTTGAGAGATTAGGAGTAGAACCTCCAAAAGGTGTTTTATTGTATGGTCCTCCAGGAACAGGAAAAACTTTATTGGCTAAGGCAGTTGCGAATGAGTCCGACGCTAATTTTATTTTACTGAATGGCCCGGAAGTAATGAGTAAATTCTACGGAGAATCTGAAAAAAAAATTAGAGATATTTTTGAAGAAGCTGAAAAAAATGCACCATCTATTATATTCATTGATGAAATAGACTCAATCGCGCCCCAAAGAGAAGATGTAGGAGGAGAAGTTGAAAGGAGAGTTGTTTCACAGTTATTAACAATGATGGATGGATTGCAGAGTAGAGGAAAAGTTGTTGTTATTGCTGCTACTAATAGACCCAATTCAATAGATCCTGCATTGAGAAGGCCAGGAAGATTTGATAGAGAATTAGAACTAAGGGTTCCGGACAAAAATGGCAGACTTCAAATTTTAAAGATTCACACAAGGGGGATGCCGTTGACAAAAGACGTTGATTTAAATTATCTGGCAAGCGTTACTCATGGTTTTGTAGGAGCTGATCTAAGCGCCTTAGCAAAAGAAGCTGCAATGGTTGTTTTAAGAAGAGTACTACCTAAACTAGATTTAAAAGAAAATGAAGAAATTCCTGAAGAAGTTTTAAAAGACCTTAAAGTTAAAAAATCAGATTTTGATGAATCACTAAAAGTAGTAAGGCCAAGTGCAATGAGAGAGGTTTTGGTCGAGACTCCAAACATTAGCTGGAATGATGTAGGAGGACTAGACAAAGTCAAACGAGAGTTAAGAGAAGCTGTTGAGTGGCCTTTAAAATATTCAGAAGCATTCGTACGATTAGGAATTAAAGCGCCAAAAGGAATATTATTGTATGGTCCTCCAGGAACAGGAAAAACTTTATTGGCTAAGGCAGTTGCAAAAGAAAGTGAGGCTAATTTTATACAAGTTAAAGGACCTAGTTTGTTAAGCATGTGGGTTGGTAAAAGCGAAGAAGGTGTAAGAAAAATGTTTGACAGAGCAAGACAAGTAAGCCCTTGTATTATATTTTTTGATGAAATTGATGCGCTTGCTAGTAAAAGAGGATATGATTATGGAACAAAAGTTACTGAAAGAGTATTAAACCAGTTGTTAGCAGAAATGGACGGCATTGAGGATTTATCGAATGTTATTGTTATTGGAGCAACAAATAGACCTGATATGCTTGATAGCGCTTTATTAAGACCAGGAAGATTTGATAGGATATTATTAGTGGGAGTTCCTGACAAAGAAGGAAGAGAAGAAATATTAAAAGTCCATACAAAAAATATGCCTATAATCTTAGGTAAAGATGAGGTTATAGAATTAGAAAGAAAATTTAACAACATTAAAGTTAACAAGGTAAATTTTAAAGAGCTATCAGATAAAGAAAAATTAATTTATTATTTGGCTTCTATTACTGAAGGACATGTGGGAGCTGATCTTGAATCGTTTGTGAGAGAAGCTGCAATGCTTTCATTGAGAGAAAACATAAATTCAAAAGAAGTTAAAATGAAGCATTTTGAAGAAGCGTTAAAAAAAGTTGGGCAATCAGTTACAAAAGCAGATATGGATAGATACAGAAAAATAGAAACAGACTATTTGCGATCTGCAAAGGCAGCATTAGAAGCGAAAGCTCAAGGCGCTTATCTGGGTTAAATTAAATAAAATTAAATTATAATTTTGAATAATAAGAAAAATGTGGGAAGATACTTTTATGGACGAGATTAGAAGGATCAGAAGAGCAATCAACAGAACTTTTAGAGTTCAAGAATTTCCAAAAAGAGATTTTGATTCAGAATTATTAAATTATAGAAGAGCGTCTGCAGATTTTCATGAAACAGAAAAAGAATATACAATTTCATTAGAAATTCCTGGAGTAAACAAAGAAGAGATTAATGTTCAGCTTGTAGACGGAAACAAATTGTTAATCAAGGCAGAAAAAAACCAAGAAGTTAAAAAAACTAATGAAGAAAGTTATGGATACATAAGAAAATATGTGGGATTTTATCGAAAATGTAATCTACCTCAAGATGCGGATGTTGAGAATATTAACGCAGAATACAAAAATGGTGTATTAAAAATTGTTATTCCAAAAAACAAGGATTTATCAAGGAAATTTATTAAAGTAAAATAATCATCTAACTATTAAATCTGGTTCTCCTGAATCAATAAGAATAGACAAAGCTATATAGATTATAGCAAAAATAATTGAGAATAATGATAATAGTGACATGAGATTGACAAGTAATTGTAAAGACTCATTCTTATTAGATAAAATGAAAAAGGATATAATCCAAAAAATAAAGTAAGCCATTGCTAATGTAAATACAAGTATAATGGCTGGTTTTTTACTTTCAACCTCTTTTTTTATTTTTTTAGTAACCATATTACTTTGTTATTATTATGATAGAATTATCTGACTTAATAAAAGTATGTTCTGCTTGGGCAACTGGTTTTTTTGAGCTTTCTATTAATTGAGCATAAGACTGAATAATCTTACTTGTTTCAAGTTCCTTGAGAGATAGTCGTGCTAGAACTCCAAATTTTTCTTGAGCTTCGCGCAATGAAAATGGCAGGGTTTGGTATTTTTTATAAAAATAATCCAGCATTTTTCTTGTGTGAGGAGAGCGTGTATTTTTCATGTTTATTATTGAATAAATGTTTCCTGGATTCCCTTCATATATTTTTCCCTCGCCAGTTGTTGCGAATGGTTCTATGGCATAAACACCATCAGTTAATTTCTGGTTATTGTTATTTCCATAGTTAGGAATAGTAAGTCCAGCATGAATTTCATATTTTTCTATTGAATGACCTGAAAGATTGATAATAGGAGAAAAGCCCTTTGATTCTATTGTCTCCTGAATAATAGAACCAATTTCATGAAGAGATGGATTTTTAGCTAAGCTCTTTAAAGCATTATCTAACGCTAATTCAGTCGCTTCTATAAGCTTTTTATGTATTCTATCTTGAGTTAAGTCCAAGGTTAATGCAGTATCTGCAATAAAACCATCTATATGAATGCCAATGTCTATTTTTAACAAGCCTTTTGCCATGGTTTTATCGTCAATGTTAGGATGATAATGTGCAGCTATTTCATCAATAGAAAGATTAACTGGAAAGGCAGGAGAAGCATTTAAAGAATAAATCTTGTCTTCTATTTTTTTCGCAATCTCTAACAAAATCATTCCTGGCTTAACGATTTCTCTTGCATAGTCTCTAACTTCTTTTGCTATTTTTCCTGCTTTCTCGTATTTTTCTATATCTTCTTTAATCATTCAAAAGAAATAATTCCTATGTTTTTAAATCTTCATTTAAAAATGGGAAAGTTTTTAAACAAGGTTTAACTTTTATACTCAATGAAAAAAGCGGTTATATTTTCAGTTATTGTATTATTAGTTATAGGATTGATATTTCATTCTCCATTTATTTTAGCTGATAGTGGATCAGACGGAGATTCTAACGGAAATTCTGATTCATCTGATTCTGGTTCAAAAGATTCAAAATCTTCTGATTCTAAATCTGATTCAGGAAATTCAGATAACAAAGAAAACAAAAATAAGGAAGATAAAAGTTCATCAGAGGATAAAGATGATAAGGAAGGGGAAGGAAAAAGGGAAGATGATGAAGACAAGGATGATAAAGAATCTGAAACAGAGATAGAAAAAGAGGAAGAAAGTGAAGGCAACAAAACAAAAACAAGAATAAAGGAAAAAACAAAAATTGTTGATGAAAATGGAATTGTAAGAGAAGTTAAAATTGATATTAAAATTGAAGAAGAAAACGGAGAAATTAAGAGGAGAATAAAAATTACAGAAAAAACAGGTGGTGAAATTGAAGTTAAAACTAAATTAGATATTAAAGAAGAATTCAAAGATAATCAGACACAAATCAAAGCAAAACTTTCAACAGGAGATGAGGCTATTATAAAGGTTCTTCCTGACAGAGCAGCAGAAATAGCTAGAGAAAGATTAGAAGCACAGAACTTTTCAGTTGAACTTAAAGAAAAGATTCATAAAAATATTCCAAAAGTAGTGTATCATATTAAAGCAAACAAAACTGGAAGATTTCTAGGGATATTTAAAATGATACAAAAAATAGAAAGTGAGATAGATGCTGAAACTGGCGAGGTCATAAATATAAAAGTTCCGTGGTGGGCTTTCTTGTTTTTCGAGAATGAACCAGAAACACCATCTAATGAAACCTCTAATGAGACTGCTCCGCCTATAAACGAGACCGTCCCTGAACCTCCAGCAAATGAAACAACCGGAAATGAAACAAATGCAACCTTACCAGAATCTAATCAAAGTAATAATACGATTGATATAGGTAATAGTTCTACAAATGTTTCACTGGAAATTAACGTAACAATTTAAAAATTATTAAAGCAAACATGAAATATCTTTTTATTACACTTATCGTTGGAGTAGCTATTCTAGGCATAGCAGTGTTTTATCTTAAAGATGTAAGAGATATTTCAATAAAAAAATTTGAGGTTAATAGCATCAAAAGTGATATGCAATATACTATTCAAGGAGAGATAACTGTAGATAATCCTAGCAAGATTACTATTCCCGTAGAATCAGTAACCTATGACATTTTTCTGAAAGAAACAGAAGAAAAGATAAGTTCTGGAGAAATTCCTTCATTTGAATTAAAAAAACAACAAACTTCTATTGTTCCTTTTTACCAAGAGATAGAATGGAATCCGAATATAGAAACTGCAAAAAACTTATTGTTAGAAGAAAAAACCTATGTTATTATAAAGGGGGAGATAAAAATAAAGAAGATAATTTCCATTACAATCCCGTTTGAAAAAGAAATAGACCTTAGACAATATCTTGTAGATTATTTAAATCAAAACATAGACAATGAATTAAAAGAAATTGTAGAAAATAAAAATATATCTGAAATACAAGAACAGGTTAATTCTATTATAGATAATCTGTAATTATAAACTTATAGGAATATTTTTTAATCTACAAATCGTGTTCTTTAGATGATGTGCCCCTTTTTGGACACTAAATTATAAAGACAGTTTAAGAATTTTATACTAATTTAGGAATATTCTAAACTATTTTTAGGTTAAATTAAGTTCAGCTCCCTGACCGTAAGCTAAAGTTGGAGTTTAACTTTTGATTTTGTTTTTTAGAGGTTAGAAATATGGGGTGTTTTTCGGTGATAAATTAAACTTAAAGTTCGATTCTCTTATCTTTTAGGAAATAAATAAGTCTTTCACTCTTTTGTTCGCTAAAAGATAAACTCCCATTGTAAGCCAGATTACTGCATAAGGTAAACGTAGCCAGTTCGCAAAAACTCCAAGAAGATTAAATAAACCAACAATTAAAGAAAATATACCTATCACCCATCTTGCCCAGTTCTTTCTTTTCAATAGAAAAATATCTGAGATTATCATAAAAGACCCTATAATTAAAGCTGGAAATAGACCAATCCAAGCAATTAATTTATTTACTAACTCTGAAGATTCAGCGGATGGAGGATGGAGATAGTATTTGTACCATACTGATGCACCTACATAAATTAAATATATTGCTGCAATTAAAAAAAGAATAGCAGTTATAATAAGATAAACTGGCATTGATTTAGATTTTTCATCTTTATTGCTTTTCTTATCTTTCTTTCTCATTCCTATATAATATTAATTATAGTAATTAAATATATTGTTAATTTATTAAGACAATTATAAACTCCAAGTTCGCAATTCGGTTGGGGCGTTTAACAATTGTTTTAAAAAAATGGTAAACTCTCTATAACTAAGTTAAACTCAAAAAGTTAATTTAATATAAAATTTTTATACTAAATTATAAATTTACCCTAGATTTTTTACGATAAATTATTGGAACTTGAGAAGAATTTTCTGGTAAATTATTAACCTATAAATTTATATGGGGTATTTTACTTTACAGAATATGAAATTATTATTGACCTCAAGTGGACTCACAAACGACTCAATAGCTAATGCTTTGTTTGATTTAACAGGTAAAAAACCAGAAGATACTACTCTTGTTTTTATCCCCACAGCAAGTAATCTTGAATCAGGAGATAAAGATTGGTTTATTAATGATTTGTTAAACTTAAAAAAGCAAAACTTCAAGTCTATTGAAATTACCGATATTTCAGCGGTTGATGAAAAGACATGGAAACCAAGTTTAGAAAGGTCAGATGTTTTATTTTTTGAAGGGGGAAATACTTATCATCTGATGAGATGGTTAAACAAAAGTGGTTTAACCAAACTATTACCAAGTTTGTTAAAAGATAAAGTCTATGTTGGAGTAAGTGCTGGAAGTATGGTTACTAATCCTGATTTGAGACTGAAATTATCCCAACAAATATATGGAGAAGACATGTTAGAAACTGAAGAAATGAAGGGGCTAGGATTTGTAGATTTTTATTTTCTGCCTCATTTAAATTCGGAATGGTTCAAAAAAATGAGAAAAGAAAATATCGAAGAAGTATGTAGGGAGATAAATAAACCTGTCTATGCTCTTGACGACGAATCTGCTTTGAAAGTTGTTGATGATAAAATAGAAGTAATTAGTGAAGGAAAATGGTTTGTTGTGAATGAGTAAAAAATAATTTATTGTAACTTTTTTAGAACAATTTATAAATTTGTTGCTACGTTTGTAGCACTATATTAAAATTTACAGTTTAGCACTTTTTGCTTGACTCCAATACATATCAAATACAATTTTCATAGCCTCTGAGAACTGTTTATTCTCAATTATAACTCCTATTAAATCTCCTCTCACTGTAAACATAGCCACTTTATTTCCATAAATAAAAATCATTGCAGGAAAATCTTCTAAAGAAGGCAGGAAACGAAGTTCTGTAAGTTTCTTATATTTAGGAGTATGAAAAAGAGGTTCGTCTGTTGGATCAATGACTACTTTAGCAGGAATGTTTCTATCAACCCTAATAAGTCTAGCTTGGTCTGGTAAATGCTTCAATATGTCTAGTGATTTTTTATAACCTCCAAAATAGTATGTTTGTTGTTTTATTTTGAATACATCGCTAAGAATAGTAAAAATTCCTTTGAATCCCTCATAAATCTGAACATTTGAAGATTGTTTTTGGTCTTCTTGTAATTCCTTAAGTTTTGGTAAGATTCCCTCAATCAATCTTTTTTTCTCATCTAAATTATCAAGAAACTTTTCTGGTTCAGTGGCAGTAAAGCAAGTAACTCCTTTCTTATTTATTTTAGAAACAAGCCCTTTACTGACTAGATAGTTTAAAGTATTGTAAACAGTCGTTCTAGGATATTCAAGGCGCTTAGCAATTTCTTGTAAGTTTATAGTTCCCAAGGGCAGTAATTCTAAATAGACTCCGATTTCTTTATCGGTTAAACCATATTCTTTCAAAGGCACTACTAAATCCATGGAAATAGGAAATTTTTTACCTATTTAACTCTTCCTACTGTCATCCATTTTGGTGGATTATTTCTTATTAGATAAGTTTTATCTAACTTTTTATGAAAGCGCAAAAAGTTTCAGGGATGGGAGAACGATGGGAGAACTATAGAGTAGCCAATAGTAAGTTTCCCAAGGTTCGAATAAGAGAATTAACTAGACAGCTAGAGTTAACCAATCCTCAAAATGGAGAAACTATTGCGGAAGTTGGTACAGGTAACGGTTATCTTACTTTTGCATTAGCTTGTAAGGTAGGAAAGAACGGAAGAATTATAACTTATGATTATCAGAAATCCAACCTAGATTTTGTAAACAACCACAATAAGAACGGTCTGCCAATTACCACAATCCATCAAAATATTGATTATGATTTTGAATTATCTAATGAGAGTGTAGATAAAGTTTCAAGTATCGCGACTTTGCATCATTATGACGATAGGTCAAATGAAACCGGAACAAATGGAAGAGAAAAGGCAATAAAAGAATTTTATCGGATTCTAAAGAAAGAAGGTAAATTGATAATTGGAGATGTTGCTCAGGGAACACCTTCACAGAGACATTTTGATTCAATTGACAATCCAATAGACTGCGCTCCCTTGGGACATCCGCATGATTTCTTAACTGAAAGGTTAGCTAGAGAACTATGTTCAAAGGCAGGTTTCAGGAATGTTAAGTTCAAAATAGAAAAAGTTCCATGGGAATTTGAGAGTGAAAAACAAGCTCAACAGTTTCTTCATACTATTCATAATGCTAAATGTTCTCCGCAAGAATCTTTTGAACATGCTAAGAAAACTCTTGAATGGTGGAAAGAAGGAAACAAGTTTTACTTAGGGTGGGAGTTATTCTATCTTATGGCTGAAAAGTAATATACTGCCCTTTTTGTAGCAGCAGATTATAAATATAGCTACCAGAGTGTCCACTATATTTCTTTAGTGGTTTGAAAGGTCTGATATACTAGAATGTATTAGAAAGAAAGGTTTTTTAGTATTGTTCTATTGAATTATTTATGAAAGACCTAATCTTAAAAAACTCTAAAATTGGACAATTAGACAAAGGAGTTTTTGCTAATAAAGATTTCAAAAATGGTGAAGTTGTTATAAAATATAATCTTAAACCTTTAACAGAAGAAGAGTATAAAAAATTACCAAAATCAGAGAAGCAATTTACGCATAGGCATTGGGGACAAATCTATCTTTATCCTTCTCCAGCCAGATATGTTAATCACTCTTCAAATCCTAACACGGTTCAAAATCTGAAGAAACAATTTGATGTAGCATTAAGAGACATTAAAAAAGGAGAAGAAATAACTACAGATTCTTCAAAGGACGACATATAAAATATAGTGCCCACTTCTGTCTGACTTATTATAAATATGTTGGAATTTAGTTTTCAGATATTATAAATTTTTAATTAAAGCCTTCTTAAAATGTTCATCAAGATGCAATCGAGCTAATAAATAAGAGATGGTTGATTCAGCGCCTTGATTTATATTAATGGTCTCGCTGCCTAAACCATCATAGCAACCTCCAGTAAACGGATTGTAAAGGGAATGGTTAGTCATGTTTCTTCCTAAAAACCAACTAAAAGCTTTTATGGCTTTGTTTAAATATTTTTCATCATTTGTAGATTTATAAGCAGTTATTAATGCTTGAACCATAGAACCGGCTTCCACAGGTTGCTGATCAAAATATGCTCTTTTACCATCTTTAGAATACCATCCTCGTTGCCCTATCGGACAAAAAATATCTTTCTGAAAACAAACAGAAATAAGAAAATCAAGAGAATCTTGAGCAACAGACAAATAATATTTATTTCCATTGGATAAATAAGAATAAAACAAAGCTTCTGGAAATTTGCTATTATCATAGGTTAGATATTTTTCAAACCAGCGCCATTCTTTACTTGAGTTCTCTGAATAGAGTCTTGTTAATTTATCTGATAAATCTTTTATTAAAGCTTCATTTGTTTCAGATACATTTTTTGTATTATGATAATGATAGCCAATTAAGGTAAAGCACATTGCTCTTGGATAAGTCATTCTTTGATTAATCCCCGAGGATCTTTCAATTAATTGTAATGCGTTTAGTTTAATGTCTGGAGGCATATTTTCTAAAGAGCTTATATATCCTAACGCCAGAATAGCCCTTCCTTGAGCATCTTGGCTCCAATGTTCTTTATCAATTTCTTTTTTATGGTTGACAAAATTGTAAAACTTTCCTTCTTCCTCTATATATTTAATAAAATTAAAATAAGTTCTTATAACGTTTAATAATTTAGGATTTTTAGTTTTCTCATAATACATTGTTATTGCCATTAACGCTCTTGAGACATCATCCAAAGTATAACCAGAAGAAAAATCAGGAGCAGTATTATTGGCAAATTGAATTATTCCAAAGTTATCTGTCAAACTAAAGAGATGATTAAGCTTAATTTTAGGAAGTTTTTCAGGGTAACCTTCACGTAAATCAATATATCTTCTGAATATCTTAACATATTCTGATGCTACATTCTCCCAGATTCTATTTCGCGTAGTATGATAGGCATTTAAACACATTCTTTTTCTTAAATCTGGCCGTGATAATAATTTTATTATAGCATCAGAAAAAGATTTCGGATTCCTAAACTTGACTAATATGCCTTTATCAGAAGTTATATCTTCTAATGCATGAAGGAAAGAAGTTGAAATAACTGGTCTTCCACAACCTAAGGCGTATGAAAGCGTTCCTGATGTAATTTGATGTGGATTAGAACCAGAAGAAATATAGATATCGCACGCTTTAAGATACATAACAATTTCATCTAATGTAACATATTTGTTATAAAATTTAACGTAGTTTTCCAAACCAAGTTCTTTAATCTTTTTTTCAAGGAAATTTCTGTATTTTTCTCCCTCAATTTTTCTTACCACTGGATGAGTCTCTCCGACGATTAAATAGATAATGTTTGGAAATTTTTCAATAACCTTCGGAAGAGCTTTGATAACTTCCTCGTAACCTTTTCCAGAACTCATCATCCCAAAAGAACACAATATTAATTTGTCTTTATAACCTAAATATTTCTTTTCTTTTTCTCCGTCGTCAAAACTTGTGTAAGGAATGCCATGCGGAATAACATGAATATCTTTTTTGATTCCGTAAACTTTTCTTAAGATGTCCTTGCCAAGTTTGCTCATTACAATGAGAGCATTAACTCTTCTCGAGATAGATTGCACTGTTTTTTTAAGCTGAATGTCTGGAATAGGAAGAATAGAGTGGAATGTTATAACAGCGGGTTTCTCAAGAATTTCCAAGAATGCATTTAAATAGCTTCCATGTTCGCCTCCAAAAATGCCAAACTCATGCTGGATATTAACAAGCTTTACTTTGTCTATTCTGTTTATTTTCTTAGCTAGTTGTATATAATGATCAAGATCAGCATCATTTAACTGAAATCCTACTTTCTTAGTATAATTGTAGGTATTAATACCATTTCTGTTCATAGCAAGAACAAGGCTTTTGATAGAAGGATGGTATTTGTCGTCGATAGCTTTAATTAAATCTTTTGTAAAGGTTGCGATACCACATTCTCGAGGAGGGAATGTGCTCATAAACAAAATACAATTTTCACTTGTCATCTAACACCATCTTTTCTGATTTTATTAATAGAAAAGAGTTTTTAAGTCTTTCTTAAGTGAAGGCTCACAGCAAAAACAATTTAAACTAACTTATCTATTTTAATCAATGATAAAAGAGGCCTATGATGCTGCGATTGAGGTGCTGAAAAAATGCTCAACACCTCATGGATTTCATGCAGCATATCCAGGATATAACATGGTATTTGCAAGAGATGCAATGATTATTTCCTTAGGAGCGTCTTTCTTTCCTTATTTTAAAGATACAATCAAACAATCATTGTTGACGTTAGGAAAATATCAATCTGAAAAAGGACAAATTCCAAACGCCGTGGATAAATTTTCTATTAGAAATCATCATGTTGATTTTCAATCAATTGATTCTTCATTATGGTTTATTATAGGATATTTGAATTACAAAAAAAAATTTAATGATTCGACTTTGTATGATAAAGAAAAAGATAAAATACAAAAAGCATTTAATTGGTTATTGCATCAGGATATTGGAGAAAATGGAATGTTAGCGCAATTGCCAACCACTGACTGGCAAGACGCTTTTCCTCATCGCTATGGATATACTATTAACACACAAGCGCTATGGTATAAAGTTTTAATTTTAATGAATAAAAAACAAGAATCAGAAAAATTAAAACTAGCAGTTAATAATACTTCTGATATTCGGCTGTGGGATAAAAATTATTATCTTTCTTTCAGATGGAAAAATCATGGATCATTTAGAGAAAAAAGTGATTGGTTTGATTCCCTTGGAAATCTTCTTGCTATTATTTTTAGCCTTTCTGATAAACAACAATCAGAAAAAATTCTAGGATATATTAAAAAAAATAAAATAAATGAACCTTATCCAATAAAATCCATCTTTCCTCCAATAACAAAGCAATCAAAACACTGGCAGGATTATTATCTTGATAGCAATTCAATCCCTTATAATTATTTAAATGCAGGCATTTGGACATATATTGGAGGATTTTATATTCTTGCTTTAATCAAACAAAAAAAATTTAAAGAAGCAGAATATCAATTAGAAAAACTAGCTGAAGCAAATCTTAAATATAATTTCAGTGAATGGTTAAATGGCAAGACAGGAAGGGAAGGAAATACAGAAGCAGAAGCAAAAAGTGTGCAGGGCTGGAATGCAGGAATGTATATTTTAGCTTATCAATCATTACTAAGGAAAAAATGTTTGATATCATAAAGTCCTTGTTTTTTACCACACACTAAAGAGGCTGTGGCATAATTAGTAAAATATAAATATTAGTTCATCGTCTATATATTAATTAAATTTAATATTTTGCCGACGGTAAAATAAAAGAGGTTAAAATG
>Ga0209541_10009428_pt1 | contig 15822 bp, 22 predicted proteins | sample RifCSPlowO2_01_FD_184027 | JGI IMG/M metagenome (GOLD analysis project Ga0209541, IMG submission 184027) | Groundwater microbial communities from Rifle, Colorado - Rifle CSP2_plank lowO2_0.1 (SPAdes) (version 2) | ecosystem: Environmental > Aquatic > Deep subsurface > Groundwater | place...
AACCAGCAATTCTCCTTGTGCATTTAAAGCTCCAGCATTTCTGGCAACGCTGGCATTGGCTTTAGGCAGAGAAAGAAGCCTAAGGTTTATGTTTTGATGTTTCTTAACTTTTTCTTCAGTCTTATCTGTACAACCATTGGCTACTACAATGGTTTCAAAATCAGCAAAATCTTGTTTGGTAAGGCTTTCCAGCGTTTTCTCAATGTACTTTTCTTCATTGTGTGCGGGGATAATCACAGAAATTTTAGGATGAGTGAGAAGAGGCATAAAAGGTAGGGAAAAGCGGAGTTTTTAAAGCATTGTTGTAGTAGAAAATATAGGTTTTACAATCTCAAATAATTTACCGCCCACAGCATTCCTGAATCACAGCAATAGAAGGGGGTAGTATACGGTTCACCGGAAGCAGTAAAAACCTCCAGATAATTGCCCTGCTTTTCAATCCATTGGCGATATGCCTCTTTATACTCTGCTGCCTTTTTTGTATCAACTTCTTTTACAATGGTAATCCACAATGGTCCCATGTGTGTCCAAAGAGAAGAGCCTTCGTAATTATAGAGCAGAAGTTCCTGCACAACAAAATTTGTTTCATTTCTTTTTGCCGTGTATTTTAGGGGAAAGGGAATATCTAACTCTGCTTCTTGCACTTTCCTGAAGGCTTTTTCCAGCATTTCTTTATTCTTACACAATCCGGTCAAGAAAGGAAACACCTGCGCATCACCGGCGATATAAGGTTTCTTGGTTAAGTCATCAAAGAAATATTCTCCATTCCAAAAATGCCGGTGAATCAGTGAGGAATAATCATATTTGGCAAAAGGATTTTTAAGTTTGAGTGCTTGAATCTCTTCTGCAAGCATGCCCGCCATGCAATTATCATAGCAGGAACTTTTGCGAAGGGCAAGATCTTTCATGGAAGAAACGTGCAGTTCTGGTTTGACTAATCCTGTTTGTGCATCAATAAAATATGCAAAAAAGAGTTCTATCTGCTGGTTCAAAAAGCCTTTCAAATCATAGATGGGAAATTTTGCCAGACGGATGCTATGCAGCAGCCAGGGCAGAGAATCAACCGCGGGAGCGGGAAAATCAAAAGGCTTACCCCGCGGGGTGATGGTAGTGGTAATTTTTTTCGCCTGTCGGAAGCGATTGAGTGCATAGCGCAAAGTATGATGCACTTCTTTCTGATATCCTAATTTTAAAAGTCCTTGCGTACACCAGCCAAAGTCACGCGCCCAGAATTGTGAGAAGTTTCCGGTAGAAGTCTGAAAATATCTGCCGTTCCAGCAGTCTTTGACAATAGCTTTGCAGATTTCTTCGGCATTGCCGGGATATCTTTTAGGAAGGATTCTCTGTTTCCAGCTGTTGAAGAAGATTCTCGTTCCTTCAGTGAGATAGATAATGGGGGAAGGCATGGATGCTGCTGAAAGAAGGAGGAGCTTATAAAAATTGTGAGCTTAGGCGCGTAAATTCAATAATTACTTAAAAGTAAGAAAAAGTTTATAAATGAGTGCCATTTTTGCAAGAATATGACTCTGCATTTTCTAGGGAGAAGATTTAAAAAATATTCTCCCACTAGAGCAATGATTGGGGATGAAAGGCATGCTCTATGAAAATAAGCAAATTACAACCAGAAGATTTAGAACAGGCAATGGATTCTTTAAGCAGATATTTTGGAATTTCTTTCCGGCATCAGCCAAAAATTAAGATTGACAATCATATACTTGGCGGTGGCGAATGCAGATTTAAAAGAGAAATGCCTTTTTTTCAAAGAAGGATTATAATTAGCCCCAATCAAGCTGAGGGAGAATTAGGCGGAGAGAGAAGAGTTCTGGAGCACGAACTGGTTCACTGGCTGGAGTATGATGCCAGATTGAATGGGTATCCCAAAAGACCATCTCCCCATCGCGCATTTCCTAATCATTTTTTACACATTATTTATTCTGGAGAATTGGATAGGCAATGGCTTTTAGGTTGCTGGGGTTCTAAGCCGGATATATTATTAGTGAGAACTGAACCAGAACTATCTCAAAGACTTTTAACAGCATTAGGAAGGAATGCCCCTTGGTTAAAAAATCATTTAGAAAGATTTGAAGCAACAACGGGAGAACCAACTGCTGAAAATCTTGAAAGAGTATCTGCTCTCCTTCATGATGCCAGAAGTTATTACCAAAAAAATCCGGACCATAGAAGAGCAGAACACATTACACCGCACTTTTTCATAGCTCAACATTACGAAACTCTCCTCTCAGTATATTCAGCAGATTGTATAAACAGAAAAGCTGACAGTGCATTATCTTTTCTGAGAGAATTAAATAGTGTAGGAGAATCATTGACAGAAAGAATAGACCTTTCATTTTTTACAAGGTCTTTACTTACCTTTGTAGATTTTGAAAAATATGAGCAATTGATGCAAAGGTATGCTAGCAGAACAAAATAATTTACAAAAAAAATAAAAATATAAAGAAAGTTTTAAAAAGCAATTCCCCTTTTAAGAGGATAAATGGAAACCGTGACCTTACCTAAATTTGTATTTAAAAAGATTCTAGGAGATGTAGAAGTGCTGCTAGATGATGTGGAAATTGCCCTGAATATGAAAATGCAGCAAAGAATGATGGATATTGAAACGGGTAAAGTTTCTGGCAAATCAGAAGACGAATTAGATTCATACCTCAAAAGAAGAGGAGTTCAAATTGGCTGAAGGAATTAAAGGAACATCCAGATTTTTTCTCAGACTTGGATAATCTAAATAGAAAAGAGTTAGAAATTTTTTATAAGAAGAAAAATAAAATTAAGCAAAATCCCCTGCGGTTAAAACATCTTTCTGGAGGAGAAAATTGTTATCGCGAGCCGATTACAGGTAATATTCGCCTTATTTATTATGTTAAAGATAATATTATCTGGATGTTAACTATAGATAGACATGACGATGCTTATGCTGGGTTTCGAAAGAGGCTTTACTCACTGCAAAAGATGTTGGGATTTTAATCTTGATTCTTCCTTTCCTTTGCAACAATCCTTTCTAAAACTTCATACACCCCTTTGATGCATGAATCCATTTCTGGAGATTTAAGGAAGAGTAAAGAATCATCAAAACCTATCTGTCCCCTGATTGTTGGTTGTTTTGTATCTTCCTCACCGGCATATGGAACCTGCCCAAGAATTTTTACATCGCACTGGAGCCTGTTTTTAAATTGAAGAGGAAAACGTGAGTAATCCAGCTCTACTGCTCCTCTAACCATCTGTAGCTCTTCACCTTTTGGGCATGAGGTAAAATACATATCCTGCAACCACCTATTTTCCTTATTTTGCACATCAACAGTTCCAATCATACTGCCAACATCAGGAACATAATGCTCAAATTGATATCGTATTCCTACTTGTTTTATTTCCATAGTTTTCCTCCCGTCTATCACTTTCTTATTCGGATACTAAAAGACACTTTATTTAAAAATTCTACTTAAAAAATAATAAACGGGCCCTTCGTGCCCATGAGCTGCTCTATGAATAAGAAATGCTGCAGAGGATTGTTTTCCCCTGCAGCTCACGGGCCCGCGAGGACTTTCAGACACTCAGCTTTTTTCGCCAAGATGTTTTTGAACCCCGAACCTGCGCATTAGGAGTGCGCTGCTCAATCCAAGTTAAGCTACGAGCCCAAATTGTGCGAAAAAATCTATTCCACACCTATGATTTCTGCAAACACCCTTTGGACGAGCAGAGCCCAAATGATGCAAAAACATTTATTTTCACACAGAAAAAGAAAAAAGAACTGGTTCTTTTTATGCTTTTTGATGCTTTTGAAATAATCCAGATTGTAATAAATCACTTCTGATAATTTTCAGGAAATTCAAAAAAAGCTTCTTCTCCTTCTTTTCTTAAAAAAGGAACCTTGTAGGTCCCAAATTCATTTTCTATCCGATCTTTTACAGGAAAAGGAAACTCAATCCGCTGGAGCAACCCTTCGCCAAGGGTATCAAGATCCACTATTCTACTCCCCATGTCAACTTTTTTCATACGATAAAAATCCCTTTGTTTCTCATAATAAAAAGTAACAAAAAGATGCGAACCTTCAGAGACGTCTACTCCATACAGATAGGTTTTACCTCTCCTCTCGGGACGGATGATATCCATGGACAATCTACATTCTTGTGAAATGCCTTCTTGGTAATCAACGCATAACTGCATAGTATTTACAATGGAAGGTTTTTCCCTTCTTTGTGCGACAGAAGATTGAAAGGTGTGGCGAAAAAACCAACGATGTTCACTTTCATTAAACAAGCGGATTTCTAAACGAGCCCCACTTGCTACAGGTATATGAATTGAATAATCTTGTTCTGCCATTTTTCCTACAACAACCGATACATATTTTCCTGATGAATTTTCAGCGTAGGAAAATTAATGTAAGTTCTCTTTAACTCTTCTTCCAATTCAGCTGAAGAGAGAGAACATTGTGTTTCGTGATAAAATTTGCCTAAGTGTGGTGCAACATTTTTACCTTTTGCAGTGAGCGTTCTGAGCAGATTCAGCTGAGATGGTTGATGCTCCGGACGTTTTTGAGCAACAGCAGCAAAATATATCTCCGCATCATCAAACCGTTCCGCATTAAAATAAGCAATACCGAGAATTTCTTTTGCTTTGGAAGAAGTCAAAAGAATGGGATTAAGAATACGCCGTAAAAATTCAGGATCAGTTTGTTCCTGTGCAACAGCAAGGTAAGCGCGTGCAAGTCTGGCTTCTGGAAGTGGTATTTCCACTTGCTGGAGATACACCACTGCTTCAGTGATTTTCCCTTGTTGATAAGAAATCAAGCCGAGAACGCAGCGTTGAGCATCATTTAAGGTAGTTAATTTTTTTAGTGAATCAACAGTTCTTTCTAAATCTCCTACGAATAAACTAGCTTTTGCATGCGCTATTACCAAAGAACTTTTTCCCAGCCGATAGACTTCTTCTTGATATTCTACTACTGAATCATGTAGATAACTCCGTTCCTCAGAGGTAAGATGTTGAAAAGTCTTTTCTAAAGCTTCTGCACGAATTTCTTCTTTTGTTTTCTGAACTGGTTTTTGTTGGGTTTGATGTTGAGGTTCTGCTTTGTTTCCAAAAGCTGCAAAAGGAGAACTACCAAAAATATCTTGGTAAGGGTTTTTGAAATTGGGAGTTTGAGCTCCTCCTCTTCCAAAGAGGCCATCTACAAGGTCTTCCACACCATTCATTACCGTATCCGCTATTCCATCAAATATTCCTTTATCTTTATTTTGGGTCATTTTTTAAATATTTTGAGGGTGATTTATAAGCTTTTCTACATTTTCATTTAAAATTCTTACTAAGAAGAAGCAAACGAATACACCACATCATTTGGTTTTACCGGTTTGTTCACTTTCAGCCCAATAATATGTCCTTTTTTGGCAGTGGTAATGGGAAGGTGCTCCATCTGCATGGATTTTGCTTTCTGAGCAAAACTCTGCCCTCTGCCGGAGATTTGTAAAGCATCGCCTACTTGCAAGGGTTTCTTAACTTCCACGACGCCAACTTTTATTTTTGAGTAATAGTGGGTGATGGTGCCTACCTGAAGAGGAGAGGAAACACGAGGGGAAGAAAGATTAATGGGGTTTTCTCTTTGCATAGACGCTTTTTTAACTAAAGAACTTTTTCCTTTCTTTGCTTCTTTTTTCTGAATCATGGTCTCACCTCTTTTTAGATAGGTTATAAATAAACTTAGAAAAGCAATGAAATTTATAAAGATTGTTGATTTTTACTACGCAAATGGTCCTTGACACTTTAAGCAGTTCATTAAAGAATACCTTGGGCAAAATTACCAAAGCCATTTTTGTAGATGATACGCTTATCAATGAATTAGTGAAAGATCTGCAGCGCGCTCTGTTACAGGCAGATATCAACGTGCAATTGGTCTTTGAGTTAAGCAAGAATATAAAAGAACGGGCAAAAGAAAATCCCAACCCAGGATTGACAAAGAGAGAGCAACTGCTGACCATCGTGTATGAAGAGCTTACCAATTTTCTCGGCAAAGAGCCAAAAGAAATTTCTATCACTAAAAAACCGACACAAATTATGCTTGTAGGATTGTTTGGTTCAGGGAAAACAACCACCGCAGGAAAATTAGCTAGATTTTACAAAAAAAGAGGGTACAAAGTTGCAGTGATGCAGACGGACACATGGAGGCCAGCAGCATACGATCAGCTGGAACAGTTAGCAAAGCAGATAGGAATTGATTTTCTGGGTATCAAAAAAGAAAAAGATCCGGTGAATATTTATCATGCTTTTGAAAAGAAATTGAAAGAGTACGATATAGTGATTATTGATACTGCAGGAAGAGATGCGCTTTCTGAAGAACTGATTGAAGAACTGAATCAACTTCAGGCAGCTGCGCATCCGGAAGAAAGGCTGTTAGTGATCGCCGCAGATTTAGGACAGGCAGCGCAGAAACAAGCACAGGCATTTCATGATACTTGCAAGGTAACAGGAGTTATCATTACCAAACTGGAAGGTACGGCGAAAGGGGGAGGCGCTCTCTCTGCTTGTGCTGTTACAGGAGCAAAAGTTACTTTTATCGGTATAGGAGAAAAAATTGATGATTTAGAAGCATTTCATCCCCAACGCTTTGTGGGCAGATTGATTGGCATGGGAGATTTAGAAGGGTTGCTGGAAAAAGCCAAAGAGGTTATTTCTGAACAATCTGCGGAAGAAATGAAAGATAAATTCCTGAAAGGAGATTTTAATCTTATTGATTTGTACGAGCAGATGAAAGCACTGAAGCAGATGGGTTCTTTTGGAAAATTGATGGAGATGATCCCGGGGATGGGTTCACTACAGCTGCCAAAAGAGATGTTACAAGTACAGGAGGGAAAATTGGAAAAATGGAAGCATGCCATGAGTTCCATGACCAAAGCAGAACTGGAAGATCCGGAAATAATTTCCGCGGAACGGGTAGACAGAATTGCGGCGGGTTCAGGAGTTTCCATTGGAGAAGTGCGGGAATTATTAAAGCAATACCGACAGAGCAAGAAGATGATGAAAATGTTTAAAGGTGAGCAAGATATTGGCAAGTTGATGAAGAACATGAAAGGAAAATTGCCGAAAGGATTTGGTGGTTAAAGAGATTAAAATATAAATACTCTGCTCCTTTTGTTTTATTCTTTAGTTCATCCTTCCTTCAAATGACTGGGATAAGCAGTAGAGGGATAGAAAGATTTTACTTCTTCATAAGGCAGATAGCGTTTTAACTTGAACCATTGCTTGAGAAAGTTCTGCAGGACATATACTTCCTGATAAAGCTCCTTTTTGCGCTTTTCTAATTCTTTTTTGTAAATTCTGCTGGTGAATAATTTTTCAATGTCTTTCAAAATAGACTGCTTTTGAAATTCTCCCTGATACTGTTTATCAATAAATGCCCGGATAGATACTTCAATTTCTCCCTTATTGGTTTTAATTTTATGCCCGCCGCGAATAACTTCCGTATTTTCCAGACCAATGACATGCCAGTCTAAATCTAAATAATATGCCAGAAAAGGAGCCTGAGAAGGTTTTTTGAAAAATCTCCACTGAATCCAGATTTCTTTCATTCCATTCAGACTAATACGTTCACCATAATAAGTCTCAAAATGGTCTACAAATATCTCATAATCAATGGCATCTTTCCATCCTCTTTCATTTATCCACCAGTAGAGAGTTTCATAGAATCCCTTCATGTCAAAGATATCCTTGTACTTCACGCGGGCCGGTGTGCCTTCAATTTGTACAAGGCGATCACCAGGAATATTTAGCTCGGGCATACGAAGAAATGAAAGTAAAAGAGTATATAAATTTGGTGGTGTGGAGATTAAAAAACTCAGAAATGTATTTTTCTTCTCCACCATAAATAGAATATCCATCCTGTACCTAAAGCCATCTCAAAGACAGTTCTCTTGAGCGAACCGCGCAAGGACTGGTAAGAGCTGTCCAGAAAAGAAGGAGTGACGGGATCAAAAAAAGTGATAGTACTAAAAGAAAAGTTAAGTAAGCTTGGCCAGAAGAGAGGAATGCCATTGGGGAGAATCATGTCCAAGATAAAATGGCTGAGAATGCCCAGAACCATGGCAAGAGGCAAGGTATTTCTTTCCTGAAAAATGGAAGAATGTTGGATGTTTTTTCTGAAGAAGAAAAGAACAGACCACATGAGCAAAGGAACAAAAAGCAAAAAAATAAGGCTGTGAGTGAAAGTTCTATGAAAATTGGTGCCTAAAGTCCAATCTAGTAAAAAGTCCATATCCGGAAGCAAAGCTCCAAAAAGAAGAAAGAACCAAAAATAGTCGCCCAGCTTTTTCTGAAAGATTTTTTGGTATGCTTTTCCTAAAATCCATGCGCCGATAAGATGAGCGAAAGCGAACATAGTAGTTTTGGTAAGGGAGTGGTTTTAAAAGGTTGTGGAAGAGAGAGTCTTAAAGATTTTCACACCTTCTCCGCCTTTTCCCAAGTCATCAGAAAATAGTTCTGCATCGCCGCAGACAAATCCTTATCCTGAATATGCACGTTAATTTTCTCCGGCAAATCACGTGCTTTAAGGGTGATTTTACATTCCTGCCCGTCGCGGACAACTAAAGAAAAATTTTCCAGAGGAATGTATCTCATACCTATCCCTGCATTTTGATATGCTTGAATAACTCCTCGTTCACGTTCCAAAGTTCCAATCAGCAGGATGCGTACATCTGCCCCTTTCTTTACTAACTGCTGAAGAACTCTTAACCATTCATATTTATCCCTTACTTTATACATGTGCCAGCCGAGAATGTAGAGTGATTTCCGCGTCTGTTTGGCAAATGAACTATACAAAGCAGTAGAGGCTTCCCTGCCCTGAGAAACCTGCACCACTTCTTTCTGCGGAAAAATTTCTTTTTTGTGCAGGGCGTTTTCTGCCTGTTGTATCAAATCTTTCTGAAGAAGAATCAGCTTTTTCTTTTCCCGCTCCACGAAAGCTGGAAGAGCTACTTTTGGCTGGATGGCTTCATAAGCACTGATTTTTCCGGAAAAATGCTGAATCAAACCCATTTCCTGCAATGATTTGACGTTAGGATACACAGCCGTCGGCGGAACACCTGAAATTTTTGAGAGTGATTTTGCGTCTAATCTTCCATATTCTACTAAGGCCTGGTACATTTTTGTTTCATATTTGGTTAAGCCCAATCTTCGCAGTTCTTGGTACATTAATAATAGAGAATTAATAGTAATATAAAAATATTACTGTTGTTTTCTTAGAAACATGAAAAACAAAAATAAAATTAAGAAAAACAGAGAAAGGTGAAAAGAAAAATGACCACGAAACAAACTGAAAGAACTTTAGAAAGGGAACTGAAAATTGCAGTTGAACTTGCGGGAGAAGTAAGTGAAGCAATACTCCCATTTTATTATGGCGGGGTGGAAAAAAAGCAAAAAGCAGACGGAACTCCGGTAACAGAAGCAGACACACTTGCAAATAAAATAATTTTGCAAGGATTACAGAAGGCTTTCCCTGCAGACGCAGTGAGGAGCGAGGAACTAGGATATAATGGAATAATTGAAGAAAATAATTCTGGCATTCTGAGGACGTGGTACGTTGATCCCATTGATGGCACGAAAGGATTTATCGGACATAGCGATCAGTTTGCCATTCACATCGGATTGGCAAAGCAGGAATGGGATTATGATCTCTGGAAGAAAGCGCATCGGGCATATGAAGGATCAGCATGGACTCCAGGAAAAGCAATTTTTGGATTGGTCTACAAGCCGACAACGGGAGAATATTATTTTGGTGGTTCGGGAATAGGCGCGTGGCGTGTGCATCCGGATGGAAGCAGAAAAGAACTGCAAGTTGCGGGAGAACGAGAAAGTTTGTGCATAGTAACAAATACTTCATTTTTGCAGGAGCAAGCATTCTTAATGGAAAAGCTGAAGGTAAACAAAGTGTACGTCAGCGGCAGTCTCGGACTTAGAGCCATGTGTGTGGCAGGAGGAATGGCTGATGTGTATCTGAAAGAGGATAAGCATTCAGGCGGAACTTGGGATCTCTGTGCTCCGCAAGCGATTGTGGAGGCGGCAGGAGGATATGTGGCATACGCAGATGGAACCCCAGTAAGGTATTCAGGACAAAGCAATTTAGAGGGAAGGTTGGTGATAGCAAGAAATGAAACCGTAGGAAAGTACGTTAGCGAGATGATGGAGAAGTATGTGGAAGAGTAAAAGAGTGGTAGAGGGGTAAAGGGGTAAATAAAAAAAGGTGAAAAAATGAGCATAGACAAAAAATAGAAAGAAGCACCGAACAAAAAATAAGGAGCAAACCTTAAAAACAACCTCTTTTTCTTTCTTCTTTATGTTAGTGGGTGTAGTCGGCAAACCCAGTGTGGGAAAAAGCACTTTTTTTAAAGCAGCTACCTTAGCAGATGCTGCCATTGCTCCATACCCTTTCACTACCATCAAACCTAATACCGGAGTTGGCTTTGTGAGAATTGACTGTGTGGATAAAGAATTTAACAAGCAGTGCATCCCCCGAGTTGGTTCGTGCAGCAAAGGCAAACGTTTCATCCCCGTAGATATGATTGATGTGGCCGGTTTAGTGCCTGGAGCACATGAAGGGAAAGGTATGGGCAACCAGTTTCTTGACGATTTACGGCAGGCAGATGTACTCATTCACGTGATAGACATCGCCGGCGCGACTAACGAGAAAGGAGAAATAGTTCCTGCCGGTAGTTATGATCCAGCAGAAGACGTGAAATTTTTAGAAATAGAATTAGACCAGTGGTACTTAGGCATCTTAAAAAAAGGATGGGAAAAATTTGCCCGCACCGTAGTACAGGAGAAACAACAAATCCATATTGCTCTCGCCAAACAGCTTTCCGGACTAAAAGTCACGGAAGCCTTGGTGCAGGAATCGATTGACCTTCTTGGATTTGACAAAGAAAAACCACAGCAATGGACAGAAGACCAGCTGCTTGCTCTGGCAGTGAGATTACGCAAAGCGACTAAGCCGATGATTATTGCCTGCAACAAGATTGATGTTTCTGAGGCAGAAAAAAATTTTGTGCGCCTGCAGAAGCAGTTTAGCAACGAAACTTTTGTGCGCTGTTCTGCTGAGTCAGAATTAGCATTAAAAGAAGCCGGAAAGAATGGGAAAATCAAATATGTTGCCGGAGATAAAGATTTCCAGATTCCTTCAGAAAGTACATTAAACGATGCGCAAAAAAAAGCTTTGCAATTTATTCAGAGCAATATTTTAGAAAAATTTGGGACTACTGGAGTGCAGGAAGTTTTGGAAAAAGCAGTGTTTGAAAAATTAGGTTACATTGCAATTTATCCCGGTGGAGCAAATAAGCTGGAAGATAAAGAAGGCCGGCCTTTGCCAGATTGTTTTTTAATGCCGCCAAAATCAACGGCATTGGATTTTGCATATAAATTACATACTGATTTCGGCAAGAATTTCATCCGCGCCATTGACGTGAAAACCAAGAAAGCAGTGGGAAAAGAATATCTGTTAAAACATAGGGATGTACTGGAGATTGTAAGCGGAAGGTGAATGAGTTTATGGATGTAAGAAAGATTGATTTGAAAACAGTGAGTATTGAGATTATGAGCAGTAAGCATGATATTTCTTCATTTACCTCTTACGAACAAGATTTAGTGGCCTTTCTAAAAGAAGATGCTTTAAAACATCAAGAACAGAATCTTTCGGTTACTTTTCTTTGGTTTTATCAACAACGGCTGGTTTCTTATCTCACCTTGCTTACTGATAAAATTCAAGTGCAAGGAAAACTTCAAACGCAGTTTAAAAATAGGGGGATAAATTATTATTCACTGCCTGCATTAAAGATAGGAAGATTATGTGTTGATGATAATTTTAGAAAAAAAGGCATGGGGAGACACATGGTAGAGTTTGCGGTTAAAATAGCAAATAAAATTAATAAAGAAATGGCAGGATGCAGATTTTTAACCGTTGATGCAAAAAGAAATAAAGATACAACGCGTGATTCTTTTGGTTTTTACCAGAAAGTTCATTTTGAACCATTAAAATTTGGAAAAGACACCACTCTTATGTGCATGGATACTAAACTCTTCTCACTACCTTAAATTTTTTCTTTAAAGCGCCTTGAATAAATCTTATCCGTTCAGGATTGGGATTTTTATCCTCCCGATATATTTTTTTCAGGAAGCGAAGAGCATCTTTTCCTCTTAAAATAGGTGTGGGTTTGATTGGTTTTGCCATAATTTTTTATAAAGGTAAGAGTTCTATTTAAGAGTTACTATTATTTTCACTTCACCACAACAATAAAAGTCTGGGTATTTCCATACTGCACACCGTCGCCTTTCTTGACCATGGCATTGAAAATATAAGTTCCTTTTGCCGCATCTTTGGGAACGTTAACCAAAATCGGCTCAGCGCGGTGTTCCTGCAATTCCATGTTAAACGGACCTTTATCATACAAGAGCCAGGCAAGAGCACTCTCCGCAGAGGGAAGCTGATTTTTTGCTTCATCGTAAGCAGTCACTTTTTCTATGGAGAGAGTAAAATCATTGTAAGGTTCGGAAACGTCCACGTTCAAGATGCCAATACCAAATACATGCCTTTCTCCTGCAAATACATCGGCAGTATGTAAGGGCAAAGCCACCCGCTTTCCCTCATCTATCAGCAAACGCTGTATTTCATCTTCAGTACGCTGGTCTAAATTGCTTTTAATATCTTCTGCCTGCCAAAGAAGAGAATAGAGAAAATAAACTCCCATTCCAAACAGAACAATAGAAATAATAATGACCACTAAAAATTCTACAGAAAGGTTGATGGCACCTTTTTTTTTACTTGGTATGCTACTCATTTCCATACTTCATATTCTTTCACGATAAGAATAGTAAATAAAAAGAGAATAATTGCTCCAGCAACCATATACCACAATCCCGGTAGAATGGTGGAATCACGAATAGCGGTATACATACCCCATCCCATCACGATAAAGCCCAGCCAGAGAAATTTGTCTAACACTAGCTTCATAACTTCAAATTCCTGTTCTTCGGTCATGCGTCTTTTGCTGCGTGCCATGGTTATTTTATCTCTTCTCTCGATTTGATTATTAACCAACTACCGTGATGAAAAATGTTTTTGTATCATATGTTGTACTACTTGTAACATCTTTGATAATAATTTTAAACTGTCCTGTTCCTGCTAAAGTTTCTGAAGTGATTCTTACAGGTATAACTCTTGTTTCAGTAGGTTCAAGATCTCCTACACCGGTTTCATAAAGAAAATTGTTGGAAAGATCTTCACCAAAAATAATTTTATCTTCTCCTCCTGCACCCTGAATCTCTATCTGATATTTTAAAGACCCTTGTTTTACATTTTTTATTCCTATAGCAGTAACTTTTGACTCTCTTTTTCCGATAGTAATCTCTGTTGCGGGAAAACTTAACTTCTTATCTCCGGTTCTGAGATCATCAAGAATTTGCTGTTTAACCTGATCTTGGATGATTTCAAAAGTACCTGTACCTTCATCAAATAATCCCCGTACAAAACCCAATCCCAAGCCAAGAACTACAAAAGCGATAACCATAACCACAATAGCCTCTATAGAAAGATTAAGAGAGCCTTTTTTAGAAAAATTGTAAGATGTTGTTGTACTTTTCTTTTTATGATGTGGACTCACTCTGCTTCACCTCTTTTCTATGTTTGTAGTAATTTGTCTGCCTTTAAAAAGGTTTCGGGAGACTTGGAGAAAGAAGAGGTTCTACTCACAATACCCCGAGCTCAAAACTCGCCCAGTCCTTTCTGCATATGGGGAGTTTTTCCTTCTTTCTTTTGCTCTTCAATAATTTTCTGAATCACCTGAAAATCAGACTTCATCTGCTCCCAGAGCACCGGAGATCGGCCATTATACAAATAATTCGCCGGATGAATCACCGGAACAATTTTCCTCTCAACTCCATGGATTTCTTTGCTAAATATTTTCCCACGGAGGGAGGTAATGCCTTTCTTTCCCAAAATCCTCTCTGTGGCAAAATTGCCGATAGTGACAATGACTTTTGGATTGATGTATAAAATGGTTTTATCCAATCTATCCGAACAGTTCTGCACTTCCTCTTTTGCCGGATTGCGATTATTTTCCGGTCGGCAGAGAATAGTGTTAGTAATAAAAACGTCGTCGCGATGCAAAGCAATGGAAGCTAACAATTCCTGCAATACTTTTCCTGATGAGCCGCAGAAAGGGATGCCTTGCTTATCTTCTTCCGCTCCCGGAGCTTCGCCAATGAAGAGCACTTCTGCGTGGGGATTGCCGGAGCCGAAGACTACTTGGGTTCTGCTCTTGCACAAAGAAGGACAGCGCTGACAAAGGGAGTATTCCTGTTGTAGGGCTTGAAGTGATTCTAGAGGGGACATTAGGGGGATAGTTTTTGCACTTTTTTTCTATAATTAGTAATCTCTTTCTCTTGAAGATTTGAAAAAATTTCATCAAAGATGGCCACAAACAATTTCGCTTTCTGAAGCATTGCGGCAACTTCCTGCTCCTTGTCAGTTTTCATATAATATTGAGCATCAATCCTCTTATTTTTATGTTCATTGATGATTTGTGTTTTATCTTCCCCCAGAAGAAAAGTTACCGCAAGAATGGAACAAAAATGATTTTCACATTTTATTCCAATGCGCTGTAAAAAAGAATATAGTGCGTAATATTCCGCATAATATATCTTTACTGTAGTCCAAAGAAGATCACCGTCATGAAAGTCTTTTTCTGCTCCATTAAGAGTAGATTTTGCCGTTTCTAAATAAGATTTTGCCAAGCGTTCGCTAGGTTCAACGCCATGCAAACCATCTTTAAGTCCGAAGCACCAGCGAATCTTTTTTTCATCCATAAGCCGCCTTCCAAAAAGCATGAACAAAAAAGGAATGATTATTAATTAAAATATGGTTTTCTTCTATTTCCTTTATTAAAGTTTCTCCTTTTCCCAATACATGCAAAAAATTCTTTTTGCTAAGTTCTATTTTATGAATTTTATAGGGAATGAGATGAAAAGGCAGTTCCTTTTCCGGCTCGGAAATAAGAAAAATATCAAGGTCAGAATTATTATTAGCAGCGCCATTAGCAAAACTTCCGAAAACAAGCAGAGGAACATTACTGGAAAGGGATTTAAGAAAAGTTTTTAGCAAAGGGTACTGCTCCAGAAAAGAAATAGTTTTAAAGATTTCTGCTTGAAGTAAAAATAACTTTGTTTTTGGGTTTTCAGGTTGTAGATAGAAGTATTTATTTTTTCCGCTGGTTCTTGAGCGGAGGATATTATCTTTTTCCAAGAGAAAAAGAGTATTTTGGGTTGTTTTCAAAGGCAGTCTGGTGCGGCGGCTAATTTCACGAAGATACAATTCGTTCCGGTAGTTTTTGGTATACAAAGCAAGTATTTCCAGTTCATTGTTTCTTTTTTTATACATATGTATAAATTTAGATACATTTACTATTTAAATCTTTCGTAAGGTCACTTAACTCCCCTCCGCCAAGTAACCACTAAAAAAGAACAAAAGCATTATAAATACCTTGAAAAAAGACACTACTTATGACTTCACCCCAGAGTCTTGAACAGTACCTTCCTCATGCACAGGAGAGATACCAGAAAAGGTTAGAGCATCTTCGGGTACAGGAGAGATGTACTGGTTCTCAGGAAAACTGTAGGAATTCACCGGAAAATGGCGTGTATTCACGGGAAGCATCACCTGAAGAAGCACCACGAAAACTGCATTTATTTTCCCCTCCCGAAGAAGAGAGAAAAAAGCAAGTGCGAGAAGAAATTTCTCGGTGTGAAAAAACCCTCACTCAGCTGGATAAAAGATATGGT
>Ga0209541_10009431_pt1 | contig 15821 bp, 15 predicted proteins | sample RifCSPlowO2_01_FD_184027 | JGI IMG/M metagenome (GOLD analysis project Ga0209541, IMG submission 184027) | Groundwater microbial communities from Rifle, Colorado - Rifle CSP2_plank lowO2_0.1 (SPAdes) (version 2) | ecosystem: Environmental > Aquatic > Deep subsurface > Groundwater | place...
AAACAATTTTGACAAAACCAGTATCGCGGCGCCCGAAGCCAAAGCAAGCAAAGAAACGAAAAATGAAATATAAAAAACCGTGGCGGCGTACGCTATAAAACTTACCGCTTCGTTTAAAGCAGCGAACATCCTCGTTACCATTGATACTACCACCGCCAAATCGTTGAGCAGAGTGTTTTCCAAATACCCCACCTTTTGCCCGACCAGATAGCTCCATTTGGAATATATCGTCCGCATGAAAAACTCCTTTCTGACGCTGTTTGAAATATCAGCGCTTATCACCCCCCCCACATAGTGAAAAATATAAAGTACTATTGCTTTAAGTATAAAAATGGAGATAATGAGCGAAACCAGGGTAAAAACGGTCGGCTGAAAACCAAAATAAGAAAAAATAGAAAAGATGGCTTTAGAGACTGCGTTATCATCCGCTCCTTGAGCCTGCATAACTATTCCAAAAAGCGGCACCAAGGCAACAACGCCGATGCTCCCCAAAAAACCGTTTAAAACACCCAAAATAAGCAGCGTGGCAACCCTGCCTTTATGGCCGCGGTACAGATCGCGGTATAAAAGAAAAAACGGCCGAAGTTTAGCTAACATCTTCAATATAACCTCAAAATAATTTTATAGTTTTAGCGCCGGCGCGATGCTCTTTAGCCTCTTTACGGCGAGTCTGAACGTTGTTTTAAGATCAAATAGTTTTACCCTCCAATACCATGCTGATAACAATGGGGGGGTTGCGGGTTTTTTAATGATAACGCCCAGTCCGTATTGAGAATTTGACGCGTAATAGATATATTGGCCGTTATTCGGCCGGAGAAAATCTTCAACAGCGGTCAAAACTCCGTTCCGCGGCCCGCCTTCATAGAGAGCATTATTCGCCCCGGCGTTAAATCCGCCCTCATCAACCAATTCGCGCCTGCCCCTCGCCATGCCCCTTTGAGCATACGAAAACAGGTGCTCCTTGGGGATATTCGCAGGATCATAGTACATATCGCGCCTTGCGTAGGGCCACCGGACATCATGCAAAAATATAGTGCCGCTGTTCTTTAATAATCCATGGCGATGGATTTCTTCCAACTCATTCAAAACGGTGTAATAATTATGATCGCCGTCTATCAGGATGCAATCAAAAGGATTCCGCAATTGCGGCAATATCTCAAGGCTCAACCCCTTCAGCAAATTCACCCGCGGATTATTTTTATATTTTTCAATCAAATCTCTGTGAACGCAAGGGTCTATTACGCTAATTTTGATCTTCGGATTGCCCTTCAAAAGCTGGTCGGCGTTTTGGCCCCGGGAAGAACCGATTTCCAATATATTCTGATATTTATGTCCCAGAATATACGGCTTTAAAATTTGCGATGCGAAATGCCTCACGTTTGTTTTGTTAAAAATAATTTTTCTACTTCATCCGCAAATATTTCGCCGGCCGGTTTCTCCATGCCGCGCGGACGGACATATTTCTTAATAAAATCACGGCGTTTTTCGGCTCCGGGATCAACCCCGCGGAGTATATTGCCCAGGGTGTCCGCAAACTCATCTCCGGTGCGGACAATCTCTAAAACTTCGCCGTCTTTTAACTGCCTCCAGTGCGGCGCTTGAGCCTGAATTTGATCGTAGCGCAGCGACAAGAAAGAGATCACCGGCTTTCCCATTATAAACGCGTGGATAAAGCCGCTTGTGCAAATTCCGGCAACAGCCGAAGAGTAATAAATAGAATCGTAATATAATCTCCTGGAAGCCTCAAAACCCGAAGTATCGCTTTTGGGCTCAAATGCGAAATCCCTCTCTCCTCTAAACAACTTCAAAAAATATATATGCGCCGGGTGCGGCCTCACCAAAAACTGTACGCCCCGGAGCTCCGGATCCCCGGAATTTTCAAGGGTTTTTTTAAAAAGCCGCAAAATCCCTGTTTCATCGCGATAGATGGAGCTAGAGCCCATATATAATACAATTGGGCGATCCGGACTCAAACCATAGTATGCACAAAATTCCTCCCTGGTCATCGCGGGCCGCAGGCCCTCCTGCAGAAAATTATCAAAAAACGGCGCCCCTATTATCTTCGTATTTTCAATCGGGATATTATGCTTAGCAACCGCCGTACTTTGTTGGATTTTATTCCATAAAAACATCAAATCCGGAACCAAAGGAACCCCCCCCTTTACCTCCAAATTATCCCATCCTAGAATAAAAAGCGAATTAGGTATGCCCAGGGCCTTGCTCGCGCTAAGATAATCATAATCCGGAGTTGTGCCAATTAAGTCGGGTGGCACCGAAATTGACACAAAGTCCGGAGAAAACGATTTAATGTGCGCAATGATTTTAGGATCAGGCGGCGCGCGCCTCTCCAAATAATCCAAAAACCGTCCGCATAGTTCGCTTTTAATCAGCAGGTTGATGTTTAGAAACGGAAATAAAATCAACGGCTTCATCCACCAAGGAAAGAATTTTTTGAGGCGGCGACTGTAGTAATCGGATGTTTTCCCGCGATCGCGCCAGATGAGATTGCGTCTGTAACTTGAAACGAGGCGCTTCAAATGCAAAATACCGCGCCAGGGGCCCGAACGGTAAAACGAATAACCGAAAGTAAAATTTGGGAACTCCTCGCTTAAAGATTTCAACTCCAAAAATATGGCGTCCGCAAAATGCTTGGCAAAAACCAAGTGCACCTTATGCCCCCTCAAACACAAAGCCCGGATAACGCTCCTCCAATAAAAGAATAGCCCCCCTTCTTCAGTTGAAATAAAAATCTTCATAAATAAATATGAATTTATTTTAAACCAATAAAGCGCAAGATCTCCTTAGACATCCTTTCGGACGATTTCCCGTCGGAGTAAGAAAGCCATTTTTCCCGGATTTTTGCGCGACCGGCCGCATGAATTGACGGATCCGCCAGATAAGAACCGACCGCCTTCAAAAATTCGTCTTTGCCCCCAACATACCATGTTCCGCCGGTACTCCGCAATTTATGGATATGATCCCGCAAAAAACCCCAGCCTTTCGCATAAATACTTCGCTCGGTAGGATAAGTATCCACCAAAACCGACGGCTTATCAACCAGCGCCGCATCCAAAGGCAAGGACGTCGGGCCGGTCACTACAAGATCACAGAAGTGCAGCGCGTTGATAAGATTTTCATTGTCCTCCGGCGTTATTTCAAATTCGCCTTTGCGGGCCGCAAACCTAAAACCGGGCTTGTCCATTACAACATTGGCCGGCCATGTTTTTTTATCAATTGATTCAATGTCTTCGCCCGGAGGAAACCGCGACAATATATTTACGTCAAACGACAAAAGGAGATTAAGCGCGTAATCATCCGTGTCGTTAAATTTAATAATTCTATCGCCTCCGGGCGCGAATAATATCAATTTTTTCGTCGGATTAAAGCCGTATTGCGCAAAAAATGCGTTACGGTTTTTTGTCGGGCCGAAAACATATTTATCGTAATGCGGAATTCCTACGATTCTTATTTTTTCTTCAGGAAATCCCTGAAGATTGACGGTCTCCAGCTTAAGTTCGCTTGATCCCGCCAGCAACAGATCCGGCCAGATTCGCAGCAACTGCTGAGTGGGATTGTCCCATGATCTCCACATATTTATTACCGGTATTCCGCGCCGCCGCGCATCCTGCATCAAAGCAACGTCATCCTCATTTTTCACTTCGGTTGAAAATACCGCATCCGGTTTATACTTGGTAATCAGTCCGTCAAAAAAACCCCGGGGAGACAATCTTAAATCAAGCCATCTGGCAATCGCACGGATCGTTTTTGGTTTTCCGACAAATCCGACAAACTCCAATAAGATGAAATGAATAAAATTCCTATCCCAATAAAGTGAATATTTCCGGTGATTACGGATTGTTCCTGAATTAAGAAAATGGCGCGCCAGACGCTTAAAAAAGAATCCGGAAAACCTTCGGGAAGACATATATGTCCTCGCGCCTTCAACCAAGACGTTATCTGCGCCAAATCGATCTTTGAAATATCCGGTTTTATAATCAGGCACCACCAGGACAATCCTTAAATCGAGATTTTCCTTAAGCAGGCGCAAAACATCGGTAGACAAAATATTTCGGGAAATATGCGGATGAAAGCTTGTTATAAAAATTGTTTTCATATTTATCCTAAACAAATCCTTTAATTTCCTCCAAAATCCGCCCGGCATTCTTGCCGTCAGGCTGGCCAAAAACTTCATGACACATTTTTTTGCGTTTTTCCATGTTTTTTGCCGGATCGTTGAGATACATTTTAACGAAATCCAAAAGTTCCGCAGCCGACTCTGCCACAGATATAGCCCCGATAGGCAGAAGATATTGGAAATGAGTAAAATTCTTGTGCCGTCTTACGGATTGGTATATTGATCTTGTTTTATATCCGTCAAAGCTCGCGATTATCGTCGGGCGGTCAAGAATGCTTGCTTCCGTCGCAATGGAAGAATAAGTCGTCACCAGGACATCGGAATGGTTAATTACATTCAAAAAATTTTGTACGTTCGGGACCGAGCTCCAGCTATCAACTGCGTCAATATATACCAACGGATTGCCTACGAATGGCCGGTATTTTTCCTTTTCAAATATGGCGGCTGGGTGGGGTCGGATGATGACGCGGACATTTTCCCCGAATTCTCCCTTTTTTATCCATTTGAGGATCATGTCAACGATATCGGCGCCGTCCAAAGAGTAAGGCCCCTGAGAGCAAAAATTGATAATGCGGTCCTCGGGCTGGAATCCTATTTTTTTTAAAAATTCGGAACGAGAAATTATATTTTCCTTTTTTACCATAAAATCAATCTGCGGGGCGCCTACCATTTTGACGGTGTTTTCCCCGTAATTTTGGTATTTCATGGCTTCATATTTTACCTGGCGCGCCCAGACAAGAAGCTTGTCTGGTTTAAAAGGAATGAAATATTTGCTCAAGTGGTCCCAGTTCCCCGGCGCGCCCACAGTCCTTATGTTCCTTCTTTTCGCTTCCGCCAAAAATTCCAGGTCTGACGGCCAGATACAGACATTGGGAAGAAACAAAAGATCGGGATTATATTTGTCAAAAAATTGTCCAAAGCGCCTGTCGTTGAAAATTTTAAAATAAAGTCCGGGCACGAGCTTCTCGGTCAGGTATTTTGATTTTCCAAGAATATTTCCTAAAACCCATTTAATAGGGTAATTCCAATATTTGACAAGCGGGCGTGGCTTATCCGCGCGGACTCCATAAGAAGATATGAGTTTCGTGGTCTCGGTAAATATCAGATATGAAAAAAAGAAAAAGAAAATCCTCTGCAAAAAATTCTTCGTTTCGTCGCCGTCGTATGTTTCAATAATAAAATTACTCGCGCCGAACCTCGGCCGGAAGCGCGGCAAATCAACTTTTTTCATCAAAACCACGACCCGCAAATCTTTTTCGCGCGCCAAAAGATCCATAACCGACCCGGGGAACAGGCAGAAATTCCTGTAAACGGTGATGTTCGGGATGCTGACAAAAATGGTTTTATTTTTTCCGTGCATGTTCGAAAAGCTTCAAATAACTTATAGCGAGGCGCCGCCAAGACATATTGCGTTCCACAAATAGGCGTCCCTCACGGCTAATTTTAAAATACAGTTCTTTATTGTCAAGTAAACGCCTGACGGCGTCCGTTATCTCATGGGGCCTGTGAGGGCTCACGATCAGTGCGTTTTTGCCGTCCGTAAGCACCTCGGAAGCCCCCGCGGTCTTGGAAACTATCACGGGCATCCCGCTTGCCATTGCCTCAAATACAGCAAGCCCCCAAGATTGCATGTGGTTTGGAAATAAAAAAATATCGCTCGTTTGATATAACTCGCGCAAGCGCCCCTCGGAAACTCTGCCTAAAAAGCACACCCTGCCAGGAAGGCCAAGCTCCCGCGCAAGCCCGGTCAATTCTTCATAATATCTTTTATCGGAATTATAATTTCCGGCAATGTTCAAGAAAATGTCCCGTCCGGAATCCAAAAGTAATTTCGCCGCTTTGATGCCGTCCTCAAATCTCCTGTGCCTAAAAAATATGCCGTTCATAAAAAGAACGGTTTGCTTTTTCGGGAATGCGCGTTCTGAAAACGGGAAACTCAAAATATCAACGCCGTTCCTGACAATCTCGGCATCAGCTCCGAAGCATTTTTTTGCGAGTTTCTTGTCGCGTTCGTTGAGAACCGCGATAATATCTTGTTTTTTTATGTATTTTCCAATTTCGTATTTATCCAATAAATAATTGGCGATTTTTTTAAGAAGCGGCGTTTTGAAATTTGGCTCCGCCTCCTCCGCCATTTTTGCGGAGAAAGCCCTGGTCGGCATATCGTGCATCGTCCAAACGGACGTGATATTTTTTACGAGCTTTTTAAAATAATAGGAAACCTTATAACACCCGTGGTCGTGCGGATTCAAAATGTCGGTCATGGGATCTATCATAAGCGCGAGCTGCTTGGACAGTTCGCTTTCGGCCGCTTTCCAAGAAAAATAATTAGAGTAGACCGGCAACTTTGATTTGAGTGCGACAACTTTCAAACCGTCCAGAAGTTCCGCGAAACAATCCTCTCTGGAAAAAATAAACGCGTAAAGAGTAACGCTATGCCCCATTTTTTGCAGTTCTCTTGCTTCGTAAAGAGCATGCCTTTGCACTCCGCCTTTAACATTTAATTTTCTTACTATTATCGCGATCTTCATATAAAAAGAAATATGATAAGTATAACTTTGCATATAAAAAGCCCTTCAGACGGGGCTTTTTGCGCTATACGTATTCAAGTCTGAATCAACCATCATCCGCACCAGCGCTTCGAATTTCACTTTTGGTTTCCAGCCGAGCTCCTTTCTGGCCAATGCCGAATCGCCGCATAATTTGCTAACTTCGGCCGGCCGGAAAAATTTCTCGTCAACTTTTACGTATTGACGGTAATCCAGCCCTATACAGCCGAACGCTTCCCGCACAAAATCTCTCACGGAATGCGTTGCGCCTGTGGCGATAACGTAATCGCTGGGGCTGTCCTTCTGTAGCATCTTCCACATTGCCAAAACATAATCCGCCGCATATCCCCAATCGCGCTCCGCGTCCAGATTGCCCAGTACCAGCTCTTTTGCGAGCCCGAGCTTGACCTTGGCCGCAACCATGCTTATTTTCCTGGTAACAAACTCATGGCCTCTCCGCGGACTTTCATGATTAAACAAAATTCCCGTGCAGGCAAAAACGTTGTACGCGGTCCTATAGAGCCTCGTCTCATAAAAGCTAGCGAGCTTGGAAATGCCGTACGGGGAAACCGGGTTGAAAGGCGTACGCTCGTTTTGAGGGCTAGATAATGCGTCGCCGAACATCTCACTCGTACCCGCGAAATAAAACTTTGTCGCGGGGCTCGTCTCTTTGATCGCCGAAAGCAAAAACCTTGTTCCGTCTTCGTTGATGCGATACGTGTTGAAATTCTCGTCAAAAGACGCTTTAACAAAACTTTGCGCGGCCAGATGATAAACTTCCGCCGGGCGCGTCTTCGCGATAAGCCGCCAAAGCGTCGGATAATCCCTCACGTCCCCGGGATGGACCTCTATGTCTTTCATTATATGCCCTATCCTGGAGAACCTTTCGGACTCCTTTTCAACTCCGACGCGCCTAACCAGCCCGTGCACATTGTAGCCCTTGGATAAAAGTAATTCTGCCAAATATGAGCCGTCCTGACCCGTAATACCAGTAATTAACGCGGTTTTTTTGCGCACAAACCCTCCATTGCAATCTAATAATGAAACCCGTCTTTGGGCTTAAAAGTTGCGGGGCTCCGATCGGCGCGTTAAAGCTAAGAAGCTGTGGCGCTAAATAGCCATTCGCCAACAAAACAGATTATAATAATTTTATAAATTCTTCCACCGAAAGGCCGACGTCATCGATTATGCCTTTTAAAGTTTTTTTATTAATATCTTTTCCGGCGTGCGCCGGGACTGTAACTCTGCGGCCATCGGAGTTTTTAAATTGAGCATGACTCCCAACCCGATGATGCTCAAAAAATCCGAGACGGTTCAAAATTCGGATAAGTTCAATAGGTTTTATAATAGGCAATTTGGGCACGAAGCGATCTTTAATTACTTAAAGCAAGTTCCTGAAAAGAAATAGACTGCACCATCTCCAGCGCATTTTCTTCTTGTGGCACTTGTTCGTTGTCTTTCAAAAGACCTTGCAGGTGGCAGATAGTGGCCTCTTTTAAATTTTGTTTTACATCATTAATATTATCGCCTTGAGTGTGCAGGCCCTTAAGCAACGGCACAAAGCCGTGGTATCCGCCCTCTTCGCTGGGTTCAATAATCACTCGGAAAGTATAATTATTAGACTTCATAAACAAATCATAGCGCTTACAATCCAAAAGTCAATCTCATTTCATGTTTTGATTGAGCTAATTAAATAAATGTTCGTACAATTTTTTATACTCCGCAATTTTACTTTCCCAGCTGAAGCCACGCGCCCAATCCAAAGATGCTTGGGACATGGATTTTTTGAGGTTTGCGTCCGATAAAATTTTGATTATCGCATCCGCGAAGACCTTGCTGTCCCTGGGGTCGGGAATTAAAATCCCGTTTTTCCTGTCCGAAACCGCATCCTCCACGCCGGAGCCTGATGTCCCCACAACCGAAAGCCCGGCGGCGGCGGCTTCAAGAAAAACCAATCCGAAGCCTTCAAGGTCACGGTTGGCGGTTTGAGATGCCAGGCAAAAAAGTTCCGCGTTTTGGTAAAGTCGTATTAATGCGTTTTCATCATCAATTTTATCCAGGATAATGACCTTGCCCTCAAGATTAAAATCTCGGATAAGTTTTTCCATTCTCTCGTAGTAAACATCCTTATAGCGTTTGCCGACGATAACGTATTTCAAATCAGGAAAAACTTTTGAAACCTCGGCAAAAGCCGGGATACTGCGGTGGTAGCCCTTCCGCCAGCGCAAGGAGCCCACGCTTAAAATATATGGTTTATACTGCTCGAAAATCTGCGCCATCGGCACGTTCTGCTCCGAAAAGCGTTCGCTGTTAAATTTTTCATAGTCAACGCCCGGGTTGATAACTTCTATTTTTAAATCCGGAACTTTTTTTATAATTTCGTCCTTTGTAAATCTGCTTATCGCGATAACTTTATCCGCCGCGCGGTATGCGCGTTTCGTTATCCATGCCTGCCAAAAATTATAGAGCGGGAGTATCGCTGCGCTTCCCACGGCAGTGATAATCTTTTTTTTCCTGAGCCCGAAAGAAGCTAAATATGCCAAAACCGCGTACGGCCAGACATCCAGCGCGTGCACAATGTCGCATTCTTTTACCGCACGCCGGAGTTTAAAAAAATTGATAGGATAGGTAAAAACAACCGCCTCCGCGCCAAGATTCTCCTGAAGCTCTTTGATTAGGCGCGAAGAAAACACCCCCCCGCCGTTATTCTGATTTATATTATGAGTTAAAAAGCAAATTTTCATCTTTATACATTTTTTATTATCTCCAGCAACTCTCTTGCCGATTTTTCCCATGAAAAATTTTTTGCGCGGGCGTGCCCGCGTTCTATAAGGCCGTTCCGAAAACCTGCGTCCGACACAACTTTCCGCATGGCTTCTTTTATTTCCGTACAGTCACCCGGGTCAACCAAAACCGCGGCATCTCCGGCAATTTCCCCCAAAGAAGAAGTTTTGGAAGTGATGACCGGGAGCCAGCAATCCATCGCTTCCAATACGGGGAACCCGAACCCTTCAATAAAACTCGGGAAAACCAGCGCCTCCGCGCGCTTGTAAAGGAACGAAAGCTCGGCGTCGCTGCAATGCTTCAAAAAGATCACCCCATCCTCCAGTCCTTCGTCTTTTACATAGCGGAAAAGAGCGTCGTAATAAAAGCCCGTCCCATGCCCGGTTATCACGAGGCTATACCCGTCGTTTTCTTTCCGGTATTCGTTAAAAGCCTTTACTACGCCCAAAACATTCTTTCTTTCTTTTATGGCTCCGGCGAAAAGAAAAAACTTTCCTTGAATATTAACCCGGACCTCCGGGATACCGCAAACTTTTTTAAACCCAAGGTGAACTATTCTGATCTTTTCGCCAGGAATGCGGAAAAATTTAATAACATCATTTTTTGTGGCTTCGGAGATAGCCACAACCGCGTCCGCCCGCCTTAAAGAAAATCCGTGGTAAAACTCCGTAGCCTTTCTCCGCAAATATTCAGCCGGACCGCTTGAAGGAAGATATTTATAAGCAAAATCCAGCGCAAGCACCACTGATTTTTTAGGGCGGCGTATCGGTAAAACCGGAGTGTTAAAAACGCAGACATCCGGCTCTGGATGCTGTTTTAGAAGGCTATCCATCCACATTTTCCCGCCGGCGGAAGTAAAAAAATTCCAATTTTTTCCGCCAAACTCCGGCTTCGGGGCGGACTTATCTTTTGCGAAAATGAAATATTCGTTTTCGCGGTCAACATCCAAAAGCCCGGCCGTAAGGTCAAGGATGGCCCTTCCAAGCCCGGCGGGATATTTTTCGCCGTAAGGATGCAAAAAAATTCCGATTTTCATTTTGTATCTTTTACAACTTCCAATTCCCAAAAAATGCATTCTGTAGGAAGGAGCAAAGACAAATACTGGTCGTAAAAATCCGGAAATTTATGTATGAAAACTTTTAACATTTGTTTCAACGGATTCCCCGAGGCATGCGGCCATCCGTACCAAAAACCGAGTTTTTTGAACTTGCCGGAGGCATATCCGTAATGCCCGAGCTCGGTCCCCGCAATAAAATAATCCATTGACTGGGAAGTAAAATAATGCGAATGCGTCGGGTCGGCAAAAGCGTCCGCGCATCTGAAATGCGGCACCTTTATTACTACCCTGGCGCCCGGCTTTGAAATTCTGTAGAGTTCTTTCATCGTTTTTAATACGTTCGGCATGTGCTCCAGAACGCTGTTTAAAAGAATAATATCAAACGAATTGTTTTCCACGGGCCATGGGAAAACCGCGAGGTCATGCGCGATATCGGCATCGGACGTTTTGATAATATCAATCCCTCTGGCGCCCGGGAGTTTTCTGAAACCGCATCCTACGTCCAAAGCTTTTTTCCCGCCAAGCACGTTCTCATAGGCGAATCCCTTCAGAGTGAAAATTTTCGGGGTTAAAAGTTTGTCTTCTTCCATAGATATATTTAAGCTTTATCCCGAATAAAACGCAAAACGCCGTCCGCGCGTTTTTCCCAGGAAAATTCGTGGACTTTCGCGGACGCGGATCTTGCTTTTTCTCCGGCAGCCGGTTGGTTCGTAAGTGCCTCTTTAATTTTTGATGCCAGATCTTCCGCGCTGTCGGGTGAATAAAAAAATACTTCATTTTCGGAAACGATTTCCCGGTTGGCGGGCGTCATAGAGGCGACTATCGGACGCCCAGAAGCCATGTATTCCAGAAGCTTCATCGGCGAGGTATATAAATACGAATAATCGTTACGCTTCGTTCCCAAGACGACGAGAACATCCGCAGAGCGGAGCCACAAAGGCATCTCTTTATAATTCTTTTCTCCCGCGCAAATCAAATTTGGCGTCGCGGGTTTTCCTTCGCTTACTTTTTTGAGGTCTTCGTCGGAACCTCCCACCCAATAAATAAACACTTCGCCGCGCAGTAATTTCGCTGCCTCCAAAAGTATGGGAAGCCCCTTCCAGTCGTAAAGCTTGCCGCTATATAAAACTATATGGCGATCCGGCGGAATATCTAAAGTTTTTCTCGCTTCTTCTTTGGAGGTGGCTACGGCAAACTCGGTCAGATCTATCCCGTTCGGGTAAACGATTATTTTATCGGAGGATATACTGAAAGTTGCGGCGAGCTCCTTTTTGATAATCTGATTTATGGTGATTATTCCTTTCGCGCGGTTGAATAAAATTTTAGAAGGAAGGGACGCGGATTTCCTGTCATGCATTTCCGCAAAAAGCGGCCGCCCGATCATAGGCAAAAACATAAAAGAAAAAATGTCCATATCGATGGTATAGATTATAAATTTTTCTCCGGCCAATCTTTTCAGCAAAAGATAACCAAACGAACCAAGCATGAATATTAGAGACCCCAATAAAAAACCGAATTTCCCGTGTTTATATGTACCCAAAACCGGGATTTTGGCCATGGGTATCTCAATTTCAAGCCCGTAAAATTTTTTTAAATTTCCGCCTGGCGCTTCTCTCGCCGGTACCACCAATTCCAAATCGGCACCCGCGGAAATCATGGCTTCCGCCATCTTGGCAAGCTGGATGCCGTGAGCTTTGGGCGTCGGCATTTTGGCGTTGGCCACATAATAAATTTTTTGTTTGATCATTTGAATAGTCCCGTAAATTCCTCAACTCCCCGCGAGATATCAAATTTCACTGCGTGCTCCAGGCCAATTTTCCTCGCGTTATCATATAACGCTTTATCGGCAAGCAGCGTTTTCAGCTTATTTTGAAAGCATTTTACGTCTTCGGATTTGCATAAAAATTGCCCGGCTCCGCTTGGAATAAGCTCCCTCACCCCTCCGACATCCGAAGCTACAAAAGGCATTCCGGAAGCCATCGCCTCCAATAATACGTGCGGGGAGCCTTCTTCGCGTGAAGGCATAAGAAAAACGTCCGCCATTTGCATATATTTTGGAATTTCGGAATTCGGGACTTTGCCCAAAATTTTCATATTGCTTAAGCCGAGTTTTTCCAGATTTTCTTTTTCCGGACCATCACCTGCAACTAAAAACAAAACGTCTCCGCCGAAACCTTTCGAGATTTCGGGGATTAAATCTGCGCCTTTGCGCTTTGAGAGATGATGAACAAAAAGAATAATGCGCTTATCAGCAGACTCAAGCGCAAGTTTTTCAAGACCTTGCGCAGTACGGCGAGTCTGCGCAGGCGCAAACCGCGCAACATCCACCCAGTTTGATAAAACGCGGTACTCTTTTACTCCATAATGCTTTTGGTATTTTTCCGCCAAAGACTCGGGTCCCGTCACCAAGATCACGTGCCTCAAAATAAATTTAAAAACTCCCTCCTCCAACCGATTCCTTTTAAAAAGCCACGGCATTCCCCGGTTCCAATAAAAAATCTTTATTGTTGGATAAAAACCCTCTGAAGCCTTAAGCCACCAAGCAGAAATAGCTCCGTAGTAAGAATAATGTATGTAAAAATTTCTATAACCGTGCCAACACAGTATTGCGCACTTCCATAAAAGCTCCAAAAATCTCAACGGCGGGAAAGAAAATTTCTGAACATAATAAGGCGCGCCCAATTGCTTCGCGTCAGATCTTGTTTTCTTCTCAAGAATAATAAATAAATCTTCTTCCTTCCGCGCCGCCACTTTTTTTATCAATTCATAATTATAAAAAAGATGGGTGTCCGTGTCCTCTTCGTAAAAAGGCAGAATATAGGCTATTTTAGGCTTAGAATTTGACAATGTTAAAAATTTATGCTAACATAAAGATTGGTAATTGTTTGAAAAACACTAAATAAGGGAGGTAACGCCGTGAAAATATTATATCTTTTCAGAAACGCGCTAATTGCATTTCTGGATTTCAGCGTAGGAATATTCGTTGTTTTGGCCGGCAGTCTAGTCACCGGGCGCGAAGCCTCCATAGTTTATTATATTATAGGAGGCGCGTTAGCATTAGCACCTGATTTTGACGTTTTCTACATGTATCTGAAACGCGGCAAAATATATGGCGATCATCATCAGTATTTTACACATCGTCCTATGGTTGGCCTGCCGCTTGCCGCGTTGATTGGATTCGCCATCGGCGGACTTTTCTGGGGTGTGATGACAATTATTTGCATATTCTGGCATTATATCCATGACACGGAAGGTCCAACCGGAGGAGGAGGTATAGCTTGGTTTTGGCCATTTTCGGAAAAATATCGCTCTCCTTGGAAAACATCTAGTCCGGAAAAATCTCTCTCCGGCCAAGCGATTGGCAGACAAGATAAACTACTTGACTCCGAGTGGCTAGCACCAAGCGCAAAATCGGTGTCAGAGCTTGCGACCGGAACGATGCTTTTTTCGGTTGCTGCCGGTAATTTATTCAACTGGCTCATCGGAACTGTGTGCGCCATGATTATCTGGCTAGGCATAGCCTCCGTCTGGAGCGCTTACTCCAAATTCAAGGCCCGTTCATTATAACTCATAATGCGGGCTTTTCATTTCACTCATTATTCTGCTTCGCTAATTTTAAATAACGTCAGCTTTTTACCTTCATAAATAACCGAGGAGCGGTTTTTCAAAGCCGGATCAAGTTCGTAAACCGCCAGAATATCGTTTGGGACGATAAGAAAATGGGGCGAAGCATCAATATCGCCCAGAGGCGCGAGCTCAAACGAAGCGCCGCGTCCGTAGTAATATATAGTCTCGTAATTATAAAAATTAGAGGTATAAACCTTAAATTTTCCGCGTCCATGCTCTTGGTCCAAATAAAGACCGATTTGCTTTTCATCTTCGGCTAAAGTATATTGTCCGGTCCCTCCGCCTTTAATTTCCGAAATCTGCCAAAGAACGCTTGCGAAGCCAGCCAGCAATATTACCGCAAGCACGATGCGGAGTGCTACTTGGGATTTCCGTCTGGTGCTATAAAATAAATACCCTGTCCAAGCTAAGAAAATGGCGAGGAACGGAAAAAGCGGATTTAAATAATAAAAATATTTTGTAACGGAAATCTGGAAAAAAAGAAACACGCCCAAAACAACCGTTAAAATAAAGAATATTTTTTCCCGAAATAATTTCCGCCCGAATCTTACGGCGAGCCACGAAACGGCAACCCAAAAAAGCAAAAACCACGGTTCCATGAGTTTCGCCATCCATTCAAAATAATAAAAAAATCTTGAATTAGCATCGCCGCCGACCGGCCGGAAATAACGGGATAAAATAAGATGCAGATAAGTATCCGAAAAAGCCTTCGGATAAATTTTCCATTGATAAATATTCCAAGGAAGAGCAATTCCGAGAGCACCGACAAAACCCAGCCAAAGATATGGGCTTTTCGCCCACCGCCACTCTCTATTCAACAAAGCATAGAGAAGAATTATTGGAATTGCCAAAAAAGCTATCACGCTTTTGAACATAAAACCTATTCCGATACCTATCCAAACCCCCAAAAGCCAAGGTCTTTTTTCCAGACCTTTTAAAAAACTAAAAAGCGAAAAAAGAATCGCTGTTGTCACCGGCACATCTAATCTAAACTGCCGCGCTGAAAACATGAATGCACCATTTAAAAGCAATGCCAAAGCGGAGAGCCAAGCCACAGTTTGGTTTCCGCTTAATCTTCGCGCAATAAAAAAAGTCAAAATGACCGCTAGAATCCCCGATAAAGCAGCTTGGAACCTCATCGCCCATTCGGAAACACCCAAAATTTTGATGCTTCCCATCGCCAGCCAAAAATAAAGTGGCGGCTTATCAAGCCACGGTTGTCCCAGGTGCGAAAGAACAAGTTGGTTATTTGAGCCGAAAGTCTCCACGGTTACCAGCGCATAAGTAGCTTCGTCGTAGTCTAAAAAAGGAAACTTACCGAGTCCGAAAAAAAAGAAAATCCCCAAAACAGCGAAAGCTGGGAATAAAATAATATTTTTATTCATTTGAAACTTCTTCAATTAAACGCTTTGTAAGCCCGCCCGGCAAACCGGTCACGCTATCAGGGTCTCCTTCAATGCGGTCAATGTATGGTTTTAAAATAGGATGCTCGTGGTCAAATTCGCCCGAATGAAGCGCGGCGTCTCCGCTTGAAATATATTCCGAAATAACGCTTTCCGGCAAAGGCTTAATCCAAATCTTGGCAATATCCACGCCACCCGCACGCTTTCTTGTTGTTGTGTTAGAAACAACTACTGCGGTAACGGTTTCCGCAGGTAAAAACATATAA
>Ga0209541_10009434_pt1 | contig 15815 bp, 19 predicted proteins | sample RifCSPlowO2_01_FD_184027 | JGI IMG/M metagenome (GOLD analysis project Ga0209541, IMG submission 184027) | Groundwater microbial communities from Rifle, Colorado - Rifle CSP2_plank lowO2_0.1 (SPAdes) (version 2) | ecosystem: Environmental > Aquatic > Deep subsurface > Groundwater | place...
CATACATTTAATTGGTTAGGTAAAAATATACAAAAAGGTCAATGAAACATTGACCTTTTTAAGTATATCACCAACCAATTATATTACCAGTCCCGGAATTTTTTTGTAATTTTATTTGTATTTATTTCCTAGTTCTCCAAGTAATTGGTCTAGTGCTGCTAGGGCTGATTCGGTTTGAGTGTCACCGCGTGCAAGATCGTGTCGTAATTTTTCTACACCTTTTTTTGTTTCTAGAAAAATTTTTGATAATTTACTCTTATCAAGGTCTGGAGAAGTTGGAAGATTTGGTAAATATTTTCCGATATCTATTTTTTTGGAAGTTAAACCCCATAAACTTTTTACAGTCACCTGACCTTTTTCTAACAAATCTCCTCTTAAACTCATAAATTCCTTAATTTTTGGATCCGGGAATTTGCGAGTTATAAATGTTTCGGAATCCACGTCAACTTGTGCTTTGTGTATGGCGGCCAATTCCTTCCAATCCGGTTCCTTGGTTGTCCCGGCAATTTTTCTAATATCTTTTTTTGCTTGTGATGCTGTTTGCATGTACCAAGGTGTAATATCGGTTTGGTTTGATTTTTTTGACATCGCGCTGTTAAATTTATTCACGGTGTCAAAAATTTTTACTGCTATCTCATCCCCATCCTGATAGAGTTGGTTTAATTGTCGGAAGTCAGAGTCTGTTTTAGGAACCCATCCTATCCCGGGTACATTCTCTAATTCAATAGGACCTTTTGTTTTTAATGTGTTTCGTTCCCCAATGTTGCGTGGGTTGAGTTGGGCAAGTAAACTTGATAATTCATTTTCTTGTTGTCCAAGAGTCGGTGTTTTTTCAGTTTTATTGGTATCAATAGTTTGTTTTTGCGGTTTTGTAGTCTCGATTGTTTTTTCAAATTTTTGGCCAAATACAGGAGTACGTATACCTTCTTTGACATCTCGATCATAATCTGCGACAAGCCCCGCAATTTCCTTAAAAATAGGGGATCGTTTTGCATTGCCCTGTAAACTTAATTGTCCGGTTTTTTCATCAACTTTTACATATTCCATATCTATTGCGTGCTGGAGTACATTGTCCTGCACAGCAGTTTTTGTTTCGGAAGGGGCAGATTTCACGTCTTGCAACATTTCTTCTAATTCTCCAGTTTGTGTCTTCTGCGATTTGTTTTTTTCTACAGTCGGGTGACCTTGATCGATAATTGATAAATGTGGCACTCCTGATTTATCATATTTGTATCCAACTTTAGCACCTGGTTGAATAGAATAATTCTCCTGATTTACTAATTCGTAAATTTTCCAAAGTCTTTCCATTGATTCTTTTTGTGCATCAGAATATTCACCTTTTTTCTTTTGTGCGGGGGTTCTCCAGTGTTCTGTTCGATTTGCAAACTTTACAAACCAATCTGGCTTGGCTTCTGTTAATCTTTTGACTAATTCTTCCCTGCCAACTTTTCTAGCAACCTGATCGGCTGCTTTATAAAATCCTGAATTTGCACCCAAAGTAATTGTATTTTCTTTGGTATATTGTTCATTAATTGGTTGTTTTGTCTCGGGTAGGTTTGTTTTTTCTAACGTGGAGGCAGGTTCCTCTCTTTCCATTTCGACTTCCGTAATTTTTTCACCTGGCTCCATTTTTGCATCATTTTGTGCCTGTACAATGGCTGCGTTAAGTTCTTGTTCTCCAATGCCGGTTTTGTGTGCTATTTCTAAAGCTTGTTCCGCACCATTCTCTAAACTTCTTGTTACTTTGGTTAATTCTGAATTTCCTTCATCTATTCTGTTGTCCAAATCTTTGACCGTAGCCAACAATATGCTGAAAAGTGCACAAATACCAATTATTAAGTTGCGCTGTTCTCGATTAGATCTTCTTTTGTCTGATAAATCAATATTTAAATGGTTAATTCTTTTGGTTAATTCTTCTATTCTAGCTGATTTGTGGCCTTCAATTTTTTTATCGGACGTGGCAAGTAGTTTATCTGATAAAAATGTGCCAATTTTTTCATTCAATGTTTCTTTGTCAACCTGTTTCATCAGTAGTTGGTCCTTTTTAAAATTATCAAAAGTTTTTTGTGCGTTTTTAAGCATTATTTTTAAATACGTCAATTCATCCACTATTTCACCTGCAGTTTTAATTTTTTCAAGTTTTGGAATTTCATGTGAAGCGCGCACAGGTGGTTGTACTGGAAAAACAACCTTGTGGTTTAGTGGTTGAGTAGGTCTTATGATTTGTGGTGGAGGTGGAGGTGTTGGGGGTCTCTGAGCAGTAGCTGTAGTTATTTCTTCCATGTCTGCATCTGTTAATATGGTTTCGTTTTCACTTACAGATTCAGACACGGGTGTTGGTTCCTTCGTTTTTTGGTTTTCTCTCAGGATTTTAAATGGAGTTAATAATCTCGACAACCTTCTATCTTTGTTGTCCTTCGCGCGTTTGAAGGCTATTTCAAATGCCTTTTTTTGTAATTCTTTATCCGTAGATTCTGATTTTAATATGTCTAACAATTTTTTGTTGCTTAAACTTCCTAATTCTTGTATGTTGATTTGTTTTAGCTTAGTTTTTAGTTCTGTAATTTTTTTGATAAGGTGGGCGGATCTGGCGTCGTCTCTAAAAAGGGTCTGATATTCTGAAAAATATTGAGTAGTATCATTTGTTGATGGCAACCCTTCCTCTTTGTTAGGTTTTATACCTAGTTGTTCTGTATCTGCAATGTTTATTCTTCTTACTAATTCTTCGTTGACTCTTATCCATTCTATATATTTTTCATCGTTAGGATTTTTTGATAATTGTTCCGCTAGTATTTTTGCGGTCTTTAAAACACCTTCAGTGGTGTCGTGGTCGAGATCTGCCTTTGTTTGTCCTGTAGCGGTTCTTGTTTCTTCCGGATGTATTTTCCATCCAGAAAATTCTCCAGATGAGGTTGGGTTTCCAGTTGTCATATTATTTATTGAAGTACGTATTAATATTTGATTTTATATGTAAATTCCGCTATGCTGAAGATGAAAAATATTCTAAATATGCAGAAAAAATCGATTCTTCACTACTATATTATAACACTAGGCTGTCAGATGAACAAGAACGATTCGGAGAGAATTGAGAGTTTGTTATCCACAGGGGGGTGGAAAGCTGTGGAGAAGCCAGAGTTGGCGGATTTGATCATTATTAATACTTGCAGTGTACGCCAAGCTTCTGAAGATCGTGTTTTTGGATTGGTACATAATTGGCAGAAATTGCGTGAATGTAAACCAGAGTTGTTAATCACAGTTACGGGTTGTATGCCGGGGCGAGATAGAGGTGGAAAAGTGCGAAAACGTCTTAAAGGAGCCGATTTATTTTTTTCAATTGATGAATTGTTAATGTTTCCACAATGGATTAAAGGTTTACGACCTAATTGGGATATTGGTGGTACTGTATTGTCGGATTATTTAAATATTTTGCCTGAAAGAAAAGAAAAACATCGGGCATTCGTGACAATCCAAACCGGATGTAATAATTTTTGTACTTATTGTGTCGTGCCCTATGCGCGTGGGCGAGAGAGAAATAGGCGAGTGGAGGATATTTTAAAAGAAATTTCGGACGCTGTAGGAAATGGAGCCAAGGAAGTTGTTTTGTTGGGACAGGTAGTGAATCACTATATCGCGCCTGATTCTAAAAATTTTTCTGAAGATAATCCATTTGCGAAAAAAGATGATTTTGCGGCTTTGCTTTGGGAAATAAATAAATTGGAGGGGGATTTTAGGATTCATTGGACAGCGGCTGATCCGCAATATTTTAGTGATTATCAAATTGAAGCGCTGAATTTGCCAAAGCAGGTTAATTATTTGCATTTGCCGGTGCAAAGCGGGGATAATGAAGTTTTGAAAAAGATGAATCGGCATTATTCGCGAGAACAATATTTAGTTTTGATAAGTAAAATTAGAAAGTCTCGGCCGGGAATAGCGATCGGCACGGATTTAGTATTGGGTTTTTGCGGTGAATCGGAAGAACAATTTCAAAATACCGTAGATTTGTTCAAGCAATCAGATTTCGATATCGCTTATCAGGCTATGTATAGCGAGCGTAGTGGCACCGGGGCAGCGAAAGCGTTTGAAGATGATATTCCAAAGACAGAAAAGAAGCGTCGTTGGCTGGTCATTCAAGATTTGATGGAGGAAACGACGCATAGAAAAAATCAGAAATATTTGCATAAAATTGTGGATGTTTTGGTGAATAGTTGTGAAAATGGAATTTGTTCCGGTTACTCAAATGAAATGAAATTGGTACAATTTTTGGGAACACCAGATTTGACGGGGCAATTAGTTAAAATAAAAATCACCCAAGCCGAGACTTGGGTGTTGAAAGGTGTCGTGGTCTAAAATATTAATTTGTAGAATAATCATACTTCCATCCAATAAGTTTTTTGCGCATGGCGCTGGCCAGCATGAATGCATTGTTGGTCATTTTTTTAACATCATCAACAAACATCGGGCCGGTTACGATTTGTTTGTCTTTGTATGTTGGGTTGGTGATCGATGACATTGCATAAACATTACTCCACGGAGAGAATATCATGCCAAAATGATTGAGTGTCATGAACAGTGAAGAAATAACCATAGATGCGCCTTCTTCGTGCCCTGTCACAATTACTCCAGCTGTTTTACCGCTAAAACGACGCAGGAAACCACTTCCCGGTAACTTGTCGTCAGCCATAATTTCCACGAATTTGGTGTGCTTGATATTTAATTCCTTGTCTTTGGTGGCCTTGGGATCGGCCGGAGATAAACTGCCGTCTAAACTAATACAGCGATCAATAAATAAAGCCATCAGTGACGACATTTTAAAATTATTAACCGGAGTCGCAAAGATAATAATGTCAGCGGCTAAAATTTTGTCATACAAAATATTACTCATATCATCGGCGGTAGCCGTACCGCGTGGATAACAAGAACAATAAAAATGACATTGAGTATTAGTGGTAGAATAGCAGGCCTTGCAATGTTGAATATTATATTTTCTCAACTGAATTAATTCCGTTTTTGCGCCTTGCTTTTTTAATTCTTCCAGAGACTGCGAAAGTAGAAATTCTGAATTACTACTTTCCGCCGCCATATCAAATTCATCGCGCGCGGATCCGGAAATGCCGATCGCGACCAGTGGTCCTCTTTTTTTATTTAATTGTTTTGCCTGTTTGATTGTTTCTTGACGAATTTCTTTAAAACGTTCTAAAGTTTTTTGATCTACGTCCAAAAATTTTGTTAAATATGCGTCTGTTTTTTGGGGTACGGCAAGAATATCGTTGCATTCAGCGCATTTTTCGCGATTTTCTCCAAAAACATGTTTACAATTTTCGCAAACTTTCATAAACAATTTTTTAAATTATTTATCCACTTCGTCTGCTGATCCAACCATACAATAATACCAGGATTTCAAATTATTTTCTTTGTGAACAGGGCAGTCACCGCATGTACAGCCATTCTTTTTAAATTCGCAACCACTTTTTCCATTATCTTTGGCACAGTATAGACTTTCGGTTTTTCCCTTGGCGCATTCGTTATAGCTGGGGCAGTTGGGACAGGCACATTTATCTGTGTTGGTTTTATTTTTTTCTACTATGGGCATAATAATAAAAATTAAAAGTTAAACCAGATGGATAAGCCTAAAATACCATGTAGAAGTGCAAAAGTAATAGTTAAAATTGCCAGACGGGGGTGCCATCGAAAAGGTATTATTGTCTTGCCTTTATAATTTAAGGCACCAACGGTGGCAGTAAATAACAATAACGTCAAAGTGGAGATTCCGCCGTACATTATGAGTGGTTTTCCTAGAAATAAAGTTAACGCAATATTGCTGACCATATTACTCTACTATAATTGCTCCCTTCATTGAAGGATGTAAGCCACAGTAATAATCAAACGTCCCGGCGTTGTTGAATGTATAGGAAAAACTTTGATTTTTGGATAATTTATCGGAATCAAAAATAGTTGAATTGATTGTGTGAGGTACTGAGTCATTGTTGATCCATGTTACAACAGAACCTTTTTTAATAGTTAGTGTTGCGGGAGTAAAAGAAAAGTTTTGAACGTTAATGTTGTATGTTTTGACTGTCTGTGTTTTTGTTTGGACTGTTGGCGTTGTGGGGACAGAGGGTGTTGAAGGAATTGTTTGAACGTTTGTATTGTTGCTATTAAAAATACAGCCACTAGTGATGAGTAATAATAAAAAAACGATAATGCTGAATATTTTTTTCATAATTTTATATAATCAAAATATGTAAATATTATAGCACTTTTAAAAAAATATTTAAAGAAAACCATTTTAAATTTAACGAATGCGGGTTTGTTTGTTCTGATTTTTTAGGTTCATCCGTGCCTATCCTGTACGTTTTACCATTTTTCACTTTTATTTCAACCGCATCAAAACCGGAAACATTGTAAATTCGCATCTTGGGCCATAACCATCCTCTTATTCCCCATTCATAATACCAATGATTCTTTGTAGTTTTAGCAGACATTATATCATTAAGCAAAAATTTTTTTCTTTTTCCGTTTTGGGCGAAGGGCAGGGGGAATTAAAGGGGAGAATGCCCGAAGTCCGTAACCTCTTATTTAGTCAAAACTAAAAATACAACGTATCCCACATATGTAGTAACCATAAATACACCCTGCCATCTTTCTATAACTCTTTTTTTGCCTACAAACATCACTAAAAACAACACAATACTTGCGAATATTGTCATCGCTATATCAGCGTTGGAACTGATATTAAATGGCAGTGGACGGATAATGGCACTTGCGCCAAGAATCCAAAATATGTTGAAAATATTCGAACCGACCACATTTCCAATCGCAATGTCTGATTGTTTTTTGTAGGCAGCTATGGCTGAAGTCGCTAATTCAGGCAATGATGTACCAATGGCGACAATTGTCAGACCAATCAACGATTGACTGATATTGAAAAATTCCGCGATTTTAACCGCGCCATCGACAATCCATTTTCCACCAATCACCAAACCTGCGAGACCAAGAATAATAAATATTACTGCCTTAGAATAACTAAATATTTTTATTTCTTCTTCAACGATATTCTTATCTGACTTTGTAATCCCGAAAGTGTAGTAAAGAAAAATAATAAAAAAAGACAGAAGAATAAAACCGTCTATTCTGGTGATACCGGAAAAGCCCGCTCCATCAATAATCATATCATTAGCCATAAGACCCAATACAATGGCAGCCAAAAGGTTCAGTGGAATTTCCTTTAAGACGGTATTTTTCTTTGCAGTTATTGGGTAAATAATGGCTGATATTCCGAGAATTAATAATATATTTGCAATATTGCTACCCAAGATATTGCCGATGGCAATTTCGCTGTTTCCTTGGGCGCTCGCAAAGATATTAACAATAAATTCCGGGGCGGAAGTGCCAAATGCCACTATGGTTAAGCCAATGACAATACTTGGAATTTTGAGTTTTTTTGCGATTGAGGCCGAACCATCAACCAAAAGATCAGCTCCTTTGATGAGAAGAACAAATCCGATAATAAAAAGTATGTATGTAATCATATGATTTAATTGATTAGTAAATATTATATCCGTTTTCCCCTTATAAATAAATCATTTTCGGAGCGGAGCGGAGAAGACACCTTATGCCCCTTATTATAAATCAATAAAAGCAATCGATCAGTTGGCATTGCCTTCAATTACATAAACAAACCCTGATTTTATGGATGTGTGTTCAGAGACATCTTTCCCTTCTGCCATACAAAATAAAGTGATATTAAGCTTTTCGCTTTTTTATAACAACCTCGCTCAAGATTCCTTTTTTGGAGTATTTAATTAGTTTATGCATTTGTTCGTCCATATTATTGGGTTAATTCTTTTAAAAATAACAAATATTTATCTTTCTCCTTGTCTAGTTCCATTTCAACCTGCTTGAATTTATTCAATATATCATTTTTAATACTTGGGCTTAATGATTCATCTGTCATGGGGTACAGTATATTATCTTCTTTAAATATATGATCCTTAAGAAGATACGCATATCCTCTGGCGTTTTCAATTATTTTATCCTTATTGTCTATTTCAATTCCTTTTTTCAATTCTTTTATAAAATTTCTTCCTAAATCATGTTCATGAAGCATTTGTTGCGTAGGATTGCAGCGCATCCGTACCTCATCTTTGCATAACTCTACAAATAGGATGTCTTCTTCTTTCGCATGATGGAATTTATCCGCGTAACCCTCGATAAAGCCAGTTGCTTTTTTAAACAAATTCTTATCAATTTCGCTCCCGGATTCCATGGAATCACACTCTCTAAGCAATATGTCTATTACCGCCAATATGTTTTTATGCTCATTGGAGAGCATTTGTAATGCTGTTTCCATAATAATTATAATTAAAAAGTTAAAATTTTATCGCATTTCCGAACAAGAGCATATAAATCTTTCAAGGTGTTCATCGGGCAGGCATTGGTTGCTTCTTGGTTTCGTGATTTTAAGCATGTACCGCACGCCAAAATTTGTGCTTTGTTAGATTTTAAAAATTCGATTGCTTGTTCTGTGATGTTAAATTTTTCCGAATTACTTGTTTCATATTCTACTCCTTCTCCAATGAGAAAAATTTTGACTTTATCGTTTTGCTTGAGGGCAAAATTTGCTAAGCGAAATATATTCCATACAGTTTCGGGATTGGTTTGGCTGATGATGATTCCTAGTTTCATAATAATTTTGGTTAGTTAATAATGTTTATAAAGTTTTCGTAGCGGAGCGGAGAAAACATTTTATACCCCTCTTTAATTAAAGAAAAAGAAATTTTAAAATCACTTTTGTCGCTTTGGCAGAGGGGTGAGGGGTGAATGACCAAAATCCAAAATTCCTTTCTGGGCTTTGTGTTTATATTTTTCTTTTGATATATATCATTGAGATACAGTTTAAATATGGTGAGACCTAAAATTAGTTTTAACTTGATATATTTTTTCAAATCTTCCCAAAACCTCTCTGGCCATTTCTACTGTTTTTAGTTCTTCCATGCTTTCGGATAATTCTGATTCATAGCGTAAAATTCTAGGTCGTATTTCTATTCCACAGGCCTCAATTACAGCATTCATATCTATTATTCCATCAACGATCCTATTGATACCCATATCCACAGCATCTCTTATATGTTCTACTTCTTTTTCTTTTCCAAAAATTTCAAACATTCTTTTTAATAGAGCAAAATTTTGAACATCTTTATCATAACTAGTCCTAAAATTTTTGTTATCTCTATTTTCTCTTATATCTAAAACCTTATTACCTAAATCAGCGGTTGCCGCTTCAAAAGCTAAGTTTAAAGCATGATCTGCTTCAAGTTGGTATATGGGGAATGTTTCAAATTCGGCATGACGATCTTCAAATGGTTTACCTCCAAATTCCAAAAAAGCCGGATTACTTTGTTTATTGTCAAGAGCATCTTGAAACTTTTTTGTTTGTTCTTCCAAATATCTTCTAGTATCAAAACTTTTTTTCCCGATATTTTTATTTTGTTATTAAATGATTGAATATTTTTTCAGCAACCTCTTTTGCATCTAAAATTCCTGTATCTATATGTAATACAGAGCCCTCTGGGGCATTTTTGGTTGCTTGTAATAAATAATCTTCAAAAAACCAAGTCTAGTGTTTTGATTTTTTATACCCTCATCTCTTTCATTTAACACTCCTCTATAATTTATCCTACGCCGCCGTTCATCTTCATCTAATGCCAATATTACTTTAAGATTAGGTTGAACCAGAGGAAATTTTTTTTCGATTTCGCTTAATTTATCCGGTTCTATTCCCAAATGAGAAAAATGAGCCTTTATATCATCTAAATATCTACTTTTTACCACATGATAACCCTGAGATAGCAATTTTTCTATTTGTTCACTATGATACATCATAGATTCCAGGTATGCAGCAACCCTCTCTTCAAGTGTACCATTTTTATTTGCTTCTTCTTTTTTCTTTAAGTGAGGACTCCGTGCTTTTTCTTTATAATCATCATAATTAATAGTTGGGATACCCTCCTGTTCAAATCATTGCGCCAATTTTGTAACAGTTGTAGTTTTGCCTGTTCCGTCTACACCATGAATTGTAATAAAATTTCTTCGACTATTTTCTTGCATATTTAGATTCTATTATTAATATCATTGTATATATTTTCTAACTCTTTATATTTTTTTTCTATTTTTTTTCTATAATGATCTATGGAAATACTCGCCAGTCCTTTATATAAGTATTTTAAAGTCCACGCCAATCGTTCTTCATAGGTTGTCTTTTTACACATAAGTATAAAAGCTTCATGATACTCAATTTTAGAGCCACCATCTGCTGTCCGAATTATTTGTTCTTCAATAGATTTTGGGACATTGGAAGAATTATGATTCAAAATACATGCTAATATAATTTTCTTTTCTTTTTTTGAAAAATTTGATTCTTTTAAGATATCATTAGCTATTCTCTTTCCAGCTTCAGCATGATGCTCGTTTGTCAATTCTTTACCTCGTCCAATATCGTGTAAAAGACAAGCAATTTCTATTAAATTCATATTTACATCACATTCTTTAGCTAATTCCAGAGCAATTTTAACTACATATTGTATATGACATAAATATTCTTTCTTCTTTTCTTCTAGGAGTATATTTAGTATTTGTTTTTTAATTTGTTCGTGCATATTGGTGTTGCTAATTATTGGTCTGTTGTCGATTTTCATATGTTTTGATTATAATGTAAGATTATAAATAAATCGTTTTCGTAGCGGAGCGGAGAAAACACCATTATGAGTGGAACGACGAGGAACGAGGAGTGTAACCGCATGTCGGCTGTTGTACGATGTAAATTTTTTGTCGTTTTTTATATTTTCCCGTGTCGCCGTTTCGTTATTAATAATCGTAAACAAAATTTTTCCGTTTTGGATTTTGGGCAGAGGGCGAGGGCGAGGGGTGAATGCCCAAAAGACAAAACACCTCATTTTTTAATTTCCAAATATTTCGCTTTTTACCTCTTTATATTTTTTTATATATTCAATTCTTGTTTCACTTTTTTCACCGCCTGGTACATCATGGTACAGTTGACCTGCGCCAGCTGGGTATAGTGCGAGTTCTTTGTTATGCGTCAGATCATAAATTAGAGTTATTCCTCCGCCAGAATTAAATTCAGCAAAACAAGAGTTTTTGTCAGAGATGAATTTGCTTTGAATTACTTCCCAAGTTGAAATTGAACTATTTTTTTCTTTAACAAATGATAAGGCGTTTTTTGCGCAATCAGAATCATTTTTGTAGAGCTTTTGTTTGTTAGAGGAAGAATAGAAATAATAAGAAAAAATAAATAAAAAGATTAATATCCCGATTATGATGTATTGTTGTTTTTTCATACCAAGTATATTAATTAATAATTTATTTTGAAATTTTTCGTTGTCTTGTTCGATTTTTTAGGTATCGTTCAATAGCTTCTTTCGTAGTAAGCCAATCTCTACCTTCTTTGTGTGCCTCTAATTTCCCCTGTCTCGCTAGTAAATTTAGGTATTTAGCAGAAAAAGTTGTGGTTTTAGATATTTCTGTTAGCGATACAAATTTTTCTTGTTTTGTGGTTGCAGGGGTTAGAGTTTTTAGATAAATATCCAAAGAACGCTCTATGGATTGAGCGATAAATTTAATTAGCGGTTCGTATTTGCCTTTGTCTGCTTTACCCAAAACATCATAATATTTTTTTCGGTCGGTTTTCATGATTACCACTAATGGGTATCCTGCTTGCATTAAAAACAAGTTCATTGTTAGTCGAGCGGTTCGTCCGTTACCGTCAAAAAATGGGTGGATATGTACAAGCTTGTGGTGTAGTAGGGCGGAAAGTTCGATAATATTTAGTTTGTTTTTTTGTGAATTTAACCAGGTAATTAAATCCCGCATCAAATTTGGTACTTGTAGTGCATCGGGTGGAGTATGATCGGCACCGCCGATAATGACATTGGCGTTTCGGTATAGGCCAGCCCACTCTTTGTCGGTTTCTTGTACAATAATTTGGTGCAGATTTTTTATGAGCATTTCTGAAACAGTGTGTTTTTTGTCTTTGTCTATTAGGTCATACAGGTATTCTAAGGCGGCGTGGTGGTCCTTTGCTTCTAAATGATCTTTTAGGGGTTTTCCTTTCACTGTTAGGCCTTCGTTTATAACCAAAAAAGTCTCTTTTAGAGTTAAAGAGTTGCCCTCAATAGCATTTGAGTTGTAGGTCATTTCAATTTGAAAATTTTCTTGAAGTTTTTGCACTGCAGATTTTGGTAGGGGACGAAGTTTGTTAAGCTTTGCGAGTTTTTCTTCTAGGCGAGCTTTTATAATTGGCGATAAATAGGTCATAGTAAATGCTTAATATGGTTTAGTTAATTATTTACAGTATACCATATTAAGAAATTATGGTCAAATAGTAAATATAAATCAGTTTTTTGCCTGTTCGCACAGGCGAAAAACACTTAAGCCCCCTGTAAAATCGTATAGAAATTTTGTTTCGCCTCCTTTAATCGTCAATTACTCGACAATCACCACGGGAAAATATAAAAAAGGATAAAAAATTTATTTCGCACAACGTAAGCCGATATGCGATGTTTTTACGACCAAAGGGAGTAAAAATATGGGAGAAAGAAAAAGAGTATCCGTTGAAAATATATTACACTCTTTTTCTTGAACCGCATGTCGGCTGTTATGTGTTGTAAATTTTTTGATTATTTGTTTTTTTCGTTCGCCGTTCAATCACGGGGGGTCAGGGGGGGGCGTCAATCACTATGGCGGAGGGGGACAGAGGGGAACAAAAGGGGTGAATGGCCCCCGACCGTCATATCACTTTTTTACCGTTGTAATTAGCTGTATTTTGTCACTCCTTATAAAATTTTCTTGTTTAATTGTGCGTAACCATCATTATCTAGATATTCAGTAACAAAAAAGTGTTTATCTCTTATATCAAAAGCTTTTTTTGTCTGGGGGTTAATCCAAAAATAATAACTGTATCGTTTCCCATGAATTTTTTTGTATTGTTTAGTTAATTCTTGGAGTTTTTTCGTAGGAATTACGATTGAGTGTGGGCTTAATGTTCTTCTTCCTATTTTGACGTTTTCTTCTATAACATAAATCAAAAAAATAAAATATTCTGCCGTTGCATCAAAAATAGTCTTATCTTCCAAATAGAACCAGCCGACATTTCCATGACCATACAACTTTAGTTCGTTTTGTTTAGGCTCAAACGCTTTGCTCCCTTTTTCTTGGATTGTTATAGCCTTTTTTGTATTAACATTCATTAAAACCAAATCAACCCCTTTCATCTGGGCGTTCATGGGCATTAACACTTCTATATTTTTATTTGATTGGTCTCTCAAAATACCAGTAACTACCGCTTCGTCAGTATTTAAACTCCAAAAGTTTTTATAAGCTTTTCCCATACTATTAACTTTTTATTGAATAGAGTGCCCACAGCGTTGAGTCAAGTAATTTAGGGTCGGAAAGTAATTTATCTTGCCAATTGAAACCTTCAGACGATGCGACTTTTTTTAATTTTTGTCTTATATCAATTAAATAATGCCGGATTTTATTGTTGGACATTAATGAAATAAATTGTGATTTTAATTCATCATAAATACCTAGCCTGTTTGATATTTTTTCTTCTAAAGTATTTAGGTTTTTTTGTTTTATTAACCCCAATACGTTGGCTATATTACCGTCATAAATAGGTAGATTTGTGTCTGTTGTGTGCAATAGTTTTGTTCCAAAGCTTAAAAATAACCTATGGCTATTTTGGTAGCCCGGAATATTATACAATGTTTTTATAATTTTGTTCAAACTTAGTTCTTTTTGATGTAATAATTTAAAAAATATCTCTTTTTGTGAATGTGTTAATCCACGCGCTCCATTTAAAATGTAAAATCTATAAAAAACTTTTTGGAAATCCTCGTCAAAATTTCCATTTGCGTATTTAGCCATTATAAAAAAATAATCGCCAAAATGTTTCCAATTACTAGCATTAAGTAAACCAATAATTTTATTTTTGTATTTATAGAGGCCGTTAATAATTTGTTTTTCGTCCATAAAATTATTTTATTTTTTGGCAAACCCTTGTGAAGCGCCTTTGGCTACCAAAACATCTTTTTCCACCAAAAAAACGCCATCATTCTTTGCTGTTTTTATCATTTCCTCTGTAAATCCACTTTTACTAAATAAAATATAATATTCTTTTCGGCTGTCTTTATTCCACTCCACTTTGACCGCTTTCTTTTTTAACGCTTCATAAATATTTGTGCCCACAGGTTTTTCAGACCACTTGCACTCACCGAAAATTATTTTTTTTTCTGAAGAACTAAAGCCCACTACATCAATTTCTTGTTCGCTATCCCAATAGCGACCCACTCGTTCAAACTCAAAAATTTTATTCTGCCAAGTGATTAACAGCTCAGTCGCGACCCGCTCATACACTTGCGCGGTGATACTTTTAAAACTGGAATTTACCGTGTCGCCATATTTCAAACCGCCAAACACTTTGTCCAGCACATAATCGTAGTTATCCATTTCTAAATAACTTTTGTAGGGGAAAATATATTGGAACCAAAAAACAAAAAAGTTATCAGAAATTTTATATAACCCTCGGCGCGATTTGTCGGGTTTATCTTCGGTTATTGGCACTTCGCGCTCCACCAGTCGCAAATTGATCAATACGGAAAGATATTTATTCGCCGTGGCTTTGTCCAATCCGACTTCGTTGACAATTTCGCTTAGTTTTCTTTTTCCAAAAGCAATGGCGCGTAAAATCGCCAAATAATTTTTGGTTTCCCGCAGTTCTTCTTTTAGGGTGAATTCCACTTCGTTGTACAAAAAAGCGGTCTTGGTAAAAATCTTTTTCTTGATTTCATCGGCTAATTCACCGCCATCCACAAACTGCTTAAGATACGCAGGCATTCCGCCGGTGATGGTATAAATATTTAAAAAATCAGAAAAACTTTTTTCCGGGAAAAATTTCTGTGATTGCGAAAAGTTCAATGGATCAACCAAGATTTGACCGGTGCGGCGGCCAAACAGGGGAGCGCTTTGGTTTAGTGTTTCCGATTCCATCATGGCGATGCTTGACCCGGATAAAATTAGAAATATTTTGGTATTCTTTAAATACTCATCCCAGCCCTTTTGAAAAAGAGAACTGGTGGATTTATCGTTTTCAGTTAAATATGGATATTCATCTATCGCCAGAACCAAAGGCGTATCGGTGGTTTTTGTTTTCAAATATGAAAATGCTTCTATCCAATCGCCAAAACCGTTTTTGATTAAAATCTCATCTTTAAAGTAACTGCCAACAATTTGTCCCAATTCACGTAATTGATCCGCAGTAGTGCGCTTGTCGGCCAAAAAGTATATTGCCGGTTTGTCCTTGATGAATTGTTTAATAAGTTCGGTTTTACCAACGCGTCGTTTACCGTAAATAATAAAAAACTGAGCAATTTTGGATTGCCATTTTTCATTTAGCACCTTTAATTCTTGCTCACGGTTGATAAAAGGCATATTTTTGTAGTACATTAATTAGTATACTTGTAAGTAGTATACCGTATGAGTATACTATCTGTCAATAGTGCCTTTTTGATGATGTGTTAGCCAAAAAGTCGATATAATTTTGGAGTTAACCAAATAGATTTACTTTAGTTTGATAGAAGTTTCTCCCATTTCGCAATGGGCGAAAACACCTAATTCCCCCTCAATTCGCTCGCTCGTCGCCCCCCCCTCGCCGTTCGTCAATCACAAAAAAACAAATAATCAAAAAATTTATTACACATAATGGGTCGCGGGTAAACAATGTCCCGCCCGGACAAAACCCT
>Ga0209541_10009436_pt1 | contig 15813 bp, 14 predicted proteins | sample RifCSPlowO2_01_FD_184027 | JGI IMG/M metagenome (GOLD analysis project Ga0209541, IMG submission 184027) | Groundwater microbial communities from Rifle, Colorado - Rifle CSP2_plank lowO2_0.1 (SPAdes) (version 2) | ecosystem: Environmental > Aquatic > Deep subsurface > Groundwater | place...
AAGAAACGAAAAAGGAACAACTGCAAACGAAGTAATGATGAGCCTAATAACCACATGGAAACAACAAAACAAAAACCCGTTCCTAGAGCTTAGAGCACTCCTCTAAGCTTTCCACGTACTAAGTATGGAAATGTTTTTATAGTGATGACGCAATTTTATATGAAAAAATAGGTGTGGAGGAATAAAAAATGTTATTTACTAGAAATGGGGATTTAAGACCAGGCGCAGTCAAACCTGCAATGCTTGCAGACTTAGCAGCAGTAATTGAAGAGGGTGTTGATGAACACCAGGAATATGAGGGAAAACTGAGAGCACAATTAATGCAGAATGGAATAACATTCCAGACAATATATGACGGAGGATTTCATATTCTAACACCTTTCCAAGCAAATACAGTAATTTACCAAATAGGCCAAGAAGTTCCATGCAGAAAAGATGGACACAAAACAGACCGGCATACACTTAAAGTAATTCCGTTTCTTGATGCTGTAGTTGAAAGTGGCCAACTCTTAACAGACAATCCAGACCCAAGATACACATTCAGAAATAATGCGCTTGCACTCGCAGCTCTTCAGAGCGTAAAAAACCGGGCTGAACAGTTTTCTGGAGTTGTGAATTATGCTGAGGTTGTCAGAACAATTTTTCAGGAATATGCAACTTTCATAGGTATAGGGGCGTCGCAAAATGGCCATTCGAAATCTGACAATTTTGGGAAAGTCTTGCTCAAAATGGAATCATATTTCAAAATCCAGAAGTAAGATTATTATTCTTTATTTTTATCTATTCTTTCTCCATCTTACTCCATCAGAGGAGTCCTCAAGGATTATCCCTTGCTTTGCCAATTTGTCCCTAATCTCGTCTGCCAACTTAAAATTCTTTGATTTCCTCGCCTTTTCCCTCTGAGCAATCAAAGATTCAACGTCAAGATCTATTGTGCCTTTTTCTGCTTTTTTTAGATCTAAACCAAGAACTTCATCAAATTTCAAAATTAGGTTTAGCTTGTCTTTTGTGACGATATCCTTGTCCTTAACCATCGTCCAGAGGATCCCAAGAGCTTTTGGAATGTTCAAGTCATCATTGACTGCTTCTGAAAATGAGCGATCATATTTTTGGGCAGCAACTATTGCATCTGCTGAAGTGACAGAGCCATCCTCGCTAATTTCCTTTAATTCTATCACCTTCTGCCTCAAAGAAGAATATGCGCTCCTAGCCCCATCCAAGGCATCATAGGAGAAAGTGATCGGGACCCTGTAATGAGTGTTTAAGCAAAAATACCTGTAATCTAAGGGATCATAACCTTTATCTGTCAAGGTTTTAAGAGTTATGAAGCTTTCACCAGATTTTGCCATCTTACCAGCACCAAACTTTAGGAATTCGCAATGCATCCAGAAGTTTACCCAATGCTTATGAGTTATTGCTTCTGTCTGCGCAATCTCATTCGTATGGTGAACAGGAATATGGTCTATTCCTCCACAATGGATGTCAAACTGCTCACCAAGATATTTTGTTGCCATCGCTGAACATTCAATATGCCAGCCAGGAAAGCCAACACCCCAAGGGCTAGGCCATTCCATCTGCCTTTTTTCATCCTTTGGCGAAAATTTCCAAAGGGCAAAATCGGTCTTATGTTTTTTTCCACCTAGATCAATTCTAGCACCAGCTTTAAGGCCTTCTTTTCTTAACCTCGCCAATTTTCCATAATCCTTGAATTTTGAAGTGTCAAAATAAAGGCCGTCATCCTGGACTGCATAGGTGTAACCTGCTTTTTCAAGCTTTTTTATCCAGTCAATCTGCTGCTTGATGTGGTCAGTTGCCTTACACCAGATATCAGGATCAATAATATTTAATTTGTGGATGTCATCCTTAAATGCAACTGTATAGGATTCTGCAATCTGCCAGACTGTCTTGTTCTCCCTTTTTGCCCCTTTTTCCATCTTATCTTCACCAGTATCTGCATCGCTAGTCAGGTGGCCAACATCTGTTATGTTCATGACATGCTTTAATCTTAACTTGTTGAAGAGAAGGGTTCTTTTAAGAGTGTCAACAAAAATGTAGCATCTCAAATTTCCTATATGGGCAAAATTATAGACAGTAGGGCCACAGCTGTACATCTTCACAAGATTGTTTTCTAATGGAGCAAAGATTTCCTTTTTTCTGGAAAGAGTGTTATATAAATTCAACTTTGAATCTGCCATAGTAAAATGATTTATCAAGGCATATTTAAAAGTTTATACAAATGGCTATCTAATTAGGTCATCCGATTTATAATCACTATATAGTGGTTACAAATAGAAAGGTTTAAAAAGGGGCGGCTTAACCACCAATATAGACGATAATTTTGGTCTGAACATTCATAAAACTTAAGAAGGTGGAATTATGCAAAAAACAGGAAAATGTGAAGTTTGCGGAGCATACCGTATCTTAAAAAAGAGCGATATGTGCAAAAAATGCAACAGCTTTGGTATAGGAGATGAGGAAGAAGAATGAGAAGGACTATCAAGACTTCAATACCTTTAGATGAATATTCAAGCAAAGGTGAGAGCCATATTCTCCCAGAGCCTGAAAAAGCTGAACTGATAGGTGCAACCATTTTGACACATCCTTCCTTCTTCAAGGAGATACAAAGGCTATAAGGAAAAAACAGAAAAGTCAACTTATTTGTCCTGACTGGAGATAATCCAGCTGCTACCCAATATGAAAAAAACAAGGGCAGCTATTCTGCCGAGAGAGGAGGGGATTACTATGCAGTATTCTTTAAATCACTATTCGACCAGACTGGAGTGCATCATGAGCAAAATGTGGAACTATTGAAATATTGCTTTGGGATTCATCCTGCCAACATCACTTTAATCAGGGATATTGAAAAAAATCTAAAGCAGATACCAGATTCTCCAAAGGAAGGAGACATAACTTTGATAATAGATGATGTTCTGCAAAGCCCTCGGAGAGCTAGGCAGGTAATAAATGGACTAGCAAATCTTGGGCTCACCTATCACATAAATCACTATCTGGCACTCGGACAATCTGAACGGTATACACCAATCTTAACAGAAGAAGGCAGAGAAGCAATTCTGGTGACACCAGTTGAAAGCCTTGAGCTGGCAGATAGGGAAGTCTCACCTTCAAAAACGGGAAAGAACCCCAGCCACTTATAAAAGATTGATTAGGGAACATCTAAAAGTATAAATCAGTTAGTTTGATGCAAATCGTCAATCTTATTGCAAATTGTTAAGTTAATAAAAAAATGGAGAATATCTGCAATCACTTCTTCTTGCAGACAAATACACAATGATCTTTTTCCAAAGGATCGAGAGTTTTATAGTCAACTATAACCATTGAAGCGTCCAGTTCAAGGTCTTTTCTAACTGCGTCAAATATTAAAGTGGGCTTTTTGGTGACATCAATGCTTCTTGCTTTCACAAATAATAATCCAAAGCCACCTGTTTTAAGATACATAGAGCAGTTCTTCAGAAATATCTGGACTTGGTTCTTCTGGGCAATATCCTGATAGACAACATCAACAAGAAAAACCCTATTCAGATAGGATTTTGGAAGATTTGCATCGGCTAAAATTGGAGCAATATTTTTTCTAGCCTCAGCAACAAAAACCATATCTCTCATCACTCTCGGAGCAAAATCAAGGCCGAAAACAAAACCATCGCTGCCAATAATATCACTAACATGGCTTATAGTTGTTCCAGTAGAACATCCAAGATAAAGGACAAGTGAACCTGGCTTGATGCCAATCTGAGAGATACCCTTCACCAATGCAGCCCCGAGCTTGCTTTTCCTTGGATTTATCTCGCGGAATTCGTCATTGCCATCAATTATGATCTTTTCTCCATAAACCTTTATTCCTGGAGTAAAGTTTAGCGTAAAAAATCTATCGACCTTGTCCTGGAAAACACCCTTAAAATGCGAGCTGCCTATCATTTTAAAGACCTTACCTTAGCAATGATTTCATCTTTCAATCTGGAACCAACAAATTCTCCCTTAAAATGGTCGACCCTGATTGCAATTACAATCTTGTCAGCAAGCAGGCGGGCAATTTTGCCTCTTTGAGATGGCTTTGCAGACTGCAAAATAAGATGCTGATACAAAACTCCGTGTTTTGGCGAAGAGCTTTTCTTCTTATCCCGCATGTGCCTGAACAAAGCCTTTTCGGCGCCCAAAATCTGGATAGTTGATGCGGGCATCTTGATCAGACGATCAGCAGAGCCGGCATAGGACAAAAGCCTAGCGCCAATAAGGAAGCCAGCAACTTCAGAAAGATTAGGATATTCCTTATTCATCAAGAATTCAAGATACTTTTCCTCTTTTAACCTGAGCAAATAAAGCTGACAGATCTGCCAAGCAATCCCCTGCAGAGGAGCAAGGTCATCATCACCAATCTTTTTCCCCATGCTCTGATCATATGAAAGACCTATTTCTTTCAAAAGGATATCTGGACCTTTTTTAAGAATCTGGGCAGCAAACTGCTCATTATTTGGAATGCTTCTAGCAGCTTCAGGAGCTGTCCATGCATACCAATCACGAAGCCGTTTAGAAAGCACATTTATTGATTTGTCTGTATCTATAATTGAGTTTACAGCCTGGCATATCAAAACAAAAGATGTCACTGATTCCTTGACTGCCTTTTTTGTGAGCTTAAGGTTGCCCTGATAAAAGATCTCAAAGAATTCCTTATCCCTGAAAAAATCAAGAATCTTTTGGATCTGCTTATCATTTGGCCAGTCTGCATTCCTATATTTATCAAAATACTCGTTCTCAAAATCACCTTTGTGCGACTCAATGACATGGAACTGATTATCAAAAACAAAAGTCCCAATGATGTTCTTGAAGATAATCTTGTCAGCCATAGAAACAAAAGGCATTAACCAGTTTTTAAATATTTGGTTTTGGACAGCACAATTCCAGAATAATCGCGCTTCCAAAATATGAAAGCTAATATAAAATAGTTTATCTTTATTCTAGAAGCAGAGAAAAATAATCATAAAAAAATAAAAATTCACTTTCTAAGATTTTTTACAGCCCTGCTGACCTTTCGTGAGACTTTTGCCAGCTTTTTTGCTGCTTTTTTTCCTTTAATCAGCCCTTTTTTGGCAAGCTTAGAACCTTTCTTCAAGGCAGCTCTTGCCAATGGTTTTGCATCTTTTGCAGCAGCCCTTACAAGGCGTTTTGCCATAGGCTTTGATACCTTCTTGATCTTTGCAATCTCTTGAGTCAGCTGCTCCTTAAGCATCTTGACAACAATTTCTTTTTCTCTTATGAGCTCGGGACCAAGAAGCTTCTTGAGCCTGTTCTTCTCTTTCTTAACTTCCTTAGAAAGTTTCCTTGCCACAGCATTATAATCAGGCCCTTTTAATTTGCCTGATTTCCTTATCTTTTTCAATTCCCTCTTTATCTGGTCAAACATGATTAACACCTCTTTATCCAGTATATTCTATTCCAGTGATATATCCCTTTATATAACCTGCTATATTTTAAGTTTCATTAAGATGATTATCTTTGCAATAGCCTAATCTAAGTTTATGAATATAAAAAGTTTTCTATAACACAGCTATCTTTCTCCCATAATTGAGATGACCAACACAGCACAAAGCAGGAGCGCTGCTGAAAAACCTATTATGGCCAACATTGGAATGCCTTGATAATATGGGCCTTTATCAAGAAAAACTATCAATGAAGAGCCGATTATCAACGAAGCTATAACCATCCCATAACTTATCCTGTTTGATGATTTATCCAGCTCTAAAGTAAGCCTGTGGATATCAGTATCCTGCATACGGACATTAACTGTACCTTCCTGAATCTTTTTCATGACATTGGTGACCTGCTTTGGAAGAGCCTTTAACATATTGCCATATTCAACAGCAGAAATCAATGCCTGTCTTGTGAACCTCTTGCGGTCAAAAAGGCGCTTCCTTATAAGTTTCCTGGCTAGCGGCCTGACACTTTCAATCACATTAAAGCTTGGATCGATTTCTGCAGCAACACCTTCGACAGTAACCAAAGACTTAACAAGCAAAACAAAATTGGTCGGAAGGCGAATCTTGTCTTTTCTTGCAATATCAATTATCCTCTCAAAAACTTCAGAGAAGTTAAGCTGCTCTAATGTGGCTCCATAATATTCCTGCAAGCCTTCCCTAATGTCTTGCTCAAGTATCGAGAGATTTAAATTAGATTCAACAAATCCAAGATTGTACAAGGATTCTGAAATGCCATGAAGATTGCCGTCCATAATAGCTATGCACAGCTCTGTAATGTGGTCTCTTAGCTCATCACCTATAATGCCAACTATGCCAAAATCAAGCAGAGCGATTGTCCCGTTTTTCATGACCAAAACATTGCCTGCATGAGGATCAGCATGAAAATAACCATTTTCGAAAATCTGTGAGAAAACGCAATCTGTCAAATTTTTGACGACTGCCTTCTTATTGATCTTTTTCATCGACTTGACGTCTCTGATACGGACACCGTCAATAAATTCCAGAGTCAAAACTTTTGGAGTCGTGTAAGCCCAATAAACCCTGGGAATCTTAATCTTCTTGTTTCCCAGAAAATTTTTGTAAAATTGGTCAAGATTCTTGGCTTCTTTCGTAAAATCCAGCTCATTCCTCGTATATTTCTCAAACTCCTTAATTATCTCAGTGGGATTAAAGAACTCGAGATCATATTTTTTCTCAAGAAGAAGAGCAAAATGATACATTATATCAATATCGGTCTTAAAGATCTGGTCGATATTTGGACGCTGGATCTTAACTGCAACACGGATGCCATTCTTCAATCGAGCCTCATGGACTTGCGAGACTGAAGCTGAAGCAATCGGCTTTTCACTGAAAAACTCAAAAAGCTGGCTGATAGGTTTGTTTAGCTCAGACTCAACTATCTTCCTCGCTTCTATTGATGAAAAAGGCTGAACATCATCTTGAAGCTTCTTAAATTCCTGACAATACTCCTTTGGGATCAGATCAGGCCTTAAGCTCAAAAGCTGCCCGAGCTTCACAAAAGTTGCCCCAAGCTCTTCCATCACAAGGCGGACCCTCTGTGGCTTTGTGTCTTTCTGGACAAACTTGTGCTTTTTGATGCGCTGAGTCAATGGCAGATATTTTGCAAGGTTCAACTGTTCAAGAAAAAAGCCAAGCTCTTGCTTAAATAAGACATTCAAGATATGCTCAAACCTGGCCACATCCTTTATCTCCTGGATTACCTGCATTTTACCTCTTATTCAACAAGATAATATAATTGTTTTCAAAATTCTAGTATGAACATCAACCTTTCCAAAATTGGCTATCAAAATATTTAAATGTTTGTGTTATACTGGAAAAGAAGGGAAAATAGAAAATTATGAATTAATATATGATGCTGCCTTTAAACTTCTTCCCATCTAAACAAGCGCCAAAATTATTCAGATCTAGGCCGTTCAAAACATAAACCGCTAATTTTAGCCTGGAAGCTAAACTGCTTGCCAACGGGTCAAAAGGGATATGCATGCCAGAATGCCATTCAGAGCCGATCATCCTTTTGTATTGAAACCAAGACAGATCTTTTAACGGCAAGGCATCCTTGAACTTTCTTGGGTCTTTCGTGTAAATTGAATCTACATTAGTCAAATTATAAACTGCACTTGAACCATAAAGGTGTGCAAAACTTACAGCCGCATAATCTGTTGAAGTGCCCTTATGAAATCCGGAGCCTATCATAACATTTTTGAAATCTATTTTTTTTGTGTAATCAGTATAAATCTCTTTGTAGCAGCATTCTGACAAAAGAAAATGGACAAGAGCTGCATTAAGCTCTGTTGCGCAAAGGCCAACATGATCATAATTAATCTGAGAAGTATGGCAGAGCATCTTTGCAGCCTGCATATATTTTCTTGCAGAAAGACCTCCTCCACAAACAATGATGAAGCTTCTCCCTTTTTTCAACTGAGACAAAATAAATTTTCTGAAGCGTTTTAGAAAGGCAATATTTATATTTTCCTGCACTAAGATGGAACCTCCCAAAGAGAGGACGATCGGCTTTTCTTTTTTTGATTTGGCTAGTTTTGTCATGAACCTATCCCGATAAAGCTCACACCTATAATAATCAAGATAATACCAAGCCATTTAGGCAGATTCATCTTCTCTTTTAATATCATGGATGACCATAGGCAGACCCAAATATAAGTGAAGGCAACTAACGGATAAAGAACATTAAGATCACCACCTTTCAGCGCTGGAATGAACAAAATGGTTCCGACACCATAAAATCCAAAACCCAATATCAGGTGATAATTCCTAAAAAGATGAAAAATATTGAAACTCATCTTATCTGAAGCTTTCTTTAGCATGATTGGGCCAAGAGAGCCAAGAAAACTAGCAAGAAGAACAAGACCAATCGCCCAAAGCTCAGTTGCCATTCAGATGACACCTGGAGCTTTTGAAATCTCATCACTGCCTTTTGATCCAAAGCCTACAAGGATAATGCCTGCAATAATAGTTATTATGCCAAGCCATTTTAATAGATTCATCGATTCACCCAAAAAAAAGATTGATGATATACTGACCCAAACATAACTAGTTGCAATAATAGGGTAAAGGACAGTGACTTCTCCACCCCTGAAAGCTGTAATCATAAGAAAAGCACCAACAATATAAATTATCATTCCGGCAATCAAGTTGTAATTTGTTGCCAAAGAGGCTATGTTAAATGACAGATCTGCTGCACCTTTCTTATAGAAAATCTGCGCTGTAGAGGTCAATAAAGTGCACAGAACCATCAATGAAAAAGCCCACCATTTAGTTTTCATGAAAAAGGAAGGAATATGGTTTATTATTAAACCTTTTGATTTTGCAAATGATCATCCATAAAATACAAATTGCCACATTTTTGATGAATTCACTTTCAATAAAAAAATACTTAAAATAAATATGCTGATACAATAAGCTGCTATCTAGCAATTATTCAAGAATTACTCTTTCAAAAGGGTTTCCATAACTCTTGCATAGGCTGGCCTTGTAATCAAAACTCCAAATGTCAAACCAATAATTGTCGTTATCGCAAATCCTTTCAGTAAACCAGCTCCTGCAAAAAGCAAAGGGACCATAGCTACAAAGTTTGTGAAAAACGCCCCAAATATGATGAAGAAAGCGTTCTTAATCTTTCTTTTCCAATCGTATGATTCTACAGCGCCTTTTAAAGTTTCATCAGCAATAATTATCTGGTCATTCACTCCAGTACCTATCGCGATTATTATTCCTGCAACAGATGAGATATCAAGATTCCATCCAATCGCTGAGGCAACACCGATAATTACGACAAGCTCGATCAACGAAGTTATAATCATCGGAATTGCAACAAACCATTTTCTATATCTTAAGAATACAAGCACACACACTCCTAATAAAGAGAGAATGCCAATAAACAAGGAATTTCTCAAGAATTCTTCTCCTAATTCTGGGCTCACAGAATCTGTGCTGACAATATTTAGCTTAACAGGAAGGCTTCCGGTAATTAAAATGGTCTGAAGGCGCTTCATATTAGTTAAAGAATCTGTTATTGCCTCCTCCTGGGTCTTGCCGACGCCAGATCCAGAAATCTGGATGTCTGTAGTTGCCCTGCCCTTCAATTCAGCTCCAATATTAAGCTGATCAACCTCTTTATCATCAAGATACAAGACCAAAGGCTTGCTCAAATACTGCTCATTATTCTGAGTAATCAAATCAAGATTTTGAGTGAGTTGAGCCTGCCTCTCAGCAGCTTCTGGACTTAAAGAGATTGCAAATCTGAACCTGCAATACCAGGCACTGCCCTGATTATTACAACCGCCCCTTGGATCAATTCCAGAACAATCTGCAGTCCTGCAGACATAGGTTATATCCTTTTTGCCTCCAAAAAAGACGGTATCATTACCAATATTTGCCTCAAACTTGCCCTGCCTTGCCAGAAGCTCCTTGACTTCATCTTCATTAGCACCAGCAATCTCAACTAGGATGAACTGATTTCCAGAAAGGTCACCTGCAGACCTGACAATTATATCCGATAAGCCAAAGACATTCAAACGCTCTTTCATGCTGCTAATTACAAGCTCCATGTCATCCTTTGAAATCTGCTGCTCTGGCTGAAGCAAAACACGTGTGCCGCCCTGAAGGTCAAGACCTTTCTTTATATTAGTCTGAGGAGCCGGATAGACTGTCAAACCTAGATCCTCTGCACCATTAACAATTTCTATAGTCTTTGGAACCTTGAGAGTCTTTGTAACTGTCCTGTTAACGATAGTGCCATTAATGTCCTCTGAGATAACTTCTGAGATAACCTTACTTTCAGTCTCATTTAACATTTTGATCTCAACATTGGGTTTTGTCCTCAAAATGTAACTGGCTTTTGAAGTCTTAACATTCACAGTCTGATTAATCGAAAGTTTTTGGATAAAATCATTATAATCTTTAAGAGAATTGATTTCTTCATTATTCATGGACAGAACAACTTCCCTAGACCTTGGAGAAACTCCAGGTGAAGGATTATATATTCCTGCAGTACTGGCAGAGGAATTAAAATCAACTGAGCGGATAGCAACCCCTTTGGAATTAAAAGAAGGATTTATTGCTACTATAGCAAGGATTAGAACAAATAAAACCAAGAGCACCCTGAAATTAGTCACTAATTTCTTAAGCTTCGGATTCATCAGTTTTCCTCCTTTGCTTTCGTTCAAGATATAACCTCAAGATTCCAACATTCTGTATCCAAGTGTTAACAATATCAAATAAGAGGCCGATCATTACAATCAGCATGATCTGTGAAAGAGCTTCTGATTGTGAGAAAATCAATGCAATGATTACTGCAACTAATGCTGTCAATGTCATCATCATACCGGTCTCAATCGAGCTAAGAATCCTATCCATCACAGTGCCTTCTTTTCTCATCAAAACACGAGTAGACAGCAAAATATCAGTGTCAACACTATAACCTATAAGCATGATAAATGCTGCAATACCACCACTACTTAGCTTGACACCCAGAAGATTTGCAACAGCTAATGTGCCAACAATATCTGAAAAGGCAGCCAAAATAACAGCTATACTAGGTGCGAATTTCCTGAAATAGATAAAGACAACAATAGCCATGCAAAGAAATGATATGATAAATATTATGAACGCTTCTCTTAAAAAAGATGCTCCAAAAGAGCTTCCTATAATGTTAACAACATAATTATCACCAATGTCTTCTGTAATGTTCTTTTTAACAACGCCAATAAATGATTCAAACAACTCGTTATTAGTCCCATCAATATCAGCATCTATCGTAATTCCTGCAAATTCTCCAGATTTTTCAAAACTGCGGATAGCAATATCATTTTTTGGAAATTGCTCCTTTAATGCATCTTCAATCTGTTTTAGGTTGACCTGTTCCTGCAAAGGTATCCTTATTGAGACTCCTCCTTTTAAAGAGACCCCTTTAATCATGATATCACCAGTAGTAGAATATTGATAGCCAATCTGAAGAAGAGACAAAACCAAAAGAATAATGGGTATGATCAAGAGAAGCTTGTACTTTTTATCATAAAAATCAATAAGTTTACGCTTGAAGCTCTTAGAACCTGATCTATCATTTGATGCTGAAACTGGCTCATTACCTTGCCCTGATGCTTCCGGCACATCAATTACAATATCGTCATTAACTTTGTCCATCCCCATAACACAAGATTAGAAAATAGTTGTTGATTTAAAAGAGTTGTGGTTTTGGGTGGGGTCAGAAGAAAAAAGAAATAAAAATAGTTCACTTAACTAAGACTACACCAACTTTATTTACCTCTTCAACAGACGAATAAGCTGACTTAATCTCAGCAAGCATGGCCTCTGTTATCTGAGAAGTATTGATAAAAGCGTGACTACTAGCTGATTTTCTCTTAATATAAACCCCATTTTCACTAAGATAGGCTTGGACATCATTTCTGGCAAATGAGGGAATATCAAGCGAATCCAAAAATTGGTCAAACCTTATATTGACAGAAGCTGGAGCATCATCTTTACTTTGGTTACTTTGGGGTTTTAAACTCAGCAATGCCCTAACACTTGCTGAATAATCCTGTTTTGGCGCAGCCCAAACAGTTATACCTGAATCAGGGTTTCCGAATCTGGAAGTCAAGTCCACAAATTTAGTATTTTCATGATACTGACAAAGAATCTTATCTAGATGAGATTTATCCCAGCCTAAAACGGCAAGAGTCTCATCTCTCCTCAAATCAACAAAATCATAACTTTGAGCAAAAGCAGCAAAATCTTCAACTGATCCTCTTAGAAATAATCCATCTTCCTCTTTAAGTATACCTGCTTGAATGAGCTGGGACACAAAAGATGAATGTTTGTATATCGGACTAACAAGAGGAAGCCTGTCATGATGATAATCACTTAGTTTCCTAAAATCCTCCTTTTTTGCAAGAAGGCCAGTAATCCAATCAATCTTATCAGATCTGACTACATAAAAAGGATTATCAGTTGAGCCCATATTTTTAATTCCTGAAAAAACACCAGAATTCAGCTGGGAATTAACCCTTAATTCAAATGGTGGGACTTGTAAATAATCTGTAACGACCGAACGAATAACATCAATCAAAGGAGTATACCCATCAATTGAAGAAACCGCAGATTCTATTGCAGACTTCAAGAATTTGGCTCCAGAACTAAGATTCAGAACATTCCTGCTATAAGATTTCAACATGCCAGCGGAGTGCATCCTCCTCAACGCATATTCTGATATTCCAGTAATCTCAGAGATCTCACTAATCTCATAAAGCCTATAATCCAGTAAACTTGGCTTTGAAGACTCAAGAGCAAATGGCTTGTCCTTCAACCTTGTTTCAGATAAAATCTCGATAACTCTCTCAAGCAAAGCTAGACTGGGCTTTTTATATTCAGCTTTTTTTGCGCTTTTTTTTGCTTCATTTCCGCTTTTTTCATTCCAATAATAATAAGCATAGGAAGCTGCAAGAGTCAAAGAGTCCTTGATGCAATCAGAAGAAGTTGTATAAAACAGACGATTATTTTGGTTTACCCAAAGCACCTTATTTTCTGAATCAAATAGAGCTGGAAGATTAGAAGCCAGAAGCGGCTCAGGAATAGAATATGGAAGACCCGCTGATGATTCAGCAAGTTTAACGTAAAAATGAACTTTTGCAATAGGAAGCTTTTCAAATTGGGATTTAAGAGAGCCATTAAGTTCTTCTTCAAAAGAATTCAAGGTAGCTTCTAGAGTCTGAGATGCTTTTTGCCTGGCCCTTTTCTTAGTCACACTCCTTGCCTCATTCGTCACCAGACGGAGCCTAGATTCCACATGAGACCTCAATATATCAATCTCCTTTGACTGCTGAAAACCACCACGCGAAAGATCCTGACAGTCTTTTAATCCAGATGCCTCAACAAAAATCATTCCCTTCCTCGGAAACATCGTAAAAATCTGGCTAAGATTCCAATTATCAGTAAATCCTATTTCACTACCACCAACATAGATATGAACTCCGCACTCGTCAGGATCAAACTTTGTCTTTGCAATGTATATGGATCCATAGATCCTGCCAATATCCGGCAAGTCAGCATCTAGAACATATTCAACAGCATCATCAACCTTGATAGGAGTCAATTTATCCCCATTAACATGTATAGAGTAATTCAAAAGTGAAAGAGGCTCACGCATCCGTAAACGCCTACATAAAGAATCAATTTTGAGATCATCCTCATTAAATTTAAGTTTATTAATCGTGATCCTTGTGCCATGCAGAGCCGGGTCTAACTCTTTAGTCTGAAAATCCAATTGTTTTCTTTTAACGCCATCAAATGACTCAGATGTTGAATAGAGTATTCCGTCCTTCCAAGTTTCCAAAGTATAATCCAAACCCAGCTTCCTGAGCAGAGCATGAGCCACACCATGGCTGCCCTTCCTCTGCCTCTTAAACTTTTGAGAAAAGGGAAAATCAGATTTCCTGGTATCAAAAAGCCTGTAAAAACTCTTAAGACCAGATTCATCCATACCAGATCCATCGTCTTCAATAACTAGCTGATGCCCAGGATCATATTGAATAGTTACATGCTCTGCATCCTCATCATAAGAATTCCTAACAAGCTGCTCAATGGCAGAAAAGAAATCCTTAAAAATCCTATGACCAGCTTTATCTTCAGCTTCTTCAGCAGACAAAACAGTTTTCTCTATAGTAACTGTCCCCATGAATAAAAAGAAGATTAAATGCCATGATTTAAAGTTTATGCTAATACAGGCAACAATATAACTATCACAAATAAATTAATGAGAAACTTATTGCAAGATTTGGAATCAAATGTTGAGAGATAAGAGACTCAAACTATGGAAAAAAAATAAAAAATTTGTTGATGATTATTTAGCATTTACTCAGCCTTACAAGCCTTAATAAAACTGGAGTACACAGGAGAAGGATCAAGAGGCCTTGACTTGAACTCTGGATGAGCCTGAATGCCAAAGAAAAATGGATGGCCTTTTAACTCAAAAATCTGCATTATCGGAGCAACAGGTGATTTGCCTGAGAAAATTATGCCTGCTTTTTCAAACATTTCTATATATTCTGGATTAAATTCATAGCGATGCCTGAAGCGTTCCACAATCCTTAACTTTTTGCCATAAATCTTGTAAGCAAAAGTGCCTTTCTTTATCTCAATCTCATGAGCACCAAGACGCATGTTGCCACCAAGAGTACTGATGTTCTTCTGCTCAGGAAGAATATCAATCACTTTGCTTTTGCAGCCTTCCTTGATCTCTGTGCTGTGAGCATCCTCAAGATGAAGAACATTTCTCGCAAATTCTATCAAAGCCATCTGAAAGCCAAAGCAAAGGCCAAGGTAAGGAAGATTATTCTCTCGAGCATATTTAATGCAGGCAATCTTTCCTTCTGTTCCCCTTTTGCCAAAGCCACCAGGAACAATGATTCCCTGAAGACCCTGCATAGCGTCTTTAACAGACAATTTGCCCTGCTCGATCTCTGTAGTATCTATCCAACGAATTTTGGTCTTAAGATTATTGGCAACAGATGCGTGATTGACTGCCTCTATCAATGAAGCATATGAATCTCTAATAGTGACATATTTACCTGTTATTCCTATATTAATCTCTTTTTTTGCAGTCTGCGCAATCTTTACATAATCAGACCAGCGCTTCAATGATTTTTTCTCGTCAAGAAGATGGGATTTCAAGTTGAGAATCTTCATAACAAGCTCATCAATCTTTTGGTCTTTCAACAGAAGAGGAATGCTATAAACGCTAGTGCTGTCATGGACACTGACCACATTTTCAAAAGGGACATTAGAATACAAAGATATTTTTTCCCGGACCTTTGAAGTTACAGGATTAGTTGCCCTGCAGGCAATCACTTTTGGATAAATACCTTTTGCCAGTACACTTGTTAAGCCTAGCTGAGCTGCTTTGCTCTTCTGCTCACCAAGAAAACTTGGTTCTAAAATGTAAGTTAATACTATATGGCAGACATTTTCTGAGCCTTCTTCATATTCTAATTGCCGCATTGCTTCAATAAAATAGCCATTTTCCACATCTCCAACAGTGCCGCCAACTTCAACAAAAACAAGATCAGCATTCTGCTTTACAGCAAGATTTCTTAAGAAAAGTTTTATGAATCCTGTTACATGAGGAATAAACTGGACATCCCTACCCAGATATTCACCTTTTCTCTCACTGGCAAGGACACTTGAAAAAATCTTTCCGCCAGTAAGATAATTATCCTTGTTAAGATTAAGATTCAGGAAACGCTCATAATTGCCAAGATCCATATCTGTCTCAAGGCCATCATCAAGAACA
>Ga0209541_10009437_pt1 | contig 15813 bp, 15 predicted proteins | sample RifCSPlowO2_01_FD_184027 | JGI IMG/M metagenome (GOLD analysis project Ga0209541, IMG submission 184027) | Groundwater microbial communities from Rifle, Colorado - Rifle CSP2_plank lowO2_0.1 (SPAdes) (version 2) | ecosystem: Environmental > Aquatic > Deep subsurface > Groundwater | place...
GATTGTAAGGTGTAGCAGAAAACAGCCAGGTGATTCTGTGAGCATTATCGGCCTTGTTTTTAACAAATCAGAAACAAAAAACGGAAATATAAGACTGTCAATTGAGGATACAACCGGAATAATAGATATTATCATTACAAAAACAAACCAGGAACTTTATTCTGCTGCGAGAGATGTTGTACATGATGAAGTTGTTGGTGTGAATGGGGTTATGGGTAATGGGATTATTTTTTGCAGGAACATTTATTTTCCTGACATTCCTATTACGCATGAATTCAAGAAGCTGCCTGATGAAGTTTATGCTGTATTTATAAGCGACATTCATTTTGGAATCAAAAATTTTTTGTCTAGCGATTTTATGAAATTTGTAAAGTGGATTCGAGGGGAATATGGAAGCGAGAGGCAGAGAGAGATTGCTGAGAAGGTCGGCTATCTCTTTGTTACAGGAGATGTAGTCGAGGGGATTGGTATTTATCCAGGGCAGGAAGAGGACTTAGAAATAAAAGACATTTATGGGCAATACAAGGAGGCTGCAAGGCATTTTAGGATGATTCCTGAACGCATCAAGGTAATAATGTGCGGCGGCAATCATGATGCAATGAGAATCTCTGAACCACAACCACTGTTTGACAGAAGAATATCTGGTGATTTTTATGAACTTAAAAACATGACTATTGTAAGTAATCCTGCGGTTGTTAACATACATTCTTCTGGGGATTTTCCGGGATTTAATGTGCTGATGTATCATGGATTCAGCTTTCCTTTTTTTGGAAGTACTGTTCCAAGTATATCTGAAAAGGGAGGAATTTTCAGGTCTGATTTAATAATGAAGTATTTGCTGCAGAAGAGACATCTTTCTCCTACGCACGGCTCGAATCTTTATGTTCCTGATGAGAGCGACGATCCAATGGTAATCTCAGTTATTCCTGATATTTTTGTTTCAGGGCATATACACCAGATTGCTACAGGAAATTACAGAAATGTCACAATAATAAACAGCTCATGTTGGGTGACGCAGTCTGAGGACCAGGCAAGAAGGGGCATTGTTCCGCATCCAAGTAAGATTCCGATAATAAACCTTAAGACAAGGGAAATAAAAATCATGAATTTTCTTGATGATAATGTAAAAGTTCTTGTCAGCGAGAGAAGAGGATTGAAATGAGCGGCGTTTCAGAAAAAATGCAGGGATATTTTTATGAGATAGACAACAAAATAAAAATTTGTTATGAAGCTGCGTCTGGCGCCAGGGAGAAAAATTATGATCCAAGCAATAAAGTGGAGATACCTCTTGCAAGCAATATGGCTGAGAGAGTTGAGGGACTGATTTCTATTGTTGTTTTTCAGATAAAAAACAGCGGATTAAGCAAAAGAATAGAGGCGCTTGAAGAAAAGCATGGAAGCCAGGAATGGAGGATAGCATTTATTATTGCACTTGAAGTTGCTGAGGAAAAATTCTGTAAATTTAAGGATAAGCTTGAGGCGATGGAAGTTGGTTTAAGAGTTGGGCTTTCATATCTTACAAACGGAGTTGTTTCTTCTCCTCTTGAAGGATTTTTGAGACTTGAACTTAAGAGGAGAATTGATGGCAGCGGAGAATATTTTTGCCTGCATTTTGGAGGGCCGATAAGAAGCGCAGGAACAACAGCGACATGTGTTTTTATTGCGCTCTGTGATTATGTTAGAATGAAGATGGGCTATCTTCCTTATGATGCTACTCAGGATGAAATTAACAGAACTTTTGCTGAACTTGAATATTATCATGAGAGAGTAACCAACCTACAATATTTTCCTTCCAAAACTGAGGCTGATTTTATGACTAAAAATCTTCCTGTGCAGATTGCAGGCGATCCAAGCGAGGAGATAGATGTTCCAAATTACAGAGATCTGCCTAGAGTCGGTACTAACAAAATAAGGAATGGCTTTTGTCTTGTCTTTGGGGAGGGGCTGTGCCAGAAGGCTGCAAAATTCTGGGGAAAGTTTTCAAAGTGGAACCGGGAATTTGGGATGGAGCACTGGGAATTTTTAGAGGAGTTTGTGAAAATACAAAAGGAGTTAAGGGCCAGGGGAAAGGCAAAAAAATCTGCTTCATCAAGAATTGTTCCTGATTATAATTATATAAAGGATTTAGTTGCAGGAAGACCAGTGCTCGGGCATCCGATGTCATTAGGCACTTTCAGGGCAAGGCTTGGGAGGGCAAGAACAACAGGCCTGAGCGATGATGCAATTCATCCTGCTTCTATGGTTATGCTTGATGGTTTTGTTGCATATGGAACACAACTTAAAACCGAGAGGCCTGGAAAGAGTACTGTGATAAGCAGCTGCGACAGCATTGAAGGACCGATTGTCAAACTTAAGAATGGAGATGTTGTTTTTGTGGAGAGCGAGGAGGAAGCAAGAAAAATTGTCAAGGATACAGAGGAGATTTTATTTCTTGGAGATATATTAATAAATTATGGTTATTTTTTGGACAGAGGGCATGTACTTGCTCCTGTTGGTTACTGTGAGGAGATCTGGTGTCTTGAGCTTGAGAAAAATGCAGGCGAGCGCAGAGGAGAGTTTTCTGATTTGATTGCGTATCCAAACAAAAAATTAGGCTTTCATGAATCTTATAACCTAAGCAGAGAATTTAAAATTCCACTGCATCCAAGGTTTACATATCACTGGAATGACATCAGTGCTGAACAGCTTAGCATTCTTGCTGAGTGGCTTGCTTTTGCTGCTATTAAGGAGGAGAAGATTATTCTTCCTGTAAGCAATGGGGATTATGAGAAAAAAAGGATTTTAGAGCTTATCGGACTGCCACACAAAAATGCCAATGGGGAATACATTGTTATTGAGAATGAGTGGGCGCTTGCTTTTCGTGCAGCGCTTGGATTTTTGGATTTGGCTTATGATTCTGCAAAAATCAGAAGAGAGATTAAAGAAGAGGAAAGTATAGTACAAATTTTAAGCAGAGCCAGCGGTATTGAAATCAGGGATAAGTCCGGCCTGTATATTGGCTCTAGAATGGGAAGGCCTGAAAAGGCGAAGATGAGAAAAATGACCGGCAGTCCTCATTCTCTTTTTCCTGTCGGCAGCGAGGGAGGAAGATTGAGATGTTTTCAAGCTGTTTTAGAAAAGGGGAAAGTTACTGCTGAGTTTTCTATTTATTTTTGCAATGCATGCAATAGTGAAACTGTTTATTCAATATGCCATAAATGCGGTGTGAGCTGCAGTGCCGCGTATTTTTGCAGGGAGTGTGATGACAGAACAGGAGAATGCGCCAAAAGAAAACATAATCCTTTTTCTTATAAAAAAATCCAGCTTCCAATAAAGGAATATTTTGATTCTGCTTTCAGGAAGATTGGAAAGAAAAATTATCCTGAGCTGATAAAGGGGGTCAGGGGAACAAGCAATAAAGAGCATATTCCTGAACATCTGGTTAAGGGAATCTTGAGGGCACTGAATGAGATATATGTCAACAAGGACGGGACCACAAGATATGACATGACTGAGATGAGCTTAACACATTTCAAACCAAAAGAAATAGGAACAGGTGTTGAAAAATTAAAAGAACTGGGATATACTCATGATATTTATGGCAATGAACTTGTTAATGAGGAACAGATTCTGGAATTAAGGTGCCAGGATCTGGTTCTTCCATCCTGCCCTGATAGCAAGGAGGAGGGTGCAGATTATGTTTTGTTCAGGATTGCAAATTTTGTGGATGATCTGCTGGAATATTTGTATGAAATGCCAAGGTTTTACAATCTGAAATCCAGAGCGGATCTTGTCGGGCATCTTGTTGTTGGCTTAAGCCCACATACTGCAGCAGGAATAGTAGGAAGAATAATAGGATTTTCAAAAACGCAGGGAATGCTTGCGAATCCATTATTTCACAGCTTTATGAGAAGAGATGCTGACGGAGATGAGGCTACTGTAATATTATTAATGGATGCACTGCTAAATTTTTCACCAAAATTACTAAGTAATCACAGGGGTGCAACACAGGATGAACCTCTTGTTTTAACTTCAAGAATACTTCCTGCTGAGGTTGATGATATGGTTTTTAATATGGATATCTGCTGGAGATATCCTCTGGAACTGTATGATGCCTGCACAAATTATAAAAGTCCAAATGAGATTAAGATAAAAACTTTAAGAACTGAAATTGGAAAGCCCGGGCAGTATGAAGGGTGGGGGTTTACACACGACACAAATAATTTTAATAACAGCGTTAGATGCAGTGTGTATAAAACTTTACCAACTATGCAGGAGAAAGTGGAGAAGCAGATGTTTCTATGCGAAAAATTAAGGGCTGTTGATGCTGCAGATGTTGCAAGACTTGTTGTTGAGAGACATTTTTTGAGAGACATAAAGGGAAATCTCAGGAAGTTTTCACAGCAGGAATTTAGATGTGTAAGTTGTAATGAGAAATTCAGAAGACCGCCTTTGAAAGGTTCGTGCCTTAAGTGCAACGGAAGGATAATATTTACAATAAATGAGGGGGGGATTACAAAATACCTTAACCCGTGCTTAAGTCTTGCGGAAAAGTATGCTTTACCACCCTATCTTGTACAGACACTTGATTTACTAAAACAGAGGATTGAGATGGTTTTTGGAAAGGAAAAAGACAGGCAGGAAGCGCTGGGGAAGTGGTTTAATTCTTAAATTAGATATAATATTACCGGAAATATTAAACAACCAGTCAGATGTATTCTTTCTATGTTAAATTTTTGAGACAGTATTCCCAAACTTGTTGTTGTAAATAAGATTATCAGGCTTAAAGGTTTGCTTATAATAAATACTAAGATTACAATAAAAACTATGATCGCTATGCTTAGTTTTTTGTAATTCAGCCTGTTTATGTTTTTTAGTATTTTGTTAGATATTTTAACTGCAAAGAAAGTTGAAATTCCTATTGTTATTAATGAGACTGCTGTTATTAAAATTAAAATCTGAATATTTATTGATTTAATTAGGAATTCAATTGCTGCCACTGCTCCGGACCTTGTTTTATTTATTGTATAAAATGCGATGAAACTTATTATTGTGGCTGATGAGTTTGCTGCATTTGCAATTATTATGTGCTCTGCGCCTGATTTTATCTTTGTTATTTTTTCTGCTATCATTGCAGTGTGCGATGAAGTTAGTCCGGGCAGAAAGTTTGTGAGGAAAGATGCTGCCAGCGTTGTAAGGCTGTAACTTGTGATATCTTTTTTTGATATTTCTAATTTTACATCTTTTTGCTGAGGTAATTTTGTATTGTCAGATATACTTAATATTAATGCACTAAGGCCGAACAATCCTGTAAGAAGAGGTAACAGGGGCTGTTCCACTGTTTTAATGTTAAATGCCAATATTCCTGTGATACCTGATGCAAGGAAAAAAATTAATGAGAGGAATTTGTTTTTACCTTTTATTATTATATAAGACGAGATTAGGATTAGAATATAAGGCATTACATCTTTTATTTTCTCATAAACTGCAGGGATTATTTTAATTATTAACGGTGCCGAGAGTGTTGTTATAAGAATTCCTGCAGCAGCTCCAAGCAAGCCGTATAATATTGCAAGCTTTGCTTTTCCTTCTGATGTGAGTTTGTGTGCGGGAAGGAGCATTGTAAGATTGTCTGTGCTTGGAATTCCAAGTATTGTTGTGGGGATTATATCAAGGATTGTGTGAGTTACTGCCATGGATGTTACTGTTATTGTGATTGTTATCGGGTCAAGAATGTTTAGTATTTTGTATGAATAGGCGATTATTAATGAGGTTATGAGGTTGATGTGTATACCTGGGGTTATTCCTGTAATTATTCCGAGCAGTATTCCTATAAGCAAGGGGATTATTATTTGGAGGTACACATTTATGTTTATTTTTTAGATTTAAAATTCTTTTAGGCTGGAAATCCGGAATTATTCCTTTATTATTTAGAATTTCCATATTTTTTGAAATTTTAGAAGAAAGGATTGTTGAGTATACATGTTTTTTATTTACATGCATCATTAAAGTTTTTTCTTAGAAATTCAACCATCTCTTTATTTTCTGCAAGCAGGAAAGAGACAAAAGCGTTTTTTATTTCTCCATTTCTTATGAATTCTTCCCCAACTTTATCTAATCCAGCCTTATCTTTTGCAAAGTAAAATGCCTTAAATGCGCAGTTCAGCTGTCTTTTTGAGATACAAAATTCGCCTATTTTTCTTAATCTTTCAACGTTTCCAGTCATTGCGAAGACTTTTACTGCCTCCTCGATCATTCCTCTTTCAAGATAATTACGGGCTGTTTTTTCAAACTCTTTTTTTATATTTTCAGAAACAGTAATCTTTATTTTTTCAGGATCTTTGTCAACAAGCCTGTTAAGAACCAGTGAGAAATCTTCCATGTTTTACACGTAAACTTTTCTTTTTAGATCCTGGTCGCCGAAGTTTTCCCTTATGAACTGCACCATCATCTTATTTTCTGCAACTTCAAACGCTCTTAATGCATTTCCAAGCAGACCTATTCTCATTAATTCTTCTCCAACTTTATTTACTTTATCAAACTCTTTTGTTAATTCATATGATCTTAATGCATGCTGAAACTGCTTTTCTGCAAAACATTTATCTCCAAGTTCCAAGAGCTTTACTTTATTTTCAAGCGCACTGTAAACCTCAATTGCAAATTCAATTTTGCCCTTTTCAACGCAGAAAGCTCCAACTTTATTTAATTTTTCCTGGTCGCCTGCGAGCTTGAATGCTGCGATAGCTTCTGCGAGCTGTCCTTCCTGCAATGCTCTTTCGCCTGTTTTAAGGAGCTTTTCTTTGTTAGCTGCAAGCTTGTATGCTTCAATTGCATAGGAGAACAGGCCTATTCTTACGTGCTCGTCGCCGATTGCGTTCAATTTGTTTACATTGTTTGTTATTTTGAATACTTTTATTGCTTCCAGAACCTGCGTTCTTTTCAGGTATTCTTCGCCTGCTGCATTAAGAAGCTCTTTTTTCTTTTCTTCACTGAACATTGAAAGATTTGCATTTTCAAGACCTTTCTTCATCAGTGCAGGTATTATTTTGCTGAATGGATTTTCAACAGGAGCATTTGTAAATTCCTCAACAAGCCTGTAAGAATCCCTTTTTATATGTTCAACCATTTTTCACCTGCATGCCAAGTAAATTTACTAATTTAAATAGTTATCTCTTTTTTAGTGATGATGTTTTAAAATAATAATTCTAGACTTTTATACTGTCCGCTATTATCTGCAGTTCTTCGTTATAAACTGAGACTTTGCCGTTTATCTCTATAAAATCGCCTTTTTTTATGTTTAATGGCTTTTCCGGTCTGAAAATTACTGCCTTTATTGTGGAGTTTTTATCTGCTATATCCAGAATTGCCAGGGAGTTTCCCTTTTTTATAATTTTGGTTATTCTTCCATTTATTTTAATATTTTTATCTATATCTATTTCTGTTATTGAGGATATTTCTGAGGATGGGATGCTTATTTTGTCTGATATAATTATTAACAGGGATATTCCCATTATTGCTGCGAGGATACATATTTTTGTGAGGATGTCTGCCATACTGCTTTTTTGTTTTTAAGTTTTATATTTTTTGTGCTGATTTTTTTGGAAAGGTTTTTGTATTTTTTGGAAATTCCTGTAATTTTGGAATTTATCACAAGACTTTTATACTTCTTTTCTTTTATACCTATAAAATGATGCAGGGTATTATGGATGCAATGAGATTAGCAAAGTCCACATTGCGTTTAGAATTTATGATAGAGGATTTTAGGAATAGGGCAGATTATTTTAGGCAATTAAGAAAATTTATCACAACCAGCAGAAATGTTTTATTTATAAAAAAATTTAGAAAGATATTTAAGCTTATAGTGTCTTGAAAATTTATGGGTGTCCTAGGGAGATACAGGAAAGATTTTGGAAATATTTATACTGCTGACAAGGATCTTGTGAGAGAGGAGAACCTGCTTCTTAAGAACAGCGTAAATTATCTTAAGGCTGAGCTGAATAAATATAAGGAGCTTCCTCTGCTTGTGTGTGATGTTAAGAAGAAGATTGGAAATAAGGCAGTGATAAGGCTTCCAAACGGCAGTTATTTTTTTGTGAATATTGCAGGAGATGTTGAAATAAATACAGGAGATACTGCTCTTGTTGAGCAAAGATCTTTGTCTATAGTTAAAAAACTTGATGAGAACAAGAATTTTGATCTTAGTGAATTTATTATTCTAGACAAACCGAAAGTTAGATGGGAAGACATTGGCGGGCTTGATGAACAGATTAAGGAAATAAGGGAGGTTGTTGAGCTTCCCCTTGTTGAGCCTGAATTGTTTAAAAAAATAGGAATTACGCCACCGAAAGGAATTTTATTATATGGTTTGCCAGGAACAGGGAAAACACTTCTTGCAAAGGCTGTCGCAACAAGTGCGAAATGTACTTTTATAGAAATAGTTGCTTCTGAACTTGTGCAAAAGTTTATCGGCGAGGGTGCAAAACTTGTTAGGGACATTTTTAAATTGGCAAGAGAGAAGGCGCCAAGCATAATTTTCATTGATGAGATTGATGCTCTTGCTGCAGAGAGAATTGATATTGGAACTTCCGGTGAGAGGGAGGTTCACAGGACAATGATGCAGCTTTTGACTGAAATTGACGGGTTTAATTCTCTTGAGAATGTTAAGGTTATTGCAGCCACAAATAGGTTTGATATTCTTGATCCTGCGCTTTTAAGACCTGGCAGGTTTGACAGGCTCATTGACATTCCTCTTCCTGACAAAAATTCAAGGCTGGATATTATAAAAATACATGCGCAGTCTATGAATCTGGCAGAAGTGAATTTTGATAATCTTATTAATAATACAGACGGGTTCAGCGGTGCCGAGCTTAAGGCTGTCTGTACAGAAGCAGGATATTTTGCAATAAGAGAAAAAAGAACAAACGTTGTGCATGAGGACTTTGTGAGTGCAATAGAAAAGCTTGCCAGCTCTTATCAGGAGAATTCTGAGCATATTGAGATGTTTGGTTAAGTTTTTAAATTTTGGTTTGTAGTAATTTTTTATGAAAATCGCTGTGGTTCCTGCAAGTTATGGAAGTTTAGGAAAAAATAAAGGTTGCGAACTTGCTCCAGCTCTTTTAACTAAAGGGTTAGGCGCTAAAATTTTTGAAATTATTGGAGAGAATCTTGAAGATTTGGGAGAGAAACTGCTTAATTTTGTAAATAGCAGCAACGATAAATTATTTTTAGTCGGAGGAGACCATTCAATAACTTATTTTTCTTTTAAGGGATTTTCTGACGGAAATTCCGGCCTAATTGTTTTTGATGCGCATCCTGACATGCAGAGCAGTGATTTTATTACGCACGAGGATTATCTTAGAATATTAATTGAGGAAGGAATACTAAAATCTGAGAATATTGTAATTGTCGGACTGAGGAGCATCAGCTTTGAGGAACAGGATTATTTAATTAGAAAGAAAATTGTTTATTTTGATATGAATAAGATTTTTGAACTTGGAATTGAGGAGGTTTGCAATTTAGTTATGGAGAGGATGAATAAATTTTCCAGACTTTATTTAAGCATTGATATTGATGCTGCTGACCCTGCATTTGCTCCCGGCACAGGATATCTGGAACCTGGAGGATTAAGTAGTTTTGAACTTTTGTATATGGTTAAGAGGATAAGAATGATGAAAAATTTAAAAGTTGTTGACCTTGTTGAAATAAATCCTAATAAAGATCTTAATGGAATTACTGTTGCTTTAGGGAGAAAAATTTTGGAGGCGTTTCTATGAGGCTGTTTACTGCAATTGATCTGCCTGATAATATAAAGGATTATCTTTTTGAGATTGAGAACAAATTTAGCGGCAATAAGGCTGCGAAAATTAAATGGGTTTTCAGGAAAAATTTGCATTTAACTATTAAATTTTTCGGGGAAGTTCCCGATGATAGAACGCAGGGGCTGATGGAAAAACTTGAGAATGTTAAATTTAAAAAATTTGAACTGAAACTTGCTGATTTTGGTTTTTATTCTAGCCATGGGAAAATTGATGTTATGTGGGCAGGAGTTGAACCTGCTGAAAAAGTTGTTGAGCTGCAGAAACTTGCTGATGCTGAGACTATGGATTTTGGTAGTTTGAAGACAGGAGCGCATATTGCTCTTGGAAGGGTTAAATTTGTAAAAAATAAGGAGGAGTTTGCGAGGTTTGTGAAAGATGTGAACGGCTTTAAAATAGAAAAATTTTCTTTTAATGTGAACGGATTTTGCCTTTTTAGGAGTATTCTTAGAAAAGACGGACCTGAATACAACATACTGAAAAGTTATGAATTAGGATAATAATCTTTATTAAGTTTTAACTATTTTTTTAATCTTTGATATGGACGAAAGAAACGGGATTCTCGAGTATTTAGTTGAAAACTGCGTAAAGTTGAGAAATGCAAGAGGGCCTACAGGATTTGGCTGGGAGTATCCAAATGAGGCTATTTTTATACAGAAGAATTTACCAACACTGGTTTCTGATTTTTCATTTAATGGGGCAGGATATACTGATCTAGCAGCTGCACTGCATGTTTTTTATGGGATTTTTGTAGATTATTCCTGGAAATTTTCACGTCTGCATGGATTTTTGCCAATCGGAGAGGGTGAGAAAAGCGAATTATATTTGATTCTTGCAGGCTGTGGTGGTGAGATATTTTAAAATTTTTCCTCAACTAATCTTTTTATTTCTTTTGATTTTATTTTTCCTAATTTTTCTACTTTTTGCATTTCTTTTTCTGTTGCATTTATAAAATCTTTTATGCTGCTAAACTTTTTCCTTATTGAGCCTGCTATTGTTGGTCCTATGCCGGGAAAGCTTTCCAAAACATACTGCTGTTTTTCTTCAGGCGTTAGAGGCTTTCTTTTTGGAAGCAAACTAAGGGGCTTTCTTGTTTTTTCAAGCCTTTTTGAAATTAGTGAAATATATTTTGCTGTGTCTCTGTGGTTTTGTGTGTGTATTATTGGAATCTGAAAATCTATGGCTATTGTTGAGATCATTCCCCTTATTGAGTTTGGATGGAAATTTCTTAGTTTGTATATGTTGCTTTCTCCTTCCATTATTAACAGGGGCACATCAAAGTTTTCCTTCAGGATCATAAGCTGGTTTAGAAGCCTTTTGTCTATTATTGAATTTAGCAGATCGTTTGTTGTTTTCCTTTCTATTCCAACTGTCTGCTCCTTGTTCTGAAGGTTTTTTGTTTGTATTACAATGTCTGCTATCTCAAGTTGCTTTTTTTCTATTGAAAGACCCTCTTTTATCAACTCTTTTACAAGGTTTTTATCTTCTCTATGATCTATTATTATTTTTGGCATTTTTTAAAATTCAGGCAGGATTTTTTGTTTTTGTATTGGTGTTTCTTTCATTTTGGTTAGTATTCCTTTCATTCTTTTTTCGTCTTTCTGCGATTTCCAGTAGTATGCCTGGTCTCTTGTTCCTTTTGTTATCATAAATATTATTTTTCCCGGCTTTAACCTTCCTACTCTTCCTACTCTCTGAATTCTTCTTATGCTTGACGGGGTGTGGTCATAAAATATTGCCATATCTGCTTCACCTATGTGGATTCCCTCCTCGGCTATTGACGTGGCTACAAGGCAGTTGTATTTTCCATTGTTAAAGTCTTCAATGACCTTGATCTGGTTTTTTTGTGAGAGGCCTTCTTTTTGGCCTACAAGTCTTGAGGTTCTTATATTTATTTTGTTAAGTATTTCCAATAGATTATCTACTGTGTTTCTATAGTTTGTGAATATAATTATTCTTGAATCCTGCTTTTTTTCTACTGTATTTTTTATTATTTCTTTTAGGGCGTTTATTTTGGGATGATCAAACCCCTTTTCCATGAGCTGCCTGCAGAGATTTCTTGCTTTTATTACATTATTATTTTTTAATATTATTTTTGCTGCCCTTGTATCTTCATTTTCAAGCTTGTTCAGAAAACTATCTAAGGCTTTCAGGCCCTGTGTTTCCAGCATCTCCATTGCAAAATTTAATTTTAGAAGCTGGGCCACAAGCGAAAGACCGTAAAATACTGATGGTCTTTTTGGAGAGAACTGCAACCTTTTCTGCAGAAATAATAAATCAACTTTGTTTATCTGCGATGCAGGTTTAGATATATTAAAATTTTCAAGTCCCTGCAGTTTTTCTTTGTAAAAATCTTTCAACAATTTGTGTATATATTTCAGCTCTTCCTGCAGTTCTATATCTATGTACGTAATTTCCTTATTCTGAATGTATTCTTTTACATCTTCATCATTTTCTGTTCTTATCTCAACTGCATCTATAAACAGATTTTTGCATATTTCATCTATTTTTGCTTTTGTTGAGCCGGGAGATGCGGTAAGTGCGAGTATTTTTCCTTGGGGATTTTGTTCCATGTAGAGTTTAGCCACTTTTGTGTTTGCGAATTTCTCCCTTGACCTGTGGCATTCATCAATGACAAGAAGACTAAAATTTTTTAATGAGATCCTGCTGTTCTGCAGATCTTCGTTTATTGTCTGCGGTGTTGCAACTATTATTAATGGATTTTCATACATTTTTTGTCTTTTTTTTGGGCTTATTGCTCCAGTCAGCAGAATTATATTTTCTTCATTGATGTTAGTGCATTCCTTAAATTCATTGCATATCTGATTTGCCAGCGGCTTTGTTGGAGTAAGAACCATAACTTTTGTATTTGGGGTTTTGTTAAGCTGGAATACTGCCAGAAGTATTGCGCATTTTGTTTTTCCTAAACCCGTCGGGATGCATACCAGTGTATTTTTATCCTTACATGTGTTCAGAATGCTAGCCTGATAAACTCTTGGAATAAAATTTTTAATATTCATAAAAAAAGAAGCGGGAAGAAGTTTATTAATTTAGTTCTTCGCCTATTCTTTCAATATACTCTGCTATTTTATTTCCTGTGTCTGTCAATGCGATTGTTTTTATCCTGCCCTGCTTCTGGAATGCAACTAACTTTGCCTTTTCCATCTCCTGCAGAATCTTAACTGCATGCGAGTATGTGCAGTCTACTTCTTTTGCCAAAACAGAACCATACCTATTTTTTTGATTTTTTCTAAGAGCAACCAGTATCATTGCTGGTTTTCTTCTAAAAAAAACTTCAAATATATCTGTGCTTGCTTTTTTTGTAACCAAATAAACCATCCCCCAAAATTATCTACCTTTTTTTACATTAGTTATGATAAAAAACTTATATTTAAACCTTTGTATCGTAACTTTTTATAAATATATTTTTAAGGAGATACTTTCCTATCCATTCAGTAGTGATGAAATTTTATTTTTATTTTCGGAAGTTTTAAGAATAAAGCAATTTAATTTGACTTATGCTAGACATTCATTTTGTTAGAGAAAATGCTGGATTGGTGAAGAACAGTTTCAAAAAGAGAGGTGGGAAATATAATCCTAAAATTGTTGATGAGTTACTTGAGACTGATGGAGAGTGGAGAAAATTAAAAGGAGAGGTTGATGAATTAAGGCATGAGAGGAATGATATCACTTTAGAGATTGTAAAATCTAGAAAACAGGGGAAAGATATAAGTAAAATTGTTGAGAGAGCCAAGGTGCTTCCTGCAAAGATAAAAGATAATGAAGAGAGGCTTGAAATTCTCAGGAAGAAAATTGAAGAGTTTTTGTTATCTGTGCCAAATATTTTGTACGGGGATGTTCCTGCAGGCGAAGGCAATGAGGAAAATAAAGTTGTAAAAATATTTGGAAGCAGGACAAAATTTAAGTTCAAACCCCTGAGTCATGTTGATTTAATTGAGAAGAATAATTTCGCTGATTTAGAGAGGGCTGCCAAAATATCCGGCGCGAGATGGTATTTTTTGAGGGGAGAATTAGCATTGCTTGAGAATGCTCTTGTCAGATATGGGATTGATTTCATGATTAAGAAAAAATTTGAGCTTGTTATTCCTCCATTTATGATGAACAGAAAAGCTTATACTGGGGTTACTGATCTTGGGGCTTTTGGCGAAATGCTTTATAAGATTGAGAATGAGGATTTGTATACAATTGCAACTTCTGAGCATCCAATAACTGCAATGTTTATGGATGAAACCCTTAATGAAAAAGATCTACCAATAAAGATTGTTGGTTACAGCACTAATTTCAGGAAAGAAGCCGGTAGCCATGGAAAAGATACTAAGGGAATTTTCAGAGTGCACCAGTTTAACAAGGTTGAACAGCTGGTTATCTGTAAACCAGATGATTCATGGAAATTTCATGAAATTCTTGCTAAGAACGCGATTGAATTTTTAAAAAGTCTTGGAATTCCTTTTAGGCAGGTTCTGTTATGCGGCGGAGATACTGGTGTTGTTTCTGCGAAGACTTATGATCTGGAATTTTGGAGTCCTGTGCAAAAAGAGTACAGGGAAATTGCAAGCTGCAGCAATTGTACTTCGTATCAGGCTGTAAGACTTGGGATTAAATATGGTGCTTCTGATGGAAATAAATATGTACATACATTAAACAGCACTTTGATTCCTACTTCAAGGGCATTAGTGGCAATTTTGGAAAATTTTCAGATGAAGGATGGCTCTGTGGTAGTACCAAAAGTTTTAAGAAAATATATGAATGGGATTAAGGTTATAGGGAAACCTAAAAAAGAGGTTAAGAAAAAAATAAAAATAAAAGGAAAATAATAATGTCAAAAAAACCTTTAGACCAAGATCCTGATTTTGAAGAGGGAACACATGAGGGAGATATTTACGATGAAGAGGGGAGAGATGAGCTTGAAGAATCAGATGAAATTACTGAATTAGAAGAGGGTTTTGTTGAGGGTTATGAAAAAGGAGAGGCTAAGTGTGCTGGATGCGGTGTTGTTTTAGTTGATGGGAGTTTTGTTGAAGAGGAACTTGATGGAAAATATTATAGATTTTGTTCTGCGGAGTGTGCAAATGCTTTTGAGGTCGGTAGAAAAAGAAAACAAGGAAAGCTAAGTAAGAAGTTTAAATGAAATTTATAGTTAGTTCAATTTGATTATTTTAGCATGAAGGAGGGATTATAATATATCCTCTAAGCTGATTAATTTTAATTTCTAAATCATTAATTCTGTGGCTATCTTGGAATTCTGGATATTTCACACCATCCAGAAAGGTTTTCTATATTACACTGTGGCATTAGGTATACAGCTTTGTCTTTTTTATCACTCCTTGTTGTAGTTCTCGTGAAATATGCAATTCCTTCTTCAATGGCCGTACACACTTATTGATTTTTCTTTTAGGATAATCTGGTGTTTCTTTAAATGCTTCAGTAGCTAGCCTAGCAAAATCAGTACATTCCCTTAAGTAAGCTTTCTGTGTGATTTGTTTTTTAATCATTTTTATTTTTAGAGAAATTTTCTCAGATTAATCCCAGAAAAAAATTTTGCGAAACGTACCCCAAGCCTGCCGCTCACATTAAAAGGCCCCCAGTCAAGATCCAAACCCAACCCGGAGCCCCCGTCACGGACAGCCGCTCCTTCATCTCTTCTTGGCTTCCAGTAATGAAATTCTCCTTGATATTCTACATTCGTTGGATAACCAAATTCATCAATATCTTCTCTGTCAAATATTCCATCTATGTCTGGAAGAACTATTGTTATTTCACTTGTTCCTATTTTTAATCTTTTTTTATCTGAAACTCGTTGATCTTCAAGCCATTCTGCATAGCCCTTAATCATTTGTTCAAGTGTTTCTCCTGCTGATTCATTTCCCTCTCCAGCTGCCTGCTTTAAGCCAGGAATAATAAGTTTATACATAACGCCTACCGGTAGAACAATGCCACCAAGGTTATAAACTAATTTTCTTGCATCTTGGTGTGGGATATTAACAACTGTTTTGTCTTT
>Ga0209541_10009440_pt1 | contig 15811 bp, 16 predicted proteins | sample RifCSPlowO2_01_FD_184027 | JGI IMG/M metagenome (GOLD analysis project Ga0209541, IMG submission 184027) | Groundwater microbial communities from Rifle, Colorado - Rifle CSP2_plank lowO2_0.1 (SPAdes) (version 2) | ecosystem: Environmental > Aquatic > Deep subsurface > Groundwater | place...
CTTTTCTGGCTATAATAATAAAAGCTGCCTAGTGTTAGCCTAAGGAATTTTGCATTAAATTTTAGTTTTATGGAAAATCTTTACAATCGTATACTTAGTTTATTGCCGTCAAAAAACGAAATAAAAAGGGCCATCTCTCATTTTTCAAAAAGAGAGTATTTTGTTTTCTTAAGTTTTGTATTTATTCTTTGTTTAAGCACCATAATAATACTTCAGAATATTAATAAATCTTTTATGGTAGAGATAGCTTTACAAGGAGGATCCATAACTGAAGGTATTGTCGGCACTCCCCGTTTTATAAATCCGGTACTGGCATTTTCCGATGCCGATCAAGATTTGGTATCACTTATTTATTCCGGATTAATGAGAAAAAATTCAGACGGCACTCTTACTCCGGATTTAGCTGAAAAATATGAAATATCAAAAGACGGTCTAACATATACTTTTACTTTGAAAAATGAAATTTATTTCCATGACGAAAAACCAGTTGGTGCTGATGATGTAGTTTTTACTATAAATAAAATTAAGGATCCGATCATAAAAAGTCCTAAAAGAGGAAATTGGGATGGTGTCAGTGTTGAAAAAATAGATGAAAAGACAGTTAAGTTCACTCTAAAACAATCTTATGCATCCTTTTTAGAAAATATAACTCTTGGCATAATGCCGGCATCTTTATGGGAAGCTTCTCCTATTGAACTTAATGATGCAAACACAAAACCAATTGGATCAGGACCCTACAAAGTGGTAAAGGTAAACAAACAATCTGGGGGATTGATAGACTATTACGAGTTGACATCTTTTGAAAAATTTAATTTGGGCCAGCCGTATATCGAAAAAATAATATTACGTTTTTACCCGAATGAAAATGACCAAATATCGGCGCTGGAAAATGGAGAAGTGGACCAAATAAGCTCCATTACTCCTTCAAATGCGCAAATACTGAAAGAAAAAAACTATCGGGTGGAATCTCTGACACTGCCTCGGGTGTTTGGACTTTTTTTAAATCAAAATCAAAATCAAATTTTTACTGATAAAAACATCATAACAGCTATAGATCTAGCTATTAACAAAGACGATATTATCCGTGACGTACTCTTAGGTTATGGGGTTGCTATTGATAATCCGATACCTCCTAATATGATTAATTATCAAAAATTGAACAAGGGAAATAATATTTCACATGAAGAAAAAATCAAAAAAGCCCAAGATATTTTAAGCAAAGATGGTTGGAAAAAGGGGGTAAATGGATTTTTAGAAAAAACAACAACCGACAAAAAGAAGAAGAAGACCACAACGTATTTGGAATTTTCCATTTCCACAGGCAATGCCCCAGAACTTGTGAAATCCGCTGAATTGATAAAACAGGATTTGAAAACTATCGGTATGAAAGTTGATGTAAAAACTTTTGAAATTGGCAATTTAAACCAGGGAGTTATCCGCCCGCGTAAATATGATGCCCTACTTTTTGGACAAATTATAAATCATGAGTCTGATCTTTTTGCTTTTTGGCATTCTTCACAAAGAAAAGACCCAGGTCTTAATGTGGCCATGTACACCAATGCCAAGGTGGACAAAATTTTAGAAGATGCGTTCATTACCATTGATGAAAAATCAAGAATCAAAAAATACGCTCAATTTGAAGATGAAATCAAAAAAGATATGCCGGCTGTTTTTTTGTATAGTCCTAATTTTATATATATAGTGTCAAAAAATATTCAAAGATTTTCTATAGACCATATAACTAGACCTGGGGATAGATTTCTAAATTCATATTTATGGTATATTAAAACAGACAATGTTTGGAAAATATTTTATTAAAATAATGAGCAAAGCGAATATATTTTAATAACCCTGTTAATTTCTGCCGGGCAAAAGCTAAAATCCAAAGGATTTTATTTAACAGGGTAAAGATTTTTATACTCACTAGCGTTCGCCAAAAATCAATTATGAAAAAAAATAGACTACCTTTTAGCGCTATCATGATAGAGGAAAAAAAGACCACTAAACCAGACGTCGGGCGTTTGGATTCTAGGCGTGGAACTTCTAAAAAACTTATAAAAAATTCTACTTATCAATATTCTAAAAAAAATTACGGGCAATCCAGAAGTAATAATCGTTCTTTCAGTGGAAAAAGTGGCTATAAGAATACAAATGAGGATAAAATTCCGCCACTTGAAGAAGGGGTAATTCGCATCATTCCGCTTGGTGGAGTAGAAGAAATAGGCAAAAATATGACCGCCATAGAAATAGAGAATGACATCATTGTAATTGACGCCGGTATGCATTTCTCCAATGAAGAAACACCTGGTGTCGATTATGTTATTCCGAACACAACTTATCTTGAAGAACATAAAGAAAAAATACGCGCACTTATCATTACCCACGGACATTTAGATCATATTGGAGGCGTACCGCTTGTTCTTTCACGCATAGGCAACCCACCTGTATATTCCCGTAATCTTTCTATTCTTCTTATGAGAAAACGCCAAGCAGAATTTCCACAATTGCCAGCCATGAAAGAACATATCGTTGAAAAAGATGAAATAATAACCTGCGGCAAGATAAAAATTAAATTTTTTGGCGTTATGCATACGGTTCCTGATTCAATGGGTATTATTATAGAAACTAAACACGGATGGATTGTAAATCCAGGAGATTATAAATTAGACCAAGTAGATGGAATTGTAACTCCCGAAGAAGAAAAAGAATATTCCATTTTTGATAAAGCAAAAGTACTCCTTTTAATGACTGATTCCACCAATATTGAAAATGAGGGTTATGCCTTGCCTGAAAAAAAAGTACATCAAGGATTAGAAAATTTAATAAAAAGAATAAATGGACGTATAATTATTGCTGCTTTTGCTTCTCATATCACTAGATTGGCTCATGTAGTGAAAATTGCTGAAAACCTCGGTAAAAAAATAGCTTTAGACGGGCGTTCCATGAAAACAAACATTGAGGTGGCAATAGAAGCTGGATTCTTTAAACCCAAAAAGGGCACTCTAATACCGATAGAAGAAGCAGGCAATTATCCCCCAAATAAAGTCGTGGTTCTTATGACCGGCGCTCAAGGCGAGGAATTTTCTTCTCTAAATCGCGCATCCAATAAATCGCATACAAAATTTTCACTGCACAAAGGAGACACTATCATACTTTCGGCTTCTATCGTTCCGGGTAATGAACTTCAAGTTCAAAAAATGAAAGACGGTCTGTCACGGCAAGGCGTTAAAATTATCAGCTATCGCACCCCGGGTGAAGACTTCGTGCATGCCACCGGACATGGCAATAAGGAAGACATCAAATGGCTGCACAAAAAAACTCATCCAAAATTCTTTATACCTATTCATGGGCATCATTATCATCTTGAACTTCATAAGGAACTGGCTCTTGAACTCGGCATGCCAGAAGAAAATATCGCCGTACCGGACAATGGTTCAATTATTGAAATATCTGCTAATGGAGAAAAAATGACTATGCGTAAGGAAAAAGCCCCTGCTGGATTAATGATGGTAGATGGCATTTCAATCGGTGATACCCAAGATGTTGTTATCAGAGATCGTGTGATGCTGGCAAAAGATGGAATGTTTGTAATCATAGCGTTAGTAGATCAAAAAACTGGAAAATTAAAAAAATCCCCAGACTTAATATCACGAGGATTTGTATATCTGAAAGAAAATCAAGAACTTTTACGTCAGGTAAGAATTATTATTAAAAAAGGAGTGGAAGATGTGGTTATAAGAAATAATCTGGTTGATCTTGATTATATCAAAGCTAATTTAGGAGAGACAGTTTCAAAATTCTTATATCAAAAGACAGCAAAAAGGCCTTTGGTTATTCCGGTAGTATTAAGTATATAAAATTATGAAGATGGGACATAATAGAAAAATAATATATTTAGCAGGTTTTTTATTTTCTATCCCAATAGCTCTTACCTCTTATATAAATTCGAGTTTTTTGGAAATTTATGTTGACAAAAATTATATAGGTATCATTTACGTAATCGCCTCGATTATAACCATTTTAGGTCTATTAAAAATGCCTAAGATTTTGACCCGTCTTGGGAACCGTTCGACAATTCTTTTATCATACTTATTTATACTCTTATCATTTATTTTGCTTGCCTTAGGAAACAATATTTTTATTATAATTCCTGCTTTTGTTCTTTATTTTATATCCATTAATTTTATCATCGCTTCATTAGATATTTTCGTTGAAGATTTTTCAAAGAGTTCTCATATTGGTTCATTCCGAGGTTTTTATTTGATGGTTATAAATTTTGCTTGGATCGTTGCCCAGCTAATTTCTGGTTCAATTATTAATAAAAGTTCTTTCTCCGGTATTTATCTTTTAGCGGCAGGATTTATTATTCTAGCGGGAATAATTTTCTTTTTGTTTTTACGTGATTTCAAAGATCCAGAATATAAAAAGGTCTCGATATTGAAAACTTTAAAAATTTTCTTACATAATAAACATATTTCAAAAATATATTTCAGTAATTTAATTTTACAATTTTTTTATGCCTGGATGGTAATTTATACACCAATATATCTGCATGAATACATTGGTTTTGGTTGGGATAAAATTGGCATCATTTTTTCAATAATGTTGCTTCCATTTATCCTATTAGATTTTCCATTAGGTAAACTCTCAGACAGAATCGGCGAGAAAAAAATGCTTCTTCTGGGTTTTTCAATTATGGCCTTGTCCGTTTTGGTAATTCCTTTGATCACAGAGCCAATATTCTGGATATGGGCTTTGATACTTTTTACTACCCGTATCGGAGCAGCTACTATAGAAGTTATGAATGAAAGTTATTTTTTCAAAATTGTAAAAGAAGAATATGCTAATGAAATCAGTTTCTTCCGCAATGCTCCATCTATTTCTTATATAATTGCTCCCCTTTTGGCCGTTTCTATTCTTTTTTTTATTCCCTCTTTTAAATATCTTTTCTTTGTCTTAAGTGCAGTATTACTTGCCGGGTTTTTCAATGTCTTGAGACTTAGAGATGTAAAATAAAATTATATCGGTTTATTTCTTCAAAAAAGTAAATTTATTTTTAGCACGGAGCAGATGATTTTTGTATATTCCTTTTTTGAAAGGTTTTAGGTGAACAATTTTTACCAAAATACCTTTATTTTTTAGGTCTCTTTTAAGATTTTCAACATAAACTTTTTGATCATAACCAAGAGCAATAATATCTGGGTTTTCTTTTGCAATGTGAGGAATATGGTTTTTTATGCCAGAAAGGATTACTTTATCAGCCAATTTGCATTTTTTTAGTAAAATCATCCTTTTTTTCTCAGTCAAAAATGGGGATTTCCCTTTTATTTTAATTACATTTTTATCCCGCGCAATTGAAACAACAAGAAAAGAATCTACAGCCAGTTTTCTGGCTTGCCAGAAAAAATTAAGGTGTCCTTTATGCAATCCATCAAAAGTTCCAAAAACCATTATTTTTGTCCGCCTCCGGCGGATTATTTTTTCCACAGTCTTTTTTGACATCCTTAAGGGTAAGTATATACTAAAAGAGTTCATTTAAAAATTACAAAAGGTAATTGGGGAAACTGGTGACCTGCCCGAAATGAATTTCATTCAGGTGGGAATTCCAGTACAGTGCCGCTACGGTAAGTCCCCCACCAATTTCGGATTTTTATCAAAAAATCCGAAATTGGTGGGGGAACAAGTCCGACTACCAATTATTTTACTTATTCTATACTAAGCTTTGTTTTAGTATAGAAGCTTTTCCCGAGCAGGATAATCCTTCTTCTTTTTGAAGACCAAAAAATTCTGCTCAGCAGAATTTTTTTTATGTTCAAAAAAGAAAAAATCAAAATATTAATAGTCATAGGAATTTCTATATCATTATTTTGTGTGTTTCTTTTGACATCATACATAGAATCTAAAGAAATATCTCTCCTGTTGGAGGTCACAGGTGAAACTAATAAAGTTGAAATAAAAGAAGAAACAAATAAAAAAATAATACTAGAAATAGAAGAGAAAAAATACGAAACTGATATAGAAAAAGAAATTAGTGTTTATGAATTTATGGAAAGATTAAAACAAGAAGAAAAAATAACTTTTAAAGACAAAACTTATACTGGCATGGGAAAATTAATAGAAGAGATAAATGGATCAAAAAATGATGGAAATAAATACTGGATTTATTATGTAAATGGTAAAAAAGCACAAGTGGGTGTTTCAAATTATAAGATAAAAGCAGGAGACGTTGTGTCCTGGAAATATGAGAAAAACGCTAATTAAAAAATACTATAATATGAAAAACATAAAGAAAATTTTACAAACTCTTTTCGTTTTAGCTTTATTTTTAATGGGCACAGGAAATGTGGTATATGCCGATATAGGTCTGACCATCAGGGATGGAAATACCAAAATATTTGAGGGAGCGGTACTCCTACAAGCGACAGGAACAGTTGATTTGAACGATAATACCGGAACATCTCATTCCATAGATGCGCAAAGCGTGCTTTCTCTTATAAATGATGCTGATATATTAAGCGTTGATTTCAGTATTTCTGATTTAGAATATTATTCTTCTTTCGGATCATTATATTTAAAATGTATTACCGGAACAATCACAGGTGAAAAATGCGACAATTGGCAATATACGGTAAATAATACTTATCCAGGCATAGGTATGGATCAAAAAGTTTTATCCGATGGAGAAAGTATATATCTGTATTTCGGACCGCAATATAAAATAACACTCAACTCAAACTCTATCACTACCTCAGATACCCTCACTGCTACAGCACAAGAATATGATTATCAAAATGATGCTTGGATGATGAGAACTGGCGTAACAATAGGATTGACTCAGCCTGATCCAGAGAATCCATGGACACCTACTGAGATACAGACAGCCATAGTGGATGCAAGTAGTGAAGCAAGTTTTTCATCTATTCCGGAAGGGTCCTATAACGTAGGTATTAAAGAAGATTTCTATTTTCCAACAGAGACCTTGATGGTAACGGCTACTCCCGTCTCAGATACAGGTTCTCCGTCTTCTTCAAGCAGTTCTGGTAGCAGAAAAAATAAAAATACAGGAAGCGTGCTCGGCATCGAGACGAAAGTGAGATTTGATTTGGAAAAAGCTTTCGAGTTTATAATTTTACAACAAAAAGAGAATGGGTCTTTTGGTGAAAATTTATATACCGACTGGACGGCTGTAGCCTTAGCGGGAGGAAATTATCAGAATGAAACAATAAAATTAATTAAACATTTTACAGAATCAAAATTAGAAGATACGCATTTAACAGATTATGAAAGACATGCTATGGCATTAATGTCGCTCGGACTTAACCCATATAATACAAACAATGAAAATTACATTAAAAAAATAACCGATAGTTTTGATGGAATTCAATTTGGTGATAAAGAACAAGATAATGATGATATTTTTGCTTTAATTGTTTTACAAAATGCTGGTTTTACCAAAGATGAAAAAATGATAATAGATGATATTGATTTTATTTTAAGTAAACAAAAAGAAAATGGCTCTTGGGATGAATCTGTGGATATGACAAGTGCTTCTATACAAACTCTTACAAATATCGCTGAAAAAAGTTGCTTTCTTTTGGGGTCGCTGTCTGTGTCTGCTGACACAGCGTTGCCTCTCGACTCGTCAGTCTGCGAGACACCCCAAAATAAAGAACTTTCTTCAGCCTTAGCTAAAGCAAAAGAATTTTTAAAACAGAATCAAAAAGATGATGGAGGTTTTGGAAATGTTTCTTCCACTGCTTGGGCCATAGGAGGAATATTAGCCTCATCAGAAAAACCAGAAGATTGGATAAAAAATAAAAATACTCCACTTGATTATTTAGCAGAAAATCAAGATGAGGGCGGAGGAATAAAAAATTTACCCGCCGGAGAGGAGGGCAAATCTTTACAAAACAAAATTTGGGAAACTGCTTATGCTATAACAGCATTATCCGGTAAAACTTGGAATCAAATAATGCAGAAATTTGAGAAATTAGAAGAAGAATATATTTCGCCTCTAATAGAGAAAAAATCGTCAACAAAAATAACGGTAAAAGAAGCTACCTCCAAAAAACAAAAAATAAATTCAGAGAATCTGCCACTTCAAAATACAGCCACAGTAATAAATGCTATCACCGAAAATAAGGAAGAAATACTACCAATAAAAAAGGGCTGGTTTAGAAATTTACTAGAGAAAATTTTTAGTATTTTTAAAAAAAATTAAATTATAAAGCTTTTCGCCTGCGGACACTGGCTTCGTTTTGTTCGCCAGAAAAGATTTGATAATTTAATTTTTGTATTCTACAATTCTACCAGCTTTTATTTCTATTTTTTCCGCCTTCCTGAGATTCTTCGAAACAATTTTGGGTATAATATTGTAATGTTTTATTTTATCTAAGGTTTTATCTATCTGCCAAAGATCATTTTCTGCTACTGCCCAATTCTTACCAAATATATTCAAATTAAGCGGTCTAGAGTATCGGCGTAAAGTTTTTTTGCCGTTTTTGTTTAAAAAATATTCATGAAAATAAGACATTACTAATTCATGTATATCTTTATAAACCGGCTCCCGATATCGCAACACCGCATGGTTAGTTTTAGATAATGCGCCCCACAGACCATATTGTTTAAACGGAGAAACAACATGATCAAAATCATCTTTAGTGGTTTGAAGATGAAGTATTAATGGTAAAAAACCGTGAAGCGATAAAATATATGCTCCCAATAACGCTCCTTCCACGCAATGCGCGTTTCCTTTTCTTAAAATCATGATCGGCGACTTTAGAGTTTCTCCTTTTTCTTCAAAATTAAATTCCAAAGCATTTAAAAAATCCTGCACTTTTGCAGGTGTGTCTAATTTTTGCATTAGAGTTATTTCTTTTTTAGTAAACGCTAACATACCTTTATTATATTATAAGGATTAAACCTTTGTAAATTTTACTTTTAAAGGTATTTCTTTAAATTTAAATACCTAAGCCACTCAAGGTATCTACGTAATTACTCAAAAATGACGGTATGACAAAAGCTAGTCCTATCATTGGCAAGACAACTCCTAAAATCGTAATCCAAATTATTATTAAAAAATATTTTCTAGTTTTTTCCACTGACTTATAAATTGCATCGATTTTTAATCCTTGTTCTTCTATTTTTTTATTTAATTCTTCATCCATTTTATTATTATACTCTATCCTTCTTATAAAAACGAACCACCGATAAAAGAGTTATCAGGGCAAGAAACATTGTCAGAGAAAACATCGGAATAGAAATATATCCGCCAATTTCATTTACAAATCTTTGGATACAGGAAACACCAGAAGCATCACAAGGAGCAAGACTCTTGTTAAAGTAATAGATAAAGTTATGATAAAGTGAAATCAAAAAACCGGAAAAAAGCAACGGAAATGCATAATGCGCCACTTTTCTATCTTCCTTCAGATAAGCCATGCCAAAAAGCACAACCTGGGGAAATAAAAAGATTCTTTGTAACCAACATAGAAAACATGCAGCATAGCCCAATATTTCAGAATAAAAGAGCGAAAGGGCAGTAGAAAAAAAGGAAATGATAAATCCAATAAATAAAAAATGTTTTGAAACAAGAGAAAAAAAATTATTCTTGAATTTGTTTTTATCAGGAACTAGAAAAAGAAGAACCAGCGAAAAAACGCATAGAAATTGTAAAACAATAGCGAGGATACCAAGAATCAAATTAAAATAATGTACGTATTCTGCCATAATTATTGGGGTAACAGACAAGAGGTTTTTTCAGCTAGTTGTACCAGCGGGATTTCTCCCGTCAAACGGGTACTATCGGAAAATTCCCAAGTTGGATAACTGGAAATTTTTTTATTTGTGCATTCTTGCGTCTGAGCAGAACCATCGGGAATAGAACATTCAACATAAGACAAAAATTTTACAGACGAGCCAAACATTTCTTTTTGAGCCTGACAATGTTGGCACCAAAAAGCCCCATAAAAAATTGCGCCTTTATCTTTCAAGCACTGAGCAAAAGTATCATATTTACTAGGACCAGCTGGTATACTAGGAGAGCGCAACAGCACAGTTGCTATGGTTCCCAATATCAAAATACCAATTATTAAAAGAAAAATATTTTTATTAGACATATATATTATATATTAACACATTAAAGAAATTTCGGCACAAAAACAATAAATCCAATAATCATTGCAGTAAAGATGGATAATAACACAGCGGCCGCGGCCACATCTTTGGTATCACGGGCAAAAGGATGATATTCCGGAGAAGTTAAATCTATATCTATTTCTATGGCTGTATTAAATATTTCTGAAACTATTACAAAACCGATGGAAAAAATCAAGGCGATCCACTCAAAATTTGAAACTCTAAAATAAAACCCTAAAAATATCACCGCTAGGGCACTAAATACAAGTATGTATAAATGTCTAGAGGTTTTATAAAAAATATACATTCCCCTAAACGCATTTAAGAATCTATCTCTGACCTTAACTTTATGCCAAGCCCTTATTTCTTTTTTAGGATCCATCCCGGTACTAAAATTTTATTTATTAATATTTGTTATTATAACACATAATCAAAAATTTAGTACGGGACAGGTTTTATTTTATTCTACCTTTAGAGTGCCAAACATCCCCATTGCTCGATGACTGCCTACTGAACAATAATATTCAAAGTTTCCAGCCTTGTCTGCCGTAAACTCCAACACTTCCTCTGCAGGAAATTGCAACTGTTTGGTAGCAACACCATATTCATCTATCCTAAAATCGTGGAATCCGTCAATACTTTTGAAAGTTATCTTTACTTTATTTCCTTTTTTAACTGTTATAGAGTTTGGAGTAAAAGAAAAATTCTGACCGGAAATAGTAAACTCTTTGACCTCAGCAACCGTCGTTTCTTCTTCAGAAACCAATTCTGTTTTCTCGCTTTCTTTACTAACGTCGTTTATTACGGCAGGTGCTTCTAACTTACTGCTACCAGTAAAAAACAAAAACCCCAACACTACCAGAACCAAAATAATTACTATTGCATATGTTTTTTTCATCTTGTTTTAAAAAATTTATATTTATAATAATACTATTATTTATTCGACATTAAAAAATTTTAATCTTTTTCGCGGAAAAGGTCAATAAACAAAAAGGTGTGCTTGGTACTTTTTTCCAATAAATTGAATAAGATAGCAATGGTAAATAATAAAATGGCAAGGCTAGTGCTAAAAAATGTTACAAATATAGCCACAACTGCCGCGCAGACAGGAAACAATATCCGCATGTTAGCGTGTTCGTTTTCTACTTTGGTAAATGAAGCATTTTCAATAGTTTTAGAGTTAATAGCGTATTGACGCATTCTAAATAAAGAAATTCCAATTAAAATGATATTCAAGGCAAAAAAGATAATGGCTGTTTTGGAATAGCTATATTTACCAAGAAAATGTGATGAAAATGGAACAAGGGCTATAAAGAAAAAAAAGATTGCATTTAAATTAGAAAAACGTGTGTCAATATTTTTTGCCAGGATTGATTCTATAAAATGGTGTGATCTCCAATAGGTAAAAAGAAGAGAAAAACTTAAAAGATAACTCAAAAAGACAGGAGAAAGATTAAGTAACGATCTCAAAAGATTTTGTTCACTAGCTATTCCAACATATTCAGGAATACGTATCTCGAAAACCAAAATGGTCATAACTATGGCAAAGATGCCGTCCGCCAATTGATCTAATCGCGTTTGTTTCATGGCTATATTATACATTAATCAACGGGTAATTCACAGCTACTTATTTGCGACAATTTTTCCAAGCCTTGCTCTCCAATATATTTTACTCCATTTTCATCTATCCAAGTCGGATAACCCTCTACCCCTTTTTCAAGACATAGATTCGGATTTTCTGTACATTCAACATAGGGCACATATTTAAAAGAATCTCCGAAACGTGCTTTTTCCGCTTTACAATGGGAACACCAAATAGTGCCATACATAGTCAAATTTTTTGAGGCAAGACATTTAGCAAAAGTATCATATTTTGTAGAAGAAATATTTGATTCTGCTGGTCGAGAGATTATCGTTATAATTGTTCCTAAAATTAAAAGACCAATTATCAAAAAGAAAATATTTTTATTAGTCATAAATATTACTCCTTACAACAATCAACTAACTTAGCCATAATGTCGTCAAAGGACATAGGTTTTTCTTTTTCCAAACTATTTTTAATATCCGGTATGTTAATAATTTTCAATCTGAGTCCAAAAAACAAATTGTAAACTTTATAGGCAAAACTAAACATTTGTTTTGCTTCATCTGTTTTACCATCCCCTTGTAGTTTGGTTCCAACTTCCATCAAGCGCATAGTTGTGCCGAGTAAATGTTTAGAGATACACCAACTCTCACCTTCAGTCTTGTCTATCATCCGAGCCAGAAGTATTTTTCTCATTTCTCTCACTTCTTTCAGCATATCATAGTATTCATCTTTCTTCGTTTTTGCTCCAGAAAAAAAGAAATGTTCCTCTAGACTTATTAAATTCATAACAGCAATACTCAAATCTTCGTCAGTAGACAAATCAACACCCCTGTTTTCTTTTAAGGACATTACTTTCTTCTGAAGTTCTTCAAAACTCATTAATTTTGGATCAGCCATAATTTTTAAAAAATATTACAGGATTTACTTTTTCGAGCTGGTCTGGTTGAGCCCCTCGGACTTAATGGGGGCGACCCGAGGACCCGAGGAAAAGTGAAGACTGGAATATTTATTATACATTATAATGTAAATATTAAAACACCAAAAGTCATAAGAACAAGAAGTAATATTACGCGAGCCTTTTTTGTTTCCAGCCTACGTAACTTATCTATCTTTTCTATCATAATCCTGTTCGTAGCAAATGCAAGTATCAAAATAAGAGGTAATACAAAAACGAAATTGTATATAATCAAATACCAAAAGCCTTTCCAAAAAGTAGTATAATCATGCAGCAGGGTTAAAACAAAAAGATAGGGTCCACCAGTACATGGAAATTCAAACAAAGCGACAAGTGATCCCAAAATAAAAAAAGCTGGTATAGAACCTTTGCTTATCACTTTGGCAAGAGTTGAATGCGTACTTTCTGGAATTTTTAATTTAATGGGAAAATTCGGGAAAAATTCATTTACTAAGCCAATGATACTATAAAGCAATAATATAGAGGCTCCTATTTTCGCCATGATATTCGGAACATTCAAAAAACTAAGAGCTTGCAGAGCTCCTAAACCTATTAAAGTGTAAATGATAGCAATAGCTAAAATATATACACTTCCCGACAATAAAACAAATTTTCTATTCTTCCCGAGACTAAATAAAAAAGTAATAGTCAAAAATAAAACAGAAATAGCGCAAGGGTTAATGCTATCTATCAAAGCTGAAATCATAATAACCGGTAAAAATCCATGCGCACTGGTAGTTAAATAATTTGCGAACATTATGAATATAATACCATAAAAATCATAAAAAACCACTAAAATTAAAAAATTTAAAGAGTCGTGGGTCCCTTGCCCTTATGGCTCCGAGGGCGAAGGCTCAAAAATTTTTTGAATTTTAGTGGTTTTCTTTACTGATACTGAATATAAATAGGTTGAGGGTTTAGTTTTAGTAAGTCATTCGGGGTCATTAAAGTGGTATCTTTTTCTAAAACATCATTTTTGTAAAATAACTTAAAACCGGTAAATTGGACAGGTTCTTTATAAATAAATTGTTGGTATGTGTTTATTTTTTTAGCTGCCCCACCCCAACCATCCATGTGCATTACAATCTGTACTTCCGGTAATGGTTTAATTTCTTTATAATTAGTCACCATTTTTTGAGTATAGCGATGAATAACAAGTATCTTTGGAGTAAGATTATTTTCTTTCACAATTTTGGCTAAATAGTTTGCGGCAAAATTTATATCTAATGCATCATATGTACCCACAATTTTCCCCGGCCTAATACCGTTTTTCATAGAAAATTCTGGATCAACGCCTAAATGTACTTGTGGCATTTTCAAATATTTTTCTAACAATGGTATTTCGGTCTGTAAATTACTAAAACCAACTTGAATGTCTAAAAAAACAAGAGCATTTATTTTTTTTGCCATTTCAATTACTTTATCTATTTCTGAATCTGGCATACGAATTCTATATTTTCCATCTTCTCCCGCTTTTGCTTGAGCCACCACTGCAATATAGTGAAGAGCTGGAATAACCGGAGTTAAGGGGTCCGCTTCTTGCCATTTTTTAATTTCTGCTTCAAGTCTCTGAATCATTTCATCTTCTCTGTATTGTCCAAGCGCCCCCATATTCTTTGAATACAAATTGCCATAGTAAGCGACAACACGATTGAAAGGTAAAATAGCTCCAGCATTAGGATAAACAGTTTTCACGGGCCAAAGATTTATTTTGGAAATGGGGGTTTCAATTGGGATTATAGTATTGCCATTTTTACCTGCCCCGTTGGAAGCTTGCTTTCCTTCGGGGTCTTTTTCAGTAGTTTTAATAGTTTCATAAACAATAGGATCAGGCGGATTATTTGCTAATTCTTCTAATTTTTTATCATAAGCAATAGTGTCCAATGGCGGAAGAATGGGAATTTTATTTTCTTCAGATTTTGCTATTATATTTTTTATTTCATTCGATATTTTAGTGCTAAAAAATTCCGGAGCAACAAAAAATGAAATTAAAATGAGCAGTAAAAATACAAAAAACCAAAAGTAGGTATTTCCGAATGTACTTTTTATTTTAGAAAAAATATTATTCTTCATTTGTAGATAAAGTATAGCAAAACATAGGGAATATTGACACTTTTTAAGAAAACTTGAAACATCGGAAGATTTTGCTGTATAATGTAAATCTTAATAATTGATTTTTCACCCCCAAAATAAAAAATATAAAAAAAATGCAAAACCCATTCCAAAATGCGATGTCTCAATTGGACAAAGTTGCAAAGATTAAAAATTTCAATAGCGAATTTATAGCCCGTTTGCGCCAACCTGACCGTGATATAAGAATATCTATTCCTGTAAAAATGGACGACGGTTCTTTAAAAATATTCGAGGGCTATAGAGTTGAATACAACAATGCCCTAGGACCATATAAGGGCGGTATTAGATATCATCAGGATACGGAAATAAATGAAGTAAAAGCATTGGCTTTTTGGATGGTGCTCAAATGCGCTGTGGCTGGAATTCCAATGGGCGGAGGAAAAGGTGGAATAACAGTTAATCCTAAAGAATTATCAAAAGGAGAATTAGAAAGACTTTCGCGTGCATGGGTGCGAAAACTTTCAGATATCTTAGGGCCGAAGAAAGATGTTCCGGCTCCCGATGTCAATACTACACCTGAAATAATGGCCTGGATGAATGATGAATATCAAAAAATAACAGGAGATAAAACCGGAGCGATGATAACAGGTAAACCACTTCAGAAAGGAGGTTCGGAAGGAAGAGATACAGCTACAGCCCAAGGCGGTTTTTTTGTTTTCGAAACATTAAAAAAAGAATTAAAATTGCCAGAAAAATGTAAGGTGGTGATCCAAGGATTCGGAAATGTTGGATCGTATGCAGCGCTCATTTGGAATAAAGCAGGCCATAATATCGTCGGCCTTTCAGATTCAAAAAATGGAATTTATAACGAGAAAGGTTTTGATATAGAAAAACTTATGAAATATAAAAAAGATACCGGTTCCCTTTCAGATTTCCCGAATGCAAAAGAAATCACCAATGAAAAACTTCTAGAGACAGAATGCGATCTGCTGATTCCTGCCGCCTTTGAAAATCAAATAACTGGCACAAATGCCGAAAAGATTAAAGCCAAAGTCATC
>Ga0209541_10009443_pt1 | contig 15807 bp, 20 predicted proteins | sample RifCSPlowO2_01_FD_184027 | JGI IMG/M metagenome (GOLD analysis project Ga0209541, IMG submission 184027) | Groundwater microbial communities from Rifle, Colorado - Rifle CSP2_plank lowO2_0.1 (SPAdes) (version 2) | ecosystem: Environmental > Aquatic > Deep subsurface > Groundwater | place...
AGCTGCAGGCTCATGCCCTCCAGCAGCTCCTTGATTTCCTGCAGCGATTTTTTCCCGAAGTTCCGGTACTTCAACATCTCGCCGTCGCTCTTCTGGACCAGGTCGCCGATCGTCTGGATGCGCGCTTCGCGCAGGCAGTTGGCGCTCCGGACGGAGAGTTCCAGCTCGGAGACCGGCATGCGGAACTTGTCGTACAGCGCATTGTCCTGCCGCTCTTCATCCTCGCGGCGCTTCTCGACAAAGCCGAGTTTACCAAGCGCCTGATGAAGGCCGGAACAATGGTCCGCCTGCCGTGGGGCAGCGTGACCGTGCCGGAGCTCATTTCCGGATTGACCTTCTTGGTGATGGGCGCGCTGACGCTCACGGCTGCTGCCAGGAACACCCTAGCGGCCCACCCGGGGACCTGGCAGCTCAGCATCAACATCTACCTGGCCCAACTCCAAGCCGGCATACAGAAATTCGCGGGCATCGTCCCGGGCTTTGTCTGGGCCGCCGTGGTCGTGGGCATAGCCGCGGGCATCGCTTACTTCGCGCTGAGGCAAAAACGCGGCTTGGAGGCCGCGGCCCCGGAAGAGGTAACTGAAGCAGAAGAAAAATCAACAAATAATAAATCTTGCTGCAATGAAAAAGATTAACACGATAACATACGTCATCATCGCGTCGCTCATTATCCTGGTCACCGGTGCTTTTCTGACCACAGGCAACGGCAACACGGATGTGGCGGGGACGCAGAACCTGCCGCCGGGCGTGACCCAGGCGGAACACGAAGAGCATCACGCGGCGGGCCAGCCAGCCGCCCCGGTGGGGGACGTCGCCGCCTTGGTCGGCCAGCCGGCGCCCGCATTCACGCTCCAGGACCGAAACGGCAACACCTATTCGCAGGACAGCCTGAAGGGCAAGAACACGGTCATCTTCTTCAATGAAGGGCTCATGTGCTATCCCTCCTGCTGGAACCAGATGGTCTCCCTGGCCAACGACAGCCGCTTCAGCGGGCCGGACATGCAAGTGCTCGGCGTCGTGGTGGATTCCGCGCGGGATTGGGGCCAGGCCATCGCCAAGATGCCGGAGCTCGGCAAAGCCACGGTGCTCTTCGACGCTGATCGCACCGCGTCGAAGGCCTTCGGCATGCTGAACGTGAAGTCCTCGATGCATCCGGGATCGTATCCCGGCCACACTTATCTCCTGATAGATAAGGAGGGCATAATGCGCTTCGTGTACGACGACCCGCGCATGGGACTGAACAACGACCTCATCGCCGTGAAACTACAGGAGATCATATGAGGTCCGACGCCCTAAGAATCGGCGCTGTTTGGGGCACGGCCGCCACGCTCGGCATCCTGGGCATCTACTTCGCGGTCCTGACGCTGGTCTCGGGCGGCGCTTTCGCGCTGGCCCAGTTCGGCGAGTTCCGCGGCTTCATTCTGGCGCTCGCGCTCGGCTTCGGCATCCAGGCCGGACTCTACGGTTACCTCAAAGCGGCCCTCCGGGAGCAAAGCGCTCCCGGGGCGGCCCTGGCCGCGACCGGCACCACCTCGACCGCCGCGATGGTCTCCTGCTGCGCCCACTATCTGGTGAACATACTGCCGGTCCTGGGCGCGGCGGGCATCGCGACCTTCGTAGCCGCGTACCAGACACAGCTCTTCTGGTTCGGCATCGTTATGAACCTTGCCGGCATAACATTCATGGTCCGGCGTGTCCTGATCTACAATTACCAAAGGTCGATAATATCAACCAATTGAACATCATCGTGCTTGCACTTAAGCGTTATGGCTGGCTGTGTGTGTTGGGCGGGGAAGTCGCCTATGTGCTTTGCCTTGCCTTCGGCTACCTGCCGCTGCGATCGGCCGCGGCAACCGAATTGCATCACACCCTGTTCGAGACTCTGCCGGGCTTCGTCTGGGGTAATTTCGGCAGTGTCATCCTCGGCGCGGCGTACGTGTTCGCGTTCGCCTGGATCTTCGCCTGGTACTACGTCTGGATGCATAATTCCAGCCTGACCGAGAAGAATTGAAACTTCATGGAATCTTATGCCGATATGGTATACTGGATTTCATGAAAACAAGTACTGTTATAGCCGTAGTAGCGGTAGTTATAGTCGCGGTCGTTGCCGGGATATATTTCACTATTCCCGGTGCGGAGCAGGACAACACTAACCCGCCGACGTCATCCGGCATGCTGGCGGAAGAGAACGCAATAATCATCTTGGACCAAAAGCCAGGGACCGAGATTACGGCTTCGCTGGTGCAGTTGGCCGGACCCGGCTATCTGGTGATCCACGAGGCAAGCAACGGCCAGCCGGGCGCAACTTTGGGCTCCAGCGCGCTTCTTGGGGTAGGGGAGAACACCAACGTGAGCATTACCTTGTCGCGGCCGATGCGCGATGGCGAAATCTTTATAGCCATGCTGCACGCCGAAGCGGACGGCAATGGCGCGTTCGATATCGCCACCGACCCGCCGATCGCGAGCCGCCTGGGCGGTCCCATCAACGCGGGATTCGTTGTTTCAGCCGACGCCAATGTGGCGTCTCCGGTCAGCTACTAACGCTTGTTGATTTGCTTCCAGAGCCAGACGCCGGCCAGCACCAGATCGATGAAGACCACGATCCACGTGATCGTGCCGACCCAGCCCGCGCCGCCCATCATGCCCCAACCCCCACCCCCACCCCAGAGGTAATTCATCATATCTATATAATACCAAAACGGCAGCAGGCCGCGCTCTTGACATGATACCCCCAGGGGGTATACTTCAGGCGAATCAACAAAAACATAAATAAATTAATGTTTAAAAAATACAGTTACCAACGGGAAGTACCGCTTTCCTTTGCGAACGCGGTCCTAAAAACAAAACAGGAACTTTCGAAAGAAGGATTCGGGGTGCTAACCGAAGTAGATGTAAGGGCGACCTTGAAGAATAAGCTGGGGTTAGATTACCAAGATTATTTTATCTTGGGGGTCTGCAATCCGTCCTTGGCCCATCAAGCTCTTCTGGCGCAAAAAGATATCGGTCTGTTCATGCCCTGCAACGTGATCGTTTACGAAGAGGGTGGTAAAAACTTTGTCTCGGCCATGATGCCTACTGTCGCTCTGCAGGCGGTATCTAACTCGACAGTGAAGGAGATTGCCGGACGAGCGGAAGAAAAATTAAAAAAAGTCATTGACGCGGTGTGAGATACAATAATCACATGGCCACCGAAACATTCAGGATAAAAGGCATGCACTGCGCCTCGTGCGCGGCGACCATCGAAAAGACATTCAAAAAGACCGAGGGCGTTCAGTCCGCGGAGGCCAATTACGGCACCGAGACGGTCAAGGTGACCTTCGATGATTCAAAGACCGGCGGCAAAGAGCTTTCCAAAAAGATCGAGCCCTACGGTTACTCTTTGGTTGTGTCGGCGCCGGCGCTGGCCAACACACCCGGTACGAAAAATCACGCCATGGATCACGGATCTACGGCGGCGGAGATGGGCATGAGCGAGGAGGAGCACGCCGCACACCTGGGGCTCAACCAATCCAAAGAGGAAAAGCTCGCCGAACTGGCGGACATGAAGCGCAAGGTCATTTCCGCCATACCGATCGCCATTGTGAGCGCTTTCGTGATGGGCTGGCGGATCTTCGCCGAGTTCAATGTGGTGCCTGCCATGTCTTATGTCTGGAGCGAGTTTTTCCACCATCTGCTGGCGGTCATGGCCACGTACGTGCTCTTCGTGGTCGGCAAGCCATACCTGCTCGGCTTTTATCGCTTCCTGCGCTACGGCAAGGCCAACATGGATACGCTGATCGGTATCGGCACCTCCGTCGCCTATGCCTACAGCTTTATCATCACCGCCTTTGAAGAAACGCTCCGGCCTTTCATCAACGTTCAAAACGAATATTACGACGTCACCATCATCGTTATCACCTTTATCGCGCTCGGCAAATATCTGGAGGTCCGTTCCAAGCTGAAGACGGGGGATGCCATCGAGAAATTACTGAACCTACAGGCGAAGACCGCTCTAGTAATCCGCGACGGCCGTGAGCAAGAACTGCCCGTGGACCAGGTTGTGCACGGCGATCTGATAATCGTGAAGCCCGCCGGCAGGATACCGGTGGACGGCGTCATCACCGAGGGCTTTTCCTACGTTGACGAGGCGATGGTGAGCGGCGAGCCGATCCCGGTGCAGAAGAGCGTCGGCGACGCGGTGGTCGGCGGGACCTTGAACACCAGCGGTTCTTTCACCTTCAAGGCGACCAAAGTGGGCGCGGAGACCATGCTGGCGCACATCATCAAGATGGTGGAGACGGCCCAGGGCAGCAAGGCGCCGATCCAGGCGCTGGCGGACAAGATATCCGGCGTCTTCGTGCCGATCGTCCTGGTCATCGCCTTCGTGACCCTCGGCGCCTGGCTCCTTCTCGGCACGCAGTATTTGGATTTTTCACAAGCACTCTCATTCGGGCTGGTCTCGTTCGTGGGCGTATTGGTCATCGCTTGCCCCTGCGCTTTGGGTCTGGCCACGCCGACCGCGATCATTGTCGGCGTCGGCAAGGGCGCGCGCGAGGGGATACTCATCAAGGACGCGGCGACGCTCGAGAAGCTGCACAAAGTGGACGTGATCGTGGCGGATAAGACCGGCACCATCACCAAGGGTAAGCCCGAACTCACGTCGGTCGAGAATTTTTCCAAGCAGAGCGACGATGAAATGATCTCCGTCCTGGCGTCTTTGGAGAAAAAATCGGAGCACCCCATCGCTGCGGCGGTCGTGGCCTATGCCCAAGAAAAGAACCTGGACCTGGCGCCGGCCAGCGGCTTCGAGGCGTTGAAGGGCAAGGGTCTGCGCGGCACTATCGACGGCGTGGAGTATTACGCCGGCAACGCCAAGCTGGTCGCGGACCTGAAGCTGTCCTTCGACACCCGTTCCCTTGAGCAGCATACTGCGGAGGGCAAGACCCCGGTCGTGCTGGCCACCAAGGAAAAGGTGCTGGCCGTGGTCATGGTGGCCGATGCCATCAAGCCGGAAGCAGCCGAGGCGGTTGCCCGCTTGCACAAGCTGGGCATCCAGATGATCATGTTGACCGGCGACGACAGGAACACCGCGCAGTATATCGCCAGGCAGGTCGGTATAGATGAGGTGGTGGCCGAGGTCCTGCCGGAGGACAAGCTTACGAAGATCAAGGAGCTGCAGGCGCAAGGCAAGGTAGTGGCCATGGCCGGAGATGGCGTGAACGACGCGCCGGCGTTGGCCCAGGCAGATGTCGGCATCGCCATGGCCACCGGCACGGACGTGGCCATCGAAAGCGCGGGCATAACCCTTCTGCATGGCGATATCTCCAAGCTAGTCCAGGCCGTTGCCTTGTCCAAGATGACTATGCGCGGCATCAAGCAGAATCTTTTCTGGGCGTTCATCTATAATATAGTCGGCATTCCGCTCGCGAGTGGGATCTTCTACTCCATATTCGGATGGCTGTTGAGTCCCGTGTTCGCCGGGTTCGCGATGGCCGCGTCCAGCGTGTCGGTCGTAGGCAACTCACTTCGTATCAAAGCTAAAAAATTATGAGAGAGGTAAAAAACGACACCGCAACCCTGTATCAGTGCGAGGAGTGCGGATTTCATTATGTAGCCAAAGAATGGGCGGAAAAGTGCGAGGCGTGGTGTAAGGAGCATCACACTTGTAATATTGAAGTTACAGGCCATGCCGAAGAAAATACTCCAGAACAATGAGCAAAACATATACCTTCCATGTGAATGGCATGCACTGCGCCTCCTGCGTGGTATTGACCGAAAGCGAGTTGGGCGACCTGCCGGAGGTCTCCCGGGTCAAGGCCTCGCTTAAGGACCTCTCGGTCGAGATCACCGGGGACTTCGGGGACAAGACCCCGGAGCACATCGCCCGGGACCTGACCGTGCCGCTTAAGCCGCACGGCTACACCCTCTCGGTCAGCAAACAAAAACAGGCGGTAAAGTGGTCAGATTTTCGCGTGGCCGTGCCCATCGCCCTGGGCTTCGTGCTCCTGTTTATCGTATTGCAAAAGCTCGGCGTCGTGAACCTGATCACCGCCTCCAAGGTGAATTACGGCACGGCGTTCGTGATCGGCTTGGTTGCCTCCGTTTCCACCTGCATGGCCGTGGTCGGCGGGCTGGTGCTTTCCATGTCCGCGAATTTCGCCAAGGAAGGGGACAAGATTCGGCCGCAGGCGCTTTTCCATGTCGGCCGCCTGGCGTCATTCTTCCTTTTGGGTGGCGCCATCGGCGCCCTGGGCTCCGCGTTCCAACTTGGCGGCATGGGCACGCTGGTCTTGAGCGTTCTGGTGGGCCTGGTGATGCTCATTCTGGGTATCAATCTTTTGGATATATTTCCGTGGGCCAAAAAACTGCAGCCAACCCTGCCGGGCTTCATCGGCCGGCGCGTGACCGCCCTGAAGAACATGAACCACACGCTCACGCCGCTTTTGGTCGGTGTAGCGACGTTCTTCCTGCCCTGCGGCTTCACCCAATCCATGCAGATACACACGCTCACCACCGGCAGTTTCCTGACCGGCGGCCTGACCATGTTCGCCTTCGCCCTGGGGACCCTGCCGGTCCTGGCGCTCCTCAGCTTCAGCTCGCTCAGTATCCACAACAAGGCCTATGCCGGCATATTCTTCAAATCCGCCGGCCTGATTGTGATATTCTTTGGATTGTTCAACCTGTTGAACGGCCTGGTCGCGGCCGGGGTCATCGCCCCCGTCTTCAGCTTCTAAAATATCCATGAAAAAGACAGCCATAATCATTGTCGGACTTGCGGTGCTCATCGGCGCCGGCATTATTCTGTTCGGCGGCCAAGGCGGCAGCGCGAATGGCAAAGCCAACGTCACCATCGTGGATGGCGAGCAGGTGATCGAGATCGACGTGAAGGGCGGTTATTCGCCGCGGGTCACGGAGGCCCAGGCCGGCATTCCGACGATTATCAAGATGCGGACGAGCGGCACCTTTGACTGCTCTGCGTCCGTAGTTATACCGGACCTTAAATACCGCAAACTTCTGCCGTCGAACGGCGAGACGATAGTGGAGCTGCCGCCGCAGGAGCCGGGCTTCGTCCTGCGCGGGCTTTGCAGCATGGGCATGTACAACTTTGAGATAAGGTTCAGCTAGTCGATCGGAAATTTGTCATACGGAGTTTATCTTACGGACAAAACAAAAACCCGCATCTCTGCGGGTTTTTGCCGGGCACAAGCTTGGGACTGGAACCCCGCCCTGTCAGTGGAGTCATCATACTCCTATACAACAGGGTGTCAATAGTTTGGTGGCCCGTAGGCGGTGGAGGTGCGGGGGATCGAACCCCGTGGACCCCGACTGACAGGGCGGGGCCAGCGCCAAGCCACCCCCACCGCGACATAAGGATAGCTGCTAGAAGTTAAATGAAATTCAAGGAAAGATTAATTTTTGCTTGGCGTTGATTTTATGGTGTTAGAATATACGTACTGCCCCTATAATGCCGAAACACGTCTACAAAATGAAAACGTCCGTCTGGCTCTACCCCGACATGGCTGGCTGGCACTTCCTGACCGTTCCGAAAACTAAATCGGCCGAGATTAAAGCCCGCTTCGGGGCGAAGGCGAAGGGTTGGGGTTCCTTGCCGGTGAATGTGACGATAGGCGCAAGCAAATGGAAGACCTCCATTTTTCCAGACAAGAAGGCAGGTGCATATCTCTTGCCGCTCAAGGCGGGTGTGCGCAAAAAAGAAGAGATCGCGGCGGGGGACGCGATCAGCGTCTCGCTGGAAATACTGGCGTAATATTCGCACCAGGCGGCCTTTGCTATAATGACCCCATATGAATACGGAGCAGCGAAGCTGCAAGAATTGCAGTGTCGCGTTCGCGGTCGAGCCGACCGATTTTGATTTTTACAAGAAAATGGCGGTGCCGCCGCCGACCTGGTGCCCGGAGTGCCGGCTGATAAGGCGCATGAGTTTTAGGAACGAGCGCCATCTTTACAAGCGCAAGTGCGATCTTTGCGGTCAAGATAAGATAATGATGTATCCGGCGGAAGTGCCATTCCCGGTGTATTGCCGGGAGTGTTGGTGGTCAGATAACTGGGACGCCAAAACCTACGGGATCGCTTTTGACCCAAACCGCCAATTTTTAGACCAGCTTATTGAACTTGGCCAGAAGGTGCCGCGCCCGAGCGTGATCCGCCAGGGTAATATCGTCGACAGTGATTACACCAACCGTGTCGGCGACCAGCGCAACTCCTATCTGGTGTTCGGATCCAATAACAGTGAGCACTGCCGCTACGGGGTCTGGATGAACGACTGCAAGGAGTGCATGGATAGCTACGGCATCCAAAAATGCGAACGATGCTATGAATGCGTCGATTGTTTCCAGTGCTCTCGCTTGAAATATTCGCAGGAATGCAACGATTGCAGCGATTCCGCTTTCCTATATAACTGCCGCAACTGCCAGGATTGCTTCGGATGCGTGAACTTACGCAACAAGCGTTTCTGCATATGGAACGAGCAATATTCGAAGGAGGAATATCAGGCCAAGATGGCCGCCCTACAACTTGGCAATTCACTGCTCCTAGAGGGCCTGCGGGCCAAATTCGATTCCTTGAAGCGCCAAGCGGTGGTGCCGGCGCTGGTCGCGCATCACAACACCAAAGTGAGCGGCAACTGGATAGAGAATTGCAAAAACACTTTCCGATCTTTCAGCTGCACCAACCTGGAGGATGCGCGCTACTGCCTTTCCATAATCGACTCCAAGGATGTTATGGACTACACTTTCTGGGGTTTAAATTCGGAAAAGATCTACGAGGTGGTCAACTGCGGTCGCCAATGCGCCAACCTGAGGTTCGCGAACGAGTGCTGGGATCAGGTAATCGACGCCGAGTACGTGATGAATTGTCATAGCTCCCATGATCTTTTCGGCTGCATCGGCATCCGCAAAGGCGAGTATTGCATTTTGAACAAGCAATATCCCAAAGAAGAATTTGAGAAACTCACTGCGCAAATAAGACAGAGCATGGACAACTACGGCGAGTTTCTGCCGGCCGCCATGACCACATTCGCGTACAACGAAACTATCGCCCAGGAATTCTTTCCGCTACCCAAGGAAACCATTTTGGCCAAGGGCTTGAAATGGAAAGAAGATACAACCCGTAATTATCGTATAACTATTCCTGCAGCCAAAGTTCCAGATGTGGTTTCTGAGGTTTCCGACGACATAGTTAAAGAAATAATCGGCTGTTCGCACGGCGGCGCCTGTTCCCACAATTGCACTACCGCCTTTCGCATAATTTCGGAGGAGCTTGCGTTCTATCGCACCATGACCATCCCTTTACCGAAACTTTGTCCCAACTGCCGCCACTTCGAGCGCTTGGCTCGGCGCAACCCGCTGAAGCTTTGGCCGCGAAAGTGCCAATGCTCCGGAGCCGCCTCACAGAGCGGAGGATACAAGAATTCCGGAGCTCATTTCCACGAAGCTGCCGCTTGTCCCAATGAATTCGAAACCTCCTACGCCACGGACCGCCCGGAGATCGTGTATTGCGAGCAGTGCTATCAGGCGGAGGTGGCTTAGGTGACCGCCGCGACGGGCGCGGGTATAATGGTGGCCGATGCGCACGGGTATTTGGAGTTCCATAAAGACGCCGGCTTTTGTGATGGGCCCGATGGCCAACGTCACCGACACGGCCTTCCGACGGCTCATCGCCAAACACAGCAAACCCGCGGGGCCGGTCGTCATGTTCACGGAATTCGTCTCGGTGGAGGGTCTTTTGTCCGCTGGCCGGGAGCGCCTCTTGCCGGACTTCTGGTATACCGAGGCCGAGCGGCCGATAGTGGCGCAGGTCTTCGGCGGCAAACCCGAGCAATTCCGTGAGGTCGCGGAGCTCGTGAAGGAACTAGGTTTCGACGGCATAGACATCAATATGGGCTGCCCGGACCGCGCGGTGGAGAAAAGTGGTGCCGGCGCGGCGCTTATGAAAGATCCAGCGCGCGCGGCGCAGATCATCCGTGAGACGAAAGCGGGCGCCGGAACATTGCCGGTCTCGGTGAAGGCGCGCATCGGATACAACAAGAATGAATTGGACACCTGGCTGCCGGCGCTCCTCGCCGAAGGACCGGCGGCGGTGACCCTGCACTTGCGCACGCGCAAGGAAATGTCGGACGTCCCGGCGCATTGGGAACTCGCGGCACAGGCGCTCGCTATCCGCGACCGCGCCGACTCCTCGAGCGAAAAGCCGCTCATTCTGGGCAACGGCGACGTGTACACCATAGCCGAAGCGGAAGAGAAAGTGCGTCAATACGGCGTGGACGGGGTCATGTTCGGCCGCGGCATCTTCGGCCAGCCGTGGCTCTTCTCGGGCAAACCGGAGCCGGACCTCAAAGAGAAACTGCGCGTCATGGTGGAACACACAGAGCTTTTCGAAGAACTGTTCAGAGGCATAAAGAATTTCAGCGTCATGAAGAAGCACTACAAGGCCTACGCGCACGGCTTTCATGGCGCGAACGAACTGCGCGCCAAGCTCATGGAGACGAAGAGTGCCGCCGAGATGCGCGCGATCGTCGAAAAGTTTATACTTGGCCTATGAGAAAGGAGCGCGACAAGGTCTATATATACGGCAAACACGCGCTCGCCGAGGCTCTGCAATACGCGCCGCAAGTATTGCGCAAGGTCTTTCTGTCCTCGGAGATGGCGGGGGACAAAGACCTGCGCGGACTTCTGAAAAGCCGTCAGATCCCCACGGAGATCATGGAAAAGAAGATGGCCTCGCGCATGGTGGGCCAGGATACCTCGCACCAGGGGGTCATCGCCATCGCGGACACTTCCGCGCTGGTACGGGATTTCAAGGATTTTCTGGCGGACCTCGCGCCGACCGAGGACACCATGCTGGTCATCATGGATGAGCTGAACGACCCGCACAACGTGGGCGCGGTCATCCGCTCCGCCGCGGCCTTCGGCGCCGCCGGCGTCCTTATGCCGACCCACAACCAGGCGCCGGTTACCGGCGCGGTGGTGAAATCCTCCGCGGGCATGGCCTTTCGCGTGCCCCTGGTCTCGATCGGCAACGTCAATTACGCCATCGAGGCTTTGCAGAAGGCGGGCTTCAAAGCATACGCTCTGGCGATGAAGGGCAGTAAAAGTATTTCTAAAGTCGTTTTTGACGCGCCGGCGGTATTTATAGTAGGCAACGAGGGCGCAGGCATCCACAAGCAAACACTAGTAAACTGCGACGAGATCCTGCGCATCCCGATGGACCCACGCTGCGAATCCCTGAACGCTTCCGTTTCCGCGGCGGTCATCATGTACCAGTGGAGCACCCAGCACTTGAACGCACTCAAAGGCCAATGAAGAACATCGACCTGACCGCCAAGCCCTGGCCGGATTACGAACTGATCGATTCCGGCGACAATCGCAAACTGGAGCGCTATGGCGCCCACTATATTATCCGTCCGGAGACGCAGGCCCTCTGGAGCCCGAACAAACCGGCGCAGTGGCAAAAGGCCAAAGCGGAGTTCCTCTGGGATGGCGGCAAGGGCTCCTGGAAGAAGAGCGACTTGCCGGCGGAATGGCAGCTCGCTTGGCGCGACGCGCGCTTCTCGATCCGGCTCACCGGCTTCAAGCACACCGGGGTCTTCCCAGAGCAAGCCGCGAACTGGGAGTGGCTCGAGGAGTGCGTGAGCGCTTTGAACAAACCGCGCGTCCTGAACTTGTTCGGATATACCGGCATAGCGAGCATAGTTGCTGCGAAGAAGGGGGCGCAGGTCATGCACGTGGACGCCTCGAAGCAAAGCAACGAATGGGGCCAGGCCAATTCGCAATTGTCCAGCGTGCCGGAAGGTAGCATCCATTATCTTTTGGAGGACGCCCTGAAATTCGTGGAGAGGGAAGCGCGGCGTGGCAATTCGTACGACGGCATCATCCTGGATCCGCCGGCCTTCGGACGCGGGCCAAAAAAAGAGGTCTGGCGGATAGAGGAGTCCCTGCCGCGCCTCCTGGCCGGGACGGCCAAGATTCTCGCGAAAAAGGCCGGCGCCTTCTTCCTACTGAACGGTTACGCCGCCGGCTACGCGCCGCAATCATTCCTGCAGGCGGTGGAGAACCATTTCCCGGATGTCGGCCGGGGCGCCGATGGTGAGTTTGGCCATCTCTACATCCAGGAAGTGCAATCCAAACGATCCATTCCGTCGGGCATATACGTACGCTTCACGCGCTGACGCGCGCCGCCGCGTTGCTTATGTAAAGTATACTTGACATAGCCCCAATTCCGGATTATACTCGGCCCATGGAAAACAAAATGGAAATAGCGGTCTTTGGCGGCGGCTGTTTCTGGTGCACCGAGGCCGTGTTCGAGGACCTGAAGGGCGTGAGCGCGGTCATGCCCGGCTATGCCGGCGGCACCATGGACAAGCCGACCTATGAGGACGTCTGTTCCGGCAAGACCGGCCACGCCGAGGTCATCCGCATCGAGTATGACCCGTCGAAGATCGCGTACAATGACCTGCTGACCGTATTTTTCGCGACGCATAATCCGACCACGCCGAACCAGCAGGGTGCGGACATGGGCACGCAATACCGTTCCGCTGTCTTTTACACCACCGAGACGCAAAAGAAAGAGGCCGAGGCTTTCATCGCCAAGCTGAATGAGGGCGATGGGCCGAAAGCAGTGACCGAGGTGGCACCCCTCACCAATTTCTACGAGGCGGAGGAGTACCACCGCAAGTATTATCAGAACAATTCCTCGGCGCCGTACTGCCAGGTGGTCATCAACCCGAAACTGGAAAAGGTCAAAGAAAAATTCAACCAACTACTAAAAGAAAGTGAGGCAAGATAACGAGCTTTCAGCGCAGCTGCGCCACGTGGCCCGCGAGGGCGGCACCGAAGCGGCCTTCACCGGAAAATATCATGACAGCCACGAGCAGGGGATGTTCAAGTGCGCCATCTGCGGCGCGGAACTTTTCTCTTCGGACGCCAAATTCGATTCCGGCACCGGCTGGCCAAGCTTCACCGAGCCGGCCAATCTGGAGCATGTGGAACTCAAAGAGGACGCCAGCCACGGCATGACCCGCACCGAGGTGACCTGCAAGAACTGCGGTGCGCATCTCGGCCACGTCTTCGACGACGGTCCCGCGGACAAGGGTGGCAAGCGGTATTGTATAAATTCGGTCTGTCTTGACCTGGAGAAGAAGTAGTGGTCTGGTATTGACTTCTGGGGCGGATAGTGTACAATTAGCCACTAGTTCTTACTTCATTGTCTGATCCGCTTCCTCTGAGCAGTCTGTAGGGCTGTAACCCCGCTGCGCCCGCACCTATGGGCACAGCTTTTAGAAGAGGAGCAGGGAGGAGATGAAAAGATTGAGAGAGAAGGACGAGGAGCCGGGACGGAGCGGTCGGCTCACCACGCCGCCCACCGTGCAGGAGATCCTGATGAAGGCCAGGATCAGGGCCCAGAAGATCTCCGCTCGCGCCAGGGCGAACAAGCGCGCGGCGACGAAGATCGCGAGGGCAGCCACCGAGCTCGAGAACGAGCTCGAGCGATGCGTCGTCCTCATCGACGGCGGCTTCTCGATGACGCTGAAGAAGCCCGTCAGCCGCGAGCGGCGGCAGCTGCGCCGCCGCCGCCGGGAGCGGAAGCACAGCACCCTGACGAGGGTCGTCTGCGACGACCTTCGGGTGTTCGGCCGAAAGGGCAAGAAGAGCTAGGCCGGCTGAACCCTCCCCGTCCTTCAGGAAGCAGCATCCGCGGGGCCGCTCGCGCGACGTCCTGTCGCGCTTGAGCAGCCCCGCCCCCACCTAAGTCCACAAAAATTTGCGGCTTTAGGTCGGGCAACACGATGCACTTCATTAAACCTTCATACTCTGAAGGGATACTTTACGCATGGAACAGCGTCGCAAGACCATCCTGGTCGTGGAGGATGATGAGGCCCTCAAGAACGCGTACGGCACGATGCTGGCCGGCGCCGGGTACAACGTCATCGCCTCGACCGACGCCCAAGCCCTGGACCACGCGCGTCAGCACAAACCGGACCTCATTATTTTAGACGCCAAGCTGAATGTGGTGCCGGGCAAGGATATCTGCAGCGAGCTGAAGAGCCAGCCGGCCACCAAGGACATTCCTATAATAGTGGTCTCCGGTTACCCGGAAGCGGTCCGCTACGTAAAGGATTTTGGCGCGGACGAGTTCGTGCTGAAGCCGTTCGAAGTGAGGCCGCTCCTGGACCTCATCGACGCCAAGATCCGGTCTTCCGCGATGGCGCGGACGGTGGCGCCCTGATAGAATTGGGGAGTGATCCTTTTGGATAAAGTCACCAAAAGATACGGCCGCCGCGCCGCGGTGGCAGGCCTGTCTTTGAAGGTCCGCGATGGCGCCGCTTTCGGTTTTCTGGGCCAGAACGGCGCCGGCAAGACCACTACGATGAAAATGATCGTGGGCCTGGCCGCGCCGGATAACGGCCGGATCGAGATCGGCGGCAAGCCGGCGACGGATATCGCCATGCGCGCCGACCTGGGCTACATGCCCGAGGCTCCGTATTTCTATGAACGCCTGACCGGCGCGGAGTTCCTGCGTTTCTGCGCCGAACTTTTCGGAAAGGAGTTGAGTGGCGAGGCATGCGACAAGCTTCTCGCGCGGGTCGGCCTGCAGGCCGCGAGCGACAAAGCCATTGGCGCGTATTCCAAGGGCATGAAGCAGCGTCTGGGCTTCGCGCAGGCGCTGGTGAACGATCCGGAGTATGTTCTGCTCGACGAGCCGCTGGACGGCTTGGATCCCATTGGCCGCAAGGAGATCAAGAACATAATTCGCGGCCTGCGCGCGGCGGGCAATACGGTCTTCTTCAATTCCCACATCCTGTACGACACTGAGGAGCTGTGCGACGAGATCGGCATCCTGCACGAGGGACGGCTGGCATATTCCGGACCGGTCAGGGAGTTCTGCGCCGGCCGGCCGCTGGAAGAGAGGTTTGTGGAAGTCGTCGAAGGGCTAGCACAAAAGCGTTAAAGAAAGATGGGCAAGATATTGACGATAGCCAAGCACACTTTCCGCGAGGCCGCGCGCGACCGGGTCCTTTACGGTCTCCTGGCCTTCGCGGTCATTTTCATTTTCCTGGACCTGTTCTTCGCCAAACTGTCGCTCGGCGACCTGGTCATGATCAAGAGCTTCGGCCTGGCCGGCATCTATCTTTTCGGCCTCATCATCACCGTCTTTCTGGGCGCTTCCATTATCCAGAAGGAGATCGAGCGCCGCACCCTTTATTTCGTGCTCTCCAAACCCGTCTCGCGCGCGGAGCTGGTGCTGGGCAAATTCCTCGGTTTGCTCGCGGCGATACTTCTCACCATCGCGCTCATGGCCGCGATCTACCTCGCCGTGGTGGCCATTGAAGGCGGCGGCCTGGACCTCTTGGGGCTCGCGGCCATTGGTTTCCAGATGCTGGAGATGACCCTGCTCACGGCCCTGCTGGTGTTCTTTTCCAGCATAGTGAGCCCGCTCACCGCGACCATCTGCAGCACTTTGCTTCTCTTCGCCGGCCATCTTCTGCCGACGGTGCTGAACAACGCCAAGATCATCGGTGGCGGCGCGTACAAGCTGGTGATCTTCCTCTATTATCTGTTACCCAACCTGGCCAAGTTCGACATGCGCGAGCTGGCGGCCCACGCCATATCCATCCCGGGTCAATCGGTGCTATATGCCGTCCTGTACGCGGTGGCATACACCGCCGCCCTTCTACTACTTGCGGTCGAGTGCTTCAAGCGCCGCGAACTCTGATGCCCATCGCCTTGCGGTCCGCCGCGTTCCTGATCCTATCCGCCGCCGTGGTTGTGAGCCAGCGCTCCTACGACACCTCCAAGGCACGGCTGGGCC
>Ga0209541_10009445_pt1 | contig 15807 bp, 16 predicted proteins | sample RifCSPlowO2_01_FD_184027 | JGI IMG/M metagenome (GOLD analysis project Ga0209541, IMG submission 184027) | Groundwater microbial communities from Rifle, Colorado - Rifle CSP2_plank lowO2_0.1 (SPAdes) (version 2) | ecosystem: Environmental > Aquatic > Deep subsurface > Groundwater | place...
TTTACCAGTGGGAACGCAATTGGTAATTGCCGGTAAAAAAGCCTGGCTGTACGCTAGAATTTTTGAGCTAGTTAGAAGCTTGAAGTTAGAAGGTAAAGTCGACTTTAAAGGGTTTATAGAAGAAGCAGAGAAACCGATACTTATGAGTGGAGCCCAAGCCTTTGTCATGCCCAGTTTTTACGAAGGATTCGGGATTCCGGTACTTGAAGCCATGGCCTGTGGCACATCGGTGGTAGTGTCAAATGTAGCTAGTTTGCCGGAAGTGGCCGGAGATGCCGGGATTTACGTTGATCCTAAATCTGTCGATAGTATTGCGGAAGGAATAAAAACTGCTCTAGGACCGCAGCGAGCAGAATTTGTGGAGAGAGGCTTAAAAAGAGTAAAATTATTCAGCTGGGTTAAGACAGCCACCGCCACACTAAAATGTTTAGAGACCGCAACGGTAAGTCACTGACGATTAATCAAGTTGTGCAAAAAGGGATGACCAGAATGGTTAATATCTTTTTGGATTTTGAATTGATGCTTTTGACCTGGGTAGGAAATATTCCTTCCCATACTTTTCGCAAGGCCTGCTATCGGCTGGCGGGAATGAAGGTCAAAGGAACAATCCATATGTGGGCCAGGTTTTTTAATCCCAGCGGGATAAGTATTGGTGAAGATACGATTATTGGTGATCATGCGTTTTTAGATGGTCGGGCTCCCATAAAGATTGGTAATCACATTGATATTGCCTCGGATGTGATGATTTACAACTCCCAGCATGATTTAGAGGCCGAGGATTTCGCGACCAGGGACGGACCTGTGGTAATTGGGGACTATGTATTTATTGGTCCCCGGGCAGTAATTTTGCCCGGAGTAACTATCGGTCGGGGAGCAGTTATTGCAGCAGGAGCAGTGGTAACTAAAGATGTGATTGATTTTGCCATAGTAGGCGGGGTACCAGCCAAAGTAATTGGAGAACGGCAAAACAAGGACCTTAAGTATCATTTGGGCCGGGCGAGACTTTTTCAATGACCATGCTAAGAAAAACTCTTTTAATCATTTTAGTATGTTTCTGGCTTATTTATGGCGCATATGTCTCGCTTGGTACTCCACCCTTTCCTACTCCCCCACCGGATTCTGTCCAATCTGGGGAGCCCGCCGATACTGAAAGCCCATACCGAAGAGGTTATTTTACAAATCTCAGCCGAGATGAAGTAATGGAGTATTACACTAACCATCTTCTAGGAATAATAAGCTATCGCCTTAATTATCCTCCCGAGGAGGTTGTAGAATTGGTGCGTAAACACACCCCTAGTAGTTATTTAGAAGAAGTAGTCCATCCCTTGCGAGAATCACTTTTTATAAATGGTTTCGTTCCCACTAAACCATCAGAGCAAATTAATATTGACGGGGTTCATTACTTAAATAAGCTCACTCTTCGATATGTTCCGTCGCATGTAGTGACTCGCCTGACAATATGGTTGATGGTAGGTTGGGTTGGGTGGGGTTTATTTAAAGAATATGTCTATGTCTAAAATAATGCTCTATTTGACAATTTTGATATTGGTCTTTGTTCCCTTGTATCCTAAGATTCCCTTGGTGGGAGTGAGTGGCACATTTGTAGCCATTAGACTAGAAGACATAGTAATTGCCCTAATAATGGGCGGATGGCTGGTGCTTAATTTTGGCCGGCTAAAGAGGGAAATTTGGGGTCAACCCATCACTCGTTCACTGGCTTGGTATTGGATAGTTGGTCTGGTATCACTGGTTAGCGCAATTTTTGTGACCAAGACGGCCGATATCAACTTGGGACTATTACATTTATTAAGGAGAATTGAGTATATGGGGTTGTTTGTAGTGGCAACAACAGCCCTAAGTAGCAGGGACCAACTTGGCTTTGCTATCAGGTCGACACTGGTGGTTGCGGCGATTGTGGCGATTTACGGCATCGGTCAACTGTTATTTAATTTTCCAGTTATCTCTACCAATAACAGTGAATTTTCTAAAGGTTTAGTTTTATCACTTGGTCCGGGGGCTCGGATTAATTCCACATTTGCCGGCCACTATGATTTGGCGGCTTACAGCATGTTTCCCTTGCTTCTGATCATTGGGCTTTTATTTCATCCTGGGAAAGGCAAGTTGGCCCTAATAGGTGTAGGGAGTTTGGTTTATTGGGCCATGCTCTTGTCTGCTTCCCGGGTAACTTTTGCGGCCTTTTTTATTTCCTCGGGCCTGCTTTTGTGGTGGCTAAGTCAGAAAAAATGGCTGTTATTATGGTTGGCAGTAGCTATGACTAGCGTCTGGTTGTCGCCTCAACTGGCCGGTAGGTACCGAGAGCTGATTCCCAAAGTATTTGCCGCCGTGGATGAAGAGGTACCCGATGCACTCAAGCCTCCGCAAGTTGCTGAAGATAGATCTTTAAACATCCGACTGAAATCAGAGTGGCCCAAGGCCTTGCGGGCACTTGTAAAAAATCCCGTCTTGGGAACAGGATTTTCTTCGGTAGGTCTGGCGGTGGATAATGACTATTTGAGAAGCTTAGCTGAAACCGGCATCTTGGGCACTCTGGCTCTGGGACTGGTTTTTTTAAGAATATTTAAACAGCTTGGGTCTGGCCGGCAGGAAGTATTTTCCTTGGCCATCACCTGTGGACTCATCGGTCTGTTAATCAACGCCATATTTATCGATGTCTTCGAGGCTTCCAAAGTTGCCATCATCACCTGGACTTTACTTGGTCTGGCAGTGAAGTCTAAAGAGTTAGTCTAGGGTGAGTAATCCTTTGGTGAAATCAATTGTCAGTTTGAAATGTTTGAGAAATGATAACCCCAATAGTCCGTCTACTCCAGATTCTGACGGAAGATCTTTAACTATGCCTCGTACGTTTTTGACTGTTTTGTCAAGGAAGGTAACTTCCGGAATAGATATTTCCGGCACTGTTTCTACCATTGAGGCAGTAGTAGTGACAACGGTATTTTTCTGATCGATAGCCAAACCAAGATCTATTACTAATGCCCGGGGAAGGACAACAAAACTTGAACCCGTATCCAAGACAAGTTTTGCGGTGTAAGGATGTTTGGCTTTCAAAACGACGTTGACGACGATTATCGAGGCGAGCGGGTCAAACGGAAGTGTTGACATAGAATACAAACGTCCCAGTAGTTTTTCCGGTATATATTGTGGTCAGCATTTTATTTCGGGGAGATTCGGAAATTTTGTCGTACACCTCGTCTCTGTCAGAACTGGTGGCAATAACCTTCATCTCTAGAGGTTTATGGAACTTGTCGGCTTTCACCACCTCAGCCAGCACCCATTTATTTTTGTATTTCCTTTTAATTTCCGAAACTTTCATAGAATCATTGTAACACCCTTGACAATCCCCAAGGACGACGGTATACTATGGGACTAGTATGAACTTGAAAGGGGCGTTAAAAGAGAGAGAGATTAAGTGTGATCTCCGGGTAATGTATGGGGATTTCGGTGAAGACGTTTTTAAGAAAGAGATGGAAAGAAAGAGATTTTTTAAATTTTGTAATGAGTTTTTATTAGCTCCGACTTTTGTAATATCAGGTGTTTCAGCAGTGGGATTAGGGATTTTTGGGGCCTACTCTGAAATATGGAGGGGATTAGTTGGAATAGCTTCTCCATTTGCTATCGTTTTTATGTTCGGAGTTTGGAGTGGTTTTCATGAAGAGTTTGATAGAAGAATTGTTGAAAAGCACATCAGAAACCGTAACTAATTTGGTATACTTTGTTTGTGAGTGGTAAATGGCAGTATTTAATTGTGGGAGTGATGCTGATTTTGGGATTTGGGGTTCGCCTGTACAAAATCAATAACCCCATTGCTGATTGGCACAGCTGGCGCCAAGCCGATACGGCGGCAGTGACTAGAAACTTCCTTAAATACGGCGTAAATCCTTTTTTGCCTCATTTCGACGACATGTCAGATTTGGGCAATGGGTTTAATCCCCAATCCTATCGCCTGGTGGAATTCCCCATTTTTAATTTGATTCACTACGGAGTAGTTAAAATAGCTCCCTTCGGTAGTTTGGAGTTTTGGGGACGAATGATTTCGGTTGTAGCCTCTTTAATATCCGCGGTTTGCGTATATGTGTTGGTAAAAAGACATGTTTCTACTATTGCCGGCATCGCTAGTATGGCCGTATTTTTATTTATGCCGTTTAACATTTATTTTTCTAGAGTTATTTTGCCGGATCCATTAATGGTGTCGTTGGCTCTGGCCGCGCTAGTAGTTTTAGATAGGACTAAGTGGCTGGCTTATATATTAGCGGCACTTGCGGTTCTAGTTAAGCCAACCGCAGTATTCTTGCTTTTGCCGGTCATGTTCAGCTGGAGATGGGCTACATTAACTACAGTGGGGCCGTTTTTGATCTGGCGGATGTGGCAGCAGTTTCATCCGGAAGGAATTGCACCCAGTCTTTGGCTTTTAAATGGAGATAAAATTCGTTTCAAAGGAGCCTTTTTCCGCTGGATTTTTGGAGACCGGTTGGGGAGGTTAATATTGGGTTATTGGGGCATGTGGCCGGCTATAACTGGCTTATTGGAAATGCCAAGTTTTTTGCGCTGGCTTGCCGGAGGATCAATTCTCTACTTGTTCACCTTTGCTACGGGGAACGTCCGCCATGATTACTATCAAATTCCTATTATTCCAGCGGTCTCGATTGCAGCGGGAATAGGTATAGTAGCTTTGTGGAAAAGAGGATGGTTGCAGCGGGGAGTAGTGGTAATTTCTGTCATTTTTATGTTGGCCTTTGGTTGGTATGAGGTGCGGGGAAATTATCAGATAAACAATCCGGGTATTTTAGCTGCCGGTCAGGCCGCAGACAAATTGCTTCCGGATGATGCCATAGTGATTGCAAATTATAATGGTGATACAGCCTTTTTGTATCAGACACACCGCAAGGGGTTTCCTAATATTCCCTTACCTCTTGACGAGCTAATTTCCCGATTCGGAGTAGGCTACTATATTTCAGTAGATTTTGATGAGGTCACGCATGGGATCATGAATAAATATCAGGTCCTGGTGCAAACTCCGCAGTTTGTGATCGTCAAATTATGAAAATATTGATGCTCACCCCTTACTTGCCTTATCCGCCTTCGGAAGGTGGACAAGTCCGGTCGTATAAGCTGATCAAGCTTTTGTCTCAAAGACATCAGATAACTCTGGTGTGTTATTCGCGCCAACACAATACGCCGGATCAAGTTGCGCACCTAAAACAGTTTTGTAAGCGAGTATTTGTGATTGAGCGCGGCAAAACATGGACATTAAAAAACATTTTGAGGACGGGTTTTTCACAGTACCCATTTTTAGTGTCCATCTATAACTCTCCTGGAACTAAAACGATATTAACTGAAGCGCTGGCTAGTGATACGTTTGATTTAATCCACGCGGAAATGTCATATACATTACCATATTTACCCCAACATGACCTTCCGGTTATTTTAGTTGAACAGACAATTATGTCTCGAATTTTTGGTCACCAAATAGGCGTTGAACCACGGTTGTGGTTTAGACCATTAATGTGGATAGACGTACAAAAGATGAAGTATTGGGAAAAATATTTTTGGGAGAAAGCCAGTCGGTTAATTGCCGTATCTGATGAAGATGCCACAGTAATGAAGCAATTGTTGCCGGGATTACGGGTGGAAGTAGTTCCTAATGGTGTGGGCGAGGACTTTTCTGGATTGCCAAAAAAATTTCACTATAATCACACGCTCTATTACATGGGTAATTATAAATGGATTCAAAATTGGGAAGCAGCTGAATATTTAGCCAGGGAAGTATTTCCTTTAGTTAAGAAGCGTCTGCCGGACGCCAAGCTGGTTTTAGCGGGTCAATATCCTACATCTGAGGTAAAGGCTTTGGCGGATATGGACATTTTAGTTCAGGAGTTTAAGGACTACGACGCCAAAGGCTTAGTCCAATCCCTTTTGCAATCTGGATTATTCGTAGCTCCTATGTATGCCCCGGGTGGGACAAGACTTAAAATATTAGCTTCTATGGCAGCCATGATGCCGGTTGTGACCACATCAATTGGTGCGGAAGGTTATGGGGCAGTAGACGGGGAATCTATACTAATTGGCAATAATTCTCGTGAGATTGCCGACCAAGTAATTAGAATACTGAAAGATAAAAAGTTATACCAGAGGATAGCTACTAATGCCCGGCAGTTAGTAGATACCAAGTTTACCTGGGGGCCAATTGCCCAAAAGCTGGAATCCATATATGAAGAAGTTGTCCATCATCATTCTTAGCTATAACGTTAAGGATAAATTACTGGCTTGTTTGAAGTCATTACCCAAGCATCCAGATTGGGAAATTATTGTTCCCGATAACGGCTCTACCGACGGCTCTCTTGAAGCTGTAAAACAAGCTTTTACAACTGGTGGAAATATCGGTTTTGCCGCCGGTAATAATGTGGGCATCAAAAAATCAGTGGGGGAATACGTCTTACTGCTTAATCCGGACACTATTGTCTATCCCAACACTATTGAAACAGTGTTGAAATATATGGAAAATCATCCGCAGGTAGGAGCAGCTACCTGTCGAGTTGAGCTGCCGGATGGTACTCTGGATTATTCCTGCCATCGGGGTTTTCCCACCCCCTGGGGTTCACTGCTTCACTTTTTAGGCTTGAAAAAACTTTCTAGTTATACTTCTCAAAATATTCCCAACGTCATTCATGAAATAGACGCATTAACTGGGGCGTTTGCCTTAATTCGCCGTAAAGCTGGCGAGCAAGTAAGTTGGCTGGATGAAGACTATTTTTGGAACGGTGAAGATATTGATTTTTGTTGTAAGATAAAAGAAAAAGGTTGGAAGGTAATGTATGTCCCCGATGTTAAAATCACTCACTACAAAGGCTCATCTGTCATGGCAACCGACGAAACTAAAAAGCGCTGGGCTGAAAATTCTACCGAAGTCATGGGCCTGTTTTACAAAAAGCACCTAGCCCAAAAATATCCCTTCTTCATCAATTGGCTGGTTTATACGGGGATTTGGATGTTGAGGAATTTAAGGACTGAATGGAACAGTATATGAAAGTCGGCTTTCACCGTTGCTATCTTTAACCTTTAAAACCACCCTATCTGGATTAGTCAGAACCTCAATTACTCCATAGCCTTGGCATGCACTAAGAGTATCTGATCCATAGATCCCTTGACTCCATTTACCAATATTCAAAGCTGTGAAGCAGGAAATGTCTGTGCCTGAGGGCAAATTTGACTGAGGGACCAGCATCTCCGGAAAATCTGAGTTATTACCATTATCAATACCTCCTCCATGCAAATCGCCGGAAATTACTAATATATTCTTAATATTGTTTTGATTTGCAAAATTCACTATTTGGGCTCTCTCAGTGAGATAGCCAGCCCAGGAATCATTCTTGCTAGTCGTGGGGTTAAAAACTACTGGTGAAACAATAAATTTCCAGGTCGCGGTCGAGTTTAGTAATCCCTGCTTAAGCCATTCCAATTGGCCTTTAACACCTAGATTATCGCCATCAAGCATAGATTTATCAGCATTGTCAGGTTTCTTTTTGGGATCCCTTTGACTTCGGGAGTCAAGTAGAAAGAATTCAGCTTGAGCAATGCGGAATTTTTGCCAATCTCCATATGGACTGGTAGCATATGTGGGGAAAAATTCATTTAACACCTCGAGTGAAATGCTTTTATAGAGGTACGTTTTATCTGAATTGTTAGTAGCATAATCATGATCGTCCCACATATGAGCCAAAGGATAGTGGCGAAGGATAGAGTTGACAAACGTCGTACTGGTGACGGGCGAGTAGAGGTCCTTGAACATATCTCTTTTCTGAACCCGTGCATCATTCTGGTCGGTCCCGCTTGGATTTCGATGGTCAAAGTCTCCTCCGATGAGTACAACATCTGGATTTTCTAAGCCGGCGTTAACGAATGTATTAGTGGGGGAAAGTTTGTAACGCCTGATACAACAAAAGTCGGTGAGGTGTACAATTTTTAGGTCAGCTGATTCCGACTCTGAAGGAAAAGTTTTGAAGTACGGATAGGGAGTAGTGAGTTGAGGAGTATCATTTACCAGCACATCTAGGTAATATGTAGTAGATGGGGATAATGAATCTAAGTTTATTTTTGTCGAAAAATCATCTGTTAGTGTGGTAGTAGCTGCACTACTTACCAAATAAGTGGTGAACTGGGAGTTGGTACTGTATTTCAGCTTAACAGTAGAAGATATATTTGTGCGAATAAATACAGTAGCGCTGTTAAAATCAACGTTACCTGTGACAGGTCCATGTGTCAGATAAGGTTATGTTGAAGCAACCGAAGCGATTTGGGAGAAAAAAAACAAGCTACCAACAGTTAGAACAGCAGCGACTATGCTACGATTTAAGTTTATAATTGCTTAGAATTATGAGTTGTCGTTCTTATTTGTCAAGTGGGAATTTGGGCGGTATACTAATCTTAGATATATAATGATGTATAATTTGTTAAGTGGTTAAAATAATATGTATTGATGCCAGGTTTTGGGGGATAAAGCACACTGGGATTGGGCGGTACGTGGAGAATTTGATTGATAATTTGCCAATTGAACTAAATGTCAAGATAGTTTTAATTGTTCACCCGGATCAAAAAGACGAACCTAAACTAGCCGGATTTACCAAATACTACGCCAAATTCCACCCCTATTCAGTTGCGGCTCAGTTTGAAATGTTGAGTTTGCTTTTTAAAATACGACCCGATTTAACACACTTTACCCATTTCTGCTTGCCAGTTCTCTGGCCGGGAAAGTTTATGGTCACCATTCATGATTTGATAAAGCACTATTGGATAGACGTGTCGGCCACAACTAGAAATCCAGTTATTTACTGGATTAAACAACTGGGGTATAGAATTGCAGTTTTAACAGCTGTAAAAAGAGCAGCCATGGTAATTGTTCCAGCCGATTATTGGAAAGCAGAACTAATAAAAAGATATCGACTTGACCCTAGGAAAGTGACTGTAACATACGAAGGAGTCAGCGAGATTTTCTCGCAATTCTCAATTCTCAATTCTCAATTCTCAATTAAAAAACCATTTGTAGTGTATACGGGTAATTTATATCCTCACAAAAATGTACCCATTTTGATAAGTGCGATAACCAAACTAAAGTTGAACCTAGCTATCGTTTGCGCCAGATCTGTATTTGTTGATCGTTTACCGCAGTCAAAATATATCCACTTCTTAGGTAGATTAACCGATGAACAATTAGTTAGTTTATATCAGCAAGCAGATGCGTTTGTGTTTCCATCTTTAATAGAAGGTTTTGGTTTGCCAGGATTAGAAGCAATGGCTGTAGGTTTACCTGTGATTGCCGCCCGGGCTTCGTGTCTACCTGAAATTTATGAGGAAGCTGCCCTGTATTTTGCCCAAGGTAGTTCGGATGATCTTGCCCAAAAAATAAAGTTAGTTATTGGCGATAACAAATTACGTCAGGACTTGATTTCCAAAGGAAAAAAGCAGATTAGCAAATACTCCTGGTCTAAAATGGCTAAAGAAACATGGCAGATTTACCAACAAGCAATAAAAAACTAATTGTTAACGCTGATGACTTTGGGAGAACCCACGGGATAAATCTCGGAGTATTAGAATCATTCAATAACGGAATTGTCACTAGTGCCACAATTATGATCAACATGCCGTTTGCTCAAGAAGCTATCCAGATCTCCGCTATTCATCAGATTCCACTAGGATTACACTTAAACATCACTTCGGGAGAATTTTTTACTGGTTCAAACTACTTGTTTGGGGATAAAGGAAAAGTAAAAAATATGTATAAAAATGGCGGAGCGCTTACATCTAAAGATATGGGTTTAATCATTAAGGAATATGAAGCACAAATCGCAAAGTTTTTCAAAATAACTCAAAAAATGCCCTCACATCTCGATCATCACCATAATGTACAAAAAATAAGCGGTTATTTAAAACCGTACCTTGATTTTATTGCAAGTTTAAAAATACCCACTCGAACTCGCAGTCATACTACAAGGGTTAAAAGACCAGATTTTATTATTGAAAGCTTTTTTTCCGAAAAGGAATTAACCAAAGCTCACTTAATGAACATAATTTCTTCACTTAAAAATGGTGTAAGTGAACTTATAACTCACCCCAGCTTAATCACTGGGGAGTCACTGGATAGTTACACGGAAAATCCGCGATATAAGCAAATGAAACTTCTCACTGATCCGGAAATTAAGCAAGCGGTTGGAAAAGCAGGTGTTAGACTAATTTCTTACGCGGATCTTTAATGTATCGTGCATCGATGCATGATACACAAGAGATTATGAATGACTTGTCAAATTCCAAAATTGCGTTGGTTTATGACCGGGTGAACAAGTGGGGAGGAGCCGAGCGGGTACTTTTGGCTTTGCATGAGATCTTTCCCAATGCGCCATTGTTTACGGCTGTATATGATCCGGTAGCTGCTGGATGGGCCCAAGTCTTTCCTCAGGTAATCTCGTCGTTTTTGCAAAATTTTCCCCTGGCCAAAAATCATCACGAATTTTACCCCTGGATCACACCCCTTGCCTTTGAAACGTTTAGATTTGATGATTACGACATTGTAATATCAGTGACATCCGCTGATGCTAAAGGAATTATTACTAAACCCAATACGTTTCACTTATGTTATTGTCTAACACCCACCCGGTATCTGTGGAGCCACGCAGACATATATGTATCTGCGAAGTATGGACCATTGTTTAATTATTTAAAACACTGGGATAAAATTGCCAGCCATCGACCCGACGCTTATATTGCAATTTCTAAAACAGTTCAAGATAGAATAAGCAAATATTACGGTCTGGATTCACAAGTAATTTACCCTCCAGTAGAAATAAACTCACCCAATCTTGAACAGCCAGCCCATAAAGATTATTTTTTATGGGTCGGTAGGTTAGTAACTTATAAAAGGATACAAATTATTGTTGAAGTTTTTAACGACTTAAAACTGCCATTGGTTATAATTGGACTGGGACAGTTGGCCGATACATTACGGCAGAAGGCTCGCGAGAATATTTACTTTTTAGGCTGGCAGTCGGAAGAAGAACTATCGAGATATTACCAACACGCTCGGGGATTAATTTTTTGGCATGAAGAAGACTTTGGTTTGGTACCAGTGGAAGCAATGATCCATGGCACACCCGTAATAGGGTTAAACACTGGTGGAGTGAGTGAAACAGTGATTGGTGGAGTGACTGGATATTTAATTGAAGATAGCCAGGAGCAGTTGAAAAGTGCTATTCTTAATTTTAATCGAGCTGGTTTTGATAGCCAGGTCATAAAAGATCATGCCCAAAAGTTTGCCAAAGACCGATTTAAACAAGAATTCAGCCAAGCACTTATACGTGCTTATTCTAGCTGGCGGCGGGGGAACTCGCCTCTGGCCCGTATCCCGCGATGAATCACCGAAACAATTCCTGAGAATTTTTGAAGGCAAATCTTTATTTGATCATGCTCTCCATCGGGCTTTAGCTATAACTACTGCGGATAAAATTTTCATTTCTACATCTGAAAAGTATTTTTCCCTGATCAAGTCCACAGCCACAAAAATCCCGGCAGAAAATATTATTCGGGAGCCGATGCGTCGGGATACGGCAATGGCAGAAGGAGTGGGAGCGACATATATTTACCATCGTGACCCGGAAGCAGTCATCTGCAATTTTCCTTCCGATCATTTAATTTCCCCCTTGAGTCCTTTTATCGACCAGATGAAGTTGGCAGCTAAAATGGCAGCCGAAACAGACTTGTTCGTGACTTTGGGGGTTAAGCCGACCAGGGCCCATACCGGGATGGGTCATATTAAAGCCATAAAGAAATTTAAGAATTTACCTGGGGTGTTAGTGGGAGAAAAGTTCGTGGAAAAGCCACCGCTTGAGGTAGCCAAGATGTACACAGCCAGCGGTCAGTACTATTGGAATGCCCATCTATTTACTTGGAAAGCCAAGGTGTTTCTCCAGCTATTGAAAAAATACGCCCCCAAGGTATATTCTCAGCTACCCCGGCTTCAGGCAGTTTTAGGAACTGATAGCGAGCGGCAGGTGTTACGGTCGGCATTCCAAATGGCCCCAACTTTGGCTACGGATTATGCTGTAGCCGAGAAGTTGAGAAAATTTATCTGTATTCCAGCTAAATTTACCTGGTCGGATGTCGGGGATTGGAAAGAAGTGTGGAATCATTTGCCCAAAGATGCACAAGGGAATGTTATCTTTTCTACCCTGGGGAAAGGAGATTTTATTGGGGTTGATTCGTCCAATAATTTATTGATGTTGGATAAACAACTGGTTTCGATTGTTGGCTTAAGCAATATGTTGGTGGTCGATACCGAGGATGCCATCTTGATTTGTCCTAAAGATGATGCTCAGGCGGTTAAAAAAATTGTGGAGATGTTAAAAGAGCAGGGTTTGACTAAGTATCTATGAGCTTGTTAAACTGATTAAGCTGTGAAATATGATGTCATCAAGCGAACAACAGACATAGTCTTAGCAATTATCATTATCCTGGTTTTCTTGCCCATTGATCTGATTGTGGTTTTGTTTATTAAGTTAGAATCTCCAGATGGGCCGATATTTGTTGAATTGTCAGATAGAGTAGGAAAAGAAGGTAAATTATTTAGACTACTGAAGTTTCGTTCAATGATACCCAATGCCCATTATCGGCTGTACCATGACTCAAAGTTCAAACGTTTGTTAGAAGAATACAAAAAAAACAGCTACAAAGTAGTTGATGATCCTCGGGTAACTAAGGTTGGTCGCTTCATCAGGAAATATTCAATTGATGAGACACCACAACTTATTAATGTTTTAAGGGGCGAAATGAGTCTGGTTGGACCACGTCCATATTACCCAGAAGAAATTGCAAACCAGCGTAAAGAATATCCTCAGTCAAGGGAATTAATTAAAGACGCATTATCTGTTCCTCCGGGAATTACTGGTGAATGGCAGGTTTCAGGTAGAAGTGAGATAAACTTTGATAAGAGAATTCTAATGGATGCTAAATATGCGAAAGAAAAGAGCCTATGGTATGATTTAAGGATACTTATAAGAACCCCATTAGTAATGTTATCTGGTAAGGGAGCGGTATAATTTATGCTGCCTGCTGAAAATATAGTCCATTCTTTAGACGGCCAATTGCTTGAGCCGGAAGTAAAAAAAATCGGAATTCCGCTTAAGAAGATAGGGTTAGTACTTGTAGCAATGTTTGTGGTGGTAGTGGTTCTGGCTGGGATTACTTATTTACAGGCTGGCCCACTCATTGCATCTGCCCAGAAACTAAAGTCAACCGCTGACGTAGTCATGGCAGCAGCAAAAGCTCAGGATTTACAGGAAGTGCAAACTCAGCTGGGAGTGGTAAAACAGAACCTGGATCAGGTAAAAAAGGATTACCATCGGCTAGTTTGGATAAAGTTTATACCGGTAGCAGGGGGATATTACCGGGATGGGGAACACGGTTTAGAAACGGCGGGCCACTTGCTGACTGCTGCCAATCAGACCGTAGTTGCTATTGCTCCTTACGCCGATGTAATTGGCCTTAAGGGCTTGTCCAATTCCGGTGATGGCATGAAAACCGCTGAAGACAGACTTAATTTTGTAATTGCCACTTTGGATAAAATTGGTCCCCAGCTAGATCAGATTGGTAGTCAATTAGCCTTGGCAAAAAAAGAAGCCGATCAAATTAAAGTGAGTCGATATCCGGAAAAATTTAGGGAGGTGACCATCAGGACGCAGCTAGCCTCGGGTATATCTTTAATTGATCAAGCCGCTACTTTGGTCACCGAAGCCCAGCCTTTGTTAGCCAGTGCTCCGTACATACTGGGTCAGAATTCACCGCGTAAATATTTGGTAATTTTCCAAAATGACGCCGAGCTACGTCCTACGGGTGGATTTATGACTGCCTATGCTGTAATTGAGGTTCGAAACGGCAAGGTAAATATCGTCCAGTCAAATGATATTTATACTTTGGATGAGAAATTTACCCAAAAACTTCCTGCTCCAGATCCGATTAAGAAATATTTACCCAACGTGCCTTACTGGTATTTACGTGACCAGAACTTGTCGCCGGATTTCAAAGTGTCTATGGACACTTTTTATCCCAACTATAAGCTAACTAAATCGCCGGAAGTTGACGGCATCATCGCGGTGGACACCTCGCTGCTGGTGGATTTATTAAAAGTGACTGGTCCGATTGGCGTGGGTGGATTTGGCAATTACTCGGCGGAAACTGACCCGCGCTGCAATTGTCCGCAGGTGTTTTACGAGTTGGAGAAATTTGCTGATCAGGAAGGACCAGTGGTGTGGGATCCGGCCGGAACAGGTAAGATAATTTTTGCTCCCCGCAACTACGGCGCTCGCAAATCATTTATTGGTCCCATGATGCAGGCCGTACTAGTCAACGTCATGGCCCAATCTAAAGATCGGATATCAAAATTATTTGATGCCGGATTGTCTGCTATTTCCGGTAAGCACCTGTTGTTGTATTTTACTGACCCCAAAATTCAGCAGGCAGTAGAGAGTTTTAATCTGGCGGGAAGGGTTCGTGATGTTGATGGGGACTACTTATTAGTAGTGGACACTAATTTTGCCGGAGCTAAAACTAATGCCTGGGTTACCTATACGGCTGATCAAAAAGTTGAGGTAAGTGGAGATGGAACAGTGACTAAAACCTTGACCTTGACATACAAAAATCCACAGGAATTTTTCAGTGATGCCGGGGGAACAGTGAGGCTCAATGGCAAATTCAGAGACTGGTTACGGGTTTACGTACCCAAAGGCTCCGAACTGATTGAGGCCAATGGTTTCGAAACCGGGCAGGCTACTGGAGAAGACTTGGACAAGACAGTCTTTGAGGGCTTTTTCACTCTCACTCCCCTCAATGTGCATACTATTACTTTGAAATATAAATTGCCCCACAAAATAACTGGTCCCTATCAATTACTGATCCAAAAACAAGGCGGATCAAAAAACTTTCCCTATAAAATCACTATCAATGGCCGCCAGGAACCGGAAATCATTTTGAACGCGGACAAAGAGCTGGTATTCTCACGCTAATGAGAAGTTACACCGTGGAAGGAATTGTCATCAAGCGGATAAATTTTGGGGAAGCTGATAGGTTGGTTACCTTGTTTACTAAGTCCCAGGGAAAAGTAACAGTGACCGCCAAAGGAGTGCGTAAGTTATCTTCCAAAAGAGCTGGAGCATTAGAACTATTTAACTTAATTAAAGTTCAAATAGTAAAAGGTAGGGGAGAATTAGCTACTTTGACAGAAGTACAAATAATTAATACTTTTCCGTCATGGCGTAAATACTTGGGAAGAATAACTTTGGCATACCACATGTGCGAAGCTGTAGATAAACTTACGGCCGATCATCAGCCCCACCCTCAGGTGTTTGAAATTTTAAAAAAGTCACTATTGGAAATTGGAAATTTGAAAATTGATTGGAAATTAAAAATTAAAGATTGGTTACGAGAAATCTTGGTCGATCTGGGTTTCTGGCCCCGAGATAAAGAGTTCACCGGGAATATTTATGAACTGGTTGAAACAATTTCCTCTCGCTCGTATAATTCCCCCAAACTCCTAGAAAAACTAAAATAGTTTTTATCAAAAAGATACGACCGTATAAAAATGATAAAAAGTCTCTTGTAAGAGGATCTCTTGCAAATACTCCTAACTCCCTTAAGGTGACAAGACATTTGCAACAGTCTGGTAGGGTGTTTTGAGCTCAAGACTTAGGTGGGGTCGCTCGTAGTTGTATTCGTGTAACCAATCAGCAAACCAGGCACGGAGTTCATCGTAAT
>Ga0209541_10009446_pt1 | contig 15807 bp, 18 predicted proteins | sample RifCSPlowO2_01_FD_184027 | JGI IMG/M metagenome (GOLD analysis project Ga0209541, IMG submission 184027) | Groundwater microbial communities from Rifle, Colorado - Rifle CSP2_plank lowO2_0.1 (SPAdes) (version 2) | ecosystem: Environmental > Aquatic > Deep subsurface > Groundwater | place...
ATTGCAGCATTGAATGACGAGAAGCATGTTCAGATGATGATTAAGGATTACAAAGAAAAAAGAGACATAATGGTTGAAGCGCTGACTTCGGCAGGCCTTGATGACTGCACTCCTGATGCAACACTCTATATATGGCAGAAAGTTCCAGATAAAAAAGATTCTGTTGGGTTTGCAAAAAAGCTCTTGGCAAAAAACATTGCAGTTGTAGTAACGCCCGGCAAATGGATTTCAAAAGAAGTCAATGGAACAAATCCCGGCGAGAATTACGTCAGGTTTGCATTAGTCCCGACACTTGATGAATGCAGACTAGCTGCTGAAAGAATTTCTAAGATGAGGTTTTGAGAGTTATCTTAAATTTTGTAGACTTAATGGTAGCTCAAAAATATAATATTTGTGGAAATCTTTATAGAACTTATTGTCTAAAGGTTTTTAATACATATGCCTAAATTATCTTAGATATATTCTCAAGAATATAAGTCTGCGAAAGGCTTAAATAATATATTTTCAAACTGATTTGCGGTGATGGTTATTTCAGATATACAAAAGACCTTAGGAATTTCATTGGGAATAGCGTTGATTATTGTCGGAATCATCGGGTTCTTCAATAATCCTCTGATAGGATTGTTTGAGATGAATATTTTGCAGAAAATAATTTACATTGCAGCTGGTTTAATTGGAATACTTCTCGCTTTAAAAGATATGGGGAAGCAGTATAACAAGTGGTTAGGAGTATTTGCGGCACTTTTTGCTGTTCTTGGATTCATTCCTCCAACAGCTTCTCTGCTTAAAACTATGTTTAACATCAATATACAAACAACTATTTTGCATGCAGGCATTGCAGTCCTCTCATTAATTGTGGGATTGGGAGTAAAGCAGGAGCCTGCATAACTATGTAAAAATATGTAAAAAATCATTTTGCAGCCAACCCTGCAAAATTTTTTTAATCCCGCAGCAGTTCACAGAAAAAATTTAGAATAACGGAGTCATCAAATCTCATGGAAAAAATTTCAAGTTTGGAGGACATTGAGCTTTCCGGCAAAAAAGTTATTGTAAGAACCGCTTTTGATGTTCCTATAGACTCTTCAAAAAATCTTCTTGATCCTTCCAGGGTTAGCGATGCTTCCCGCATTGAAGATGCAATCCGGACTTTGAAATTTCTCATAAACCAAAACGCAAAAATAATTTTGGCAGCAGGCTGGCTCGGAAGGCCTAAAGGAGAGGATAAAGATTTCAGCATGGCTCCTGTTGCTTTGAGGCTTCAGAAAATTCTCAAAGAAAATGGAATTTTGAAACATGATGTTCTTCTGACTCCGAACTGCCTTGACGGAAGCAGGCCGAGAAGTGTTTACAGGAATAGAAATGAGGTCATAAAGGATGTTTCAAATTTAAAAGAAGGGCAGATTATACTTCTGGAAAATGTAAGATACGACCCAGAAGCTAATGCAAATGATGAAGGCTTTGCAAGGTTTATCGCTTCCCTGGCAGGCAAAAATGCTGTTTATGTCAATGAAGCCGAAGCCCAAAATCACAGGCCTGAAGCAACAATAGTAAAAATTCCAAAATATGTTGTTGAAAACGGAGGAGAAGCTGTATTTGGATTTAAATATGCGGAAGTAATCAAATACATCGGAAATATATCCAAGCTATTGGATAAAAAAGAAAGAGGTTTATTTATCTTCTTTTTGTCAGGCAAAAAAATAGAGACGCAGGTTGGAATAACCTCAAAAATATCCATAACCCATTCTCTTCTTGATAAAATGAGAAAGAGCGACATCATAGTCGTGAGCGGAGCAGTAACTTATACCTTCCTGTTGTCCAAAGAATATCTTGGCGCAATTGAAAAGAATATGGAAGAAGCTGAAGATATAATCAATTCTTTCAACGAAAGGAAAAAAGCTGAAACAGAAAAAATAAGCAAAGAGGGCGGGAAGGATTCTTCTCAAAAGGCATCTGATAATGAGTCAAAACTTCAGAAAGAAAAAAGCGACAAATTAAAATCACTCGTAGGAATTTCAGATGAAAAAATAAAAGAGATTATTGGAAATTCTTTTGTTGAATGGAAAGAAATAGGAGAGCAGATTTTTTTTGCGGCTGAGGTTCTGCTAAAAGCAAAATCAAAGGGAGTTGAAGTGCTGCTCAGCAAGGACCACACAATCACTGACTGTTATCCGGATAAATTCGGCAATCTTCCGGAAACTGCCAAAATAAAATTATATAATGCTCCTGTCGGAATTCCTAAAGGGTGGATAGGCGTAGCCCCAGGAACCAAAACTTTGGATTGCATTTGCGACAGCATAAGAAAATCTTATTTATTGATTCTTGCAGGCCCTCTTTCAATAGAGGATGAAAGGGTGGAGGCTTTTTCCCACGCCAATTCCAGACTCTTCAATGCAATAAAAGAAGCAAAGGAAAGAGGCGCATTCACCATAGCTGCAGGAGGAGATACTTCTGCAATTGTAAACAGGTGGGGAGGGGAAAAAGTATTCACTTTAATCTCAAGTGCAGGAGGAGCAACTCTGGAGCTTATAGAAAAAGGAACATCTCCAGGAATAAAAGCTGTTTATGATAGTTATTCAAGGTAAGCCAAATTAAATTTTTCATTTTCCATTCTGCTGAGTTTTGGTGATTGCTGAATAAAGTTCATCAATAAAGTTTATTAACATCATTAGTGATAGAAAACTATTGATAATCCCTTTGTATTAATGGTGAGCATATGGCGTATTTATTGGAAAAAATACTGGATTTTGGTATTATTGGTGGAGGATTCGTAGGATTAATAGGAATATTCTTTCCAGAGTTTTTATACAAATTTGCAAATCCTGTAAGCGAAACTCCTTATAATGAAAAAGATGCATGGAAATATAGATTAGGCGGACTTATAATTGTATTAATAGGAATAGCATTTTACATTTATGATAACTATTTTCATTAAATTTAACTAGGATTTCTACAAAGCCAACAAAAACCAAAATCTATTTATACAATCAAAATAATGAAGAATTATGCCTTCGAGGATGAGAACTGCATTTTTTGGAGTTCAGGAATGGGAAAAAGAATACTTAAAAAAGAGGCTTAAGGGGCAGAAGGCTTTTTTCTTTGACGAGGAGCTGAATCAGGATAATGCCTTAAAGGCAGCCAAGTTTGAGATTATCTCGGTGTTTGTTCATTCTGAGATAAATAAGAATGTTGTGGAAAAGCTAAAGAATGCAAAGCTGATAGTTGCAAGAAGCACTGGATTTGACCACATTGATATTAATGAGTGCAGGAAAAAAGGGATCATAGTCTCAAATGTTCCTCGCTATGGGGAGAATACAGTTGCTGAGCACACATTCTCTTTGATACTCTGCCTGACAAGAAAAGTCCACAAGGCTTGGGACAGGACAAGGCATCTTGACTTTTCACTTGATGGCTTGAGAGGAACAGACTTAAAAAACAAAACACTTGGAGTTTTGGGAACGGGCAATATAGGGAAAAACGTAATAAGAATTGCAAAAGGATTTGAAATGAAAGTCATAGCCTTTGATCCTTTCAAAGACAGGGAGTCTGCAAAGAAGCTTGGATTTAAATATGTAAGTTTTGAGAGGCTGTTGAAGAATTCTGACATATTGACTCTTCATGCTCCCTATAACAGGCACACTCATCACATAATCAATAAGGAAAACATAAAAAAAATCAAGAAAGGGGCGTTCCTTATAAATACTGCAAGAGGGGGGCTTATAGAGACTGATGCGCTTGTATGGGCGCTTGAAAACAAGGTTTTGGGAGGGGCGGGGCTTGATGTTCTTGAAGAAGAATGCACGGTGCAGGATGAAACAGAGATAATATCAAAAAATTTTCCCAAGGAGTGCGACCTAAAGATAATAATTGAAAACCACATACTCGCTTCAAAGGATAATGTGATAATCACACCTCACAATGCATTCAACAGCATTGAAGCTCTTGAAAGAATACTTGACACAACCTTATCAAATATCTCCTCTTTTAAAAAAGGAAGAGTGACAAACAGGGTTTCTTAACCAACTAATTTATAGAAAAGTCTTTTGTTGCTGTCACTAACTCAGAATCCAGCGTGTTGTTGAGTTTAAGTGTAAGTGTTTTTTGAAGGTTCAAGTCTGAAAACTGCTTGGGAACTGGTTCTATGATTCCAGTCTGCTTGGCACCTGAAGGTATCTCTTGCCCTGATATAAATTCCCCTCTTGAAGTTGTTGACCATGCCTCAATTGTGTTGGAATCAAAAATATAAAGATTGACAATGGGGGCTATTGGCTTGCTTTTCCCGTTTTCTATTGTGAATGTAACTCTGTTTACTCTTCCACGATTATCTTCTATCTTCTCTTTGTCTACGCTGTCTATTGTAATTTTAATTTCTCCTGAAAGAGAATCTCCTGTAGAATTTGTAGAGTTTTCTGCTTTTGCTATAGTTGTTGTTGTGACAGTAGTTGCTGTAGTGGAAGTTGTAGCAGCAGCTGAAACATTAGTCGTTATTTTTGTAGAATTTATAATATCAGATGTTTTATTGATTAGTTCTTCATTTTCTCCAGCATCAGCTTTTAGAGAAGGATGAACTGAAATAATATCATATGCAACATATACAAAAAGAATAAGTATTATTGATATGAGCACTGCCCTCTCAACCACTCTTGGATTAGCCTTTCCTTCCCCTTCATAATGCTTCTCAAGCTGCTGGCTTATCCTGCCTTTCTCCTTATCCTTTTCCTCTTTCCTTCTCCTTTCAATATCCCTCTCCAAATCTTTAAAAATATCTTCCTTGCTGTCCATAAGGCTTATGATTTGAAATGAGATATATAAATTTTGCTTTTATTCCGGCTCTGTAGAAAATGAAGGTTAGCAGCATCAGGTCAAAGCCAATAAAATTAAACATTGAACCGACAAAGGGGAAGCTCCATCCGGGAAATGTCGGTTATTAGTTAATGACAGCGAGGCTTTGACAGCTGCTAACCCGAGCGTTAGCGAGATTTTCTACAGAGCCTTTTATTCCAGCTTCAGACTTTATCTTCCTCAACTTTAAGATGGTGCAGTTCAATTCCAATCTTTTTTGCGACTTCAAAGATTTTTTCATCCCTGTAAAATTCGCCGTAATAAATTTTTTTTATTCCGGCGTTCGCAATCATCTTGAAGCAGCTCCAGCACGGAGAGGCAGTTATGTAAATTTCAGAATCTTCTATCTTCACTCCGTTTTTTGCTGCCTGAAGTATTGCATTAGACTCTGCATGTATTGTGGCTACGCAGTGGCTGTTTTCCATCAGATGGCCTACTTCATCGCAATGCGGCATCCCCCTTATGCTTCCGTTATATCCAGTAGACAGTATTGTTTTGTCTTTTACTATGACCGCACCGACATATTTTCTGTCGCAGGTGCTCCTAGTTGAGACCTGCTTTGCAATGTTCATAAAATATTCTTCCCAGCTTGCTCTTGTCATTTTTATTCTGAATTTTAATTTATCTTTTTAATGTTTTGTATTTTTATTTTAAATGTATCAGCAGTCTGTCAATCTTTTGGTGCAGCTCGCTTATTGTGCCGTCATTTTTTATTATGAAGTCTGACATCCCAAGGCATTTATCAAGCTGCTGGCTTGCGATCTCGCCCGTGTTTTCTTTTTCCTCCTGCTTCCTCAGCTCTTCAAGAGTCCTTGCATCTCCAATCCTGTTTCTTTTAACCATTCTTTCAAATCTTATCTCTATGGGGGCATCAACCCCTATCAGAAAAAATTTGCCATTTTTCCTCAGCTCTTTTATCTCTTCAGGATTTCTTATGCTGTCTATGGCAAATTCTTTTCCTGACGGCAAAGTTCCTGAATTTTTTATTTTTTCATTCGCCTTTTTAGCCAGGCAGGAAGCTCCATGATTTTTCCTCAGATCATTTCCCAATTTTATGAGGTTGTCTCTTGTATGCTCAATTTTAAGTCTCGTTGCTTCCTCTCTTAATAAATCCGACAGGGAAAAACACGAAAATCCTTTTTCAGCAAGGTATTTTGCAGTCTCTCCCTTCCCTGCCGCATTTTTTCCTGTAATTCCGAGAATCATAGATTCAAGTTTGTTTTGATGTTTATAATTTTTGTGAAGTCCTAGGCAGATATCCTAAAATAAATGCAGTTTTTTGCAAATACTAAATTGTTTGTGTATTTGTTTCTGTCAAACCAAGCCTGTTGGAATGCTGAGATGGAGAGGTCTAGCTATTTGGAAGTCTGAATCAAGATTTACAAGTAGGTATTTTTGTTTGTTCAATCGAATCACCTCAAATCATAATATTACAAATTAAATTATAAATCTAGAATCTTCTTCATTCTCCTTTCCATTTTTACTCATAAATTCTGATAAAAAATTTGAATAATTCTTACCTTCGGAAATGGCCCCATTAAAGATTACTTTCAGAGAGTTGTTATCTTTTAGCTCAGTAAAAAATGCACTTCTTTTTAAGAAAGAATATATTTTATCAAAAGGTAATTCAGATAATTTTTTTGACTCATTTCCATGTAATTTAATTAAAATCTTTTGAAATCTTTCTTTTGTATCTGTGTAAATCAGCCACGGCATCCAACTATATTTCTCCTCCTGAAAATATATTGCCTGTTGTACTTCAAAATCAGCAATAAGAATATTAGGTTTTATCTTATCCCAGATGCTATCAGCTACTGATATAATCCAATTGCATCTCTTATAAACCCTTTTTCTTTTTTCATCATCGCTATCATAGACCTGAAACATTGAGCCGCAATCTAGCATAAAATTTAATGTAAGCCGCTTAAAAGGTGGCTGCCAAGTTATTGAGGCATAGCAAGCTACTTGATTAAGCCCAATGTCTTCCAAACCTTTAAGCCCGCCAAGCGTTGTAAAAGAATGGAGGCTTTTACATAATGTTTTCTCCCTAATGGTATTTTTAATTTTGTATAATGCTTCCTCCTTAGAAATTCCTTTATATTCCTTTTCATTGGAAATGTCATCATCAATAATGACACTGGTATCATTTATTAATCCAATGGTAAGATCACTTGTAAACTCAAGAAATTGATTCACTTTTCCACAAACTTCTTGTTGTGGTATACTCTCAATGCATAAAATTATGTTAGGATGTCTGCCCATTCAAATCACCTACTGGAAATCTTTTATATTTATAATAATTGCTTAAATTAACTCTTTCCTTGTTCATTGAAGCCCCCCACTTGAAAGTAAATTTGTCCAATAAATAAAAGAATAAAATTAAACATCTTTTGTAAAATACACCAATCCCCTGTCGTTTTTCTCTTGAAATCCCAAAATTCTATTAATCCTTAGGGATGGTTCATTTGAACTTTCTGCAACAGCCTCAACCCGTTTAATTTCAGGATTAGCTCTTGCATATTCTATTAAGCATTCAACTAAAGCTCTCCCAATCCCGTTTCTTCTGTATTGAGGGCTTGTATAGACAATTTCAATGCTTAAGGTATCGCTTAGCATACGTAACTCAGGTATCATGGGTTCCCTTCCACCAACAATAAAACCAGCAGGATCTCCTCCCACCCTTATGACAATAAAATGATACCTCTCGCTTTCTTTGGCCCATTCACTTGCATATTCTCTTAAACTAGCAGTATATTCCTCAAGAGACTCACTTTTATCGGTATTCTCATACAATTCAGGAAAAAGTTGATCAGCTAAAATAGCCAGCCCATCCAAATCTCTTTCTGCAATTTGAAATGTATTTAATTCGCTCATTTTATGAACCCCAAAAGAATAAAGGGATAATAGTATTTCTTTTAAAAAGTTATGCTCATTCAGGGTCTCATCCTGAAAAAAATAAAAAGCAAAGTTTAAATTCTTGGACATCTCAGGCAGTTGCATGAGAGTCTTATTCATCTGCAACCAAAACGAAAACAGGAGCAAGACGGCAGAGGAGTTGTTTAAAAATAAGTTTGAAACTAAATCTGCCGGGCTTTATAATACCAGTCCGGTTACAGAGAAACAGCTTGTCTGGGCTGATGTGATTGTAGTTATGGAAGAAGAGCAAAGAAGTGAAATAGCTAAGAGGTTTCCTAAGCAATGCATGCAAAAGAGGATTATTTGCCTTGACATTCCCGACGTCTATACTTATAACCAGCCCGAGTTGATAAGTGTATTAAAAGGAAGGGTTGAAGAATTATTGCAGCCACTCATCAACCTGCCGTAGTGCTTCTTCTTTTGAAGTGAAGATTTTTGTTTCTGCGACGGACATATCTGGCAGCCTTCTGGTTACTTTGTATTTCTTGCCAGTAGTGTTTTCAACTTCCATTATTGATACTTCCCATTTCTTTGTAGGGTGAGTTTTTGTTTCTTTCATTGTTTAATAAGTTTCCAGAAACTTTTGCTGGCGACTGTACATCTAAATAGTAAAAAAATAATCCAACTTCATTGAAGTAATCAATCTCTTACTTCTTCTGCAGCTTCTCAAGCTCTTCCTCAAAGCTTTCCAAGTCCTGAAAATCCCTATAAACAGACGCAAATCTAATATACGCAATTTTATCCACTGTCTTGAGTTTCTTCATGACAATCTGGCCTATTGACTTGCTGTCAACCTCAACAGAGTCTCTTTTCCTCAAGTCTGATTCAACATCGTCAGCTATTGCCTCAATCTTGTCAAGGCTCACAGGCCTTTTTTCGCAGGCTTTGAGGATTCCGTTTACCAGCTTCTGCCTTCTGAACCTCTCTCTCCTTCCGTCTTTTTTGACAACAACTATCTCAGCTTCCTCAACCCTCTCATAAGTCGTGAATCTTTTGCTGCACTTTGTGCATTCTCTTCTTCTTCTTGTTGCTTCAAGATTCTCTGTGTCTCTGGTGTCTATCACCTGAGTTTCTTCGTTATTGCAGTATGGGCATTTCATAATCTCAGGCAAAGTTTTTATAGGATAAAAATTTTGCTGTTTGGATGGAGGAAAAAAAGGCGAAATTAAAAATAGGGGGGCAGGCTGTAATAGAAGGCGTGATGATTAAAAGCGAGAATTATTATACTGTAAGCGCAAGAAAGGGCAAAAATATAATCTCAATGCACGAGAAGCTCAGGAAAAGGAAAAAATTTTACAGCGCTCCAATAATAAGAGGTTTTTTTAATTTGGTTGATATGATGAAAATAGGGATGAAATCCCTTATGTGGTCTGCTGAGCAGGCAGGAGATGATGATTCCAAGCTCACAAAAAAAGACCTCGCGATAACGATATCCATTTCAGTTGCCGCAGTCATAATTTTTTTTATCATGGTTCCTTATGTAAGCACAAGCCTTCTTGGATTTAAAGAGGATAAATCGCCTTTTTTGTTTAACCTTGTTGACGGCATAATAAGAATTATCATATTCCTCATTTATCTTGCATCAATCTCGCGCATGAAAGACATACAGGTTTTATTCCAGTATCACGGCGCTGAGCATATGGCGATACACTGCTATGAAGACAATCTTGAGCTTACAAAAAGCAACGTGAAAAAATACAGGACAATGCATCCAAGATGCGGAACTTCATTTTTGCTGCTTGTTTTTGCAATAAGCATTCTTGTATTTGCTGTTGTTCCTTCCATAGTTGGATACTTTTATCCTTCTTACGAGACTCTTGGAGCTTTTTACAGGAAATCCCTGTTGTTCGCTTCAAGGCTTCTCCTTATTCCCTTCATTGCAGGAATCTCCTACGAAATCCTTAAGATTAGCGATAAGAGGCAGAATAATTATTTTTTCAGAATGCTCTCAAAGCCAGGAATAATGCTCCAAAAGATAACAACAAGAAAGCCAACTGAGGTGCAGATAGAGGTTGCAATACATTCTGTAAAAAAGGCCGTGGAGCTTGAGGCAAAGAATTAATTAGGAATAATTAAAAATCATTGTCTATTTTCTTGAGATAATCTTTTATTCTTGAATTGATAGAACTTAACATCACTCCTTCTATTTTTTCCTCAAATAAATCATGCAGATTGGAGAATTCAGTTACCCTATAGCCGGAGATTGTCTTTTCAAGGAACGAAATATCCTTTAGCCTTCTCACTTGCCTTGTTATATTTGGGGCTGTAATGCCAACCAGTGGAAGATTAAATCTTTTCCTCAAATCAACAACTGCGGTTTCTATATCTTTCATTGAGAGATGCTTTCTTTCTTTTGAAGCTTTAAGAGAAACATACAGGATGTCCACCATCGCATCTCTGGAGTCGCCGGGCTGCAAAATCCCCATTGAAAGGCAAAGTTTCCTTATTAATTCCCTGTCAGAAAGATTTGTGGGCTTTTCATATCTCCTTAAAGTCAGCTCAATTAGAGGTATATCTTTTGATATTGTCTTTTGCTTTGCCATTTAAGAGAATTAGTTTGCAGGATTTTTATAGTTTTTGATTGTTAGGGGTTTTCCAAAAATTATCTCAACTAAATTTGGAAGTTTTCAAAGAAAATAAGCAGTCTAGCTCAGGATGCACATTATGTGAAGATTATAACTGGGATTCCTTGTCAGAAGTCTTAACTGCAGAATATGGTCAACTTTAACTGAAAATTAAGTGAATATAAACCCCAGCATAGCTGCGATAATCGCTTATCCCAGCCAGGCTGAGGAAAAAGAGGTGATTATAAACAATCCACTCTGAACACAGTATATTTTCTGAGTGTTACTATTGGATAGTAGAACTACTATTTAAACTTTTCGTTTGTATCCATTATAAAGTTGTTAAAACAATTGTAAAAGTATCTTTATATACTCAATAGTATTCTGTGCATATATGCCAAGAAGATCCGGAAAAACGAAAGAAAAATTCAAGACAAGAAATGATGTTTTTGATAAATTCACTTCAGAAACATTATTTAGGCTGATCTCACGAGGCTATTTTGAAGGGCTGGAAAGCCCAATCTCAATAGGAAAAGAAAGCAATGTCTTTTCAGCATTGAGAAAAGACAATGTGAGAGTTATGGTCAAGATTTACAGGCTTGAAACCTGCGATTTCAACAGGATGTACGATTACATAAAAAGCGATCCGAGATTCCCCAAATTAAAAAAAGGAAGGAGGAAAATCATTTTCTCATGGGTGCAGAGGGAATTCAGGAATCTCCTCAAGGCAAGGGAAGCCGGTGTAAATGTTCCAACGCCGCTTGCTTTTCTTAATAATGTTCTCGTCTTGGAATTTATAGGTAGCGGGAATGTAATTGCTCCGCAGCTTAAGGACAAGAAGCCAGAGGATTCAGAAAAATTTTTTGGAAAGGTAATAGGGAATGTAAAGAAGCTTTACAAGGCAAGAATTGTTCATGGAGACTTATCAGCATTTAACATACTAAACAATAGCGAAATTCCGGTCCTAATAGATTTTTCGCAGGCAACCACACTTGACGATCCCAACTCTCTTTCATATCTTGAAAGGGATGTCAGGAATTTATGCATTTTCTTCAGAAAGCTTGGAATGGAAATAAATGCGAAAAAAATAATGGATAAATTAAAATAGAAGGGTGTGAAAAACAATCTAAACTTCAATCCATTTCCTCTTTTACGTTTTTTATCGCAACTCTCACCGGAAAATTATTTCTCACATTCAGAACCTGCATATAGAGTTCCCCTATCTGTATGCAGTCATTTTTCTTCGGAAATCTTTTTAGCTTCCCTTCAATCACTGCAGCTATATCCGGGAAATTTCCAATTTTCGTGAGTACATCAGTCTTGAAGAAGGAATCAACAAATTCTATCTTTATATCCCCCTCGGCTATTATTGTATCCTTGTCAACTATCTTCATTTTTGTCTTGTGCTCATCATTCTCATCCAGAACCTCCCCGACTATTTCTTCAAGAAGATCTTCCATAGCCACCAGCCCTTCTGTTCCTCCGAACTCATCAAGGACTATGCTTATTGGTATCCTCTTTTTTTGCATATCAGAAAAAACAGTCTTTGCCTGAGCCTCTTCTGAGCAGTAAAGTATCTTCCTCTTTATTTTTTTAAGCTGCATTGAGTTTTTTGACTGTATGTTTGCAAGAACATCTATTATGTGGACAAAGCCTGTTATTTTGTCTATGCTTCCCTGATAAACCGGAATTCTGGTGTAGCCTTTTTTTATTATTTTTTTTGCCGCCTGCTTCAAGTCCAGGGTCTCGTCAAGAGCAAATATTTTTATTCTTGGAGTCATGACTTCTTTGGTTTGGACATCTTTGTACCTCAAGATTCCTTCAAGGTATTTCATTTCAGACTCTGAGATGAGTTTTTCTCCTGCTACTATTTCTATTGTTGACCATATCTCCTCCTCGCTGAATTTACTGCGGTTTTCTATTTTGAATACACTCAGCGTAATCCTTGTCAGAAAAGCAAATACAGAAGTGAACGGGTACAGGATTATGGAAAAAAGAAGTATTATTGGCGACATGAACAAAGCAAATCTTTCAGAATGCGCGTTTGCAAAATTTTTTGGTATCATGTCTCCGAAGAATAATATGAGGAACGTCATAATCCCTATTGATATTCCCAACCCCTCATTAATTCCAAGAATCTTTGTTGATAGAATTGTCGCTATGCTTGATGCAGCGATGTTTGAAAAGTCATTGCATATAAGTATCGTGTTGATTACCTGCTTCGGATTTTTCTTCAGTCTTGAAAGTGCATTTGCCCCTTTCTTTTTCTGCTTCAGCAGCGCCTGCAGCTTTGCATCGCTTATTGAATAAAACGACACTTCAGAGCCTGCAAAAAAAGCAGACAGTATTATGAAAAATGCAATTAATATTATTTCTATTAGTTCTGACATTTTATCAGTCTACTCCAGCGGAACCTGGCTCCACAATGTCCAGTCATTTGATGGTGCATAAGCCCCAAAAACATAATATGGAGGCTTGTTCTGGCCGAGGAATGAATTTTGTATATCTCCCCATCTTTGCGGAGACATTGCGCCTACGCCCATGTCATACACAGGGCTTCCAAAATATCTCCACGTTTTCATTAAACCGTGGAAATCACTTAAGTCTGTTGAGGCATCAGCTCCAGGCTCAACTGTTACAGCTTTGTCATATCCATATTTTTTTATTATGCTCAGTATATCCCTCACAGGACTGTTTCCCTGTCCCGGTGCAAGATGGTCATCATGGTAGCCGTAATTATCTGCAAGATGGACATTTCCAATCATACCCTCCTTTGCAATGCTTTCTATCTGTGAGAGAATCCATTTCCTGAATTGTGCATCATTCTGGTCTTTCGTCATCCTCGGGTCATCCTGCCAATATTTTCTCCATAAGTTTATGTGCCCTGTGTCTACAGTGGCTTTTACGTGTTTTTCTGCCAGTTTGTACGCTTCCTCCTTGCTTACTCCCATATAATAAGGATTTGGCTGCCTGAATCCTTCTTTAAGGCGCTCTTTTGAAACTTCTGTTGGGGCAAGGCTGGAGCCATGCTCTATCGTCGGAGTTGTAAGCATGTCCACCACTCTCTCTCTTGTTTTTTTTATAATCCATTTCAGCTCTTCTATATGGCCGCCAAATCTCTCAGGGAATATATGTTCAACAGCAACATAGACAGGATTGTTTGAATCTTTTGTTCTTCTCATAGCGTGTATGGCAGCTTCTGCATAAAGCCTTATTCCGTGTTTTTCAAGTCTTTTTATCGGTGTTATTATATGCTCCTTTGTTTCATGAGTATCCTGAGCCTGCTGCTCCTGAGATGATGATGAAGACCTGTCATAGTCAAGCCTTCTTTTTGTGTCTGCCATAATCTTGTCTATCATCTCAACAGGGCTTCTCACCTCAGGTGGTATGAATCCTCCTGAAAGATTAGTAAGCTCAGCATCCTGCCTTAAAATTTTCCATCTCTCATCCTCCGGCATGGTTCTCTCAAGATTTTCATAGTATCTCCTTATTTTCTCAAGCCTTTTCAATGCCTCTATATGCCTTTGTGCATCCTGTGCATACTGAAGAGACCATCCTCTTGCAATTCCCTCGCTGGAGTCCAATGTAGCTTTTATGAATGCCTCTTCAGGATACATCTTAGTATAATAATCAGGGTGATTTCCGCTTCTTCTTTCAAGATATTTATTATAATCTTCAGCTTCTTTCCTGAAATACTCAAATGACTTTAATTCTATCTTGAACATCTTCTTCTCGTGGTCATATTCAGGAACCCTTCCTTTTATTGGATCGTATGGGTCAATTATCTTCCTGTCCATATAATCAATATAATCTCCTTTTTTTATAAGCACCTTGCTTCCATCCTGGTCATCTCCCCACTTTTCTTCTTTTGACTTATACCAAACAGGATATGCAACAAGCCTGTCTTTCTGCACTGTCTCAAGAACTTGGGAAGTTCTATCGTCAAGAAGCTGGAACCTTGCATCAACTTCCTGAGTATGGGCCTGCTTGAACATGAGCCTTCCTGAATTATCCCTTGCAAGGTTTGTTCTTCCTGTCTCATCATCAAGGTACATATCAGTCATAGGCCTGTCAAATTCTCCTGAGTGGATTACAACAGAACCTCCTCCCAAATCTGCTTGAAAATCTATGGCTCTCTTCAGCTCAAATAAATCCTGCGTTGCATTATATATTGAGAAATTTCCTCTTTCATCTCTTCCCATAAGCCCCATAAGCCCGAAGCTTGCGTGGGTTGTGAACTTAACTTCATTTGCAAGAGAAAGCTCCCTTATTGCCTGCCTTTGGTCTTCTCCAAACATTTCTGGAGTCATCGCATTCCTTGAGCCTGACCTGTATCCTGGAAACTGTATTTCTATATTTCCCGTTCCCATTCTTATCTTGCTGTATATTCCGGCAACATTTGCTGCAGAAATCCCCATCGGAACGCTCATTCCAATATCCTTGACTCCAAGGTTAACTTCATATGGGGGCTTCTCTCCATAATTCTGCGGCTCCATGGCGTTAAAATAATCAACAACAGGATGGTAGCCTGAATATCCAGAGCTAAAATTCATCTCTTCACCTCTTTTTCAATTTAATATTAATTCATATTTAAACTTGTTGAAAATCAGGCTTTTTGACCGGGTAATGAACTGGAGTGCGTCAAAAAGTCCGTTCTACCAAAAACAAAAACATTTAAATTATAGCCTTGCTGGATATAGTCATGGCCGACGACTTGCTTTCAAAATATTCTGATGAAGATGTGGCGGAATTCATGGAAGACTTCCCGGAATTTCTAAGAGTATCCTCGGAGATTGACAGGTATTATGGCAATTCAGAATACCAAATAGAAGGCTATGTAAGTGAATTTGAGGTCATACTTGCGGATTTTAACAGAAAATATAAGGGAATAGTTTTAAAACTGAAAAAAAAAGTAGACTCTGCCGAGTTGAAAGTTTTTGTAAAAGAGAACAGCCTGAAGGATTTTTTCGCAAATTCAGCTTCGAGAATTAAAGGACTATCTTCAATAGGATTAAAAAATTTCGGAGAGATAGAAGTCAGCAACACAGTAAAATTCGCTGCGATGATAGACCAAATAATCAATTCCCTTTTTATTTCCTATTCTGATGTTGATTACGGGACAAGCAATGTCGCTGCATTTTTGGCAAAGAATGGCATTATAGAAATTATAATTGACCCCAGGCACTCAAGTCAAAACTCTGCGGATTTTAGAATTGCGGCTTTTTATGCCCTAAGCACGGGAGTTGACAGGAAGATAAACATACATTCAAAATTATCTTCATTCGGTTTTTTTAATGTCCTGAATGAAATAGAGAAGCGGGAATGGCTTGAGAAATTCAGCCCGAGATTTATGGAGTAATTGATGGAAAGCAACATAATTTTTCTTATTGTCGGAATGGCTGGCTTGTGGTTTGGCTCAGGAATAGTTGTAGACAACGGGCAGAAAATAGCAACCTCTCTTCACATATCTTCAAGAATAATCGGGCTT
>Ga0209541_10009449_pt1 | contig 15805 bp, 14 predicted proteins | sample RifCSPlowO2_01_FD_184027 | JGI IMG/M metagenome (GOLD analysis project Ga0209541, IMG submission 184027) | Groundwater microbial communities from Rifle, Colorado - Rifle CSP2_plank lowO2_0.1 (SPAdes) (version 2) | ecosystem: Environmental > Aquatic > Deep subsurface > Groundwater | place...
CAGAAAGCCGACTCAATGTTATCAAAGATATTCCCGTTGCCTGCGGGCGTGAATACCGTTTTGGTTGGGTGGTTGAACGAAGCAGCATCAACCAGGAATGTGCCCTGGAAGATGTTTCCTGCAGCCCTCAATCACTTAGGGGAGAATTTCGAAACAATAAACGATTGAGAGTGGGCTGGAACAATCCGGATTCTAAATGTCGTGAGGCTAACTATTCACAAGATCAAATATTCATTGATATATACGATAGTCAAAAACAACGAATTTGTTCAAAAAATCAAACTCTTGACTCTGCTGACACTTCAACCGACTGTGTTTTAGGCAGGGACAAGGCTCGTCCTAATAACAAAGAAGATGTAAAAGAATTTACCGAAAATGAGACCTATACCATTTCAGTCGCTTTATCTAATGGCGAATGCCAATCGCCTCAAACAACAACAACTATAGTTTACAACGGCCCAACAGCCACGCCAACGCCGAAAGACGAGCCAACGGCCACCCTGGCCCCAGAGGAACCCACAAACATTCCCCCAACCAATGGCCCTCAATGCGGGAATACCTGTATTTATAGCGAAGACAGAGAGGGAATTACAAAATGTTTTGAGGGTAATTGCCTTGACGGATCAAGCAATTGCAGTTTAAACAACAACTGCGGATTTGTTGCCGGATGCACCAGTTCTAAAGAGGTAACTTGCCCGGGCCATATTTCTCCACCTCCTCCCCCGCCTCCACCTCCCCCAAGTAGTCTTCCCTACACAATTGAAATTAGAAATACGGCAATAAAACCGGTTGATAACGCAAAAGAACTAATTACTAATCCAAGATTCAGACCTCACGCTGTTATAAAATATTACGACACGATTTTTAATGCAAGCATCGCAAGAGGCTGGAATCCGGCGTTAATACTTGCCATATGGCTTGAGGAAACTGGAGGATCAACAACAACGATAAAACAAGCCGGAGGAGCTGGACTGGGACTATCCAAGGAACATCTAGGTTGTAACCCTAAGAAAGTACAACACATTGAAGAAAACTTAAACTGTATATTTGATGGCAGTTTGCGAGTTAATCTCAGAAATGACCAGTTCGAGGAATTTGCCCGTTCTTACTGTGGGCCAAGAGACATTCCTACATGCTCAAAACATCCCAATTTCCTGCGCAATCTAGGTATGATATATGACAAGCTCGTACCTCAAGGTACTTATGGAGCAAGACGAACGCTCACTTTAGACGTCAATCAAGACGGCACTGTAAATACTCTTGATTATATAAAAGTGTTAAATAAATATGGGCAAAAAGATGTTAATACTTTTGAGGACGTTAGCGGCGACTTTAAAGTCAACCCAATTGACCTATCTTCAGTCCTAGAAAATCTTGGAACATCTGAGCCAATTCAACTTTAATTGACATCACACTTCAAAATCACTTAAAATGAATTAAATGAACTCTAAACGGGGTGATGCTGGTGTTGTTGCGTTAATTGCCGGCTTAACAGCTGCCATAGTTGGTATTTTTTTAAATGTGAAGATAAGCGCATCTGAGCCTACTTGTCTTTATCATGCCGAGGCACAAGTTGTAAGGCAGGACACATCAATACTTCCAATCAGTGAAAACGGAGAGGAAAATTATGGTGTTTCAAACGCCAATCAATTGGCAGCCGATCCTAAAGTTCCGGCCGGACCATTTGGGAGATTTGATGACAATGGCAACCAGATCAATGAATATTACGAAAACCTCTCAATGTTCACTTTTCATCATGATAATTTAGCTTTGGCTGAGGAAGAAAAAAACAAAACTATATCGGTAAATTTACTTGGTTTAAATTCAAATAAATGGAAAATTGTCGGGCAATTTTGTGAATCATTAAGGCGTGATAAGGTTGGTTGCCCAGATAACTTAGACCAAAATAATACAGACGTTAAAATTGACGGCTTTAAAAAATCATGCGAAGTCCATATTAAGTACGGCTGGGTTGTGGCTCCAAAAAATAATGATACAGAAAAATGCTATTTTGATACAGATAGTTGTAAACCTAAAAATCCTCAGATTTCTTTTAGCGGAAATAATCGTGTTAGAGTCGAATGGGAAAATCCAGCCTCATGTCTTAACTTGACTCAACTTAAAGACAAAATCCAAATTGATATAAAAAATACGTCAAATGACATTATTTGTTCTAAAAACGTGGATGTTAGTAACAACGACACAGGAACTGACTGCAAGTTGGGACGGGATATTATCAGAAACACCCAAAGACCTGAAGAGCTTCAAAATGGTGAGTATACGGCGCTAGTCCGTGTCGCAAATGAAAGCGGATCATGCATTTCGCCTGATGCAACGAATAAAGCAAACTACATCGTCGTCCCTCCTCCAACAGATATTCCGCCAACAAATACCCCGATACCTGAAAAATGTGAAAGAGTTGGGCAATATTGTTCTGATGACTACACCGAAGATTGTACAACTGAAGATAGCAAACCGGGTAAAAAACAATGTCACAAAGAGGGAAGATGCAATGATATTGGAGACTTGACAAAATGCGGTTGGGATGATCAACGCTCTTCTTGTGGAGCATGTATTCCAAATGAGGGTGAAAATGATCCTCCTCCTGACCCAACAGGACTTTGTCAAACAATTATTGGAACGGGTAAAAATAGAGTATTATTAATTCCTTACAACTTCCCGTCAAGTGATGAATTTGCGACATACACAACCGGGGTAATTGATAATTTAAGAAAAACAAATCTGGGAGATCTTTACAATGAATTTACCTTTGTTGCCTATAACAAGTTCTTCCCTGTCTGGAACGGTCAATATGGATGTAATAATGACACAAATTTTAGTCAGGATAAGGTCGTCAAATGTGACGATGTTGAAGCCATAAGAAAAACATTTGCCGACTGCAACATTAATTCGGCCGGGCTTGTGATAGCCAAACTTGAAGGAAAATACAGCTTCGCAGCTGCTGCCCAGGTTGCATCAATTGGTTATAAATATACCGTTTCGGCTCCTCATGAACTCGGGCATGCAATCGCCCGTCTTGGAGACGAGTATTCATTCAAGCAGTCAACTACAGAACAGTCAGGTAAACCAAATTGCTCTTCAGCCAGCTCGTGCCCATGGAGCGGAGAGTGTATTGCGGTGTGCGGATACACAAACTGGAAAAGACCAAGCCAGAAAAGTCCAATGAATCTTAATGCAAACTGGTCAAGAGAGTTTAACAATCCCTCGCTTAACGCTTGGAGATTGGCGTTAAATGGTGGCGGTGGAAGATTAATGAACGCACTTCAGAGAGCAACTAGTAACAACAATTATAACCAGTCACTTTATCTCAAGCTCAGACAAAATCAGCGGGGGGAACTATCTCTTGAGAACATGCAAATTAAAAACGCCTATCCGATTGATCTTGAGGCGGGGTTAACTAAAGATTATTTCAGCATTAAAATGATTGATTCAGAAGCCAACGTTCTACACTCAGGACAGTTTTCATCAAAAAACACCGTCTACAGCGAGCCCAACCCGCCCCGTCAGGTTTTAAGGGAAATGATAGAACTGCACCTTCCTTATTTTGACAATTTGGCCTCGGTCGAGATATACAATCCCGACGGGCAGAAAAAATTGGATATTGATTTGGATGAATTTGATCTGCCGACCCCAACTCCAAGAGAGAATCTTTGCGGAAATGGAGTCTGCGACTCAACGCTTGGAGAAAACCAGAATAGTTGCGCAGTTGACTGCAGACCGCAAAATGATTACCGGAACAATTACAAGGAATTGTCAAGCGACATAAATCAAGATAATAGAGTAAATATTTTAGATTGTAGCATCTGTCTTCAGCAGTACAAAAAGAAATCTTCCGGATTATCATGCGACATTATTAACGACAGTAAAATTGACGTTTTAGACTACACAACTTGTCTTAATAATTTGGGCAAAAGCGTCGAGCATGCGCCGGAAGAGTCTTTAGACGACGACCCAACACTATAACACGAGTTTCTCTTTAAACAACAAGATGTCATCCTGAACACCTTCTCCATGTCATTCTGGAATCCCGACTTAGTCGGGATGATAGAATCCAGATCCTATCGCGTGCGCTCCAGGATGACAAAGAAAATAAGTCCAGGATGACAAGTTTAAGAATCAGAATTCAAAACGAAATTCGTATTTAATTACTTTTTAGCTTTTACTTTTTCGTTTCTGACAAACGCTCCCATTTCCTTTAATTTCCACATGAAGAGCGCCGCCTTGTTGCGGGCATTTGAGTCAACAACAAATCTTAGGGCCTCCTCTAAAACGGCCCGAGGGTGCTGTTTAGCAAGTCTAATGTAGAGGGCTTTGTGTTTGTCATCAGCAAGTTTCTCACATAAATAAATACCATAAGCCTGAAATTCCCGAGAGATATATCTATCCTCGAGTGGATTAAACTTTTTAAGAACGGTTTTTATAGATTTCATTTTTAATTTTTTTTATGATAATCCATCAAGGACTCATAAGAAACAAGCGCATTCTCTAATAAACCCCTAAACCACATCTTTCTTTTGTAAATTTCTGTTAATTCTAGTTCTAGAAATGCCGTAGTTAAACCCTGATTTATTGCAAAATAAATTATGTTAAATCTAAAAAGCTCGTGAAATGAGCTCATATCATCAGCTTTGATACTATTTAGAAATATTGCAGTAATTTCTTTGCGAATTTTTGGTTCTCTCCAAAGTCGGATAAACAAAAGAGCAATATCATAACTTACATTTCCAATTTGATAGTCCTCCCAATCAATTATCTTTACATACTCCTGGCTTTTTTGATCTTTTGATAGTAATATGTTGCCCGAATGAAAATCTCCATGAATAAAGCAATAATGTGGGATTAAAGAATTAAATATTGTACTATAGCAATAATCATTCACTAATTGAGCCAATTCAACGTCAATAATTTTTAAGCGTAAATGTTTTTCAATTCTAGCCTCAATTTGGTCTCTCATTTGAGAGATAGTAAATTTCCTTAACTGTAATGATTCTATATCATCTAAATTAAACTGTTGATTTATGTAATTCATCCCGTCAACAATTGAAATAATAGTTTTCTTTGATATGTCTCTACATTTTTCAATCTCACCCGCTTTCTCTAAGCTGACATATGGTAAAACTTTTGATAAAATCCACATTATTCTATCGTTAACTGAAGAAAAATCCACGTATTCCGGAAAAATATCCTTAGAAATCCTTTGTGTATTATTTAATATAAATTTACCAAAATTTATCTCGCGTATCATCTGCTCTCTTGCACTACCAGTATTTATAATAAGAGCATGAAAAAATAATTTCTCGCCTCTTTTTGTCTTGCATATACTGTAGTATCTATGCTTATTTCCTTGCGTCAGTTCAGTAAAAATAATTGGATCAACGTCAGGAGTAATTTCGATTTTACGTAGTATTTGGATAATTTCTTCCCCACAGTTTTTTATAAGAAGGTTGCTGTTATCATCAAATCTTTTATAGTTAATATGAAGCTTACTTCCCATCTCATTTCTTATTTTTTTTAATCAGTTCTTTATAAACCGCTTCATAACCATCGGCCATTTTTATAGATGTAAAATTTTTCTCAAAATGCCATCGGCATCTTAATCTCATTTCAGAATATTCCCGATCCGATAATAAATATATCTTTTTGATAGCTTCACTCAACCCTTTTACTCCGACCGCTTTTGTGACATAATCACCTCTTCGCATTTCTTCTGAGTGATTAACTAAATATCCTGTTAACCCATCCAATACTATCTCTGGTGCAGCACCTCGAGCAAACGCAATGACCGGGGTTCCACATGCTAATGCCTCAATAAACATCAAGCCAAATGGCTCTTCCCAGTTAATTGGGGCCAAAAGGCATCTTGCATTACTAAGAAGATTAAGGCGATCTTTATTACCAACCTCTCCTAATACTTTAATAAACTTTGTATCGATTGTTGATTTAAACTCTTGATAATATTTTTTATCTACAGGATCAACCTTACAACCGAGTCTAAGCTCGTGTTGCGTCTGCATTGCCACTTGAGCTGCTTCAATAGCACCCTTCTCATGATTCATTCGTGCTAAAAATGCCATATGTTTATGTTCTCCTCTTTTAAAGGGTTGAAAGGGAAATAATGATTCATCAATACCGTTGTAAATAGTTGCTACAAAAGGCAAATCTTCAACTCCTTTACGTTGATTATTTGAGATTGATACAAAAGCGTTGTTTTTATAATGACGAAAAGCAAAATTTTGGACTTCATACTCGAATAATGAATGATGCGTGGTTAAGAGATGGCTATTTAAAAATGATGAAAAAAGCAAGAAGCGCCAACCAATATGGTTGTGAACAATATCATAATTTTTTTCACTTATGACCTTTACCAAATCTGACAAAATAATTGTTTTTATAGACTCCTGCATATTTTGAGACATAACCTTTTCCACTGATCTCATATTTTTGAGAGATAAGGGTATAAGATTGTATCCGCTCTCTTTCTTTGAGTCACCTGAAGCATAAAGGTCAACGGTATGGCCACGCTTTCCCATTTCATGGGCAATATAATAAACAATCCATTCGGTACCACCATATTTCTTAGGGGGAACGGATTCTAAAAGTGGAGCCACTAATGCAATTCTCATGATTCAACAAGTATAGATATAAGTCAGTTATTTTACAAACGTATAACAGCTCTGATTGGATTATTTTTGTGCAGAATACGCTTTCTCTAACCTTTTTAGACTCTCGTGATAATGCTTATTACCAGCAAGCACTCGATCAAGTCGTCTTTTATACGATGCCCATACATTACCAAACTTCCTTTTATCATAATAGTTATCAACGTTATCTATGTTGCGGTTGCACCAAATGCGAAACTCGGCTAATTCGATGAGCTTGAGGTCGTGACTTTTTAATGCATATTCATATTCTTTATTGAGGAGTGTTAGATAATAGATATTATTATCTACAATATCTTCATACCGATTAAGGTGATAAATTACCTCTCTGGTGCTTCTTAATTTTTTTCTATTGGAGACTCCCATTAGCAATTCGTGGACAATGCCCACATATCTTAACTGTGGATTTTTACGACACAACCTGAGATGTGAAAAGGCATCAAATACCTGTCTTTTGGTCTTATAAAAATGAATCCTTTTTATCTTATAACCATCGTATTCTGTTTGGTTAATATATTTTTTTATCTTTTTTAGGAATTCTTCAGAAAATATTTCGTCAGAATCGAGCCACATAACCCAATCCCCATGCAATTTAGATAGCGCAAAATTTCTCATGTCGGCAAAATATGTATGGGATTTTATATAAAAAGTAACTTTTTTTTCTATATCATAATCAAGGTTCTTAGTTTCTTTTCTAGGATTATTTAGTATGACAACTATTTCATCAGCATATTTATAAACGTTTTTCAACGTCCGCTCAATGTCAGCATCGTAATATCTCGATAGAGTATAGAACGAAAGGATATTTTTTTTATTTCTCATAAAGTTTTTGATATAGGATTATATACTGTTTCGCGGCCTTTGCCCAATTATATTTATTTTTCAAAACCGAAACAATGACTCTTGCTTTCTCTGCATATATATTATGTTGATCAACCATAACTTGAAAGGCCCGACTCATATCGTCAATCTTATCCGGATCAGCATAAAGAGCGCTCTCCCCTGCTACTTCTTGCATTGCCGAGTCTGTCGAAGTAATTACAGGAGTTCCCATGGAGAATGCCTCAATAACCGGTAGTCCAAAGCCTTCGTAATAAGAAAGATAAGTTAGACTAGTTGCTCCAGCCAGAAGTGTCAATTTTTCTTCGGCCGATACATATCCGAGCAATTTGACAGTTGTCTCTAAGTTATTTTCAGTAATATGATCTTTCATCTTGGCAATAGTTTTGACGATATCAGGTTTTTGCGACAGTCGACCAGCTAAAATAAGTTGGTATTTGTTATTATGCTTCTTATTAAACTCCGCGAAGGCCTTTATGAGATTAAGAGTATTCTTTCTTGGTGAAAATCCTCCAACATAAAAGAAATAAGGACGGCTAACGTCAAACTTGTTTAGGATTTTCTTTATTTTCTCTTGATTGGGTAATTTGCTTACAAAATCAACCCCGTTATGCACCATTTCAACTCTCGAATCGTCTACATTTGGAAAATAATGTTTTAAGTCTTTTTTTGTAAAATCAGAAATACAAACAATTCTATCTGCACCATTAACACTTAACCTGATTGAAATGTCATAAAAAATACCACCAATTTTTGTCATAAGCTCTCGATATTGCGTCATTGGGATAAGGTCATGAAGCGTCAGAAGATATTTTTTTGATTTATCTCGTAAAATAGGTAAACCAAAACTATCAGTTAGGTGAATAATATCGGGGTTTAAAGACCGCACGATGTGTGGGAGATGGTGTTGCTCAAACTCAAATCGATTAAAACCTACAAATTGATAATCTCTATCCATTTCATATGTCTGTAATTTTGGGAGACCCGGTACTTTGGATACTCCTTTACGAGTAAGTACCACAAATTCAAGTTCTTTTTGTTTTGACAATTCTCTAAGAAGACTTATAACCACATATCCCACTCCACTTGATGCCTCCGTTATAGTTCGACCATCGATTAAAATTTTCATGTGATCATGAGAAATGGCTTATAATTTTGATAATCTGGAAAAAGATTCTCAACTTTTTTATTATTCGATTACTTTAGAATAAACCGAAGCGTATTTTTCCGCAAGCGTATCCCAATTAAAGTGCTGCATAGCATAGTCGTATCCAAATTTCCCCATTTCATAAGCTTTGTCTGGATTATCAAGCAGATATGTTAATTTTTTTGCCAAATCCTGATAATTCCCCCTCTCCGCTACTAAACCCGCCTTACCATCAACCCATTTTCTATCATAAAAAATGTCGGTAATAACGCTGGGACGGGCAAAGCCCGTAGCCATCATAAGCACTCCGCTTTGTGAAACATGTAAATAAGGCAGGGCCACGATGTTCGAGGCTTTAAAAACAGCCTCAATTTCTGAAGTGTCAAGATAGTTTAAGTTCAACTCAAAGTTATTGCTAAGACCATATTTGCTAATTAATTTCATGCTATTTCCAATAAGTATTTTTGGGGTATATTTTAATCCCGAACCAACATAGACAATAAAATCATTTCGTTTCTTTTTAAGAATGTTTGCTGCTTTAATAAGCTGTTCAAAACCTTTATATTCACGCAAAAAACCAAAAAAAAGTATTGTTTTTTTATCTTTTGGAAGTCCGAGATAACTCTTGGCGGTTATTGGATCGTAAACATTATGGTTAAATAAGTTATAGATACCATGATGAATCACGGTTATTTTTTCCTCTGATATTTTGAAACGTTTTCTTAGGCGTTCTTTTTCAAGCTCATTTCCTACCGTATAATGATCTGCAAGTCTATAAAAAGACTTAAGTAACGGCGTTAGTTTTTTATCTTCGTCAAATGGTAGTACGTCGTGAAGGGTAAAAACAAATTTCATGTTGTTTATCCCCTTAACATATTGCAAAAACGTTGAAAAGTAGTATATTTTTCTCTTAACTGTTGTTCCTACGTGAATATTTACGACACCAAATTTGCGTTCTTTCAAATACGTACCTATTTCGACAATTGACATTGGGTCAGACTCTATAAGATCAAATCTTGGCCACTTTATAAGACGCTTTATGAAAGTGTCAGTGATTTGGTTTGTTACTGCTCCAGATAAATCAATCTGAGGATACGTTATAAACTTTAAATCACAATATTGTGATAAAGGTTTAACAAGATGAGCACAATAATGACCGAGACCTCCAGTCAATGAGCTAACAATTGCAACTTTCTGTTTCATAAATATTAATCAATAGTAATTAGTAGTACAGTATTATACCATCAATATCAACCTATTACTTTGCGTACAACACTCGCAAAACGGTTCAATTTTCAGAGCTTGACTTAAACAAACATAGTTTTTCTCTTGAGAAAAAAAGAGTACTTAACAACGTTGAAAGTCTGGTCAGGAAGTCTAAATGAGAACCGGAAACTTAATATTGTGCTTCGTCAATAATTTTCGTAGTATTATTGTAATAATTAAAGAAAAGATATTCTATATGTCAAAATATGTTCCTGATTCAACAACCAAACTCTGGGTTGTTATTGCCTCAACCCGAACTGATAGAGGCGAAAACAACCACCAAAAATCACATGGCTGCATTTTCTGTGAAGGTCATGAACACTTTTCACCACAGGAGGTCTATCGCTTGGGACCGGGCCACCCAAACACTCCGGAGTGGCACGTTAGAGTATTGCAAAATAAATACCCGATAACTGACATTCATGAAGTTGTCATTCACTCGCCTGACCACGAAAAAGATTTTGAGCAATTCACCCACGTCCAATCGGAGAGGGTAATTACTGTTTTTAAAGATCGGTTTAACGAACATAAAAATGCCGGGCAAGTGTTAATTTTCAATAATCACGGGCTTCACGCCGGGGCCAGTCAAACTCATCCCCACTCTCAAATTGCCGTTTTCCCCCGTCAAATTGAACTGGGAATGTTAGCCCGCCAGGCCGTTCAAAACGGAGTCCTTGAGACTCAATATTTTAATGTCTATTGTCCTGATTTTTCTCAGTGGCCTTATGAAGTCTGGATAGCCCCTCACAAAAAGGAGACGATTTTTGGAAATGTTGACGAAAATGAAATTGCTGATTTATCTCTTATCTTAAAAAGAGTCACGCGGGCTTTGTCTCATATTTACTTAACGGCAGAGATGTTTGCCAAGGTCGACCGGCATCTTCATCCGTTTGGCTACAATTTTTATATTTATCCCCACAAGGAATGGTATTTAAGAATAATACCCCGCTTTGTCCACCCGGGGGGAATTGAGTTGTCAACAAGTTTAACGGTTAACGTCGTTGACCCGACAGACGCAGCCACGGAGTTAAGAGAGTTTGTATTGTAATAAAGATTGAGCTGGGAATCCCGAGTCCTCAGGACAACATTTTTTTGAGCGGCGGACCGGATTTGAACCGGCGACATTCTCGTTGGCAACGAGACATTCTACCACTGAATTACCGCCGCGATAAGTCATATTACACCAGAACACAGCTTCTTTGTCAAACCGGAATCCGAAACTGCTAGACGTATATTTTTGGTTTTCGACCCCTTAAAACATCGGTTAGACTGGCAATTTCGCAATGGGCAGACTCGAGTATAGGAAATAAATTTCCATCAAGAAGTACCTTTAAAATATCTCTGTTTCCTGTAGAAAGCGCAGCAATAACATCACGAAGCAATGTTTCGTTTTTATCGGTAATCATATGGGCAGGTTGACGACACAGTAAAAATTTTGGCCGAATGCTCCTTGAGGTAATAAATACTAATGGAAATTGTCCGTCTTTGTCAATCCCAAGCTCTCCTAACAAGAGATGAACCGCAAGAAGAGTTGCATTTTCTGTCAGCCTCAACTGCTTAGCGTCAATACGTGTTGGTCTGCCTGGTGTCTGAACGTGAGGTATTAAATCATACTCATAAATTTGTCCGGGCTGTAAATTGTGCGGGCGCATTGGCCCGGGAAGCGCGATAAACCCGCAACGAGTCAAACCGTTTTCCTCTACAGTTGATAAGGCATGAATAAACTCTTCAGCTATCACCATGGTCATACGCTCCCTGCCGGCTCTTCCACTTCTTAATGCTTGGCCAATATCATCTCTTGCCCCATATACAACGCCTTCAAGAGGTCGAAATGCAGCATATTCTCGTCTAGCATTTTTTTCATAACGCGATCCCCTATTTACTGTATCAATTTGTTGATATAACAGCCGGCTATCACATAAAAATATCGGAGGAATAATCGCCTCAACATTGGGGCGAAACTCTGCAAAACGTTTAGAAGTTACTCCACCTACTTTACGGACAATTGCAGCAAATCCGGGATAATGTTTTTCTAATTCGCTCCCTTCTAACCTATTATTTCTCTCCTGAACGGCCATAAAGTTTGCCAGTAATATACATGATACATGGCCCTAAATCAAGCAAGATTGCATTGACTATGGGACCTTTATGTATTAAAATCGAGCGATGGCAAAAGAAAGAGATCAATCAATCGTTGCAGAACGTCATGATTTAAGGTTGCCCGCCGGGTATAAACCTCTTACCGAAAGGCAATTTCGTCAGAGAACATTTGGAAGAGAGTTGTTTGATGAACTAGGAGACGGGCCTTTTGATCTTCAGGGTCGTTACAGGGCCTCAACTTTATTTACTGCTCCTTTAACAGTATTGTTTGGGCCAAGAAGAAAATGGGTACGGGGATTATCAGACCTTGGAATTTATACAATTGGAGCCGTGCTTGCTGCGCCAATGCCGGATAACAACCGCTTATTACAAGATGTTGGAGATTGGATGGCCAGCGTGGCAATTACCCCTCACGCCCAATTACTTCAGACCATCCTCCATAAAAAAATTAGGTATTTGCCCGCATCTCCTCTACCAATTTCACCCGATGAAGAATTACGATTAATGAGCGCAGTTGAGGAGGTTTTAAGACGCCTCCATCAATTGCCCGAAACCACCAGCAGGAGAGCCAGCTATTTAAGAAAACACTTCGGACTTGATGCGGGGTTTCCAACACCCTATAAACAGATTGCGCAGGAAATGGCAGTTTCCTTTAGCGGGGTAGATCACATCGGACATAGCGCCTTAAGAGATTTTTTCCAACAAGGAAGATATACGTTGGCTCCGTTTTTGACTTACAGCCTCGAATCTGTTGCGGCCTATCTGGGCAGGGGGAAGTTAGAATTGCATGAAAGTCTTAGACAAGTAAAAGTAAACTCTTTATCTTTGTCATTACAAGATAAACTGGCGCGGATATCTATGAGATATAAAATTGACCCTGTCATGTTTTTTGCTTTGCCGGTCCAGGCAATTGGCATTGACACCGTTGAAGAAGTTTTAAGAGCTGTCGAGCCGAGACAACTTTAGTAATCTATCTTTATTTTCTTTATTTGGCCCTCCCCGGTTGTCACCCGGCACTTCAAGAATCAGGGGAATATTTTGTATGAGTCTTTGAGACAATATATTTTTAAAACCGGTATCCCCAATAAAACCCTCTCCAATATTTTCATGCCGGTCGTGACCACTGCCCAGCTCTGATTTTGAGTCATTGGCATGGACACAAATTACATTTTTGATTCCAATCGACTCGTCAAATCGGTGTAAAAAATCCTCAAATTCGCCGTAATCGGCAACATCAATTCCGGCTGCAAATAAGTGTTGGGTGTCCAGGCAAAACCTAATTTTGTCTTGGTCGCAGTTTTTCCAAATTGAAGCCATCTCCTCAAGTGATGCGGGAATTTTCCCTCCACCTCCGGCAGAATTTTCAACAATCACAAACTGGTTTTTGGCCATTTGTGAGGTTATTTCATTAATAACTGTATACAATTGTTGTTCACAGCCGGCAAAAGATCCGTTTTTATAGCTTCCAAGATGAACAATCGTGCCCATTGAGCCAATTTCTGAGCCAATTTTTAGATACCCAAGTAATGATTCTTTGGATAACTGAACCAACCTGTCGTTCTCGCTTACCAAGTTAATTAAATAAATCGCATGTTGAACAAGAAATTTGAAGTTTGCTTTTTTATATTCCTCAACAAATAACGTTTTTTGTTCATCAGAATAATTGGTTACCCGAAATGACTGTGGAGCTGATACAAAAATTTGAAGTGCACTAAATTCCTCCTCAACCCCCTTCTTGATAGCATTGTGTAGTCCTCCGGCTACAGATACATGTCCACCTATGATCATAGGGATAAAAATTGAGAGGTAATAAGCCCGCACATATCACTAAATTTCGTCTTTAATACGTCCAGCTCCTCGGGTAAAAAATCTTGTAAGACATATATGTCTCCAGGTGTTCTTTTTTCTGGGTCGCGCTCGTCAACGCCAATTCTTAATCTCCAAAAATCTGTAGTTTTTAAATGTTGTTCTACTGAGGCGACACCTCCGTGCACTTTAGGACCCTTGTTTTTTTGTAATTTATATTCTCCAAGTTGAAGATCAAGATCGTCATGAACAATACACATATTGCTAAGGTCAACTTTATAAAATCGACTCAATGTCGAGACTGATTCTCCCGAATTATTCATGTATGTCAGTGGTTTTATTAGCTGTACCCTCTCCCCTTTTATCTCGTACTCAAGAATTATCGATAAAATCGAATGACTTTTTTTTATTAAAAAATCTTTAAACTGTTTTGACAGTTCATCAATCATCATAAAACCAACATTATGGCGATTAAGTTTATGTTTTTCATCTGGATTACCAAGACCAACGATAAGTTTCATATTCCCAATAATACACCATTGACAATATTTCTGTCCACATGTACACTATGTACACCCCTTTAGTCCCAATCAAGTTTGAGGACTGCAAAAGGTGCAGGCATATGAAACAAAAAGTCTTTACCGCAACCGAGGCCCGGCAAAATTTTTTTGATATATTAAAACTTGTCGACGGTGGGATAAGCGCTGTTATTGAAAAAAAAGATGTGAAAAGAAGATATATTTTAACTATTGAACCGCCAAAAAGAACTAAAAATATCAAGCGCATACTTAATAGTTGGGACAAGATTAATCTAGATTTAGGCAATAAAAGTTGGAAAGAAATTAAAAAAATCATTTCTACAAGATATGATCTACGTTGATACGAATGTTTTCATCGATCGGTCAGACAAGTCATCGGCTCATTATGCCGAAGCAAAAAAATTCATTGATAAAGCTTTAACAACTACCTTATTAATCACTACGTCAACTGAAACAATTCAAGAAATAATCTACTACGGATACAAAATGAAAAAAATGAATGATGTGGTTAAAATTTGCTATTTAATCGTCGATGAACTTAACGATCTTCTTAGTGTAGATGTACTAACCATTAGAGAGTATTTAAAATTTGTTCATAAATATCCCAGGGTAGATAGCCGTGACTTAATTCATCTTGCTGCCTGCCTTGCTAATAACATCGGCACAATTATTACCTTTGATCGCGATTTTAAAAAATTCAAAGAAGTCCGCGCCCTCACTCCCGGTGAATACCTGAAACTAGTATAATTAATGTAATTTTAAGGGCGAGTGGCGAAATGGCAGACGCGCACGCTTCAGAAGCGTGTTCCTACAAGGGAGTGGAGGTTCAAATCCTCTCTCGCCCACAAAAAGATCTATAACACGCCTTTTTTGTGATACTCTTTTAATAGAGTGAACACTTGCCAATGTCGATCAAGAGGAGAAATAACTACTTTACTTACAATTGCTTCTTTTGTAGTAATTAGTATTGGCCTTATTGTCGGAGTTAAAACTTCCTCAACCGTTAAAAAATTTGTCCCACGTGCCCAACAGAATTGTCTTTACGCAGCTTCTGCTGAGGTGACATATTATCATAAATACAATTTGATGAGAACTACGCAAAATGGTATTACTCCATGGGGAGTTTCGAATGATAAGGAATCGCAAACCGAGCCTGCCGGTAAATTTGACGACTCAGCAATATTTACTTACATTGACTACAATTATCCGTTTAAGCAATATCGCGATGGTGATCGCGCTTCGGTCAAACTCATCGGACTAAATACCAAGAAATACCGAGTGGTAGATTATTTTTGTGATCCGTTTGACACCGATTCCAAAGGCTGTGATTATGGAGTAACCCGATCTGAGGATGGTCTAACGCTAAATAATTTCCATGTCACTTGTAATGTTAATATTCGTTACGGCTGGATTGTTGAAGATATTCC
>Ga0209541_10009452_pt1 | contig 15804 bp, 14 predicted proteins | sample RifCSPlowO2_01_FD_184027 | JGI IMG/M metagenome (GOLD analysis project Ga0209541, IMG submission 184027) | Groundwater microbial communities from Rifle, Colorado - Rifle CSP2_plank lowO2_0.1 (SPAdes) (version 2) | ecosystem: Environmental > Aquatic > Deep subsurface > Groundwater | place...
ATTGCTGATCAGCTCAGGAATGAGCCGGTGCGTTGGTTTCGTGATGAATACTTTATTTGTTTCATCTCCTGTATTGAGGTAGAAGAAGCTTTTTGTTTCGTCTCGTTTATTTCTGCTTGAGAACCTGCTGTTGGGTCCTAGCTCTAATTCATAGAATCCTTCAGTAGTGTCAATATGAGCAATACTTACAGTTTTCGCAATGAGTGTTTCCTGGAATTGATCATTTTCAAACTTTGTTGTTGTGAATTTTGTTTCCACCCGTGTTTCTTTTGCCAACTTGGTTATTTTTACCGTTGCTCCGTTCTCGTCAGCAGTGCCTTGGATGTTCTGGTATTGAAAGGTGATACCTTTGTCTAACGTGAGGTCAACGGTTGAGAGCGTGATTTCTGCGTTGACTTTATTATTTTTATTACAAACAATCTGCACCTCATTCAGTACTGCTTGATTGTTATTTGCGTTGCAGACAAAGTCTGCGTGCAGGAGTTTGTTATTTGATCGTTTCAGCGTAATAGACTTTGCATTATTGATGATGCTGGTGTCTGATGAGATTAAGGTAGCTTGTGCGATGGTTGTCGTTTGTCCGTCGTCTTTATACCTTGTTAAGAATTGAATATCTGATTCTCCGTCTTTGACTGCTTCTGCCTTTTTCACTTCTTTGGTGCTGCTGTCAATCTTGACGCCTTCGGCGTTGAGGATCGTGGTGTCAGCATCTTGGTAGCGTTTAACCGTTCCTCCCTGAATTTCGAGGTGAATATTCTTTCCCGTGGTTAAAGAAATCTCAGTGCCCCCTGCAAGTTGAAGAACACCACCTTCGATCTTAGCACCAGTAAAAGAATCAATATCCAGATTGTATTTTTCCTTGAGAACTCGTTTGACGACTTCGGGGTTGTCGCGGTATTCGGGAGCATTGAGATTAACTGTAGTACCTGTAGAGATGGAAGATTTGATTTGGGTTTCTAATTGTTGGGAGAGGGTGCGTTGTTGTTCGGTAATTGTTTCTCCTGTTTCACCAACTCTTATTGTTCCTTGGATCTTTTCTCCTAAAGAATTAGCAAATGGGATTAGTAATAAAACTATTAGTACTATCACCCCTAATTTTTTCATTGACATCACATGCTTATGATTGTTCCTGTTATAGTTTCAGTTATTGGAATGCTATATCTTCCAGTACCTTGACTCATAATCTCAATAAATCCTTTTTCATAAAACGAAATTCGTGATATTTTATCCATATTCTCCTCCATAAACTTATGAAATCTATCAAAACTAAACGTGAAGTGAATATTATGATACGAGATAACCTGTCCATCTAGCCCTCTAAACAGTCCTTGTAACTTTGGAGAAAGCCCAGGATCATCAAAATAATATCTCTTCCATTCAGAGCCGGTTAAAGACGTTCCATCTCCCCTCACAATATCACCTTCTTTATCCTCCCTGTATCGTAGTCCCGGCATCACATGATACACCGGTTCACTCCGAGCATACAACTCTTCAATCGTCCAATCAAAAGCTTGTGCAACAGCAGGAGCTGAAACCAGAGCTAATCCTGCTAGGCCTAAGCCTACTTTGCCTAGTCTGCCGAGTGCTTCTCTGCGTGTTATACCTTCTAATGAATCTGCCATAAGGAACTGCCTCTTAGTCCTTTATAAAGCCTCAGAAGTATTTAAGCTTTGTGGCAATATTTGAGAATCTTTTGAGTGTGATGGACTTTGCATTGTTGATGAGGCTGTTGTCTGATGAGATTAAGGTAGCTTGTGCGATGGTTGTCGTTTGTCCGTCATCTTTGTATGTTTGCAAGAATTGAATGTCAGTCTCACCGTCTTTCACTGCTTCTGCTTTTTTCACTTCTTTGGTGCTGCTGTCAATCTTGACGCCTTCGGCGTTGAGGATCGTGGTGTCAGCATCTTGGTAGCGTTTAACCGTTCCCCCCTGAATTTCGAGATGAATGTTCTTTCCTGTTGTTAAAGAAATCTCAGTGCCCCCTGCAAGCTGAAGAACACCGCCTTCGATCTTAGCACCGGTAAAAGAATCAATATCCAGATTGTATTTTTCTTTCAGAACTTTCTTGACGATTTCGGGATTATTTCGATATTTTGGAGATTGCAGATCAAGAGTAGCATCTGAACGAATGGTATTTTCAATTTCTTGGTGAATTTGTTCGGCGAGTTGCTTCTCCTGTTCTGGATTTCTTACTCCTTGTTTTATATTACCTTCATCAAATTCATCAGCAAGAGTTATCGAAAAGGATAATAGGAGAATAGTTACCAATAAAACTATTTTTTTGATTTCCAACACCTCTTTGTAAATTTGTTATATGTGATAAAGATTTATAATCTTATTTCTCATCAAAATTGCCCACTTTTGTGTAGTTTCTTCATCCTTAGGTCCACCTTCTTTGTGGTACAGCTCTTTTCCATCTTTATACATCAACCATAAAGGAACAAATGAACCGGGTAGAAAAGCTGTTTCTGTCCTATTAGGATCATCTTGATATTGTAAGAATCTAATTTTATCACCAAACTCTTGCGAAACTTGTGCAAGAACCCTGGCCAAATTTTGTGATGCTTCATATTTCCCATTATTGGGGGGACCATGTATAAACACAAACACATTCCCCTGTCCCACTTCTTCCCAGTATCGGTTAATATCTAAATCCTTAAACGGCGTCCCTCTCAGAATATCATCAACACTTTCGTTCTGCGCATACACTTCTGAAGGATGAAGCACACCTAAAGCTCTCAGTGTTGCGTAAACAGCTCCACCCGTGACTAAACCAGTGCCAAGGCTCAGAAATCGTCTTCGTTCCGGCATTTCAAGTTCTGCTACACTTTGATCGATGCTCATAACCAACCAACTTCAATAACCTCTTCTCTCATTTATAAAGGGTCTCAAGTTTAAAAGCTTTGCGTATTTCGAGCATTGATTTGATGGCACTATAATCAGGAAAACGGTAACATTTATATATTTTGGACTAGTACCCATAGAACGTAGATGAGGGTATGAAAAAATGAATGCAAGAGGCTCATGGAATACCTTAGTTCTGTTGGCTGCCGGTCTATTATCAACAGTTACTGGTTGTCGCTTTACACCCCAGCATCTTGCCCCGCCAGGAACCTATGGTGCAAGTCGTATCAACTTTAACGCTCCTGAGTGGTCTAAGAGAACAGCTAATTACTTTGTGCATATTGACGGGAGATATGTCTGTGGGCCATCGCCCGATTACAAACATGAAGAGAGTTCATGGTTCGTTCCACCCGGAATGGAGATACACCCTGCAGATTGTGGTGAGGGGATAGGAGTTCCACCTGGACGTCATCGAATCGCTGCCGGATTTCGATCCATGACAAGAGAAACAGGGTTACTAGGTGGCGTTCAAGAAAAGTATCATTATAGTCCTTGGTCGCATGCTGAGATCAGTGTTCCACAATCCGGAGAGATCGAATGTAATCTCCGTGGAGGTTCAGTTGTTCCAGGACAATATTTTAACAAACCCCAAGAGTTTACACCTCTCTCCATAACCTGCACTGGCGTCATTGGTTTCGGTGGGTCTCAATAAGGACTGAGTTCTCTTCGCTACCGATACATATACTCTTTGTGAAATCCTAGTATAAACAAGAGAATCAACATTAAGAGTGTTCCTAAAACTTCTTGCGCTAACACATTCCCAATTAATCCAAGAGTAAGCACGATAAGGCCGTAATACCAAGCCCAACGTTTTCTATTCCATAAACCCCATAAAAGAATGAGTAGGAGAACAATCGGTAAAAATCCTATGAATGGGTTAACATCCTTTGCAAATATATGAAGGAAACCTGACAGGATCCCGAAAATAACCAATAAGGTAAGAACAACCATGCAGAAATCAACAAAAAGATGCCGTTTATTTTCTTGTTTAATCTCTTTCAGATCAATCTTCTCTATTCGCTGTTGAAGTTTGTCAACGATCCCTTTAAAATTAGTCCTCTTTTTCTTCATATCTTTTTCATTAAGAATACTGTTTAAAAAGTTAGTGATGAGAAAACGTGACGATGTTTTCAAGATCTGCCATAGTGAATTGCCTCTTAGTCCTTTATAAATCCTCAGAAGTATTTAAGCTTTGTGGCAATATTTGAGAATTGTGCTAAACCTCAATCATTGCAGTGGGAACTTCATTGTGATACACCCCCCAGTCTCCTTTGCCGTGCATGGTGAATTCGTCTTGTCTAGCGAAGAACTGATAATTGCTGATCAGCTCAGGAATGAGCCGGTGCGTTGGTTTCGTGATGAATACTTTATTTGTTTCATCTCCTGTATTGAGGTAGAAGAAGCTTTTGGTTTCATTCTAAATTCTCGGTTGCAAATACAATCGTACCGTGGCATCCATCACGGGAGTAATTAATTGTTTTCTTACCTCTTCTGGTCGATACGCGATTCCAGCAAAAGGACGAAGTCCAACTTCTTCAAAGGATCTTTGAACGTATTCGACATCTGCATGAAGAAGCAGTGTTGCAGCATCCCCCAAAGTCACGACTGAAGCTCCCACTATCCCCTCGCCCCCTTTTTTTCCAATCGGTGCAATAAGGGCAAGATACAGTGTTCCCATTGCTTTTATTCCTGCAGATCTGCTCCTTCTCTCTCCTGGTTTCACTTCACGGTGTTCGAGTTGGAAGTATCTCTTTGCAGGATCATCTTCTCTTTCAAATCGTCTGAGTCTTTTCATAGCGGCATGTTCCAAATTCTTTGCGTGCCCTTCAAGCAGGCCTGAGGCAAGCGCTGCTGCTCCTACACTCACACGTCTTTCAAGACCGACGTATCGTTCTTTGAAATCTCCTTGTTGTCCTTTTGCGCCTATACGAACGTAATACTGGCCATGTTGTCCATTATATTGAATATATCCTTCCTCTTTCCACCATTCGTAGACTTGCGTTGCGAGGATGATAACAAAGGGAGATATGGTTTCTCGTGGTTCTTGAAGTGGTGCAGTTAGTTGGAACGGATTTCCATTTGCACTCCCATTTAACATCAGCCCAAGATGCGTTGGTCTTCCTGTGTCATTCAGCGCTTTTGCAGGATGGTAATGCCAGCCGACACGGTTTGCCACAGGAATGGTCGTGCTTGTGGCGAGAATACTCCAGAGTGCTTGAAAGTCGCTGTTTGTTCTGACCCGTCCTTGACGGTCAAAAAAATGTGCAGTAACATCATTTGCATCAAAATAAACCCGTTGTGAATCCCTTCCCTGCGTATCAAACCAGGGGAAGCATTGTCTTTCTCGTTGCTCTTCAATGTCCCTTGCTAACGTTGAATTCAGCTCAGCAAGATTATCAAGAGAAACTAATCGCACCTCACCCTCTTCAGGCCGGAGACCTTTTAGGGATCCTGGTTGAGTCATGCTATAATATCCTGCTTCCATTCTCCCAGTCTTCAAAGCACTCCTTGCCATCGTCATATACGTTCAAACTTCAGAACTTGTTTATATGGATTGTGGGGGTGAAAAAGGAGCCTCTGCCGAGTCAAGGCGACGCAATCCAAAGCGAAGCTTTGGATGCGCAGAAAATGCAGGTTCAACTTTATGGTCCCATCCGGATTCGAACCGGAGACCTCCGCCGAGTCAAGGCGACGTCATACCACTAGACCATGGGACCGCCGTATGAACATGGGAAAAGGATAAGAATTAATTTATAAAGCTTTCTTGGTGGGATGCAGATTCTAAGCAGTTAATTTTAAAAAGAACGACCCTTGTTCAAAGCTGGTTTTAAGCCCTTGTAGCATAGCGGTGGTGCACTGCCTTGGTAAGCCACGTGGCATCAATCAGGCAGAGGTCCCGAGTTCAAATCTCGGCAAGGGCTTTGTTTTTCTTGAGATCCTGTTTCCCCTTTTTATCATAACTTATTTAAAGGAGTACAACCTAAAAAATCACTATGTCATCGGCTGATCGGGAAATCTACTCACGCAACACGTTTCTGTTCTTTTTTGCAGTCATTATAGTCCTTGTCTTCTTTATGGTGAAGCCGTTTCTCAATGCCATTATCGCAGGAATTCTGCTCGCCTACATCTTTTTCCCGCTCCACGAGGCCTTGAGAAAAACGATTACCCATCAAACCCTCTGTGCGTTGATTACTTCGCTTTTATTGATCTTGATTATCACCATCCCCTTTTATTTTCTTGTAAGCACGGTTTCTCACGAAGCTGCACGCTCATTTTCCATGGCGCGTCAAAAGCTCAGCCAAGTTGCGGTTTCTGATGTTGAGTGCGTGAATCCTGATGACTTTTCCTGCTTGTTGAGTGGGAGGGTAACGCAGACGCTTTCTGATCCGTCTCTTCGTAAATATCTGCAGACCAGTATCACCAAAGCAACAACCATATTCTTAGAATCAACCTCTAAAATACTCGTTTCCATTCCAAAAATTGTTCTCAATCTCTTCATCATGCTCTTTGTCATGGTGTATGCATTTCGGGATGGAAAGCGGATGATCTACCAATTCTTCAACCTGCTTCCCCTCAAACGTCATTTTAAGAACGATCTCTTTCATCAAACCACCAATGTGTTGTACGCTACCGTGTACGGTTCATTGATTGTTGCAATACTCCAAGGCCTTCTTGCCATGATTGGTTTCGCATTGTTCGGCATTCCCTCCCCCATTCTCTTGGGGCTTCTTGTTGCTCTTATTGCATTGATTCCTGTTCTTGGTCCTGCGATTATCTGGGTGCCCATTACGGTTTATGTCATTTTACAAGGCTACGTTACCGGTAATACCGGTCTGCTGGTGAAAGGCATCGGCTTCGGCGTCTATTGTGCATTCTTCCTTTCCGGCATTGACAACATCCTCAAGCCAAAACTGATTGGGACGCGTTCGCAGCTCCATCCTGCACTGGTTTTGCTCGGAATCTTTGGCGGACTTTCTTTTTTTGGATTTATCGGGATTCTTGTCGGTCCAGTCATCATGGCTTTGTTTGTTTCCTTTATCAAAGTCTTTGAACGCGATAAAGAAGAATTGTTTGATCACAAAGTTTGAAGCTGTTGAAAATTATAAGCGATCATCATTGAGTAATCTATTATTCAATTTCAATTATCAAAAGGGGTGAAGGATGAAGCTTGTTGTTAAAGACATGGACATCGCTACCGGCGGTCCGCGTATTGTCACCCTCAATTATCAAGATGCAAAACTCTACGATTTACATCATCACGATCGTATTCTCATCACCTTCGGAAATAAAAGAACCATGGCTATTGTGGATATCGGAGAATCCAGCAAGGCGGTTCCTCCTGGAAAAATTGGGATGTTTGAGGAAGTGCTGTACGACCTACAAGTCCGTGGAGGGGGTGTCGTTACCATTGCGCTTGCAGAGAAGCCTGAATCAGTTCGTTATATCAAACAAAAACTCGATGGAAAACAACTGACCTGCCATGAAATCTGTGTGATCGTACAAGATATTATTGAAGGACGGCTTTCTGATATCGAATTGACGTACTACGTCGCTGCAAATTATGCATTTGGCATGTCAGACAAGGAAATTGTTGCGTTGACCGAAGCGATGATTGCAACAGGAAGAAAACTTCCCAAACTTGCAAAGATTGTGGTTGACAAGCACTGCATCGGCGGCGTTCCCGGCAACCGCACCTCTCTCGGTGTTGTTCCTATTCTCGCAGCAGCAGGACTGATGGTTCCCAAGACTTCATCCCGCTCGATCACCTCGCCGGCAGGAACTGCAGACAGCATGGAAGTCCTTGCGAATGTTTCCTTTGACCGGACAAAACTCCTCGCTCTTTTGAAAAAAATCCACGCCTGTATGGTGTGGGGCGGTGCGGTTGATCTTGCTCCTGCTGACGACACCATTATCAACGTTGAACATCCGTTGAGTATTGATGCAGAAGGACAGCTCCTTGCTTCCATCATGGCAAAAAAAGGATCAGTGGGTGCAACGCATGTCTTGATTGATATCCCTGTCGGCCCTGGAACCAAAGTAGAAACGATGGAGCACGCGCAGCATCTCAAAAAGAAATTTGAAGAGCTGGGGCATTTTTTGAACATACATGTGAAAGTTGTTGTCACCAACGGACGCGAACCGATTGGCAACGGTATCGGTCCTGCGCTGGAAGCACGCGATGTGATGTGGATTTTGAAAAATCATCCCAACCAACCGCTTGATCTGCGAAGAAAAATTATCCAGATGGCCGGCATACTGCTTGAGATGACTGGAAAAGCAAAACCCGGGCACGGGCAGGTTGTTGCAGAGGATTTGGTGCACACCGGCAAAGCCTATGAAAAAATGTGGGAGATTATCAAAGCACAAGGTGCAAAAATCAAAAAACTTGATGACATTCACTTCGGTGCGTGTACCTGGGATTATCTTGCTCCAAAATCAGGACGCGTCCGCGACATTCAAAATGCTTCGGTTGCGAAAATTGCACGCGTTGCAGGCTGTCCGCAGGATAAAGGGGCAGGGATCTATTTGTACAAACATTGCGGAGACGCTGTGCAGAAAGGCGAAAAGATTTTTACGCTGTATACGGAAAACAAAGAAAAGATGGTATACGCAAAAAAGATGCTGGAGCAGTTTGATGGGTTTGTGATACGGTAGTTTCTGTTATTTTCTGTTTCTGCTGTCCTCTCTTAGTGAAGACGGTTTGTTTTTATAGCCCTATGCAAAGGTTTATTAAGAATCTCTGACTTAATTCTTCCTTATTGTGAGAAGATGTACGGGGGTATATCATGCACAAAAATGGTGTGTTTAGTGGTGTGTTGAGATTAGGATTTTTAGTTTTTTTGACGGTTCTCTTACTTTCAGTTCCTATTTCAGCTCGTGAATATATTATCGAACACAACGATGAAGTTTCTCAAATGCAGGACTTGCGCGAGCAACGCTCTGAACGCTGGGATCAAGGATATGACTCTAGTTACGGTTTCGGAAACGCAGGGTACGATGCGTATGGCGATGACGCTTTACGTGAAGAGCTTGAATATAATTCTGTTGCACTGCGCAATTTAGGAAGAGAATATCAACAGCTTCGCGATGATTTGAATGATGTCCCGAATGATATACCTTCCCAATGCCGTGGTCTCATTGAAGATCGTATGTTTCGATCCTTCTACCGCTACAACTATGCACCGTATGGTGGATACGCTGATTATTCTGATTTAGAAGATCTTTACTTGTATGACCGCGATTGCTGGTCTTACTTTGGCCGCTATGGACTTCCGTATGTCAACATGCCTTATACGTGGTGGCAGAACAGCAATGTCTGGTATCGCGATGATTTTGGGTATGGGGATGGTTACCGAGATGATGGGCGCTATGATAATCATCGCTATGATGATGGATATTACTATGGCGGTGTTTATGACGATATCCACCGCGTATTCCGCTATCATCCTCTGAATGATCCGTATCGAAACTGTGTGTACTATGCAGATCCAGTCATGCATCGCAGATGCATTGATTTGAATTATCCTCCACGCCAGGATGGAAATTATGGATTCTATGATGGTGATGTAGGAGATCGGGAATACGATCCTGCTGTGTATCGTTCTTGGCAGCGAAGCTGCAATGAACAAGCTTCAAGAAATAACGGCATCTTAAACGATTGGTGTGTGAGAACACGAGAATTCTGGGATCGACCTCAGTGACAAGGAGACTTGCCGGGTGGAGAGGTTCCGGATTATAGTTTAGAATAAGTCTTTTCTTTCCTTTTGTTTTTTGAGATATCTTTTATGCGTGTTGACGTATCTTCTTGCAAAATAGATCAAAAAATCATTTTCTTGTTTCTGCAGTGCGTGATAATATGATTTTCTTTTTTTATACTCAATAATCAAAAGAGGATACTTATTTTGAAGAAGGATGTAATTCATAAGTATTCTACCAGCTCTTCCATTTCCATCAGAAAACGGATGTATTTTTTCGAACTGATAATGCATTCGTGCTGCTAATTCAACAGGGTGCATCTTTTTTTTGTTGTTATGATAAAAAACAAATAAATCATGCATCAACTGCTCAACATCCTGCCAATCAGGTGCAACATACAAACCAACGCGAATACGATGCTGGCGGAATTTTCCAGCAATGTCTTCTTTTGTTTCTGAAAAAAGACAGCGATGCCATTCGAGTAATATTGCTATGCTTAGTGGCTGTTCATGTTTTTCATACACCTCAAAAAAGAGCGTTGCATGGGTTTCCGATTCTTTAACATCACGGAGCGGCTTATGGGGCGCTATGTGGTGTTCAATTAATTCTTGCGTCTCTTCTTTGCTTATACTTGATCCTTCGATTGCGTTGGTGTTGTATGTAAATTCTATAATGAGCTGCTCTCTTATTTTCTCTTTCATTGACGCAGGATAGGTTTTCCCCTCTTTTTCATACGCTTTTTGTATGCGCTCAAAGAGGGTGAATATGCTGTTCTTCTTACATACTTCGAGGAATCTCTTTTCTTCTTCAACAACATTTTTGGGTATATCCTTGCCAAGATACTGTTCCTTGGTGACTACTTTTCCTTCTTTTCTGAAAGAATGTTGGAGATAGTAATATGCTTTATTTCCCTTGATGCGCCGAACGATTCTCATATGCCACCTTACCCTTACAAACTATTTAAATTTTGTGTTTTTCTCATAAATGTAATGGTAAAGAAATAAGCTCCTATGCTCTGAATTTTTGGCACACAGAAATCAGAGATTTTTGTCGGTTTCCGGATTTATTCGAGAATTGAACATGTTTCACTCTTTTCGTTATAAAAATTTTGGTACTTGTCTTCCTCTTATTGCCAGGGGATTTAGTATTTCAACTTCATTAGCTCCTTCTTGATATCTAAATGCTACGCACGCTGTTCGATACGCTTCTCTTTCAACGGGTGTCGCATCTTTGAGGTAGGGTTTTACTTCTTCTAATCGCTGGAGGACGGTGGCGTCGAATTTGTCCATCTGTTTTTGATCAAATATATCTGCAAGATTTCCCGCTGCCTCATCTCTGTTCATTTTACGCAGTTCTGCAAGTTCTTTCCATGCACCTTTGTTGAGGAGACCATACAGCAAGTCTTGAACATAAGCTTTTTCTTGTTGGGATATTTCTTGAGTCTGCGGGGTATAAACAGTGTGCGCAGGTACATAGTCCTGTATTCCTTTGTAATCACCAGGCTGCTCGGGGACGTGTACTGTTTCCCATGTTACTTGTGCAAACTGTCTCACTTTCTCTTCAATAACTTCCATCACGGCATGATATTCCCCATTTCGCAGCATATCTACATTATCTGCTACAGTTCCTCGCGCCTCCTCCATCGGCATCGGAACTAACGCTCGCGTTAATTTTTCAAGGTTCGGTTCCATATAAAAGGCCCTGCATAATGCAGCGTATTGTTTAACATCCGCATCATCTTCTTTTCTGCCGTAGAGGTCATGATGCACTGATCTCAATCGGTCGCGGGCGAGTGCGTCAAGTTGTGCAACCCGTTCTTTTCCCAGGAAGTATTCGCTACCTGTTCGGAGATTTGCATACTGTCTTACCTTTCCTTTACTGATCAGTCCCAACCCGATATCTTCTAAAAGTACTCGTCCTTGTCGTCTTTCACGCCATGCACGGAATCTCCCTTTGTTTGAGGCTGCTATGAGCCGGTTAACAAGATCTGCACCAGTCTTTTCAACTTCATCATATTTTCCTTCTTCCAGCATTTTGGTTGCGTAGTTGTGAGCTACTGTTTGCCGCGCTTTGAAACCGTACCTTGATTCTACTTCCTCAAGAACAGTCCTTATGCTCACATCACCATAGCCAAAAATGTCATCAGCTTTGCATCTTTTGAGGAGGGTGTTGTGGTCTTCTCTGAACTCTCTCTTTTTATTGGCATGTTCAATAAACTTATGAGTTTCGTACATTCCTAAGACTACACCCGCTATTGCAAAAAGAGTACCTATGTTGATGTTGCCCCCCGATAATTTTACCAGGCTCTCTAAAGCTATAGCACCACCTGTGCCGGCACCGAGAGTAGCAGCAATTCGCAACTTACTTTGAGCGAGGTACTCACCCACCCTCTGTGCTAATCCTTTTTCTTTATACGATTCATCCGGCGCGGCGAGGGCGCGGGTGGGTGGTGAAGTTGATTTGTATATCATTCTTGCGGCAAGTCCACCTATCAACCCACCTGCCGCGGAAATTACTATCTCTATCGTCTTGGCGATGAGTGCTGATTCATCCGAATACAAATGTTTCAAACTTTCAATAACTGAATAGCCTGCACCTTTCCCCACATATATGCCCGTCGAGTCAATTAGTGCGTCAGCTGCAACTGCTCCTACCACCGGTCCAATCAACGGTGCCCATCGGATATACCACGGCTTCGGTGGAACCGGTAGGAGTGCCTCAATATTTTCAATCTCCTTCGGCATCAGCGCGCCGGTTGGTTTGGCGATCGCAGTTTCTGCAACAGCGTCAATACCCGTTGGATTCACTTCTTCAAATTCTGCGTCGATGGGTTCAAGCTCTGTAGGTACGCTTACACGTGCTCCGCGTCCTTTCACGATTGCATCATATTTCTCTCGGAGTTGTTGTAGTGCTTCTAAGAATGCTTTTGCAGAAGGATAGCGTTTGTCGATGTCATACTGTGTTGCTTTGACAATAAGCGGTCGTAAATCAATCTTTCCGCCAAGAAATGTTAAATCAGCATCGTGAGGAACATAGTGTTCCATGCTTCCATGTTCTTTTTTTCTGGGAAGAACAACTCCGCGTGCCATTTCATAAAGAGTCACACCGAACGTATAGACATCAGTTCCTGGCACATAATTGATCGGAACGACATCTTCTCCCACTATTTTAGAGATAAGTCCGATCTGTTCCGGTGCCATGTAATCCCAGGTTCCACCGCCTGTCGTGATCATGGTTCTTACAAATTCAGCATCTAGCGACCAGAGCTCTTTTGCGAGTCCAAAATCAAGGATTTTTACTCTTCCATCAGGAGTGATCATAAGCTGTTCGGGACGGATATCGCGGTGGATGATTGCCGGATTTTGTGCATGCGTATGACTGAGTCCGCTGAGTGTCTGTTCGCTGATGCTTAGTATATCTTCGAGAGGAAGTGCAGTTCCGACAAGACCTCCGTTTGCGCGCCGCGGTTTCATTTTTTGTCTGAGCGTAACTCCTTCTACATATTCCATGACCAGATGGGGCCGCGCTCTGCGCTGCTGTTCTGCAGTTTCTTGCGGGTCAACAAATTCTATCACTTCAACAATATTCGGATGATGGAGCTGTGCGGCATGTTCTGCTTGAAATTGAAAACGTTCGATCAGATTCCTTCCTGTTGCTTTGGTGCGGTTTTCTTCTTTTTTTGACTGCTTGACTGCAACAAGCACATCGTCTTCAGAACGAGAACTTACTTTTCGAGCGAGATAGACGAAAGATTCTTCACCTTCTCCTAATTCACAGACTTCTACATACCATACGTTCGGATCATTCGATTTGAAGGTAAGGGGATTGTTCATAGATTCACCTCTTTGATGTCTTGAGGTGCTGCATGCTTTTTCTTCCAAGGTGTATCCAATCTATATTTGCATCTCGGGCAGGCTTTTGGGTTGTCTACCCGTGAGTTCCATTCGTATTGGCAAAAGGTGCAGTTCATGGCGTTGTTCATGGTGTTCATCATAGCACACGCTCCACCATCTCAAGCGTTTTATCCCTCACATATCCCAATGTGTTGGCAGGAACATATGGGATGGGAGTTCGTGATTGTGCAAGGGTGATGCACACCGGTTTTTCTCTGCATGCCCTAAGAAGCATTTCTGCGCTTGCGATCCTTTTATCGATAAGTCCATGTGCATGGGAGAGGTCGCGAAGAGAACTAAAACTAACAAGATCAATATCTACCACCAGAGGCAGATTTTCTAATCCCCTATTTGCGTCTTTTGCTTCTGATGGGGAGAGAACACGAAAATGGCGGTACGGTTCTGTTTCATATCGATATCTTCCAAACTGTTCATTGTGTGGATTAAATACGTTTACCATCGGATGGATCAAACCTCGTTGTACAGCTGGCTCAAGAAAACTTGCAAAACCCAAGTGATGGGCATAGCGAAAAATTTCTTCCAAGGTTGCGGTGCGAATATCTTTTCCTTCAGGAAGAGAGGGACGAAGCCGCTCATCTTTCGTTATCATATCATCGTAGGCATCAATACATATTAATCTCGCTGGTTGTTGAGTGTATCTCCACAGTGCTGCCCAGCAGTATACTGCTTCATTGTTGGGATCTACACGCACCACCGGAACTCCTTTGATCAGTTTGTATTGGGGTGTTTGGTATTCTGTTTTTCTTACATTCCAAACTTTTCTTGGAGTGTATGGCATTCCCAATCTTGTTGTAGCACGTAATGCTAACCTGAATGCGATTTCTTCTGAGGATATCATGATCTGAGATCATGGTAGTAGTAATAAAAGCCTATCGGTGGGGTTTAAATAGAATGAGTATAATTAACGGAGTTAAGAATCTTCTGAAGGAAGTATACCTTATCCTCGGGCATTAAGTCCATCAAGACGCTCGTGTAATGCTCTGAGCAGTATTTCCTTTTTATCGTGGTTCAAATGAAAAAGGACGCTCGTTATCATTGGTTTCGAGACCGTAAAAATATAATTCAATTTGATGACACTCTCTCGCACTGCTCCTTCTTTTTTGGTCAACGGAATACCTTGCATGTTAATATTGCTCGTGATACCCGCTATCACCACATTGCCTAACTCTTCAAAGAGAACGACAGCCGGTCTTTTCTTAACTTCAAACGTATCGGTGAATTGCATCTGTGCTAACACCACATCGCCTGATTTAAGCATGCTCCCATTCCTCATCATACTTATTATCCCATAATTCTTTCATTTTCGGTTGCTGAATTTTATGGAGAAATTCATCGTACTGATTGCTTGTTTTTACACGTTTGAATGTCTCAATCATTTTCGCTATCAGTTCGTTGTAGGGTTGTCGTGGATATTCTTTTACTTTCTTGAGCTTTTCTAAGACCGGCTTTTCCAGTTGTATGGTTGTTACTTGCGTCATTATATACCACCTATAGTTAGTATACTACAGATTATATATAAATTTAATGCTTCTCAGTGCGGGCGTATCAAAAGAAGGGAGGGAAGAACGGATTAAAAGGGCATGCCTGAAGGTTTATAAGCCCGTCTTTATTCTTCCCCCCACATGGCCGTTCCGAACACTCTTTCTGATGAAGACTTAGACGAACGTGTGCAACGCATCCTTAGTGCTGACGTGAGCAACGGATGGAACCAACCGTTAGAAGCGTTTGATCAGGATCTTGGTGCACTTGCCGATGGCATCCTCTCTGTAGGGAAAGGATCGTTTGTTTTAGACGAACGACAGCAGCATGTTCTGAAATACGGCCTCCTTTTTGCAGTGCATTGGTATGGCGACAATCGGAGAAAGATCGGCGATCATTTCTACTTTAATCATGTCTACAAAGCAGCTCAGTGGCGGGTGCATTTGGACGGCCATAAAGAAAAACCGTACATCTTTCTTACGGATCTTTTGAGCATCCTTTTCCATGATTCTGTCGAAGAAGTGGTTGCAGGAAGGCTCCGTCAAGAAAAATCAAGCTTGCAAGACAGGGTGCTTGACGGTTTTAGTCCTGAAGATCGTAAACTTTTTACTATCTTCAATCAAGTTGCACAGATTGGTGGCGTAGGTCATCTCCCAACCTATCTTGGCGATTTTGATCAATATCGGGCAAGATATAAACGATCTTTGCCTGACGATGAAAAACACGGTAAATCTCTGCGTGCACGGATTCAGAAGTTTCTTTTTTCTCGTGATTCCTTTGATCATGAATTGAAAGAACAAGAAGGGGGTTA
>Ga0209541_10009454_pt1 | contig 15802 bp, 13 predicted proteins | sample RifCSPlowO2_01_FD_184027 | JGI IMG/M metagenome (GOLD analysis project Ga0209541, IMG submission 184027) | Groundwater microbial communities from Rifle, Colorado - Rifle CSP2_plank lowO2_0.1 (SPAdes) (version 2) | ecosystem: Environmental > Aquatic > Deep subsurface > Groundwater | place...
CAGTTAGAAAAAAAATGCCAATTAAAATTATCTTCTTTTTCATTCTCTTTCTTGCAGCAATCTCACCAAACTTGCTTAAATCAAGAGTTCCTTTTTCTATATCAATTTCACCTTTTTTTTGCATTTTTTAGCTTTATATTTTTATTATAAAAATTTTCACCTAACTTTTTTAATAAAATACCCGCCTGTTTTTGCACTCCCCATAAACTCAATTTTTCCTTCAAGCTTGAGCTTTTTAATCCATTTCTCAATTGTCTTTTCTGGTTTTCTGATTACCTCAGAAAGTTGCGGGATTCTCAAGCCAGGATTATTCTTAATGCTTTCAAGCAAAAAGTTTACTCCCCCATTTACTCCCCCATTTACTCCCCCTACTACACGGCCAACTTCCTTTGGCCTGTTAAAAATAATTCTAAAGTAACCTGCAGATTGCTCAAATAATGCCTTGTCAAGGCCATTTTCCTTTAATGCCCTTAAAATATTCAAGCTGCCTCTGCCCCAAGCATCAATATAGCCTGCATAGTAAAAAGCATCAGCCAAGAGCGGATTTTTTGGTATAGACTCGTGCTTGCTGTACAGGTCTTCCAAAGATATCTGCTCTGGAAGCTTTCCAGGATTAGAGATTATAATCTTATTGTCATAAATCTTTATATAAATAAATCCCGAGATTAAGTAATCTCTATGAATAAGCGAATTTATAATAGCTTCTCTTAATGCATCTATTGGAATTTCCCATTTTTCTTTTCTAAGCAGCCCTTCAATCTTAGCAGACACCCTTATATGCTCCTTGAGAAAGTTAATAGAAGATTCAAGGCTATTAAATAAATTCCCATTAAAATCCCTTATGTCAATAAATTCCTTTGAAGCTTCATCCTTGAATCTTCCGCATTTTATTAAGGCATTAACAAAAAATGTTTTTGGCGATTTTCCAAATAAAAGTATCCCTGCATTAGTAATTTTTCCTTCATTTAACAAGCCAAGTTTTTTTAGAATTAATTCAATAGACTCATTTTCAATCTGTACCCTCTTTGAATCTTTAGCCAATCTTATAAACTCCCGCACAGTCTTTTCATCAATATCTTTTAATGTTGCTTTTTCGCAGACCTGATTATCCCACCTCAACTTTTCTTTATTTTTATGCAGAATTATGTTCTCTAGTTCTTTAGCAGAAAGCGGTCTATTTTCTGTTCCAGTCCTAATATAAGCTCTTCCATAAGCAAAGTAAGGAATTTCTTTTCCCTCAAACTCTAGTTTGATACAAGATTTATTGTCAATAATAACCTGCTCAATTTTCGGAAAAATTTTAGGCTCAATATGGTCTGATATTGTTCTTGAAATTTCTCTTAAAGTTGCATCAGAAACAGTTTGCCCAATAACTTCTCCATTTTTGCTAATCCCAAAACAAAGCTCTCCTTTTTTATGCTTGTTTAAGGTTGCAGCCATAGAGATCACTGCTTCTTTAAGTTCAGAAGTAGATTTCTTTAGTTCCAATATTTCAGACTCCTTCATTCTTCAACCCCCTTATTTTATCCATAGCATTCCCAATATATTCTGGAATTTAAACCTATCTGAAAATAAAAAATCCAGCAACGTTCTAAATCCCAAAAATCTTCTTAAAAATCTCAATTATCTTTTTCCATAAGTTTATTTCCGGCTTTATTGGAATACTCCCTGAAGACTCATTAAAGACATAAAAGATTTTTGCTTCTCCAGCATCTAAATTAACCTGTAATTTTCTTCAGGCATGTTTATTCCAATATCAACTATGACTAAATGGTTTTCCCAGTTAGTTGCAAACAAAAATTTCTCATTATCGTTTTTTTCCAGTGAACTTAGTTCAATGTCATACCCATACCTGTTTAGATAAGTCTGCCTGTCAGCTCCAAGCACATTGTTTAATTCAGATATAAATGAATTTTTAAAACTCTTTTGAATCCCATATAAAATATTATCTGTGAATACTTTAACATTTGGTGAACTCTTGTATGGAAAAGGAATAATAATTACCTTGCTATCTGAATAATTATGGATTAATAAAACTTTCTTGAAATTCTAAAAACCTATTTAAATCCTCATTAATTTAATATCTAATGAAAAAAAGAGCAAATCTAATAGCCTCTATACTAATAGGCATAATTATTTTTTCTTTTGTCCTGCAAAAAATAGGAATAAAAGAAACTATAGCAGTTTTCAAAAAAATAAACCTATTTTATTTCACATTGTTTTTCATCTTAAGCTCCTCTATCTTTCTTTTTTATGCCTGGAAATGGCAGATGATTCTTTCAGCTTACAAGAAAAAAGTTGGAATTCTTCCCCTTACAAATCAATCAATAGCAGGATTTGCAATAAGCTATGCAACTCCTGTTTCAAGAGCAGGAGGAGAGCCTGTAAGAGCTATTATGCTTAAAAGAGAATCAAAAATTCCTTATAAAATAGGGATAAGCAGTGTTATAATTGACAAATTTACAGAAAGTGTTGGAGCAATTATCATGGGAATTATTGGCTTAGCTTTTTTAATATATTCTCCTGAAATTATTTTCTCCACAAAAATAATTTTTACAGTATTAATGATTTTTTTTATTTTCATTGCATTTGTTTTTTATTCAAGGTCAAGAAAAAACAAGGCAATTTTCTCCCCATTATTCAGCCTTCCCCTAATAAAAGATTACAAAAGCTCGAAAAAATTGAAAAAAAACTCAGAAAAAATTGAAAAAACCATGAGTTATTTTTTCAATAACCATAAAAAACAATGGCTCAATGGAATAATAATTTACCTTATTACAGGAATTATTTTTGTCTTTGAAGTAAAATATCTTGCTCTTTCAATTGGAATTTCTCCAAGTTTTTATGAGATAATCCTTATAATAACTCTCTTTGGCTTAGTTTCAATAATTCCAATTCCAGGAGCACTTGGCTTCCAGGAAGCAAGCCAAGCTTACTTATTTTCATTTTTCTTCAACAATCCAGCAGCAGGCCTTGCTTACAGCTTGCTAATGAGGCTAAGAGATGTTTTTTTCACAGCACTAGGGTTTGCAATAACTTCAAATTTTCTTGGAAAGCAGTTTTTAAAAGAAGAAAATCTTTTAAACTAGCTGTATTTTAGAAAACTATGCTAAATATATCACCTGATAACTACAAAACAAACAATATTTTTTTAGAGCAAGAACTTTTGCCAATAATCAAAGATCTCAAAAAACAGGGGAAAAAAATAGGACTTTGTACAGGAAGTTTTGACTTGCTTCATCCAGGGCATCTAACTCATTTTGAAGATGCAAAAAAATTTTGTGACATACTAATTGTTGCAATAGCCTTAGACAATTTTAGCGAAAATAAATACCCAGGTTCAGGCAGGCCTATTTTTTCCCATGATTTAAGAGCCTATATGATAAGTAAATTAAAGCCTGTTGATTATGTTACTTTTGAAGATGGAACCCCAAGAATCATAGAGTTTCTCAAACCAGATGTTTATATTAAGGGAGGTGATTATTCAAATGAAAAAGACCCCGGAATAGTGAAAGGCAGGGAAATTGTAGAAAAATATGGTGGAAAAATTATCTTTACTCATACAGAAAAATTATCAACTTCTGAAATAATAAAACATATTAAAGAAAAAATAAATTTCTAAAACTTCATTCTTCCAATATTTATCTCATCAACTTGCAGACTTGGATAATTCTTGCAAATATCATGAACAACACCTGCAACTTCCAAAGGCTCCATGCAATTGCTATTATCGCCCCTATTTCTTGAATACATTTCAGTCTTCATTCCAGCAAGATAAGCTCCAATAACTCTAATTCCATATTTTTTTGACTCAAATCTTAAAGCATCTGTAAATCCTTTTAATCCAAATTTTGCAGCAGAATAAGCACTCCCACCATTTCCACTGACTCTTATTCCATCCATCCCATTAATATTGATTATTATCCCTTCTTTTTTGTTTATCATCATTCCATAAATTCTTTTAGTCAGCCTAATTGGAGCAACTAAATCAACATCTAATTCCTCTAATATATCTTTTTCATCAAAATCAGCAAAATCTTTTATTTTTCCAACTGCTGCATTATTTATTAAGACAAAAATATCTTTTTCAATAGCTCTTTCTGCTAATTTTTCAATTGTTTCACCATATTTTAAATCTCCTTCAACATACTCGCATTCAACATCATTTTTTAAAATTTCCTTTTTTGTCTCCTCTAATCTGTCTTTGCTTTTTCCATGGAGAATTATATTATAGTTATTTTTAGAAAAAACTAATGCAAGCGCTTTTCCCAAACCCTGGCTAGAGCCTGTTATCAAAATCCACTTTCTTTCCATTTTTATCTTTTATATTTTTGCCTTAAATCTTCAAGAGTTTTTTTTGCAGATTCAGGGCTAGAAGGAAAGTTCTCAACAACATCCATTAATCCAAAGTGATTGAATTTGTCCTTCCAATATTCATCTCTTAAATTTTCTAAAGTCTTTTTATAATACCTTTCTGTTTTTTCTTTTTTATTCTCCAAAAGATAGCCTAAGGCAAGGAATAAAGTTATGTAAGGATGAGTAGGGTATCTCTCTTGAATAACCTCTACCCAGGATATGAACTTTTCAATCCTTCCATCAGGCATAAGATTCTTGTTTTGAATAAAATTTCTTATAAGATTGAATGTAAACCATATATGGCTCAATTGCTCTCTATTCGGAACAATGCTGGAAGGTATGTTGAATATGTCCATTCCAATGAAAATCTTGTCTTTGGAATCTATTTTTCCTTTCAATAAATCTTTTGTTGGTATGAAATCTCCTATTTCACTCTTTTTCTTTTTTTTCTTGCTCTCTTCATCTCCAAAAAAATTAACTTCATGCTGATAAACTGAAAAAGCACTCCAATCTAAATTCATTTCTGTTGAAAAATGATAAGTGTCCATTATTTGAGAAAAAGTTTCATCAGGAAAGCCGATTATATAATTGTCAACGACAAACATTTCTGGAAATTTTTTTGCTCTCTCTGAAAATTCCCTAAAACCTTTAAGAGTTCCTGGTTTTCTTACTTTTATCAGCATCTCTTGATTTCCAGTTTCAACTCCTATTTTAAATCCTGTGCATCCAGAATCCCTCATTTTCCCAAGAACCTCTTCATTTAAAGTGTTTGCTATCATGCCATTATTTGAGGACCAGGTTATTCCCAGCTTCCTGTCAATTATTCCCTGCAAAACCTCTATAGCCCTATCTTTATATCTTGCAAAATCATCATCTAATAATTCAAAATGTTTAATTCCTTTAACTTTGCTGAGATATTCCATTTCATCTAAAAAATCTTTTACATTTCTGCTCCTTACCCCTCCTCCTGTAAAATCACACACACCGCAAAATCTGCATCCTCCATGGCACCCCCTATTAAAGACAATTGTAGCAAAAGGTTTGTCTTTTCCAACAATTCTTGAATAAGGGCTTAGAGTTCCTACTTTATAATATTCTTCAACAGGAATAAGGTGATGGACATCTATTAAATTTCCCTTTAATTCAACAATATCTTTTTCTCCCCCTGTTTCAACTATTTCTCCATTATATTTGAATGCAATTTCAGGAGTTGGTTTAGTCATTTTACTTTCGTATAAATGGTCAAGCAGAAAATTTATCTTGTTCTCACACTCTTTTTTACATACAAAGTCGCATAAATCCTCTTCTAAAAAATTCTCTGCATTATATGTAGCGCTCTGGCCCCCTGCGATTATTATAAATCTTTTATCAAGGCTTCTCAAAAATCTAGCTATCTCAACAAAATAAGGTGTGTCTAAACTGAATACATTTCCAATTCCAATTATAGAAGGCTCATGAGTTTTTAAATAATCCTTTAATATCACAATCCAATTTTTATAGTCAAAAGAACTGTCCAAACTTATTCTTTTAAGAAACTCATAATTCAAGTCAAGTATTTCTATATTCAATCCTCTTCCATTTAATGAAGAAACTAGATACTGTATGCCTGTTGGAGGAAACGCATAATAACACCTATTTCTAGCTACCTCAATCTCAAATGCATTGGAATTAAATTTCGGGGTATTGATTAAAAGAATATTTCTATTAAAATTAACTTTTCTTTTAAGTTTTTCACAAACTTCTTTTAGCTTCTCATTCAATGATTGTATATCCCCACTCTCCATTATAACCTTCCTCTTCATAAAGCTTTTCCCATTCCTTAATTTCTAAAAAAGTTTTGCATAAGAAAGTCCACCTCATTAAAGCTCTTTTTTGCTCCTCATTCCTCCATGAATCATTCTGCACATAACAATATTTTCCATTATCTTTGCTAACTCTAGCTATCTCTCTTATAACTCTTCTGCATTCAGGCTCTGGATAAACGCAAGCATTTTCTATTGAGATAACACAGTCAAAAAATCTGTCCTTGAATGGCATGTCATTTGAATACCCGAAAATCAGAAAAGGAATTATCTCTTCCCTAGCTTTTTTCTCTATATATTCAGCATCTCCCTCCTCTTCTTTATTTATAACAGCCCATTTTCCATAACCCTCTACTGCGTGATTTATAGTATATTTCGAAGGCGAAAGTCCATACACAGTTATCCCAGGAATCAATTTTTTTAGGTCAAAAACTAAAAACCCTTTATGGCACCTGTCAATCAAAACTTTTGAATCTTTTGTAAGATTATATCTTTTTTTGATTACATCAGCTATTTTTTTCCATCTTCCATCATAATAATATCCTCCATACCCATATTCCCTGTTTCCGTCATAAAAATCAAAGTCCAATTCTTCTGCTTTAGCTTTTATCTGAGGAGATGCTGCCCTCTCCATATTACTTCTTTTTTTAGTCTGCGGCCAACCAGCCTCTTCAAGAATATTATATTCAGGCATTTTAAATAAAATTCTTATGCACCTCGCTTTCAGGTTTATGTTTATCTAAATTTTCAAAATCCCACATCATTATCCCAATATGCATGTTCCTTGAATCATAAGTGCAATGATGCTGGCATCTTTCTCTCGGGTCAAAATTATTCAGCTTTTCTTCAGCTTCCTTGCTAAACCATAGCTCTTTGAAAGACTTATCCTTTATGCTCCCTAATCTTCCTGATTTCGTATATGTTTTATCATGGCAAAAATAAACTCTGCTGTCTGCACCAATAACAGGAACTGTTTGCATTATAAAACATCTAGGATATTTTCTTTCCTTAACTCCGCTTAATATAAAAGCATCTCCATAATTGTCATATATTTTAAAATTATCATCTGTTAATTCTTCCTTTGCCCTTTCAATCTGCTCAACTACCTTTTGTTTGAATTGCTCATGATATCCAAAAAAATCATCAGGCCTATAAACAGGAGTGAATCTTATATGATTTGCACCAAGTTCCTTGAATAGTTTTGCTGATTCATAAACAAATTCTGAATTTTCTTTGCAGACAATGAAATTAATTCCAAGTTCACAATCAGAATTTTTTATTCTAACAAAATTTCTTATATTCTCTCTCAGTCTTTCAAAAAAATTATCTGGAACTTTTCTTAATAAAGAAAACATTTCATTATTACAAGAATCAGTTGAAATTCTAACCCATTTCGCTCTAGCTAATAATTCAGCCCTTTCTCCATTAAGCATCTGCCCGTTGGTTATTATTGATAAGTCAATCCCATGCTCAAGAGTTTTCCTTAACACATCTGTAATAAACGGATATATCAAAGGCTCTCCTCCCCCAGAATAAGTAACAGCCTTCACCCCCATTTCCTTGAAATCATCTAATATTTCCATTATTTTTTCATATGGAATTTCATCTTGAAGGTTTATTTCTTCAGAAACAACGCATTTTTCAGCTGCATCAGGGCTATAAGAGCAATAAACACATCTATGATTGCATTTGTTAGTTGGTTTTACTCTAACATAAATCGGAGCTGTTATTTTTTTTTCTCTTAAAGCCCTTACTTTATCTTCGTGAAATGCTAATTTTGAAGAGCCATATACATCTTTTTTCATTTTTCTTCACCTCTATAAGGGTCAAAAGGAATAGGCCTTATAACCATATCTTTTTCCAGCTCCTCTCTTGTAGTGTATGGAATCATGTCCTCTATCGGCCTTGGGACTGTTTTCCCATCAGGCCTGTTAAATGCACCTTGTTTTGGATTAACCTGCTGTAATTCATCTATGTCCAAGTCACATACAAAAGCTCCATCATAATCTAGTGCCTCTCTAATGTCCTGCCTTAAATTATCCTGGTTATCTATTTTTTTGGATTTTAATCCATAAGCTTTTGCCACTTTTGAAAAATCAGGAGTGCTTACTCCGCTTGAAGGGTCTGAACCAACATATCCTGCAAAATAAGCTCTTTGAGTCTCTCTCTGAGAAGTATAGCCCTTATTATTAAAAACAAAAACCTTTATAGGAAGATTATAGTGCTTCACAGTCTGAAACTCTTGGACATTCATTTGCAACCCCCCATCTCCTGTAATGCAGATTATTCTTTTCTTTTTATTTGCAATGCAAGCCCCTATTGCAGCAGGCAGACCATATCCCATTGAAGCTAAGCCAGATTGCGTAAAAAGCCTCTGCCCTTTTTTCAACTTCATGCCTTGCATAGTGCACTGAAAACTCATGCCCATATCAGTAACAATTATATCATCTTCTTTCAATTCTTCAGAAAGCAAATCAATAAAATAATAAGTATTCACAGAGCCTTTAGCCCCTGCATATTCTGGCAGAGCAACTGGATATTTTTCTTTCCAATATCTTATCTTATCTTTCCACTCCCTTATATCAAGAGATTCATAAAACTCCAGCTGTTTTAACATTTCCCTGATGAAATCTCCTGCATCAGAATTAACAGTTAAATCAGGAAATATAGTTGGTTTTTTTAATTCAGCAGAATCTATATCAACTATTATTTTCTTAGCCTCTCTTGCGAAATCTCTGTAAGCCCATCCAGTAACTGCAAGCCCTATCCTAGAGCCAATGCTTAATAATAAATCTGAGTTTTGTATAGTAAAATTAGCATATCTTTGTCCAAAACTTCCAGGTCTTCCAGCATACAAGGGATGTTCCTCATAAATAATATCATTTGCATTTCTAGTAGTCAATATTGGAATCAAAAGTTTTTCAGCCATTTCAAAAAATTCTTTTTCAGCTTTTGCAAGCCTTACTCCATTTCCTAATAAAATCACAGGCCTTTTTGAGTTCTTTATCATATAAATTATTTTGCTGACTTTTTCTTTTAATTCAGAATCTATTATTTTATCATTTTTAGGAGGCTCAAAACTTTCCAGCTCTTCTTCTCCAATCATTGCCAGCTGTATATTTACTGGAATATCAATCCAGACAGGCCCAGGCTTTCCTGTCTGAGCAATATAAAGTGCTTTTTCTAAGCAGTATTTTATTTTTTTTGCATCTCTTACTATTTCTGCATATTTTGTAATAGGTTTTACAATATCAATAATATTTATTTCTTGGACCCCTAGCTGTCTTAACCCTGTATTCTTGATTGTTTGATTTTCATATGATTGTCCTGAAATAACTAAAATAGGTATAGAATCTATCCAAGCCCCTGTAACCCCTGTTATTGCATTAGTCCCTCCAGGCCCGCTAGTTACCATTAAAAATCCTATTTTATTGCTTACTCTTGCATGGGCATCAGCAGCCATAGAAGAAGCTTGTTCATGATGAGCACAATAATAAGTCATCCCTTTTACTCTTATTGACTCTAATAAATGCATCAAATTTCCTCCTGATATTAAAAAAACATTATCCAGCCCTTTTTTTTGCAAAAAAGATATTACAAAGTCAGACAATTTCACAAGATTTTTTCTCTCATGCAAAAATAATATTTTTATAGGGGAGCTAAACTGGCTGTTTGATAATTTTTCAATTTCTATTAAATCCCCTGGACCAATACTCTCTTCACTCATCTTCATCTCACCGCAAACTAAAATTCCAGCATCAGGAACTATTTTGCCTAAATTTTCAATCAAATCCTCTTTCTTGAAATATTCTTTCAAGAAAAATTTGTATTTTCCTAAGGTTTTCACCTCTCCGTCTTTATCTTCAATAAACTGGAAATGATAATTATAAGTTTTGTTTGTTATATTATGCTTTGCAGTATATGCTTTTGCTTCTCTTTTGTAATTATCCTTTAATCTTAATAAATCAGTCTTGTCAGAAGGAGTCTCTATCTCCATTATAAAAGCTCCGTTTTCAGACAATGCTTCAGTTCTGTGAAAAACACCTTTATCAAATATTAAACCATCTTTTTCCTTAAGGCTAAATGTTTCCAGCAAAGTTGAAGAAACAGCATCTCCTGATATTAATAAAAGAGATGTTTTTTTGTTTGGATGGCAATGAGTGGAAGTAGCATACCCTTTCTTAATATACAAAAGCCAGATTGATATTTCATGGTTTTTAAACATTAAATATTCATAACCCCATGGCTTATTAACAACAACTCCAGAAAAATCCATACTAACTAGATTATTATCTCTTAAATAAACACAAGTTAATGCATTTTTTTCATCATCATCTGAAATTTTTATTTTTTTAATCATGATACCTCCTATTTTTTTAAATCAAAAAGATAAAATAATTTTAAGGTTTCTTTCATCCAAGGGCCAAGATGGTTATAATGGGGAGAACTAACAATATTTCCATCAATGACAAAAGGAGCATCTATATATTCTCCTCCAGAATTATTAATATCATCCTTTATGCTATAATACCCTGAAATTTTTCTTCCCTTTGTGACTCTTGCTGATATCAATAACTGTGCCCCATGGCAAATACTCCCTATTACTTTTCCTTTGCGGTTCCATTCGCTGATAAAATCCAAAACCACCTGCTCAAGTCTTATTTTTTCAATTGATTTTACTCCACCAGGCAATATTAATAAATCATAATCATCCACCCTTATTTCAGATAGTAGTTTATTAGCAATCATCTTTGTTCCAAGAATGCCAAAAATCTCTCCTGTTTTAACAGCAGCTATATCTACTGTAAAATCATCTTCCTTAAGCCTGTAATAAGGATAGATTACTTCGCTGTCTTGATAGCCCTGACCAGTTATAATCAATGCTCTTTTTGCCATTTTCTATAAAACAGACTGGAACAAAGGGTTTTTAAATTTTTATATCGTGTAGAATATTAAAAAGCACAACAATATAAATATTTTTAAACCCAAATATTTTGCTAATAAAAAATGAGCGATATTGATAACCACAAATTAATGTACCATCCAAAAAGAGTTTCTGAATGGATAGAAAAAGGAGATTGCTTTCCAGTCTATGTTGAAATAGGGATAACTAATATATGCAATCATAATTGTATCTTTTGTGGTTTAGACTGGGCAAGAGGGGCAAATACCCTTAAAACAAGTGTGCTTTTGGAAAATCTAAAAGACATGGCAGAGAATGGTGTTAAGTCAGTTTGTTTTTCAGGGGCAGGAGAGCCATTGCTTCATAAAGATTTTTCTTTGTTAGTAAGAAAAACAAAAGAATTTGGAATAGACGTCTCTTTTTCAACAAACACTGTTTTATTCAATGAACAAAAAGCACTAGAAACCCTGCCTTATACAAGTTGGATAAGATTCAGTGTTGATGCTGCAACCTCTCCAACTCATTCAAAAATCCACGGGACTACTGATTCTGATTTTCAGAGAATAATCAATAACCTGAGGAATGCAGTTGAAATAAAAAAACAGAATAATTATAAAACTACATTAGGAGTTCAATTTTTATTATTAGAAGAAAATTCACATGAGCTGTTTAAAATAGCAAAAATTTGCAAAGATCTTGGGGTTGATAACCTTCAGATTAAGCCATATTCCCAAAATCCAAACAGCATAAACAAGATGAATATAAATTATGATAAATACCTTAATTTAAAAGACAAACTAGCTGGATTTAATTCAGATAATTTTAAAGTTTTCTTTAGGCTAAATAGAATTGGAAGTGTGATAGGAGAGCAAGATTATGAGCTTTGCCATGGACTGCCTTTTTTTGCAATAATAAATGAAAAAGGAAATGTAATTCCATGTCATATGTACTATGATTTAGATGACTATTCTTATGGAAATATAAATGAGAAAAAATTCTCAGAAATATGGAAAAGCGAAAAAAGAAAGGAAATAATAGAACAGCTCACTAAGAAAGGAATTAAAGAGTGTAAAAAAGGATGTCGTCTTGACATAATTAATAAATACCTCCATAGACTAAAAAACCCCCATCCTCATGAGAATTTTATATAATCTTTAAGTCTCAGTTATAAATACCTGCCCCAATCATACTCTCCTTTTAAAGGAACATTTTCCATAACTTTTTTAAGATATCCTTCATCAATTTTATCAACAGCATTAAAACTAATTCCTCCTCCAACCGCAACATTCCTAGTTATCGCAGCTCCATTCTTTAAAGAACTCACAAATAAATAACCAACACCTAATCTGGATTTATAAAACAAATTGAAAACCTGATTATCTTCTTCCATATTTTTTAATAAAACTGAAGCTCTCTCAATAAGTTTATCAGAATGCCCATAACATAATATTAATATATCAAAAGGAGTTGCATCTGATTTATAAACCCTGTCTGCAATTTCAGTTTTTCTACCAAGAATATGCTCTATATTAAATAAGTCTAAATCTTCAGGAAAAACATGAAAATGCTTATGCCTTGGAATGCTCATTCCATTTAATACATGGTTGCTTGTTCCAACTAGCCCAAAATCAATAGAAGCACTAACCATTACTTCAAGATATTCAGGTGTAAAAATAGCTCCTCTTGTTTTTCCTGCTTCAGGTTTATATTCTCCATCAATAGGTTTTACTCTTCTAGTTTCATCATCATGCTCTTTAGGAATCAATAATGAATGCCCTATAAAGCTAGGATATTTATTTGGAAGAATTAGATAATCTACCCTATCATAAATTAAATTATCAGCTATTTTAGGATTTCCTTGAGCATCAATTGCCTGCCCAACATTATCGCATAAAAAACACATTCCTCCATCATTTTTCCATCTTTGCCCAATTCCTTGTCTTTTTCTTTCATCAGCCTCTTGCTTTTGTTTATTCATCAATTCAGCTCTTTTTGAATAGCCAGGAGTCTCACAATAGCGAAAAAGATAAGAATATCCATTAAATTCTAATTCAATACTATTTACTCTTGAGCCAACAACAAAATCAGCAGGGATTCCACAAGCAGAAACAGCTCTTGCCCATTTTCCTAAAAAATCATTCCATTTATCCAGTGCTGCCATTTTATCTATTTTCAGAATTCATGCTTTTTAATCTTTTGTATTCTCTGAAAAATTAAAATCTTTCCAATAGAACAAAGAAAAAACAATTTCAACTCTGCATAAATATCTAACCAAAGAGGTTTCATAACATCTTAGGTAAAAGCTTTAGTTTCAAGAGCTCCTTGCCTTGGCAGATTTCCATCTTGAACCACTTTTTCATCTCCAAAGATAATTCCCAATATTTCATTAGTTTCAATTTTCCCAATATTAAAGATCCTTGTAGAAGGTTTCATGTTTCTTTTAGTTAAATAATCCACAACAAAAGAAAGTGCGTCCTTGCAGTCAGAATACTCTCCATTATATTCTCCAGTCCAACTCACAAACCCAGAAAGATGTCTCATCCTATAAGCCTCTGAAACCTCTCCTTCAAGAAATTCTTTTACTCTTTCTTTTAATCTAATATCCATTAAAATAATATTTATTTTTTTGTATTTATAAACAAAATTATACTATAAAATAATCAAAGCAAACCAATAAATATATAAAACCAGGTTTTCTTTTTTAGTTATATTTTTCATGTGGACAATTGCATGATTTATACCTGTTCTTCTATTTGCAATTGGACAAACAGAGAATTTCGTAAAATAAAGGAAATAAACTATGAAATTCTCTATAAAGAACACTAAAAGAGCTTGAATTCCTAGTTTCTTCATAAACCTCATCCCCAATCACAACATTCCCTGTGATTGCATTTACTGTTTTTCCAGTTAGAATTCCCTTGAAAAAATTAATTATTTTTCCAAATATATTTAAGCCTTTATCTAAGCTAACTTCCATGCTTCCTAACCAAGCAGAATAAACAATATCTCCTTCATTTCCATACCTGTCCACGCTTGTAATTCCATAATATCCATCATTACTTGTATCAGCAAGCCAGTCAAGATAAGTTGAAGTTCCAACAGGCACGCTCGCGATTCTGTTTTTCTGGCTTCTAGCAGGATTCCCAGATGTTGAATAATAAATATTATAATACCTTATCTTAGAATCACTTGGCTCACCCCAAGTTAATCTATAATGCCCACTAGTTCCAGTTGCAGAATAATTAAAATTGCTAACAGGAGTTGGTTCAACTCTCCAAAAATCCTTCTGCCCTTTTCCAGAAACAATTGTCTGCGAAGTTATTGCTCCTCCAGAGACAACAACTCTAACTATTTCAGACAATTCATTGCTCTCAAGTCCAGAATGCTCCTCGCTTGTCAAAGCATAATAATAAGTTCCATCTGGAACAGAGTCTGTATAATAAATTTTATTAGCTGGAGTTATCTTTCTTCCTGTTGCATCAACAGGATGCAGCATCATTAATTCATTGCTTCCATCTTCGCTTGAATGATAGGTATAGTTTTGCAAATAATCAACTGTTCCTATTTCATTCCAGCCAGAAGTTCCAGTTGAAGATCTCCAGACATGATACTTTTTAATCTCGCGCGCATATAATGGCTCTCCAATTTCCCTGCCTTGCGCATCAAGCTCTGGCCAGCTTCCATTTCTAAGTTCATTAAGTGTTTCATTTGCAAAAGGCCAGCCTCTTTCAGTATATTTAGGAGGAAGGAAATTAATTCTTATTCCACTATTCCAAGAAGCAGTTAAATTTGTTGGTGGGTATGGAAAATATACAACACTCCAGAAAACATCAGGAGTATTTGCTGCATTAAGGAATTCGCTATGCCAGGCAACTTTTGTTCCATCAGGGCTTTGTGCAATTCTTGGTCCTGAAGGATAAGTGCTTGGCCCCCCACCAAGATAATGGGTATGAGTATAAACAACTGTTTCTTGGGAATTTTCATCATTATATATCTGCGCATAAATTCTATCATCGAGGTAAGTTGTGCTTCCACTGCCCCTTGTTGAAAGTGTCCAGTCTGTGAATCCATTCCAGTCATGATGCTGCGCTCCTCCTCCAAAAGTCTGAACTACATAATTATGATTTTTAATATCCCAGACACTTGGGCCTATTGGAGATGCATCAGTATTTGAGTGAAATGCATATCTTCCCCATTGATCAAACGTTAAATGAGAAAAATATTCAGCTCCAAAAGGGTCTCTTTGCCCTCCCCATGAATCAACAGTGTTTTCAGGCCAGCACTCTCCAAAATCATAAGGCAAATCTGATGGTAAGACTGGGAAATCAGAATTATCACAATAAGCCCCCCCATCACTAGAGCTTCCGATTGATTTAAACCTCCAATGAGCATGTGTTCCTGATGGCATGGCAAACCACCAGCTTCCATCCCCAACTAGCTCTCTCCCATGCACAGAAGAATATGAACTTGGACTGTCCCCATATCCTGGAAGGTTTCTGTCAATTGAATATCCATCAGCATCGTCAACCTGAACAATTGGATAAACAGTTGTTGGATAAACCCTAGCTTCTGAAGAAGAGCCCATTAATATTTTTCTCCCATCAGGAGAAACCATCTTGTCAATCCCGATATTTTCAGGGTAAGTTAATAATAAAGTCCTTGTAACTTTGGTATCATTGACTTGTGTTTTATATAATTGAGTTGGATTTGCTCCATTTCTATAGCCAACTTCATAGTATAT